>Ga0326727_10001518_pt1 | contig 85405 bp, 79 predicted proteins | sample MB2enrmetagenome_FD_207643 | JGI IMG/M metagenome (GOLD analysis project Ga0326727, IMG submission 207643) | Lab enriched peat soil microbial communities from McLean, Ithaca, NY, United States - MB29MY | ecosystem: Environmental > Terrestrial > Soil > Wetlands > Peat | place: USA: New York... | reverse complement strand
CATAATCCGCATTCGTCCAACTACGACGCGACGCAGACCCGCGTCGATGGCAACGGCACGCTGGTGAAGGTGCTGTCGTGGTACGACAACGAGTGGGGCTTCTCCAACCGCATGCTCGATACCGCGCTCGCGCTGTGGAACGCTCGCTGAGCGACGTCGCTTCGGCCAGATGAAACGACTCACGCACAGGCGGCCGCACAACCGGCCGCCTGTGCGTATCTTTGCCGCCAGGCCTCTTGATATGTAGGAAAAATCTCTTGTAATACAGAGATAAGTCTTAATTGTGAGATCGTTTTAATAACAATCTGACAATGTCTTTTCCCGCCCCACCCATGCCTGTCAGTTAGACCCATGTACTGCCATCGAATGCTGGCGGGCGATAGACCCGTGTTTTCTGCTGTCCGTCCATATCACCACATTAATAATGTTTGATTATTATTGTATTAAATCTATTTTACATACGGAAACGACCAGCGTTAGCCTCTACATCCAGAACCGCCCAAGGACAGGGCGGATGTACGCCTATCGCTCACTCGACGCAGGAGTCTCCCTATGCCCCCCTCAAAGCCTTTTGCCGCACCGCCGGAAAGAAACGGCAGGCCGCTGCGCAATATCCGCAACGAAGAAGGCGCCGTGACGCTGTCCCGTACGCGGCGCGGCACCGAATCCCCCGCATCCGTACAAAGCTATGAAGTGCCGCCCGCAGACAGAATGGTGATCGGCAACCTGGCCAATACCTGGCGCGGACTGGATGAAAACAATCCCGGCCTCAGCCACAACATGGAAGAACAGGCGGCCCGGCACCGCTTTTTCACCCTGCGCACGCGCTTGCTCGACGACGCCAGACGCAGCCTCGCCGTGCGCAGCGAACCGCCCACCCGACCCGATATCCTGCCTATCGCCACAAACAGCACCATCATTCCGGCATTGGCGTCGTTTTATGATCGCAGCGACGGCGTGGTCATCGGAGAAGAACCCGGCGACAGCAGCGGCAAGAAACTCATCATCGAGAGCCTGGAGAATCTGCATGCCCGGGGCGTGCACACACTCTACCTCGAGCATCTGCTTTCCGACGCGCACCAGATGCTGCTCGACGCCTATGACGCGGCACCGCCCGGGCAGGAAATGCCCGCCGCATTGCGCGGCTATCTGCAATGGCTGGAACACCGCCACAGCCCGCAAGCGACGAGCATCATCAACCTGATCGAAGCCGCCAAGCGCCTGGGCGTACGCGTCATTGCCCTCGATTGTTACGCCAGCCATTTCCCCGCCAGTCACAATCATCTGGATCGCCACACGGTACTGAACTACCACGCCGACCTGGTCATCCGTCACACACAAAGCCGGCCCAATGCAGGCAAATGGGTCGCGCTGGTGGACCACAAACATGGCAACAGCATCGCGGGGCTCGCCGGCCTGGCGGAACGGACCCAGACCATCGGCATACGGATACTCGGCGAAGCGCTGGAGCATGCGCCGCTGCGTCTCCGACTCGATAGCGGGGACAGTGACGGCACGCCCTATCAACAGGACTGGCTGCAGGGTGATTATCTGTTGCACGGAGAATTGCAACGCACTGCCAGCAGCGACACCGCACTGCATTCGCAGTTGCAGCAAGCGGGCAGTTTTCTCGTCCATATCGAGCCGACGACAGGCAGCGCACAACTCTGGCTGCATCGATCCGGCCGCGAAGTGGAAATCCTGCCCATCCATCAAGAGCAGGGCCGATTCCACCTCGACTCGCCAGTATTGCAGGCAGATGGCATGCACCTGACGCGGTTTGCCAGCATCGGCCTGCTGTGCGCAGCGGTGCAAAGGCAGTTGCAGCTGCGACGGCAGAAGAGCGAGGTCATCTGGGATCGCCGCGCCATTCTCGCGCTGAACCGCTCGCCCAGTCCTCAGGACGAAGTATTCGGTATTCCCGCGAACGCAGAGGAGTCGGACTCTACGCCGCCGGACCCGCAGGAGATAGGCAAGCAACTGCTGCACCCAGGTCACTTCCTGATGGCGAAGAGTAGCAATCAGTCTTCGCTGCACCTGTGGCACCGCACTTCGGCAGATGAAGTCGTGGCGACGCCGATTCACACCGACGGCGCATGGCTCTATATCGAAAACCCCGCGTGGGAGGGAATCCACCACACCCGCTATCCGACACTCGACGCGCTCGGCATGGCGCTGATCTCCCGCCGGGCGATGGAACCGGCCGAACGCTCCTCGTCCAGCGGTCTGTCGCAGCCGGAATCCACGACATCCATGCCCAGGCTGTGGGCGTTCAACCAGCAGCAACAGGAATTGCTCGGCCGCCATTATTCGCAGGTGAAAAACGCCCAACTGCTGCGACTGACGGTATTCGCCAGTGCAGAGGAACGCCAGGCGTTCAGGGCAGGCAAACTCAACGTCGCCGCCGAGCTGGCCGTGCTGGAGCTCTCCGACGCCACGCTGCCCGTGCTGCAACTCTACTTCGCCCGCGAAGCCTCTCGTCTGACGCCGCGCCAACAGGGCGCGCTACTGCAGGCCATCCATCTCGGTCTCACCGCGCGGCAGCAACGCTCCGCCCAGCACTGGCAGCGCGCCATCGAACGCAGCAGTGGCAGCAACATCAAGCTCATTCCGCACAATCTGTATCTGGCGGCAACGGAGCGGCAGCAAGGCGTTTGCGCCGGGCTCGCCGCGCAGATCGCCGCAACGTGGGGCCTGGATGCTGCGGCAGAGGCCGCTGCCACGCCGCATCTCGACCATTACATCGATCAGCTGACGACGGCTATCGATGCGCCAGACCGGCCATCAGCGCGCATCTTCGGCCTCGCCCTGCTCGAATGGTCGTTCCGTGCTGCCAAAGACAAATTCGATCCGGCCGTGCAGGAGACCGGTCTTGGTATCGATGCCGTGGTCCGTCACCTGGCCGAAGCGGTACTGCCGAGCGCCTACGAACTGAGCGCGGACAGGCACGCGATCGCGCTTGGCGTGTCGTCCAGGGCCGGAAAACGGCGTTACTTCCTCGCCGATCCGAACTATGGCTATGCCGAATTCGCCAACTTCGAATCGCTGCGCAGCGCCTTGCGTCTGCAACATGGCCGCTGGCCATCCGAGGTCAAGCCGGCCCGTTTTGCATTACGCCGCTACCGCAGCGATCTGGCCGCACAGACCCTGCTGGGTCAGCGCAGCCGAGGTGAAACCGGCTCCGCCGAGCTGAAACTGTCCGATCTGAGCAGCAACATCTCGCTTGCCGAACGCTTCAACCACAATCAGCCGCTGGAGCAAGATGCCTTCTTCCTCCGCGAGCAAGAGCGCCTCACCATCGAGGAGTACCGGGCGCAACTGCTGGACCGGCGCGGCGGCCGGCACGGCGTGGCGATAACACCACTGCTCACCGAGCTGCTCGCCCGTCATCTGCCGCCCTCCGCCCTGCCCGGCGTGGACGCCCGACTGCGTGACATCACGTTTGACGGTCAGGCAAACCGCGCCTATGTCTGGCTGCGCAACGAGCAGGGACAACCGCTACCGCGTTACAGCATCAACGGCAACCGCCACCCGGACGACATCACCTTTCTGCGCAACTACCATACCTTCTGCAAAAAGCTCGAAGGCCAGACTTCGCTGCTGTCACGTCTGTTCCATACCAAGCCACGGCTGGATCTCGACACCCTTTACCTGGCCTCGGCCCTGCCCGAGCATGTCGATGCCACCATCGGTTTCTCCCTGGCACGCCAGGCGGAAACCCTGCCCGAGCAAGCACTCGCGCCACCTCGGCCAGAGGATGAACATGCGTTGCGCCTCAGCGCCACCGTCGTCGAAGCCACCGCGACTGCCGAACATCTGCTCGGCGCCGTACGTTCGCTGCTGGCCAATGACGAACATCCGGCGCAATGGCTGCCGCTGCTGCACGGCATGCGCGAATCCCGCGACGGCGCCATCGAAATCAGATTCGTGCACCACGATGAACCCACACGGCACATGACGCTGGAAAGCCACGACCCGGTGCTCTTCGCCGCCAAACGTTACCTCGACCAGGCGCATACCGACATTGCCCGCACCCTCGCCGCCAGCGGCGAGGAAGTGCCCGGCGTCGACGGCCTCAACAGCGCCTTCGCCATCCAGGCCATGCTGCAATGGCTGGCGACCCGCGACCGCAACCACGCCACGGACAACGGCATCCACCACAACCTGCAGCTGGCCGTACGCATCCACGACTATGTCAACGGCGCACAATTGGCCCAGGGCAGCGCCACAGACCTGGCCAATCTCGGTCATTTGATCCGCAGAGCTTCGCGGGACAAACACGGCAGCCTCAGCGGCTCCGAAGCCCTGCTCGGCGCCAGCAGCAAGGCCTTGGCCAAAGCCGGCGTCTTGCTGCAGGCCGCCGGCCTCGGTCTCGACGTCTACGAGCTCACCCAGGCCGACAGCGAACGGCAGAAGGCGGTGTTCGGCACCCATCTGGCCTTCGACTCGGCCGGCCTCGGCGCAAGCGCGGCCGGTTTCGCCGGCGTCGCCGCCGCCGGACCGGCCGCGGTGTTGATCGCCGGACTGGGCATCGGCGTGTCCGGACTGGTGCAGGCCTACCTCGCCGTCGCCGAACACGCCGCCTCGGTCGGCCGCTACTTCGCCCGCCTGCGCGACGCCCATACCGCCCACAGCGCGACCGAATCCGGCGGCTACCGCTACGACGCCGCACAGCAGGCGCTCCTGCCGGCGCCGGCGGCGATCTTCCGCGACATCGACCTCGTCCGCGGCACGGTCCATTTCGACTCGCCGCGCCTCTACCCGAGCCGCCACGGCCCGACCGGCTCCGGCCGGCAGAACTACTTCTTCTGGGCCGGCGACATGCCGCAGATGGTGCACGACCGCGCGCGCGCCATCGATATCCGCCAGCGGCTCGGCTACGCCGAAACGGCCGCCCTGCCGGCCGGTCTCGCCGAGGCCGCCGTGCTGCACCTGCCCGCCCTCGCGCAACACTACATCGGCTACGGCTACAACACCCTGCCCTTCGCCACCGCGCGTCGCGACGACGGCTTTGCCGAACTGCGCGCGCTCGAGGGCGACGATTTCGACTTCGACTTCTATATCTTCCCGTCGGAGCAGATCATCGACCACCTGAGCTTCGAATACGTCGACACCCCCGTCACCGTCACGCTCGGCGACCGCAACCGGCGCATCCAGATGCCGGCGCCGCCGCCGGCGCCGATGCGCGACCGGCTGCATTACACCCTGCAGGGCGGCAACGGCCAGTACGTGCTCGGCCTGCAGGCGGGCGCCGCCATCACGCTCGCCGCGCAAGCCGGCGCCGCGCCGGCGTGGACGCTGGACGCGCGCGCACTGTCGGCAGACACGCCGAGTTTTGTGGGCGACGGCATTGCGGTCGGCGGCGTCACCCTCCACATCGCCGCCGGCAGCGACATCGCATCGCTGCGGCTCCTGCGGCAAAACGGTGATGTGCTGCGGCTCGACCCGAGCGCGCAGACGCAAAGCGTCGAGACGGTCGACGCCAGCCGCTGGCCGGCGCAAGGCAATGCGCTCGACACCCATCTGCGCACACTGGCCGATGCGCACCAGCTCGCCGCGCGCTATGTCGAAGTCCGCAACTACCCGCTGCCAGGCCGGCAGCGGCGCCCCCTCTCACGTGCCTATTACAATACGCAGGATAAAAGCTTCCTTTATCTCGACGAACCCAACTACCCGGATGCACGACTGGCGGCCCGGCAAGGCAACGACATCTATTTTTACAACCACGCCAGACGCACCAAACTGCTGCACATCGAGGCGGGTACGCAAAAACTGCTCTCCACCTATCAACTGGCAACCGAAGGCCCCTTGCTCATCTGGCAGGAAGCCGGCGCCTTGCTGCTTGCCCCGAACAAGACAACGGCCCCTCATCGCGCCATCTACCGCATCAACAGCATGGGACTGACGCTGCTGCAACTCCGTGCCGACGCGGCGCTCGTCAAAACCCTGCTGCAGCAAACGCGGATCCATGACCCCTCAGCCTTGCTGCGCCGCCAGCTCGACAGCGCGCTGTGCGTCGTCTCCGCAGCGGAAGGCGAGCTGTTGCCGGCCAGCGGCACCGCGGTGACGCAGCGCCTGTGCCGCCAACGCTCACCGACCCATAGTCGCCGCCCAGTCAAGCCAGCTTGCATCGTCACACGCATGGAAAGCGCGACATTGCCATCCAACGGCTATGTGGTGATTGACCACACCAGCGCCGACGGGACTTCGCTGCTGCAGCGCTTCTGGCTGCGCGTACAAGACGGCGCCGTGATTTCGCCCCGTTTCGTTCCCCCGCTCGATGCACGCGACCTCAGTGCATTCGACATGATGCTCGTCGCGTCCGAGACGCTGCCGGATGGCGAAGAAATCCTGTATTTCTTCTGCCGGCGGCAACGGCAACTCTATCGACAACAGGGTTTGCAGGCGCGTACCGCACTGCGCCAGGACATCATCGGTCTCGTTGAGGTCAGGCAACTCGGCGGCCGGCTCTACGCTGAAACCGCAAACGGCATGGTCTTCCAGCTCGATCCGCATGGCGCACTCAATCTGGCGGCGCTAACCGGCACGTGGATCAACAAACATCCGCTCTGGTGGCAACATCCACTCGCCTGGTCAGGCCCCTACGGCACCGTGTCGGTATTGGATCTGAAGCGGCTTGATGGCAGCGCGCTACCGGTATGGCTGGTGCGCGGTCAGGTGATCGCCGCCGCTGCGCTGCCCGGTACGGTCGAGTTTCTCGGGCTGGACCCGGATAGGGCCGCTGCCTGGTTGTACGATCGCGGCCCGGGCCTTCTGTATCGGCAGCCGTTTGCCTCGGCGCAGCAATTGGCGGCGGCATTCGATGAGCAAGGCAAACTGCGCGACGGCAGTGCGCTGCCACCCGCTCACGCACTGCCGACGAACGGCGCGTTACAGCTGTTTGGCAACACGCTGAGCTGGCAATCCAGCCAAGGCGACTTGCCGCCGGCGATCGCCGGCGTGACGCAATTATTGCTACTGCCAGATTCGGACGCGGCGCTGCACATCACAGCTGCGGATTGGCGACACTATCGGACCATCATCGTAGCGCGCACCCGCCTTGCCGCAACGGCGAAGCTGACGCTGTTGCTCACGGTGCCGCAACCGCTCGCGCTTAGCGCGCAACGCGACGGCAACGATCTGCGCCTCGTCGACCGCAGCGACGGCCGATCGCTGATCGTGCGCGATCTTTTTGCCGACCACAGCGCAATGACGACGACCGTCTCGGTGACCTTGCCCGACGGCAACAGCAGAGTGACCTTCCCCTCGCTCGCGCTGCCGGCCGCCGCCGGCGCCGATGGCGCGACACTGCACTGGTTGGCGTTGGAAACATTGCTGTGAGCGGCAAGCGCTGAGCCAGCGTTTCCCCGTATGGCGCACGCCGCGCGCCCTGCATGGCACGCGGCGTTTTTTGTTCTTGCACATTTCGGTTGCGTAAGCGCACGGCGGTTTGGAACAGCGCGCTGAACGCCGGGTTCTGGCGGGGACGACGCCCCGCGCGGTCACAACGATTGCAACGCCGCGCCCGGCTCCGCCTTGTGCCGCGCCTGCGGCAACAGCCACGACAGCAATGGTCCGGTCATGAAGGTGGTGGTGATCGCCATGACCACCATCATGGCGAAAATCTGCGGCGACAGAATCCCGATGTCGTAACCGATATTGAGCACCACCAGTTCCATCAGTCCACGGGTATTCATCAGTGCGCCCAGCGCGCACGACTCGCGCCAGCGCATGCCGGCACAGCGCGCCGCGCAGGCTGCGCCGGCCATCTTGCCCAGCGTCGCCACCGCGATGATCACCGCGCAGGCCACCCAGGCCTGCCAACTGTCCAGCAAGCCGATCTGCGCGCGGATACCGGTATAGGCAAAGAAGATCGGCAACAGCACCACGGTGGTCAGATCTTCGATCCTGGCGCTCAGGCTGGTGCGGAACGACACCTGCTGCGGCATGATCGCGCCGGCGAGGAAGGCGCCGAACAGCGCATGAATGCCGATCGCTTCGGCCAGCAGCGCCGAACCGAGGCCGACGCAGAAAATGAACGCCAGCTGATTGCTGGAAAACTTGCCGGCCTCGCTCGCCTGGCGCAGCCGCTTGCGCGCCAGCGGCCGCATCACCCGCAGCATGAACATGACGTACAGCACCGCCATGGCCAGCACCAGAAGCGCCGATCCCATCGAACCGGCCCTGACGATGCCGAGCACCGCGGCGAGCAGGCACCATGCCGTCACGTCGTCGACCGCCGCACAGGCAATGGCCATCGAACCGAGCGTGGTGCCGGTCAGCTTCTTGTCCTGGATGATGCGGGCCAGCACCGGAAAGGCGGTGATGCTCATGGCGATCCCCATGAACAGCGCGAAGGAGGAGAACTCGACCCGCGGCAAACCGAACCGGGCATGGAGACCGAGCGACAGCAATGCGCCGAGCAGGAAGGGCAGCAGAATGCTGACATGCGAAATCATCACGGCCGCGGCGGCGCGATCCTTCAGGTTGGAGAGCTGCAGGTCGAGGCCGACGACAAACATGAAGAAGATCAGCCCGATCTGGCTGAAGAAATACAGCTGCGGCATCGAGCCCGGCGGAAAGAGAAAGGCGAAGCCGCTCGGCCAGAGCAGGGCGAACACCGAGCGGCCGAGCAGGATGCCGGCGATCATTTCCCCGACGACGCGCGGTTGGCCGAGCAGCTTGAGCAGGGCGGCGCAGAGGCGCGACAGCGCCAGGATGGCAAGAATCTGCAACAGCAGGCCGACCAGCGGCAGCGCGGCGTTCTTGGCCAGCGTTTGCCGTGCCAGCGCGCCCCAGTCGATGGCGCCGCGGTCGACGGAAAGAAAATGCGGAATACCCTGCGGCCCCTGGCAGAGAATCCAGAGCAGCAGAAGCGCAGCAGTAGTCAGAACAATGCCGTAAGACAGGAGATGCAAGAGCGTTTTTTTCACAGCGGCCCCTCTGGCAGGATGCAGACCAGACACCATGCCGGCAATGGATAACGCCGGTTGGCGCGCATATTAGCACTGGCGCTAATATACTGAACACAAGGACGGTTTTTTTCTGAACGAACAGGTCGCAAGGCATACATTATTCGTCAGGGACGAACGCGGCATCACCGCCTTGGCGCCGCCCATCGGACCCGTCCAGATTCGCTGCACTTCACCCGGATATGTCCGTCAGTCATGCTAAACCAATGGGCAAGGCACGCGCGCCGGCTGCCTCCTTTCTCTGCCATTGATCGAGACCGACCACCATGACCGACACCTCCTCTTGCTCCGCTTCGCTTCCGCTGCCGCGCCTGTGCCAGGGCGTGTGGCACTTCCCCGTTCACCATGTGCGCGGCGGCACTTCAACCGGGCTGGTGATCGCCGCGGACGTGGCGCCGCGCGATCAGGCGCTGCGCGAGGAATTGTTGCGCCACCTGATGGGGGTGCCGCTCGACGGCGAGGCGCCGGGCAACCGTCAGATCACCGGTCTCGGCCGCGGCGTGGCGACCAGCAACAAAGTGTTTTTCGCCGCCATGGAAACGGCGCAGGACGGTACGCCGCGGCTGGTCAGCACCCTGGCCCAGCTGGCCGCCGATCACGGCCGCATCGACTGGAGCGTCAATTGCGGCAATATGTCGGCGGCGCTGCAGCTGTGGGCGTTCGACTGCGGTCTGCTCTCCGCCGCGGCCGGCGTGCGGCACATCGATATCCGCAACACCAACACCGGGGTGATCAGCACTTCGCGCATGACGATCGGCGCCGACGGCCGCTTTGCAACGGCGCGGATTCCAGGCGTGGACGGCGCCTTTCCGGCCGTGGATCTGTTCTTGCACGCGCCGGCCGGCGCCAAGACCGGCGCGCTCTTGCCGACCGGGCGGCCGCTCGACCGCATTGGCGGCGTGCGCGCCAGCTGTGTCGATGTGGCGGTGCCGATGGTGATTCTCGATGCGGCCGAGTTCGGCAAGAGCGGGCACGAGTCGCTGGACGCGTTGAACGCCGACGACGAGTTTCGCGCCAGGCTGCGGGCGATCTGGATCGAGGCGGGCCTGATGATGGGCCTCACGGGCAAGGATGGCGCACCGATGTCGCGCGAGGAGATCGCCCGCAGCGAAACCATTCCCAAGGTATGCATCGTCGGCGCGCCACGGCATGGCGGCGATCTGGCGGTACGCTATTTCACTCCGCAGACCCTGCACGGCTCGATGGCCGTTTCGGGCGGCAGCTGCCTGGCCGCCGCGGCGCTGATACCCGGCACCATCGCCTACGCGATCGCCGGCAAACATGCCGCCGCGGGCGAGAGCGAGCTGCAGGTGGCCATCGAGCATCCGGCCGGCATGCTCGACACGACGGTGCGGGTCCGCATGAACGGTCCCTTGCCGGACATCCTGTCCTCGGCCTACCGGCGCAGCGCCCAGGTGCTGCTGTCCGGTTATGCGCCGCTTTACCGTGCCTCGCCGGCGCTCTGGCAGGCGCTGGCGGCGATTGCCGCCGCGCAACCGGTCGCCATGCACGTTGACCTATAGCAACGCCCTCAGTATGATCGCAGCATTTTCTCACCAGCAAAGGATTGCGGCCTTGGACAGTTGTCGTTGTCGAGCACCTTTCCACTTCAGATAAGCCCGCAAGACCGGCCCGTTTTTTCGTTGCCGTCTTGCCCAGGCAAGGCGGCATGCGCGAACCCAGCGCATTCCCCTCTGATCGCACGCAGGCGCCGCCCTTGCGCACGCTGCTGCGCGCCCGCCGCGCGGCACATGTCATTTTTCGAGGGGATGAATATGTCCAACACATCGATCAACCACGCCGACGGCGATATCCGCGGCGCATTCGGCACGATCCGTGCCGATGACAGCAGCGCCCGGCATGGCTGGCGACGGCACGGACAGGCCATGCTGGCCATCATCGGCCCAGGGCTGATCACCATGGTCGGCGACAACGACGCCGGCGGCTTTTCCATCTACGCTCAGGCAGGGCAGAACTACGGCACCGCACTATTGTGGACGCTGCTACTGCTGGTGCCGGTGCTGTACGTCAATCAAGAGATGGTGCTGCGTCTCGGCGCCGTCAGCGGCGTCGGCCATGCGCGGCTGATTCTCGCCCGCTTCGGCAAGTTCTGGGGCGCCTTCAGCATCATCGACCTGTTCGCGCTCAATGCCCTGACACTGCTGACCGAGTTCATCGGCATCGCCATGGCGCTGCAAGTGCTCGGCGTGCCGAAAATCGCCGGCGTCGCCTGTGCCGCCGCACTGATCATGCTGGCCGTCGCCAGCGGCGATCTGCGCCGCTTCGAGCGCTTTGCGCTGCTGCTGGTCTTTCTCAGCCTGTTGCTCGTGCCGCTATTCGTGCTGATCCACCCGCCGCTCGGCCAGGTGGCGCGCGACCTGACGCTCCCCGGCTGGCCACAGAGCGGGCACTCCGCCGAGGTGTTGCTGCTGGTCATCGGCATCGTCGGCACCACCATCGCGCCCTGGCAGTTGTTCTTTCAACAAAGCTATGTGGTGGACAAGCGCATCACCCCCGCCTTTCTCGGCTATGCACGCGCCGATCTGTGGCTGGGCATCGCCCTGGTCTGCGGCGGCGCGGTGGCCATCATGGCGATCACTGCCGGCGCCTTCGCCGACAGTGCGGCCATCGGTCACTTCGTCGATTGCAGCGGTGTCGCCAACGCCATCGGCGCCCGGCAAGGCCGTCTCGGCGAGGTGCTGTTTGCGGTCACGCTGCTCGACGCGAGCCTGATCGGCGCGTGCGCCGTATCGCTGTCGACCGCCTACGCGCTGACCGACATGCTGCAACTGCGCCATTCCCTGTACCGCAAGCCGGCCGAGGCCAGGACTTTCTACGGTGTGCATTTTCTGCTCGTCGGCGCCGCGGCGCTGCTGGTGCTGCTGCCGGGCACGCCGCTCGGCCTGCTGACCAACACGGTGCAGACGCTCGCCGGCGTGCTGCTGCCGAGCGCGACGGTGTTCTTGCTGCTGTTGTGCAACGACAAGGCGGTCCTCGGCCCCTGGGTGAATACCCGCGGCGCCAATCTGTTCGCCGGGCTGATCATCATGGCGCTGTTGCTGCTATCGCTGATTCTGACCGCGTCGGTGCTGTGGCCGGATCTGTCCGATCGCGCCATCCGCGCCCTGCTCGGCTATGGCAGCGCACTGGGACTGGCAGCGGTGCTGGCGGCGTATGTGCTGCACCTGCGCAAGGAGGTGCGCGACGGTTTCCGCATCGTGCCGCGCACGCGCCTCAACCGGCGGGCGCTGTGTGCCTGGCGCATGCCGCCGCTGGAGCAGCTCGCCGCGCCGGTGCTGTCGACGAGCAGCCAGATGTGGATGGGGGTGCTGCGGGCTTATCTGCTGCTCGCCGCCGTGCTGGTGGTGGCCAAAGTGGCCGAACTTGCCTTGGCGTGACAGCGTTTGTCACAAGGGCCAGGCACACTCCGCCCGGGAGATGGAATATGGAAAATCTGCTGCATTTTGACACCCTGCAGTTGCTGCACTCGCTGATCGGGCTCACGGCGGCCTTCGCGCTCGGCTCGCTCATCGGTTACGAGCGCCAGTACCGGCAACGGACGGCCGGCCTGCGCACCAATGCGCTGGTCGCAGTCGGCGCAGCGGCGTTCGTCGACATGGCCTGGCGCCTCGACGGCGCGGCGGGCGCCACCCATGTGGCGGCCTATGTGGTCTCGGGGGTCGGCTTTCTCGGCGCCGGCACCATCATGAAAGAGGGCTTGAACGTGCGCGGGCTCAACACGGCGGCCACGCTGTGGGGCTCGGCCGCGGCCGGCGCCTGTTCCGGCGCGGGGCTGATCGACTCGGCCGTGCTCGCCGCCGTGTTCGTGCTGGCGTCCAACACCCTGCTGCGGCCGGTGGTCAACTCGATCAACCGCAAGCCGATCAGCGATCAGAACAGCGAAATGACCTATCAGCTGTGCGTGATCTGCGAACGCAAGGAACGCAGACATACGCTGGTGCTGATCGACTCGCTGCTCGACGCCGCCCAGTACCCGCTGGGCGATATGGATGTGCAACCGTTCGGCGAAGACGAGGTGGAACTGACCGCGACGCTGCTGTCCACCTCGGTGGAACAGCACGAGCTCGACCATATCGCCGAACTGCTGCTGCAACGGCCGTACATCAAGCAGGCGTTCTGGAACCAGAGCACGACAGAATAAGGCATTTCGCCCGCAGCGAGGCCACGCGCACGAGACGGCCCAAACCGCCTCCACCACAGACTTTGTCAACAGACGAGGGCCTTGCGGCCCCCGCCCTCCGGTTGAATCCCCTCACACGGCATGCAACAACAGGCAGTTGCCGTACTGCCGCGCCACGGCAGGCTTGGACAGATAGAGCCACGAAGCGCCGTCGACCCGCGGCAGCACCGTCCACGGCAGACTGCCGTCGACGATCAACTGGCACAGGCCATCGGGCTGCGCCGCTTCGCGCGGCGCCATCAGCGTGGAGAGTAGTGCGAACAACTGCTGTTGAGCGTAAGGGGAAATTGCTGCAGGCGTGCCAATGGCACTAACATCGATGTTAGCCATGCTAACTCCTCTGACAAGTTGGTGTGGTTAGCGGGCCGCCGGGTGTTGTCGCACCCCCGGCCCGCGCCTCATGTGATCACGACGATCACATGGGCCACACCCTAAACCGCAAGGCAAGACACAGACAAGCTGGAAACGCTGACGGCGACGAGAATCAGAAAATGTCGCCAAAACGCTCGGAATGAAATCGCTCGACGACACGGAACCAAGACCCGTCCCAAAGAGCAGTCCGCATCCCCGGGCTCACGCCGCACCCCCTCCGCAGCCCTGACAGCCGCTCCCGGCAAGGTTTTCCGCAACGTCCCCCGCCACGACAAAGCAGTCTACTCATAACGGTTAAAATTTTTACAATCTCATTCGCTTGACATTTTTTTAGCCCCATCTATCACTCAAAAGCAGTCGCCGAGCCGCCGGGCTTGCTTGCCAGCGGCAAACCATTCCCGGCCGGCCAAACCACGGACTGACCGCGCTTGAGCCAATCACTTTTCACTAAGGAGTTGCCATGACTGAAGCCGTACGCAAGCCCCTGGACGAAAAAGAAGTCCTGATCCATGTCCCGAAGGGAACCGCCAACCATGTTCGCGTCGTCGAAGCCGATCCGGCCATGATGGGTAACGAAATCACCGTCCAGGTGAGCAAGAAACGCATGCCGACCGCACTCTCCGTTGTCGGCGTGATCGTCAAGTAAGTCGCCGTACGGGTGGGTGGGCATGCTGCCTGCCCGCCTGGCCTCCCGCCTCGTCTCACCTCCCGGGAACCTCCATGCCAAGCACAGAATTGCCGCTGCTGCGCGCCGATGCGCGGCTGAACATCGTCGGCCAGACGCTGGAAGTGGAAATCGAAGACACGGTTTTCACCCTGTCCGGCGCTCCGCCCTCCCGCCTGCAGCAGGCGATGGGCGCCTTGAACGGGCTGACCGACCTCGAACGCGCCGGCAGGCAAAGCGGTGTAGCCGCCGACACCCTCAGCGCCATCGTCGCGCGCCTGACCGAGCTGGGCGCCTTGCAGCGCAGCCACCTGGCCGCCGACAGCGTGATTGCGCCGCAGGTGTTCAGCGCCGCCTGCCGCCGCCTGTATGCGCACTGGAAGCCACGGCTGTTCTCCCACCCGCTGTGGCGCGGGCTCACCGACGGCAGCTTGCCGCGGCCGGTGTTCATCGGCTGGGTGATCGAGTCGTGGTTCTTCATCGAGAATGTGATGGACCGGCTGCCGATGGCCATCGCCCACACCGACGATCGCGCCATCCGGGCGGTCTTCTCCAAACACTTCGCCGAGGAATGGGATCACTACACCTTCTTCGAGCGCTCGCTGGACGCCCTGGATATCGGCCCGGCACTGCGTGCCGAGCTGCAACCGCTGCCCTCCACCCGCGCCATACAAAATCTGATGCGCGCCGCAGCGCGGCGCGACTGTCTGCGCTATGCCGCCTGTTCGGGATTTCTCGAGTCCACCGGCCGCGACCGGCAGGCAGCGCATCTGTTCTTCGATCAGGTCGGGCAGTTTTACGACGGCGAGCAGCGCGCCGCGGTGCAGCCGATGGCCGATCACGTGCTGCTCGACGAGGATTACGGTCATGGCGAGTTCGTGGAAAAAGTGGTGCGGCTGACCGGGCCGCTGCCGGTCGGGCGCGCGCTGGCCGCGCTGCAAGACGCCTATGCGCTGGTCGAGACGCTGGAGATGTGGTCGGACGACATCCTCAAGTTTTATCAATCCGGCAACGCTTTCCCGCTGCAGGCGTTGTGCAGCTACCGGGGGCTTGCATGAGCATTGCCGAGCACAGTTACCTGCTGTCACCCGTCTGCCGGGTACAGTCGATGGATACGCGGGTGCAGCTTGCCACGCGTGATGAAGAGATCCTGCTGGATAGCCCGCTGGCCCCGCAGCTCGCCGCGGTGATCGAGGCGTTGCGCCGGCCGGCCTGCCCGGCCACCTTGCTGGCGCAGCAAGGCATTCACGGCAGCCAGCTGCTGGAGCCGGTTTTGCAGGCGCTGTGCGAGGCCGACCTGCTGCTCGATCTGGAACGCGCGAACTTGGCCGACACGCACGAGGCGCTGGGCACGGCCTTGCAGGCGGAGACGCGCTTCTGGGCCAAGCCGATCTTTGCGCAGCCGTTCTGGGAGCAGGTGTTGTCCGGCGCCTGCAGCCCGGCGCAGATTCTGGGTTGGGGGGTCGAGTTTTATCATTTTGTCGATGCCGCCAACGACTATATGCCGCTCGGGGTCGCGCACACGCGCGAACGACGCCAGATGCGCCAGCCGATCGCCAGTCATTACATCGAGGAGATGAACCACGGCAGCATCTTTCTCGATGGCCTGGCGCGTTGCCAGCTCGATCCGGCTTCGATCCAGGCTGCGCCGCCGCTGCCGCATACCCGCGCGCTGATCAACCAGTTGGTCGAATACGCCTACGAGGGCGAGCTGGCGTATACCACCAGCTTCGCCATCATGCAGCCGGGACTGGCGACGACGTCGCTGGCGGTGCTGGATGAATTTTATGGCCGGCTGCGTGCCTGCTATCCCTACGCGGCCGGCATGTTCGACGCGTTTCAGCGTCATGCCGGCCTGGATGTGGCCCTCGGCCACGAAAGCACGGTGTTCATGCGGCTGTGCGAACAGGCGCCGCTGCTCTCCATCACACAACGGCAGCGGGTGCGCACCGTGATGCGCAGCGTGGCCGAGTCGTTCATGTTGTTCTTTGAAGGCATCGGCAGTTACTACGGCCGCGCCGAGGGCTTCGCCCCGCGGCGCAGCCTGCAGTTGGAAGGCTTGCTATGAGCGAGACCAGCGCCGCGGAACAGGCCTTGCTGGCGCGCTACCGCAGCGCCCGGCCGGACAGCCGGGCCTGGCAGCAAGGGGTCAACCCGCTGGCCGGCGGCAGCGGCCATGACAGCTGGCGGCTGGAGCCCTACCCGGTCGTGTTCGAACGCGCACAGGGCATTTACAAATGGGATGTGGATGGCCGGCGCTATCTGGACTTGTGGATGGGGCACGGCGCCTTGTTGTTCGGCAACGCCCATCCGGCGGTGGTCGCCGCGGTCGCGCGGCAGATGGAGCAGGGCCAGCATCCGGGCGGGGTGCATCGGCTGCATTTCGCCTGGGCCGAGCGTATTCGCGACTATTTTCCCGCCTGCGAGCAGCTGCGCTTCACCGCCTCCGGCTCCGAAGCCACACAGCTGGCGTTGCGCATCGCGCGGGTCGCCACCGGGCGGGGCCGCATCGTGCGCGTCGACGGCCATTTCCACGGTTGGTTCGACGATTGCCTGGCGCGCATGTTGCCGGCCGCCAGGGCCGGTTTCAACCCCGGCGTGGAAGACTTCATCGCCATCGTGCCGCCGCTGGATGCGGATGCGGTGGAGGCGGAGCTCTCCGAGGGCGATGTGGCGGCGCTGATCCTCGAACCCGGCGGCGGCAGCTCCGGCTCGCTCGCCTGGTCGCCGGAATATCTGGCCGCGCTGCGCGCCTTGTGCGACCGCTACGGCAGCCTGCTGATTTTCGATGAGGTCATCAGCGGCTTCCGCTACCACTTGGGCGGGGTGCAGGCCATGAGCGGGGTGCGCCCCGACCTGACGCTGTTGGCGAAAATCGCCGCCGGCGGCATGCCGGGGGCGCTGGTCGGCGGCAGCGCCGCATTGATGGCATTGTTCGACAGCCAGCGGCTGATCCACAGCGGCACCTTCAACGGCTGCCCGATCACGGCCGCCGCCGCGCTGGCAACGCTGGAGCTGATCGGCGCCGGCGAGCCGCTGGCACGCGCCAACGAGGCCGCCGCGGCGCTGACCCGGGCGATCAATGCCGCCGCCAGCGCGGCGGGCGTGGATGTCGGCGCCTATGCGCAGAGCTCGATCTTTCATCTGGTGATCGGCGCGCATGGCAGCAAGGTACCCATTGCGCCCGGCGCCGCGGCCGTGCAGCTGGCCATGCGCCATGCGCCGCAACATCGCTTGTTGCGCATGGCGCTGCTGCTGGAGGGGGTGGACTGCCACGCCAACCACGGCTGGCTGTCGGCACTGCACTCGCGCACCAGCCTGGACGAGGCGACGCAGGCATTCGGCCGTGCTTTCGAGCAACTGCGCGGCATTCCCGCCTTCGATCCCGCATGCGGCCGCGCCGCCGTGCAATAAGCCGCCACGTACTGCACCGATATAGGAACCCTGCCATGAGTGAACGCATCCTTGCCGATCTGATCGACGGCATCCTGTCGCCAACACCGCAGCCGCCGCTGTTCGCCAGCTATAACCCTGCCGGTGGCGCGTTGCTGGGGCTGGCACCGCTGGCGGATGCCGTCCGGGTGGACGCAGCGGTCGGCGCGGCGCGGCGCGCTTTCGACGACGGCCGTTGGAGCGGGCTGCCGGCAGTGCAGCGCGCCGATTTTCTGTCCGCGCTGGCCGAGCAGCTGGAAGCCAATCTCGACGCGTTGGCACGCGCGGAGAGTGCCGATACCGGCATGCTGCTGAGCATGACCGCGCACGGGCATCTGCCGCGCGCCATCGCCCATTGCCGCTATTTCGCCGCCGAATGCCAACGCCTCTCCGGCGAGTGTCTGGCCATGGACAATGCCTATTGGCAGGTGGTGCAGCGCGAGCCGCTGGGCGTCGTCGCCATCCTGGCGCCATGGAACGCGCCGTTGGCGGTGGCGACCATCAATCTGGCGGCGGCATTGGCAATGGGTAACACGGTGGTGCTGAAGAGCTCCGAACGGGCGCCGTTCAGTCTGTCACTGCTGGCCGAGCTGGTTTCCGCGCTCGACTTCCCCCCCGGCGTGATCAACATCATCCACGGTCCCGCCGCCCCGAGCGGCCAGGCGCTGGCGCGTCACCCGCAGCTGGATGGCTTGTGTTTCGTCGGCGGCGTCGACGCCGCGCGCGATATCGCCGCGCAGCCGGTCAGCGCGTTTCGGCGCACGCTCTACGAGCTGGGCGGCAAGTCGCCGACCATCGTGCTGGCCGACGCCGATCTGGATGCCGCCGTGGATGGCGCGCTGCTGGCCGCCTTTGCCAGCAACGGCGAGGTCTGCACCGCCGGTTCGCGGCTGTTGCTGCAGCAGGACATCAAGGAGGCCTTCCTCGAACGCTTTGTCGAGCGTGTACGCAGACTGCGCATCGGCGACCCCTGCGATCCGGCGAGCGAACTGGGTCCGATGATCGATGTCGCCCATCTCGAGTCGATCGAGCGCCATCTGCAGCTGGCGCAGCAGCAGGGCGGCCGCCTGCTGTGCGGCGGTCGGCGCCCCGGGGATCTGAACGGCAGTTATCTGCAGGCGGCGGTGCTCGACGGCATCACCCCGCAGATGAGCCTGTTCCGCCAGGAGGTCTTCGGGCCGGTGGTGGCGGTGACCGCCTTCGCCACGGCCGAGCAGGCGGTGGCGCTGGCCAATGACAGCGACTACGGCCTGGCCGCCACGGTGTGGTGCGCCGACACCAGCAAGGGCCTTTGCCTGGCGCGCCAGCTGCGCAGCGGCGTGGTGGCGGTCAACAGCCCGGTCATTCGCGACGTACGCGCGCCGTTCGGCGGTCGCGGCGCCAGCGGTCTCGGACGGGTGGGGGGCCGTTGGAGCCTGGAGCAGTACAGCGAGCTGAAAACCTGCACGCTGCCGCTGGACGGCTACCCGTTGCCGCGCCTCGGCGTCGGGGGGGCGGGATAAGATGACGGCAGTGTGGATACTGGGCCCCCATGTCGGCTACCGCCGCGAGGCGCGCACTTTGCTGATCGATACGCCGCAGTGGCAGTTGCAGATCGACAATGCCCCCGCCGGACTCGACCTGGCGCTGGCATCGCTGGCGAACGGCATGCTCGCCGCGCACAGCGGCTTGCCGCCCGCATTGCAACAACAGCTCATGGAGTGCGAGGCGCTGCATGCGCTGCCGGCCCCTCCGGCCGATGTCGACCGCTTTCTCGAAGGTTTTTTCGCCTTGTGCGATCTCTGGGCGCTGGGGGTGTTCGCTTCGCCATTCTGGCCGCGCTTTCTGGACGGCCAGGCCAGCGCCGGCGAAGTGTTCGGCTTGCTCGGCCAGATGTACCACCGCACCGTCGGCGCCGATCTGCACAACCGCTGTGCATACGAACGCTGCCCGCTGCCGTCCTTGCGCCCGCTGTTGCTGAGCCATTTCCAGGACGAGCGCGGGCATGCGGCGATGATTGCCGACGGTCTGCGCCGCTGCGGTGCCCCGGGTTGCCGGGTGGTGGACAATCCGGCGCTCGCCAGCACGCGGCGGCTGATTGCCATGATGGTGTCGTTCAGTTCGCTGCCGGCGACCTATCTGGGGTGTTACGGCGTCTTCCATGCGCCGGTCACCATCCGTGACGCCGCCACCGTGCAGCAGCAGTTTGCCGCATTCGCGCAGCGCTATCCGTTTGCGGCGCCGGCTTTTGATGCGGTGAGCAGACATGCGCAATTGGACTATCGACTCGGCCACGAGGAAATCATGCTGGCGCGCTGGCTGCGCGTGCAGGGCCCGCCAGACGGCGAGTTCGTGTTGGGCACGCTGCGCGGCGCCCGCGCCGCCGCAGCCGCCTTTCGCGCCATTTTCGACGAATTGTTTTCCCTGCGGCCGGCCGCCGCCTGCTAAGGCGCAGTCTGGCGCAGGCAGGCCAGCATGGCGGCTGCGTTGCCGTCCGGCGGAAACACCGGGTAGCACAGTTGCACGATGCGGCCGTCCGGCACCAGCCAGCTCATGCGCTTGAGCAGCGTCTGCCCGGCCACCTCCAGCGTGGGCAGCGACAGGGCGCGCGTCAGTTGCAAGGCCTCGTCGCTGAGAATGGGGAACGGCAGCTCCAGCCGCGCCGCCAATTCCTGCTGATAGGCGCTGCTCTGTGTGGAGAGACCGAAGATACGGCAGTCCAGCGCGCGGAATTCGCCGGCCAGCGCCAGGTAGCCCTTGGTCTGCGGCGTGCAGCCGCGGGCGCCGGGGATCTCGTTCCAGTGTTCCACCAGTGCCGCTACACCGGGCTGTCCGGTGCGGGGATAAATGAACACCACGCTGCGTCCGGGCAATGCGGACAGGTCGACCTGGCTACCGTCGGTGGCTGGCAGCGCCAACGGCGGCAGTACACGGTTGTGCAAATGATCGGCGCCGCCATCGTCTTCGGGCGCCGGCAGGTCGTCGGGCAGCACATCCAGATTATTGATCGTCGCCATCCATGTCCCCGGTTTTGTGACAGATGTTCCGTTGTAGCAGAAGGCCCTGCGGCACGCACTGGCCTTGCGGCATGGCGTTTGGCGCGTTGCTTGCTATAACTCGGCTATCCATACCCCGGGATCAGCCATCGTGAACACTCGTCTCCACCGCGCTGCCATCGTCAATGCAGCGCTTGGCGCAGCCCTGCTGTTGCTCAGTCTGCACACCGCGGCGGCGGGCCTGAGCGGCATCAGAATCTATACCAGCGCCGACCCGCCGTACGTCGATGTCGACGCGCAAGACAATGTGGTGGGCGGCACCACCGTCGATAGGATTTTCAGCATCCTGGCTTCTCTGCAGTTGCCGCGCAGCATGGTCCATGCGGTTCCCTGGTCACGCGGCTATACGCTGGCCACAACCGAGCCGGACACCATGATCTTTCCGATCGCCAAGACCAAAGCGCGGCAGCAATACCTGATCTATGCGATCAAGCTGGTCGATATTCCGGTTTATTTCTATACCCTCAGCAGCCGTGGCGACCTCAAGCTCAAAACCATCGACGACGCCAGGCAATATAGCGTCTGCGCGATTCACGACGATTATCGCTACGATTATCTGCAGGAGCAGGGCTTTAAAAAAATCGATACGGCCGACGATGAGCTGACCAATCTGAAGAAATTTCTCAACGGGCGCTGCGATCTGCTTTTGTCGACGGAAAGCGGTCTGGACAACAAGCTGCAGAAGCTTGGCGCCACGCGTCAGCTCGTCACGCAAGGGATTCAGCCCAAGGGGCTAGACAGCGCACTGTATGCGGCCTTCAACAAGAACACCGCGCCCGAGGTGATCGCGGCCTTCAGGCAAGCGGCGCGCAGCGCCAGGTCTGCGGAGAGGTAGGAGAGCAGGCAACCGGCCGGCTGCCTGCGGTGAGCGCTGCAGCGCTCAGTGTTGCGACGCAATAAAACGCACCGGTTTGCTTTCGTCCTGCTGCGCCGGTTCGTCGGTCGAGCAGCAGCTGCCGCCGCAACCGTCACAGCCGCCGGCGCAGCTGCCGTCCTTGGCGCTGGCGCGCAGTTTCTTCGCCGTATACAGCACGCAAGCCACCACGATGACGGCGATCACGCCGTACTGCAGCCACAGTCCGATATTCATAGCCATGCTCCCGCAATGTGATAGGTGGCAAATGCCAACACATAGGCCACAACAAACATGTAAACGAAGGACAAGATCACCTGCCCCCAACTGCCGGTCTCGCGCCGGATCACCGCCAGCGTCGACATGCATTGCGGCGCGAAGGCGAACCAGACCATCAGCGACAGGGCGCTGGCGATGGAGAAGTGGCTGGCGAGCACATGGCCGAGCGTACCGACGTCGGCGCTGCTGCCCACCGCGTAGACCGTCGCCAGCGTCGCCACCGCAGTCTCGCGCGCGGCGAAGGCCGGGATCAGCGACAGGGTGATCTGCCAGTTGAAGCCGAGCGGTGCAAACACGCCTTGCAGCGCGCGCCCCATATAGCCGGCGAAGCTGTAGTCGATCGCCGGGCCGACCGCGCCGGCCGGCGGGGACGGGAAGGTGGAGATGAACCACATGATGACCGTCAGCGCCAGGATCACCCCGGTCAGACGGCGCAGGAAGATCGCCACCCGCTCCCACAGGCCGAGCGCGACGTCGCGGGCGTTCGGCAGCCGATAGGCAGGCAGCTCCATCAGCAGCGCATGCTCCTGCTGGTCGCGCCGCAGCCGCTTGCAGACCCAGCCGACCGCCATGGCGCCGACGATGCCGAGCATATACAGCCCGAACAGCACCAAGCCCTGCAGGTTGAAGACGCCACCGATCAGATGCACGGGGATGAAGGCGCCGATCAGGAGCGCGTAAACCGGCAGCCGCGCCGAGCAGGTCATCAGCGGCGCCACGAGGATGGTGGTCCAGCGGTCGCGCCGGTCGGTGATGCTGCGCGAACCAATGATGCCGGGAATGGCGCAGGCAAAGCTCGACAGCAGCGGGATGAACGAGCGGCCGGTGAGACCGACCGACAACATCAGCCGGTCGAGCAGGAAGGCGGCGCGCGGCAGATAGCCCGACTCTTCCAGCAGCAGGATGAAGAAGAACAGCACCAGGATTTCCGGCAGGAAGCCGAGCACGGTTCCAAGACCGCTCAAGATGCCATCGCAGACCAGACCGCGCAGCGGTCCGTCGGGCATCATCGCGCCGACCACGCCGCTCAACTGGTCAAAGTTGTCACCGATCAGATCGGTCAGCGGCTTGCCGAGCGAATAGACCCCCTGGAACACCAGGAACATCACCACGGCAAGAATCAGCGGACCGATGACCGGGTGCAGCACCCAGCGGTCGATCGCGTCGACAGTGGTATCGGCCATCTGCGGCATGTGCAGGGTATGTTCGAGCAGCGTACGCACCTGGGCATGTACGTCGCCGCCGACGATGAGCGGTGGCGTTTCCGGCAGATCGGGAATGCCCTGGTCGACCAGTTCGACCAGCGATTGCGCACCGCCGCGGCGCACGGCAATGGTTTCCACCACCGGAATGCCGAGGCGACGCGACAACTCGGCGGTATCGACGCGAATCCCGCGCCGACGCGCCGCATCCATCATGTTGAGCGCCAGCACCATCGGCCGGCCGAGCGCGCGCAGTTCCAGCACGAAGCGCAGGTGCAGGCGCAGATTGGTGGCGTCGGCGACGCAGATGATCATGTCCGGCACGGCTTCACCGGGATACTTGCCGCACAGCACATCGAGCGTGATGCGCTCGTCCGGGCTCGCGGACTCGAAACTGTAGGCCCCGGGCAGGTCGAGCAGGCGGATCTTGCGCCCTGACGGCGCGGTAAAGCGCCCTTCCTTGCGTTCGACAGTCACGCCGGCGTAGTTGGCGACCTTCTGCCGCGCGCCGGTCAGCTGGTTGAACAAGGCGGTCTTGCCGCAATTGGGATTGCCCACCAGGGCGATGCGCAGTGCAGCGTCAGACATGATCGTTCCCCTCACGCAGGTGAACTCTGGCGGCTTCGGACTGTCGCAGGGCGAAACGCGTCATGCCGATCTGGATCAGCAATGGATCACCGCCCCACGGGGCACGCGCCACGACGCGCACCGGCTCGCCTGGCACAAAGCCGAGATCACGCAGACGACGGGAAATATGGTCGTCCCCCTTTTTGTCCTCGACACGCTCGACGACCGCATGAGCCCGCGTAGGCAGTTCAGTCAATAGCATTATTGATGTTCACTCATTGATAATGGTTATCATTTAAACGGCAATATATAGTCCTTGCAAGCGATGTGTCAAAACTTCTTGATGTCGATCAAGCACATGGGCTATGCGGAAAGGGATCAAAAAAAACGCGCACCAACAGGTGCGCGTTTCTGACAGAGATGCGGCATGAACGGGTCTATTCGGCGGCGTGCGCCATGAATTCGCCCATGCGTATCTTGCGTTCCGGCGTCCAGGCCGGGTTGAAGCACAGGGTGCGCGGCGGGAAGAGCAGCACCACCGTCGAACCCAGGCGGAAACGGCCGATCTCCTCGCCCTTGGCGAAACGCGGCGCTTCGTCGCCCCGGTAGTGCCATTCGCTGACGTGCCCCGGCCGCGGGGCGTTCACCGCACCATGCCAGACGGTCACGATGCTGCCGACAACCGTGGCGCCGACGAAGGTCAGTACGAACGGGCCGGCGGCCGATTCGAACACGCACACCAGCCGTTCGTTGCGGGCGAACAAGCCCGGCACATGCTGCGCGGTAACCGGATTGACCGAAAAGAGATCGCCGGGGATGTAGATCATCCGCACCAGTCGGCCGTCACAGGGCATATGTACGCGGTGATAGTCGCGCGGACTGAGATAGAGCGTGGCGAAGCTGCCGTCTTCGAACGCGGCGGCCAGCCCGGCATCGCCGCCCAACAGCGCGGTCGTGCTGTAACGATGGCCCTTGGCCTGGAAGACCTGGTCGCGCTCGATCGCGCCGAGCTGGCTGACCGCCCCGTCGACCGGGCAGACATAGTCGACCTCGGCCAGCGGACGCGCGCCCTCTTTCAGCGGCCGGACGAAAAAGTCCTGGAAGCTCGGATAGGCGGCCGGATCGGGCTCGACGGCCTCGCTCATGTCGACGTCGTAGTGGGCGATGAAGCGGCGGATCACCGCCGTCGTCAGCCGGCCGCCGCGATGTGCGGCCAGTTTGCCCATTGTTTCGGTCAGACGTCGCTTGGGGAGCAGATATTGCAGGGTTACGGTCAGGCGATTCACGGTGGTTGACGGCGGGTCGGATACAGGACGGTCATTTTACTGCCCGATCGCCATGCAAAGCCACTCCCGGATAGACGATATTCCCCGGCCACGGGGTCCGGGTTCCAAGCCGCCCTCATCCGCGGCGGGAAAAAAAGCGGCGGCCAGTGGCCGCCGAAAGATCGCTCGCTTTGAAACTGATGCCGGCATCGCACCGGCAAGAGGGCCTGGCCGCCCCTATTTCACCGCCACGGCTTCCACCCTGTTCCCGGCGGCAGTGCGCCGCAGCAGTTGATGCGCCAGCTCGGGATAGAGCGCCTTGCGCGACAGCATGCGCGACAGCCTGGCAGCAATCAGGCCGGACACCATCAGCGGCAGGATCATGCTCGACGAGTCGCTCATTTCCATCACGATGACAAAGCCGGTCATCGGTGCCTGGGTCAGCCCGGAAAAGAACCCGACCATGCCGAGCAGCACGATGGCGGTCTGCGGCAGGGAAGGAAACAGCGAGGCAATATTGAGACCGAAACCGGCCCCCACCGCCAGCGACGGCGCCAGCATGCCGCCGGGCGCCCCGCTGATGAAGCTGATCACCATGCTCAGCCACTTGAGCACGCCATACCACTCCAGTCCATCGCCGCCCTGCAAAAGAATCTGCCGTGCACGGTAGTAGCCGGTGCCAAAGGTGCTGCCGTCGCAGGCCAGGCCGATCGCCGCCAGCACGAGGCCGCAGAGCATGGCAAAGCCGACCGGTGACAGCGCCCGCAGTCTGGCCAGCGGCCGCGGCATCCAGGACGATATCGTCAGCAAAAGCCGCGAGGATGCGGCGCCGACCAGACCGCCGGCAATGCCGCAGGAGAGCACGGCGACCCAGCCGGTACGCATGCCGAGCGTCACCGAGGTAATGCCGAAATAGTTGTACGAGCCTTCGACGCTCATCGAAGTCAGACCGGCCACAATCACCATCAACAGCATGGTGCTGCTCGCCTTCTGCTCGAAGGTATGGCCGATTTCCTCGATCGCGAACACGATGCCGGCCAGCGGTGCGTTGAACGCTGCCGCCACACTGGCGGCCGCACCGGCAAGGATGATGCCGCGCGCAGCACCGTCATGGCGTTCGGCCAGATGGCGGTTGAGTCTGTAGTTGACGGCCGCGCCGACCTGCACGATCGGCCCCTCGAAACCGAAGGTCGCACCGCAGGCAATGCCGATCAGCGTCAGCAGGATCTGGCCGATCACCGCGCGCAGGGTGAGGATCTTCTCCCGCAAACCTTTTGCACCGGGATCGAGCGCGGCGATGGCTTGCGGAATGCCGCCACCGAGATAGCCGCTGAAAAAACGCCGCAACAGCCAGACGGACAGTCCCAGGCCCAGGGGGGTAATTGCGAGCACCGCATAGGGCGAACGGTCGTACACGGCATAGAATGCCTTGTGGGCATAAGCACTGCCGAATGAGAACAGGCAGGCAATCAGGCCGATCAGGATGGCCGATACCCAGAGCGGCAAATGGCGCAAAAACAGCGAGGACAGGAGATGTTGCCGCAAGCGGAACAAACGCAGGGATCTGCTCCGCAACACGGCACGTTGAATACGAGACAGCATGCACTAAATACCGAATATTTGAAAAATCTTATATGGATGATAACATCGTAGACAAACTGGAAAAATACTGATGAAAAGCCTGATCATCCATTCGGCGGTAAATTCTGTTAATTTTCTTTGTTCTTGAAGCGACTTTGTCACCATCAGCCATGACCGGTCGGACGGCAAGTCAGCCCACCTGGCTACCGTTAACCATGGCGCTAATGACAAAAAAATAGAAAATGCCAGTATTCACATAACATAGCATCTCCAATTCCATTCAGTTAATGCATTTCAGCTAAAAAATGCAGTGATCCTGCAATATCCTGCCATTCATATTGCAATATGGTCTTCTGCCCGCCAGGACCCGGAATCGCACCGCAGTCGAGACCTCCGACGCTGCTGCGGCCAGGGCCTCGCTGTTGCGACAAAGCAACGAAACATATCACACTGAAAATAAACGAATTTCCAGATTTTCATCACAACTTCCCTCCCGCTCGCCCGTCGTTTTTTTCTCCATCTGCACGGCAGACACAGATCTGGTTGCATGTCTGTGCTCGCGCTCCTAGAATCCGCGCATCCAATATATCGAACCGGAGTCCAACACAATGGACAACAAAGCCAGCAAGGTTCCCGCCCTGCACCGCGCCATCGCCATTCTCGATCACATCGCCGCCCATGGCGCCTGCCAGGGCAGCGCGTTGATTCCGGTCATCAATGCGCCCAAGAGTTCGGTCTATCTGCTGCTCGAAGAATTGCGCGAGCTGCGCCTCGTGTCGCTGGGCACGGACGGGCTCTACCGCCTCGGCATCAGAATGATCGAATTCGGCGACAAGGCGGCAGGCCAGCTCGACTTGCGCGACCTCGCTCGGCCCTGCCTGCAACAGCTGATGCAGGACACCGGCCTGTTGTGCCATCTGGGCATCCTCGAGGACGCAGCCGCCTACTACATTCTGAAAATCGAATCGCAGGGCACCATCCGCGTGCGCTCCTGGGAAGGCAAGCCGGTTTCGCTCTACAGCTCAGGGCTCGGCAAATGCCTGCTGGCCTGGGCCGACAACGCACTGCAGGACAAGTTGATTGCGCAGCTCGAGTTCAAGCAATGGACGCCCAATACCATTACCGATCCGGATCGCCTTCATCAGGAACTGGTACAGATTCGCAGCCGGGGCTGGAGCTACGACAACGAGGAAGAAATCCTCAATGTCCGCTGCATCGCCTGTCCGGTCTTCGACAGCCGCAAGCGTGCCGCCGCCGCGATTTCCGTCGTCGGCACCAGCTTGCAAGTCCATCCGGACTCCCTGCCAGGGATCCGGGACAAAGTCATCGCCGCCGCACAGGCGCTTTCGCAGGAGCTTGGCCACCACCCCGATTGAGCCCATCCGCGACACGGCAGCGCACGACACGTCATCACAGGAGAGAGAAATGACACTACCGAAAATCAAGCACGTCCGCGCCTACTTCATGGGCGGCGCCACGGCAGTCAAGGGTAGCGGCGGCGCCGACTACCACGATCAGGGAGGTCAGCACTGGATCGACGACCATATCGCCACGCCGATGAGCAAGTATCAGGCTTATGAACAGTCGCGCCAGTCGTTCGGCATCAATGTGTTGGGCACGCTGGTGGTCGAGGTCGAAGCCGACAACGGCAAGAAAGGCTTCGCCGTCACCACCGGAGGAGAAATGGGCTGCTTCATCGTCGAGAAGCACCTCAACCGTTTCATCGAAGGCAAAGCCGTTTCCGACATCAAGCTGATTCACGATCAGATGCTCAACGCCACCATGTATTACGCGGGGTCGGGCGGTCTGGTGATGAACACCATTTCCTGCGTGGACCTGGCGCTGTGGGATTTGTTCGGCAAAGTGGTCGGCTTGCCGGTCTTCCGCCTGCTGGGCGGCGCGGTGCGCGAGGAAATCCGCTTTTACGCCACTGGGGCGCGCCCGGATCTGGCGAAGGAAATGGGGTTTATCGGTGGCAAGATGCCGACCCACTGGGGTCCGCACGATGGCGATGCCGGCATCCGCAAGGATGCGGATATGGTAGCCGGATTCAGGGAAAAATGCGGACCGGATTTCTGGTTGATGCTCGACTGCTGGATGAGCCAGGACGTGAATTACGCCACCAAGCTCGCCCATGCCTGCGCGCCGTACAAGCTCAAGTGGATCGAAGAATGCCTGCCGCCGCAGCAATATGAAGGCTACGCCGAACTGAAACGCCAGGTTCCTCCTGGCATGCTGGTCACCAGCGGCGAACACCATGGCACATTGCAGTCCTTCCGCACCCTGGCAGACACCGGCATCGACATCCTGCAGCCGGATGTCGGCTGGTGCGGCGGTCTGACAACCCTGCTCGAAGTGGCTGCCATCGCCAAATCGCGTGGCCAACTGGTCGTGCCGCACGGCTCTTCGGTCTACTCGCACCATGCAGTGATCACCTTCACCAATACGCCGTTCAGCGAATTCCTGATGACCAGTCCGGACTGCTCGACCCTGCGTCCGCAGTTCGACCCCATCTTGCTTGACGAACCGGTACCGCACGACGGCCGGATCCACTACTCGGTGCTCGACAAACCGGGCTTCGGCGTCGAACTGAATCCGGCCTGCCAGCTAAACCGTCCGTACACCCACTAAGCGCAAGCGCAGTGCACGCGCAGCGACGCCCGATCCGGGCGGGTCTCGTTGCGCGCGCAAAACGGGAATTCAACGGACCGGAACAAGGATACAGATCATGGATGCATTACTGACTCAAACAGTGAGAAAGACGCGCTGGCGCCTGATTCCATTCATGTTGGCGCTGTATGTACTGGCTTTTCTCGATCGCGCCAATATCGGTTTCGCCAAGCAGGAATATCAGCTCGATACCGGGTTGAGCAATGAAGCGTTCGCACTGGGCGCGGGGATTTTCTTCGTCGCCTACGCCTGCCTCGGCACGCCGGCCAATCTGCTGCTGAAGAAATTCGGCGGGCGCAAATGGATAGGCATGACCACGCTGTTTTGGGGACTGCTGTCTGCCACCATGGCGGGTGCCGACAGCGAATGGAAATTCCTCACGGTGCGTACGCTGCTCGGTGCGGCCGAAGCGGGCTTCTTCCCCGGCATGATTTATCTGACCTCGCAGTGGTTTCCCCGCCAGAACCGCGCCAGCGTGATGGGCCTGTTCTACATGGGTGCGCCACTGGCACTGACCTTCGGCTCGCCGCTGTCGGGCGCGCTGCTCGAAATGCACGGACTGGCCGGCCTGCCCGGCTGGTGCTGGATGTTCCTGATCGAAGGGATACTCGCCATCATCGCCGGTGTGTGGACCTTCCATTATCTGGACGACAGCCCGGCCGAAGCGCGCTTCCTGTCCGAGGAGGAAAAGCAGACGCTGATCGCCCAGCTTGGCAGCGAAGAACGCGGCAAGACGCAGACCCGCATCCGCGATGCGATGGCAGACGGCAAGGTCTGGCACCTCGGCATGATCTACATGCTGATCCAGATCAGCGTCTACGGCCTGATTTTCTTCCTGCCGACGCAAGTCGCAGCGCTGATCGGCAAGAAAGTGGGCTTCGAGGCGTCGGTGGTCAGCGCCATTCCGTGGATCTTCGCCTTGCTCGGCACTTACTACATTCCCCGCTACTCGGACCGGACCGGGGAACGACGCAACATCGCGGCGGTCACGCTGGCGGTTGCCGGTATCGGCATCGGCGTTTCGGCACTGACGCCGCCGCTCGCGGCCATCATCGCGCTGTGCTTTGCCGCAGCCGGCTTTATCGCCGTGCAGCCGGTGTACTGGACGATGCCGACCGAACGGCTGTCCGGCAGCGCACTGGCCGCCGGCATCGGGTTGATCAACACCCTCGGCGCGATCGGCGGCTTTATCGCCCCGGTACTGCGGGTCAAGGCGGAAACGCTGTTTGCCAGTCCGGCTGCCGGGCTCTTGACGCTGGCGGCACTGAGTCTGGTCGGCACGGCAGCGATCCTGGCCCTGGGCAAGGCGGACGACACTTCACAGGGAACCGGGCCGAAACGGCAACTGCAAAAAGCCTGATCCCGACCGCAACACGACATGGAGACAGGGGGGAAACCCCCGCAAACAGGAAACCGGCGGCGGCCATGCCGTCTCCGGGCCCTCACAATCATTCAGGACTCGCCACCATCATGAACAAGCTACCCGTCAATACCTTCAAATCCGCGCTGAGCAACTCGCACCCACTGCTGGGCCTGTGGCTGGCCAGCGCCAACCCCTATAGCGCCGAGATCGCCGCCAGCGGCGGTTTCGATTGGCTACTGATCGACGGCGAACACGGTCCCAACGACGTGCCGACCATCTTGTCGCAGTTGCAAGCGGTGGCCGCCTACGACAGCCATCCGATCGTGCGGCCGGTCAATCAGAATCCGGCGCTGATCAAGCAACTGCTCGATCTGGGCGCACAGACCCTGCTGGTGCCGATGGTGGAAACCGCCCAGCAGGCACGCGACCTGGTCAGCGCCATGCGCTATGCGCCGCACGGTATCCGCGGCGTCGGCGCATCGATCGCCCGGGCAGCCCGTTGGGGCGGCATTAACGATTACGAGGCCGAAGTCGAGCGCCAGCTCTGCCTGCTGGTTCAGGTCGAATCGGCACGCGGCATCGACAATCTGCCGGAAATTCTGGCAGTCGAAGGAGTGGATGGGGTATTTATCGGGCCGGCCGACCTGTCGGCCTCGATGGGGCATATGGGCGACCCCTTGCATCCGGATGTCGATGACACGATTCGCGCCGCGCTCGGCGCGATCCGCGCCAGTGGCAAGGCCGCCGGCTCGCTCGCCGTGGTGCCTGATGTCGCGCGGCGCTATATCGAGTACGGCGCGCAGTTCGTCGCCGTGGCGATCGATACCGGCATTCTGGTCAACGGCATGCAGGCAGTACTCTCCGCCATGCATGCCACCGCTCCGCTGGGCACGCAACGGTCGGGCTATTGATACCGGGCACAGTCGTAGCACCGGTCGCATCTGGCGCGGCCTGCGCTACGGCTGCATTGCAAGGCAGTCGGCGGCACGGTTTGGCCACCTCGGTCATGTCTTCGTGGCCGGGCCTGTGCGCGATACCGGCTGCCAGTGCCCTACAAGTGAAAGGCGCCGTCGAACACAGTGTGCCGATCGAAGGCCAGCTCACCCCGGCTGAAGATCAAGTCCATGTGATGACTGCCGGCTGCGCCGCCGCCCAGCCCGAGGTGCAGGCCGGGATGGCGCTCCTCGAAACCGGCGTTGCGCCCGTACAGACGCGGCACGCCCATATTGGTGCCAATGCCGAATTCTTCGATGACGCGATGATCGGTATGCGCGTCGAGAAAAAGTGAAAAGTCGTCGGCAAATTGCGTGTTGTCGGTGTCGAACGCGACAACGCGGCTGTTTTCGATATGCAAGATACAGAAATGTTCGACAACTCGATATTTGATGGCGAAAGGAATCGTGCTCAGGAAAGTACCGCTGAAGCACACCTTGCCGTTCAGGTCATCGATATGCGTCGCAATTTCGCCTGGCACCACGTCGGGATTGCCCCGGCCATCGATGCTGGTCCACGTTTGTCCGGATGAGAGGGTTCCGGTCAGGCATTGTCCGGTTTCATCGGTATAAACAACCTGCCGTGCAGCCTGGGCAAGAGCGATCAGGCGCCGGTTGCGCTCGCTGATGGCATCGAGCGGTTCGCAAAAGGCTTCGGAAATGTGCTCGCCGTAATCCTTGAACAACACCGACTTCGGCCAATATTGCTTCAGCACGGACTTGAGCGGGGCAAGAAATGCCGGCCCGGCAACGTTCGTGCTCGACATATACAAGAAGATGAACAGATCGGCGGCAGCGATGGCTTCAATCTGCTCGGCACTGCTGCTGTCCTCCAGCGACAGGAAGCGGGGGAAAAAAGGTGATGGCAGGCCGTTAAAAGCGCGCAGGGCAATATCGCGATGTGCGGCATCGTACCCGACCAGCACCCCGACGCTTTGCCGGGCGCGCACGCGCTCGGCGATGGCCGGGTGATACCTTAGTGCTTCATATAGATTCTGCATGGCAGCCTCGGCAAGATGGCAGATGGCTGGGCGGCGCAGCGAGGGGGCCGAAGCCCCCTCCTCCTGCTAAAGACACACTGCCATCAAGTTAGGGTTAACGTCCTGGCAGACAGTCGGCAGCCGGGCTCAATACGGCCAGAGCGAGGTGCCAAACGGAACGACGTGGCTATCTTTCATCATTTCGACGGCTTCCTGGTGAGTCTCCAGTTGCAGCCATGCGTTGATGTCGATCTGTGCGGTTTGCGCTTGGGTTTGCATGATAGTTACTCCTCATTCTAAAAGGGGGGATGACCTCATCCTGCGCCTCTCCGGAATTCGCTCGATGCAGTGAAGTCCAGCCAAATATACATCCGTCATCCCCACCTCAAGACATCAGATCTATCCTAATATTGCCAACGTCATTTTCTGTCACAAACATCAGAAATACGGCAGGTAAGCTTTTCCGCCGCATTCGCCCCTGCCTCCCCCACGTCAACATAGGTAAATCAGCAGCGAAAACGACAAGAAAAATCTCTCCCCATCTCGGCAATCAGCCGGATTGGCGTGCAGATGGCGGCCATGGTGCCGACAGCTCAGCGGAACAGCTTGGCGACTGCGGTCATGTTTTCGTCGCCGAGTCCGCGAGCAATGCCGGCCTCGAACACCCCGCGCGCTGCCGCCAGCGTTGGCGCGTGCTCGGCGCCGCCGACGGCCTGCAGGGCATAGCGGAAATCCTTTTCGATCAACGCCACCGGGAATTGCGGCTGGAAATCGTCGCGCAGCATGGTGCCGGCAAGATAGTTGTTCACTGGCGCCCAGACGGAGGTCGCGGAGATCGCGCTCAGTGCCGCATTCGCATCGACATGATTGCGGGCGAACAGGCCGGTGATTTCCGCCAACGCCGCCACCTGCAAACCGAGCAAGGCATTGGTGGCGAGCTTGGTCACCGTGCCGGCGCCGACCGGACCGACATGATGCACTGCAGCACCCATCGCCCTGAGTACGCCATCGGCGCGTGCCAGCGTGGCGGCGTCGCCGCCGACCAGATACACCAGTTGGCCGTTTTGCGCTTGCGGGCGGGAGCCTGATACCGGCGCTTCGAGCAAGGCGACACCCTGTGCCTGTGCCATGGCGGCCAGCGCCTTGATACCGTCGACAGACAACGTTGAACTCTCGATGGCGATGGCATCCGCCGCCATGCCGGCCAGCGCGCCGTGTTGCGGATCACACCACACCTGGCGCGACGCCTGGTCGTCACGCACCATTGCGATGACGAATTCGGCCCCGCTGGCCGCTTCGCGCGGCGTCGCCGCTGCGCGCGCGCCCTGCGCCACCAAGGTCTCGAGCGCAGCCGGGCTGCGATTCCAGACGGTCAGGCGGTGGCCCGCCGCCAGCAGACGGGCAGCCATGCGGCTGCCCATTGCGCCCAGGCCGAGAAATGCGATTTCAGACATAGAACACCTCTTTTTGTACAGGAGAGCGGCGGTTTTCCGCCGGCAAAGTCCACACGGCGATCAGCGTACGGTACCACCCTGGCTACCGCGCGGGGATTTGCTGCAGATGCAACAAAACATTGCAAAATGTTATATCATAACATAGAATGCAAATTCGTTATAACGTAACACCTGCGATCGAGAGGACACCATGAAACGCTTTGCCCGATTCACCGCGGTTGCCATGCTGGCCGCCGCCCCGCTGCTGGCACAGGCAGCCGGTCAGCCGATCAGCGTCGTCGCTGCGGAAAACTTCTATGGCGACGTCGCGCAGCAAATCGGCGGGGCGCATGTCCATGTCACCAGCATCATGAGCAATCCGGATCAAGATCCACATCTGTTCGAGGCCAGCGTTTCCACCGCCAAGGCGCTCAGCGCCGCGCGGCTGGTGGTCTACAACGGCATCGATTACGACCCGTGGATGGACAAGCTGCTCTCCGCCGCCAAGGCGCCGCAGCGCAAGACCATTGTCGCCGGCGCGCTGCTGAACAAGAAAACCGGCGACAATCCGCACCTGTGGTATGACCCGGCCACCATGCCGGTCGTCGCGGCGGCCATCGCCAAAGAGCTGAGCGCCGCCGACCCGGCCAACAAGGCCGATTACGCGCATAACCTGCAGCGCTTCCGTGCATCGCTGCTGAAACTCGATAAACAGGTCGCCGCGCTGCGCGGCCGCTACGCCGGCATTTCGGTCACCGCCACAGAGCCGGTCTTCGGCTATATGGCCGATGCGCTCGGCTTCAAGATGCGCAACGCCCACTTCCAGCTGGCGGTCATGAACGACACCGAACCCAGCGCCAGCGATGTGGCTGCATTCGAAAACGATCTGAAAACCCATCGCGTCAAGGTGTTGTTCTACAACAATCAGGCATCCGACCAGTCGGCCAAGCATGTTCAGCAGATCGCCAAGCAGGCAAAGGTGCCCGTGGTTGGTGTGAGCGAAACCGCCCCGGCAGGCAAACACTATCAGGAATGGATGAGCAGCCAGCTTGATGCGCTGGACAAGGCGCTGGCCGGAAATAAATGATGTATGCCATTTCGCTTGATCATGTGACGCTCTCGTTCAGGGGGCGCACAGTGTTGTCCGATATCAGCCTCGACATCGGACAGGGCGTGTTCGTCGGCGTGCTCGGCGCGAACGGCGCCGGCAAGACGACGCTGATGCGTGCGCTATTGGGTCTGCTCCGCCCGCAAGGCGGGCAGATCACGGTACTCGGTCAGCCGGCGACGCGTGGCAACGCCGCCATCGGTTACATCCCGCAGTTGCGCAGCATGATCGGCAATATGCGCTTGTGCGGCCGCGATTTCGTCGCCAACGCCCAAAACGGCCACCGCTGGGGACTGCCGCTGGTAGGCAAGGACGCTGCGCGCGAGGTGGATTGGGCGCTCGAGACCGTCGGCGCACGCGAACTGGCCAGACGCCCCCTGCAGGAAACCTCCGGCGGCGAGCGGCAGCGCCTGCTGCTGGCGCAGGCCCTGCTCGGTCACCCGCGCCTGTTGCTGCTGGACGAACCATTGATCAGTCTCGACCCGCATCACCAGCACAGCGTGGTCGAGCTGGTCAGGCGCATTCAGCAGGAATTCGGCATCAGCGTCCTGTTCAGTGCCCACGAACTCAACCCGCTGCTGCCGGCCATCGATCAAGTGTTGTATCTGGGACGCGGCCAGGCTGCGCTCGGCACCGTCGACGAAGTGATCACCCGGCCGGTGCTGTCGCGCCTGTACGGTGCCGAGATCGATGTCGTGCGGCTGAACAACCGCATTTTCGTCATGTCAGGCGATATCGAAATGGAGAAAGAGGAACATTGCCACGATGCTTGAGTACGATTTCATGCAGAACGCCTTTGCCGCCGGCGGCATCGTTGCCCTGGTGGCAGGCGTGGTCGGCTACTTTCTGGTGCTGCGCGGCCAGACCTTCGCAGGCCACGCGCTGTCGCATGTCGGCTTCGCCGGCGCCACCGGTGCCGTGCTGCTCGGACTGTCACCGATCGGGGGGCTGACCGTGGTGACGCTGCTCGGCGGCATCACCATGGGCGCGCTGGGCGACCGCCTGCAGGGCAGCGACATCGCCATTGGTACAGTGCTGTCGCTGGCGCTTGGCCTCGGCATGCTGTTCCTGCATTTCTTCACTGCCTATGCCACCCAGGCTACCGCGCTGTTGTTCGGCAATGTGCTGGGAGTAAGCCGCGCCATGCTGTGGATGCTGCTCTGGCTCGGCGCCATCAGCCTGATCCTGCTCGGCGCCATCGCGCGGCCGCTGCTGTTTGCCAGCCTGCAACCGGAACTGGCCGAAGCCAAGGGGGTTTCGCTGCGTCTGGTGTCCATTCTGTTTCTGTCCATCGTGGCGCTGACCACCGCCGAATGCATCCAGATCGTCGGCGTGCTGCTGGTATTCACCTTGATGGTCGGACCCGCGGCCACCGCGCAGAAGCTGACCTCGCATCTGGGTTGGGGCGTACTGCTGTCGGCGCTGCTGGCCTTGGCCGAAGCCTGGCTCGGCATCACCATGGCCTACTTCACCGATTGGCCCACCAGTTTCTGGATTACCGCCTTTAGCGCCGGCGTCTATCTGCTGACCGTGGCAGGCCGCTATCTGGCACCGCGCTTCGGCAGTATCGCGCGTTTCACCTCCGGACATTGACGGTGGAGGACATCTGGCGCCGTGAATCGGTATGGATAAGCCGGGGAATTCGAATGAATTCGCTCGGCGATCGCTCCATGGGATGAAGCTATTTCCATCTTCGACTGCATGATGGTTTTCCTTTGCATCGATATATTTCACCGGCACGAATATATTCGTTCAGCATTGTGCAGCGAATAATTCCGAGTACTTCCCTTTTTTCACCAGCAATTCGTCGTGTGTACCCTGCTCGCTAATTCTTCCTCGATCCAGCAGCAGAATCCGATCAAGACGGGCGATCGTGTGCAGACTGTGCGTAATGACCAGCACTGTTTTGCCGATGAGTTCGGTATCCAGCAATTGCAACACCGCCTGGGCCGTCAGGCTGTCGAGGCTGGACGTGGCCTCGTCCATCACCAGGATCGGCGCATCCTTGAGCAGCGCGCGAGCGATCGCAATACGCTGGCGCTGGCCGCCAGACAACCGACTGCCGCCTTCGCCTACCAAGGTGTCGTAGCCCGCCGGCATGGCGGTGATGAAATCGTGGCACTGCGCCCGACGGGCTGCCGCCATCACTTCGTCGTCGCGGGCATCCGGCCGACCGTAGCGGATGTTGTCCATCAGGCTGCGATTGAACAACGCCGGATCCTGCGGGATGACACTGATCTGTGCGAGCAGCGAAGACGGCGCGCAGGCAGCGATGTCCTGCCCATCGATCAGAATGCGGCCGGACTGGGGTTCGGCCAGTTGCAACAGCAAGCGCACCAAGGTGGTTTTGCCCTCGCCGGACATCCCGACCAGACCTATCCGTTGCCGAGCCGGCAAAACGACCTGCAGATCCTCGAACACCGGTCGGCCCGAAGGGTAACGAAAATAGACGTGCTCGAAAGCGATTTCGCCTTTGCTCACTACCAGCGGCGGCGCAAGTCCGGTAATGGCCGGTACACCGGCGGGCTTGACCACCAACTCGACCCCATTGGCGACCGTACCGAAACATTCGAACAGATCGAGGAAGCGTTGGCTGAGATTGTGCGCATCATTGATGATGACCAGGTTGACGCCGGCGACCAGGGTGAATTCGGCTACGCCGATACGGCCGTGCTGCCATAGGTACAGCGCCGTCATCAGCGTGGCGACGGTGAGCACCGCGGCACTTGCCAACTGGAACCAGCGAATGGTCTCGAACTGATGCAATGCACGCATGACGACCTGACGCTCGCGATCGAGCCATTGATCGAGCAGACGGCGCTCATGCGCCAGCCGGTCGAATATTCTGGCCGTCTCAAGGCAAGCCACGGCATCGGTGAGCAAGCCGCTGGTTTGGCTGCGCGCCTCCGCCTCCGCCATGGCGCAGGCACGGCGATTCACGGCGAGCCAGGCCGAAACGCCGGCAAAGGCCAGGGCCCAAGCAAACAAAATCGCCGCCAACAGCGGCGACGTGGCGAATAACAGCACCAGCGCCGAGACGAGCGCAATGCCACCCGGCCAGAAGTCGAACAACACGATACCCGAGATCTGATCTACACCGATGGCGGTGTCCTGGATGCGCTGCGCCATGGCGCCGCTGGCAAAGCCTTCGGCCTGCATCGGCGGGTGCCTGTGCAAACAGACCGCCAGCTGCCGGACGATGCCGTGGCGCTGGCGCGGCAGCAACGTTTCGTACAGCGCCCCGGCAAAGCGGGCACACAGCATTTCACCGAATACGACCAACAGGAATACCGCCACCGGCACGGCCAGCAATGTGGGCGAGACAACTGCTGGCGAAGCAGCATGCGTGGCGGCAGCGATGATCAGGCTGACGGCATAGGGGATCAGCATGTTACAAGCGGCCTGTCCGCCCTGCAGCCCTAAGATCAGCGCATAGCGCCGCCATTGGCAACGGACACAGTAGGCAAGAAAGCCGAGCGCAGAGGCTGGCGGCAAGGTATCCATATCGTGGGCATCACTCATATCGTCGGCAAATCCTCGTCGTCAGTCGTTCTCGATCAATGAGAACAGGCGACTCGGGTGTAGGCAGTGGAGTTCCCGCCAGCGCAGCAAGGCGCAACGGGGGCGAGCACCGCTGTGGTCCGATGGTGTTGGCAAAGTACCTTGCCGATCAGCCCATGACTTCCCGCGACAAGAATCATCTGAACTCCTTTGTAAACAACACGGCGCATCTAGTCAGCGCAGCGAACAAAACAATGGAAACAGAGATAACAAGCTCAGAATGTGACGTCCAGGTGGCACGGCAAGTACGGCTCACGTCGCGCTTTGGATTGGAATCAGGAACAGGAGTCCGTCTACCTATCAACCACACACAAATGAAAGAAGGGGCCTAAGGCCCCTTCTTTCATCAAGCATCGGCGAAGCATATTCGGTTCTACCTGACTTTATTCGCTCTAGTCAGTACCCCCGAGCCGGCTACTCCACCGTCACACTCTTGGCGAGGTTGCGCGGCTTGTCGACGTCGGTACCGCGCGCCAGTGCGACATGGTAGGCCAGCAGCTGCACCGGAATCGCGTGTACCACCGGCGACAGCACGCCGACGTGGCGCGGGGTGCGGATCACGTGCACCCCCTCGGACTCGCTGAAGTGGCTGTCGAGGTCGGCGAAGACGAACAGCTCGCCGCCGCGGGCGCGGACTTCCTGCATGTTCGATTTCACCTTTTCCAGCAGGGAGTCGTTCGGCGCGATCACCACCACCGGCATATTGTGGTCGACCAGCGCGAGCGGGCCGTGCTTGAGTTCGCCTGCCGGGTACGCTTCGGCGTGGATATAGGAGATCTCCTTCAGCTTGAGCGCGCCTTCGAGCGCGATCGGGTAATGCAGGCCACGGCCGAGGAACAGCGCGTCGTTCTTGACGGCGAAGCGTTCCGACCAGGTCTTGATCTGTGGCTCGAGGTTGAGCGCGTGCTGCACGCTGCCTGGCAGATGGCGCAGTGCTTCGAGGTAGTCTGCCTCGGCCTTGGCGTCTACCCGGCCGCGCAGCTTGCCGAGCGTGACGGCGAGCGTGAACAGCGCCACAAGCTGGGTGGTGAAGGCCTTGGTCGAAGCCACGCCGATTTCGGCGCCGGCACGGGTGTAGAACACCAGTTCCGAGGCGCGCGGGATCGCGCTTTCGGCCACGTTGCAGATCGACAGCGCTGTCTTGTGGCCAAGGTTCTTCGCGTACTTGAGCGCTTCCATGGTGTCTAGCGTCTCGCCAGATTGCGAGATGGTCACCACCAGATGGTCGGGATGCACCCAGGCTTCGCGATAGCGGTATTCGCTGGCGATTTCAACATCGCAGACGACGCCGGCGATGCTTTCGATCCAGTATTTTGCGGTCAGACCGGCATAGTAGCTGGTGCCGCAGGCGAGGATTTTCACCCCCTGCAGCGAGCCGAGCACCGCTTCGGCCTTGTCGCCGAACAGTGCCGGGCAGAAACCGGCGTCGAGCACGGCTTCGATGGTGTCGGACAGGGCCTTCGGCTGCTCGTGGATTTCCTTCTGCATGAAGTGGTTGTACGGCCCGAGTTCGAGCGAGGACAAGGATACGTCGGAGACATGCACCTTGCGCTCCACCGGCTGATCGTCGGCATCGACGATGTGCACGCCATCACAGGTCAGGCGGGCCAGATCGCCATCTTCGAGGAAAATCACCCGGCGAGTGGCGGAAATCACCGCCGATACGTCGGAAGCGATGTAGTTCTGCCCTTCTCCGAGACCGATCAGCAGCGGGCAACCCATGCGCGCGCAGATCAGCTCATCGGGGCGATCGAGCGCAATCACGCCGATGGCGTAGGCGCCAACCAGCTCGCGTACCGCGCTGCGCGTCGCTTCGAACAGATTGCCGGTCTGCTGCAGATAGTAGTGCACCAGGTGGGCGATGACTTCGGTGTCGGTCTGGGATTCGAACACATAACCGAGCGACTTGAGCCGCTCGCGCTGGCTTTCGTGATTTTCGATGATGCCGTTGTGGACCACGGCCACTTTGCCAAAGGAGATGTGCGGGTGCGCGTTCGGTTCGGTGACGCCGCCGTGGGTGGCCCAGCGGGTGTGGCCGATGCCGAGCAGACCGGTGAGGTTGCACTCTCTGGCGGCGTTTTCCATTTCGGCCACACGGCCGACGCGGCGCACGCGTTCGATCGCGCCGCCGGTCAGCACGGCGATGCCGGCCGAGTCGTAACCGCGGTATTCAAGCCGTTTGAGTCCTTCGACCAGTATCGGCACCACATCGTGGCCGGCGATGGCCCCTACGATTCCACACATGTCTGTATCCTTGTCTGCGCCGGGCTCTGCGGCCCGGCCCTCTATGCTTAGCGAGTCGTTTTTTTCTGCGGGCGCTGCCAGCCGGGCACGGTCACCTGGCGGGCACGGCCGATGGTGAGTTCGCCGGCCGGCGCCGTGCGTGTGACCACCGAACCGGCGCCGACGGTCGCACCGCGCTCGAGCGTCACCGGCGCCACCATCATCGTGCCGGAGCCGACGAAGACATTGTCTTCGATCACGGTGCGGAACTTGTCTACACCGTTGTAGTTGACGGTGACGCAGCCGGCGCCGACGTTGACGCCGCTACCGATGCTGGCATCGCCGACATAGGTCAGGTGATTCACCTTGCTGCCCACGCCGACATGGCTCTTCTTGATCTCGACGAAGTTGCCGATGTGCACCCGTTCGGCGAGTTCGGCCCCCGGACGCAGCCGCGCATACGGACCGACGCGGCAGTCGGCGCCGACGGTGGCATCCTCAAGCAGGCTGTAGGGAGCGATCTTGCTGCCGGCGGCAATGGTCACGTTCTTCAGCACACAGTTGGCGCCGATGGTGACGTTGTCGCCCAGTTCGACCCGTCCTTCGAAGACGCAGTTGACGTCGATGACGACATCGCGGCCGCAGACCAGCGTGCCGCGCACATCGATGCGCGCCGGGTCGAGCAGGGTCACGCCGGCCTGCATCAGGCCGAAGGCGATATTCTGCTGGTGGATGCGCTCCAGTTCGGCGAGCTGCACCTTGTTGTTGACGCCGGCGGCTTCCCACGAGTGCGGCACCACGGCGCTGCCGATGGCCATGCCGGCGGCGTGCGCCATGCCGAGCACATCGGTCAGGTAGTACTCGCCCTGGGCATTGTTGTTCTGCAGGCTGCCGAGCCAACCGGCCAGCTGGGCATTGGGCAAGGCCAGAATGCCGGTGTTGATTTCGTTGATGGTCCGCTGTTCGTCGTTGCAGTCCTTGTCTTCGACGATCGCGACCGGTCGCCCGGCGTCATCGCGCACAATGCGCCCGTAGCCGCCAGGATTGGCGACGATGTCGGTCAATACCGCCATATTGTCGCCGGCAGCATCGAGCAGCGCGCGCAGCGTTTCGATGCGCGTCAGCGGCACGTCGCCGTACAGCACCAGGGTGGTGCCATCTTGCGGCAATTCGGGCAACGCGGTTTTCAGCGCATGGCCGGTGCCGAGCTGTTCGCTCTGTTCGACCCAGATAATGTCTTCGTCGCGAATCGTCTCGCGCACCTGTTCGCCGCCGTGGCCGTACACCACGATCAGGCGCGCCGGATCGAGCGCCCGCGCGGTACGGATCACATGGGCGAGCATCGGCTCGCCGGCGATCGGGTGCAGGACCTTGGGCATGGAGGAATACATGCGCTTGCCTTTGCCGGCAGCGAGAATCACGACGCTTGGACGATGCATAGGAGTGTTATCTGAGTAATAAATGGAAAAGGCTGCCCCTCGCGGGACAGCCTACTATACACGATTCGTGCATTTCCTTTTAGATTCAGATCATTTGATGATCCGGAATCTCAGTGACGACGCTTGCGCAGATAATCCAGCGCCTTCAGTTCGGCGATGGCCGTCGCAAGCGCAGCATGGGCGCGTGCCGTGGCGTGGTCGTCGGAGGCTTTCTTCAGCGCGTCCTCGGCGTTGCGCTTGGCCTCGGTGGCGCGCGCTTCGTCGAGATCTTCGCCGCGGATAGCCGTGTCGGCCAGTACCGTCACAAGCTCCGGCTGCACTTCCATGACGCCGCCGGAGACCGCCACCAGCAGCTCTTCCTTCGCACCCGGAACGGTCAGGCGCAGAATGCCCGGCCGGATCTGGGTCAAGAGCGGAATGTGGCGCGGGTACACCCCGATTTCACCCTCTTGCGCCGGCGCAACGAGGAATTCCGCCTCGCCGGAGTAGATGAGCTGCTCGGAGCTGACCACTTCTACCTGCATCTTGGACATGAGCCCTCTCCTTAGTTAAGGGTCTTGGCCTTCTCAGCTGCCTCTTCGATCGCGCCCAGCATATAGAATGCCTGCTCGGGAAGATGGTCGAATTCTCCGTTGAGAATGGCCTTGAAACCCTTGATGGTTTCCTTGAGAGGAACGTACTTGCCCGGCGAGCCGGTAAACACTTCAGCCACGTGGAACGGCTGCGACAGGAAGCGCTGGATCTTGCGGGCGCGAGCCACGATCAGCTTGTCTTCCGGCGACAGTTCATCCATGCCCAGAATGGCGATGATATCGCGCAATTCCTTGTAGCGTTGCAGGGTGGACTGCACGCCGCGGGCAACGGAGTAGTGTTCTTCGCCAACGACCAGCGGATCGAGCTGACGCGAGGTCGAGTCGAGCGGGTCGACGGCCGGGTAGATACCCAGCGAGGCGATATCGCGCGACAGCACCACGGTTGCATCCAGGTGGGCGAAGGTGGTGGCCGGGGACGGGTCGGTCAAGTCATCGGCAGGGACGTAAACGGCCTGGATCGAGGTGATCGAACCGGTACGGGTCGAGGTAATACGCTCTTGCAGGCGGCCCATTTCTTCCGCCAGCGTCGGCTGGTAACCCACCGCGGACGGCATACGGCCGAGCAGCGCGGAGACTTCGGTACCGGCCAGCGTGTAGCGGTAGATGTTGTCGATGAACAGCAGCACGTCGCGGCCCTTGCCCGAGGCATCCTTCTGGTCGCGGAAGTACTCGGCCATGGTCAGACCGGTCAGCGCCACGCGCAGACGGTTGCCCGGCGGCTCGTTCATCTGGCCGTACACCATCGCCACCTTGTCGAGGACGTTGGAGTCCTTCATTTCGTGGTAGAAGTCGTTGCCCTCGCGGGTACGTTCGCCCACGCCGGCGAACACGGACAGACCCGAGTGCGCCTTGGCGATGTTGTTGATCAGTTCCATCATGTTGACGGTCTTGCCCACACCGGCACCGCCGAACAGGCCGACCTTACCGCCCTTGGCGAACGGGCACAGCAGGTCGATGACCTTGATGCCGGTTTCCAGGATGTCGGTCGAGCTCGACAGTTCGTCGAACTTCGGTGCCATCTGGTGAATGGAGCGCACTTCTTCGGAGGCGACCGGACCGGCATCATCAACCGGATTGCCGAGCACGTCCATGATGCGGCCGAGGGTGGCGTTGCCCACCGGGACCGAGATCGGCGCGCCGGTGTTGTTCACGTCCATGCCACGCTTCAGACCGTCGGAGCTGCCCATCGCGATGGTACGCACGATGCCGTCGCCCAGCTGTTGCTGGACTTCGAGCGTCAGCGCATTGTCCACCAACTTGAGGGCATCATAAACCTTTGGCATGGCGTTACGCGGAAACTCCACGTCAACGACCGCGCCAATGATTTGTACGATTTTGCCTTGGCTCATTATCGGTTCCTAAACTTATAAACTTTTACAGGCCACGCGCTATACCGCAGCGGCACCGGACACGATTTCGGAAAGCTCGGTGGTGATCGCCGCCTGGCGCGATTTGTTGTACACAAGTCGCAGCTGCTTGATGGCGTTACCCGCGTTGTCGGTGGCGGCCTTCATCGCGACCATCCGCGCCGCCTGCTCCGAAGCCATGTTCTCGGCCAGAGCCTGGTAGACCACCGATTCGAGGTAACGACGCACCAGCACGTCAAGCACCGAGGAAGCATCGGGTTCGTAGAGGTAGTCCCACGACGGGGCGCCTTCCACCACCATCTGCTTCGGCTTCACCGGTACCAGCTGTTCGTCCACCGGTTCCTGTTTCATGGTGTTGATGAATCTGGAGTACACCACGTGGACGACGTCCAGTTCACCGACCGCGTATTTCTCGAACAGCACGCGCAACGGGCCGATCAGGCGTTCCATCTTCGGCACGTCACCCAGCTGGGTGGCGCTCGCCGCGATGTTCAGACCTGCGCGCTGGCAGGCCGCCAGCCCCTTTTGCCCAAGGCAGCACACGTCCACCTCGATGCCCTGATCGGACAGCGCCTTCACCTGGGCGAAGAAGCGCTTCAGGGTGTTGACGTTCAAGCCGCCGCACAGCCCCTTGTCGGAGGTGATCAGGATGACCCCGGCCCGCTTGACCGGGCGCTGCACCAGCATCGGGTGCACCACGTCGGTCATGTTGGCCATCGCCAGGTGGCCCATCACGGTGCGCACCTTTTCGGCGTAAGGACGGGCAGTGCGCATGCGTTCCTGCGTCTTGCGCATCTTCGAGGTCGACACCATCTGCATTGCGCGGGTGATCTTCTGCGTGTTTTGCACGCTGCGGATCTTGGTGAGAATCTCTTTGCCGACTGCCATATCCTGAACCTTTCGTTTGTCTCGTAAGTAGTGAGTCAGCCAAAAGGTCAGTTATAGCTGAAGCCGGCTTTGAACGATTCCATCGCCTTGACCAGAACCTGCTCCTGCTCGCCGTTCAGCTCGCCGCTGCGATTGACTTCATCGAGCAGGCTGCTGTTGTTGGCGCGCACGTCGGCGAGGAAGGCCGCTTCGAATTCCAGTGCCTTCTTGACCGGCACGTCTTCGTAGTAGCCCTTGTTCACCGCCCACAGGGTCAGACCCATTTCGGCCACCGACAGGGTGGAGAACTGGTTCTGCTTCATCAGTTCGGTCACGATTTCACCGTGCAGGAGCTGCTTGCGGGTCGCTTCGTCCAGATCGGAGGCGAACTGCGAGAACGCAGCCAGCTCGCGGTACTGGGCGAGAGCCAGACGGATACCGCCGCCGAGCTTCTTGATGACCTTGGTCTGGGCCGCGCCACCAACGCGCGATACCGAGATACCGGCGTTGATGGCCGGACGGATACCTGCGTTGAAAAGGTCGGTTTCCAGGAAGATCTGCCCGTCGGTAATCGAAATCACGTTGGTCGGCACGAATGCGGACACGTCGCCGGCCTGGGTTTCGATGATCGGCAGTGCGGTCAGCGAACCGGTCTTGCCGGTCACGGCACCGTTGGTGCGCTTGGCCACGTCGTCGGCATTGATGCGCGAAGCGCGTTCGAGCAGGCGGGAGTGCAAATAGAACACGTCGCCAGGATAGGCTTCACGGCCTGGCGGACGGCGCAGCAGCAGCGAGATCTGACGGTAGGCGACGGCCTGCTTCGACAGGTCGTCGTACACGATCAGCGCGTCTTCGCCGCGGTCGCGGAAGTATTCGCCCATCGTGCAGCCGGAGTACGGTGCGATGTATTGCAGCGCAGCGGCTTCGGATGCGGATGCGGCGACGATGATGGTGTGGGCCAGCGCGCCGTGTTCTTCCAGCTTGCGCACCACGTTGGAGATCGAAGAGGCCTTCTGGCCGATCGCCACGTAGATGCACACGACGCCGGTGCCCTTCTGGTTGACGATGGTGTCGAGCGCCACGGCGGTCTTGCCGGTCTGGCGGTCGCCGATGATCAGCTCACGCTGACCGCGGCCGACCGGAACCATCGAGTCGATGGCCTTCAGGCCGGTCTGCATCGGCTGCGACACCGACTGACGGGCGATCACGCCCGGGGCGATCTTTTCGATCGGCGAGAATTCTGCCGAACCGATCGGACCCTTGCCGTCGATAGGCTGACCGAGCGCGTTCACGACGCGACCGATCAGTTCGCGGCCGACCGGAACTTCCAGGATACGGCCGGTACACTTGACTTCGTCGCCTTCGGAAATGTGCTCGTACTCGCCGAGAATAACGGCGCCGACCGAGTCACGCTCCAGGTTCATGGCGAGGCCGAAGGTATTGCCCGGGAATTCGAGCATTTCGCCCTGCATCACGTCCGCCAGGCCATGGATCCGCACGATACCGTCAGTGACGGAGATCACCGTACCCAGGGTACGGGTTTCTGCGCCGGCCGACAGATTCTGGATCTTGGCTTTGATCAGATCGCTGATCTCAGAGGGGTTCAACTGCATGATCTCTCCTAATTCTTGAGGCTTGCCGCCAAAGCGTGCAGTTTGCCGCGCACCGACGCATCAATGACGTCGTCGCCGACCAGAACGCGGGCGCCGCCGATCAGATCGGTGTTCACCGCCACGTCGAGGCGCACGGTCTTGCCGTAGCGCTTGGACAAAGTGGCGACGAGCTCGGTGGCTTGTGCGTCGGTCAACGGATAGGCGGTTTCCACGCGGGCTTCGATCGCACCCTCGGCCTCGGCCTTCAGCGCATCGAACTGTCTGGTGATTTCCGGCAGCAGCATCAGCCTGCCGTTTTCGATCAGGGTCGCGATGAAGCGCTTGACGCCTGCATCGGCCCGATCGCCCAGAACACCCACAAACAATGCCTCAACCTCTTGTGCGGTATGTTTCGGGTTGGTGACCACTTCGGCCACGTCCGGGTTATTCACCATGGCAGCCAGCCACTGCAGGGTCTCGAGCCAAGCGTCGCGACGCTTTTCTTCGGTGGCCAGGCTGAATACCGCTTCGGCATAAGGCCTCGCTACGGTAATGAGTTCTGCCATGAGTGTCTTAAAACTCCGCTTTGATGGAGGCCAGCAGATCGGCGTGCTTGGCCGGATCGATCTCGCGCTGCAGGATCTGCTGGGCGCCGGCAACGGCCAGTTCGGCCACATGCTGACGCAGCGATTCCTTGCTGCGCATTACTTCCTGATCGATTTCGGTCTTGGCATCGGCAACGATGCGGGCGCTTTCTGCGCGCGCGGCATCGGCAGCCTCATCGACGATCTGATGGGCACGCTTTTCAGCGGCGTGCAGGACCTCGGTCGCTTGCTGGCGAGCCTTGCGCAGCTCTTCGCCAACGCGCTTTTCGGCAGCTTCCAGGTCTTGCTTGCCGCGCTCGGCTGCCGACAAACCATCGGCGATGCGCTTGGCGCGTGCATCCATCATGTTGGTCAGCGGAGGCCAAACAAACTTCATGGTGAACCATACCAAGACGGCGAACGTCAGCGCCTGACCCAGTAATGTGATATTGAATTCCACCCTGTTTTCCTCCAGTCGAATATCTACAACAACCGTTTACGCGGCAGATTAGGCAGCGGTCTTCAGTGCAGCCAGTGCAGCGGACAGGAACGGGTTGTTGAAGGTATACAGCAGTGCAACACCGACACCGATCATCGATACGGCGTCAAGCAGACCGGCGATGATGAACAGCTTGGTTTGCAGAACCGGGATCATTTCCGGTTGACGAGCGGAGGACTCCAGGAATTTGCCACCCAGAATGGCGAAACCGATGGCGGTACCAAGCGCGCCCAGACCAATGATCAGAGCGGCAGCCAGAGCGGTCATCGACTGGATCTGAGAAACGAAAGCTTCCATTTAATTCTCCTAGAACTTTGAAACACGTATGGTTGGGAAAGGTTTAAAGCTATACGACTAATAAAATCAGTGGCTCTCTACCGCCAGGCTCAGGTACACGACGGTCAGCATCATGAACACGAAGGCCTGCAGCGTGATGATCAGGATGTGGAAGATGATCCACGGACCGCCGAGCGCCCATTGGCACCACCACGGCAGCAGAGCGATCAGGATGAAGATCAGCTCGCCGGCGTACATGTTGCCGAACAACCGCAACGACAGCGAAATCGGCTTGGCCAGCAACTCGATCAGCTGAAAGATGAAGTTGACCGGTGCGAGGATCAGCGTGCCGACGGCGCCCGAGGCGTGGAACGGAGCGGTCAGCAGCTCCTTGCCGTAGCCGCCAAGACCCTTGTGCTTGAGGGAGAAAGCGAAGATCAGGATCAGCACCGACAGCGACATCGCGAAGGTGGCGTTGACGTCGGCCGACGGCACGACGCGGAAGTAGACATGTTCAGGATCCATGCCGAAACCGTAATGGCCGATCAGCTGCGCCACGGTCGGTACCAGGTCGACCGGCAGCATGTCCATCAGGTTCATCAGGAAAATCCAGCTAAAGATGGTCAGCGCGAGCGGCGCGACCAGCTTGCTCTTGGCATGGAACACATCCTTGACCTGATTGTCGACCATCTCGATCAGCGACTCGACGAACAGCTGCAGGCGGCCGGGATTTTCCAGCTTGGCGTTGCGCGCCACATAGGCCATCAGCATTGCGAAGACGAAACCGAGAAACAGGGAGACGGAGAAGGTATCGATGTGGATGCTCGAGAAGCCATCCGCGGAATTCCAGAACGTCAAATGGTGCTTGATATACTCAGATGCGTTGCTTGCCATTGCGCTTTTCTCGTTTATTTAATCAGAAGCCCGAACCAGTAGCCGGACACGGCAACGAAATAGCCACCGAACAGCCCGGCCACGGACAAATTCTTATAAAACATCAGCACGCAACCGAACATGGCTACGGTCATCGCGAACTTGACCATCTCCCCGCGGAAATGGGCGCGCATCAGCAAGACCGGCGCAACATGACGCCTTGCATAGGCGATCCGGCAGTACACCAGGGCAGGTATCAACGCACAGGCTCCGCCCAAAAACGTTGACAGCGGGATATTTAACCTACCCCACCCGATAAGTGCGCTGATGGCAACGGCTGTCAGCACCAGCTTGGCCTGCAGTCGCAGGACTCGACTTATTTCCGGATTATTCATGTCCGATTTTGTGAAAAATCGCACGATTATAGGCTTGCGCTCGAACATCAGTCAACCGAGCAACCACTTTAAAATAACCGAAACTACTAATCATTCCATTGATTTTACTTGCAGTTTTTCTAATATCCCATCCAAAGCCGCAAGAGAAGAATATTCAATTGTAATTTTGCCGTTTCCGGTCTTTCCATGGCTGATCCGCACCCCGGCGCCAAGATGTTCTGACAGTCGGTCAGCCAGACGCAACACGTCCGGGTCAGGGGCGGGGCGGGCGGCCTTCGGACGATCGGCCTGCTGCACCCGACGCTCGACTTCGCGCACCGACAGACCATGCTTGACCACCTCGCGGGCCAATGCCAACTGGGCTTCCGGCGCGAGCGGCAGCAGCGCGCGCGCGTGCCCCATCTCGATCTTCCCCTCGTGCAACAGGCTCTGGATCGCCTCCGGCAGCGCCAGCAGACGCAGCAGATTCGACACCGCGCTGCGCGATCGTCCGAGCACCTGGGCCGCGCTGTCGTGGCTCATGCCAAATTCATTAATCAGCCGCTGAATGCCGTAAGCCTCTTCAATAGCATCAAGTTCCTGCCGTTGGATATTTTCGATCAGCGCCATGGCCAGCGCCGACTCGTCGGGCACGGTCTTGATGACGGCGGGAACCTCGGCCAGACCCGCGATGCGGGCCGCGCGCCAGCGGCGTTCGCCGGCGATGAGTTCATATTCGCCAAAACCGATTTCGCGCACCACAACTGGCTGGATCACACCCTGCGAGCGGATGGAATCGGCAAGTTCGCCGAGCGCCTCTTCGCTCATGCGCGAGCGGGGCTGGTATTTGCCGGGACGGATGAGATCGATGGAGAGAGTCTGCAGGCGGTCTTCCGCCACGTCCGCGCTGGAGAGCAATGCATCCAGGCCGCGGCCGAGTCCTTTGAGTTTGACCATGATTTAGTGTGTTGTTTGTACGGTTTCGGTTTCCAGACGGGCGACGAGTTCGCCCGCCAGGGTCAGGTAAGCCTGGGCGCCGCGCGCAGTACGGTCGTAGACCAGGCCAGGCAGGCCATGACTCGGCGCTTCGGCCAGCCTGACGTTGCGCGGAATCACGGTATCGAAAACCTTGTTGCGGAAATGCTGGGCCAGCTGTTCGGCCACTTGCTGCGACAGATTGCTGCGCGCGTCGAACATGGTGCGCAGCAGGCCGATGATCTCAATGCGGGGGTTGACCGCCGCGCGCACCTTGCGCAGCGTGGTCACCAGATCGGACAGACCTTCGAGCGCATAGTATTCGCACACCATCGGGATGAGCACGCTCTCGGCGGCCACCAGCCCGTTGAGCGTCAACAGGTTGAGGGAGGGGGGACAATCGATCAGGACGTAATCGTAGAGCGTGTCGAGCTGGGCGAGCGCGTTCTTCAGCCGCTGCTCGCGCGCCAGCTCCTGCACCAGCTCGATCTCGGCACCGGCGAGGTCGCGGTTGGCCGGCAACACGTCGTAGCCGCCTTCGCGGGCGCGCTGACGCACGTCGCGCGCATCTGCCTGGCCGAGGAGCACATGGTAGATGCTATGGCTGAGATTCTGCTTGGCGATGCCACTACCCATCGTGGCATTACCCTGCGGATCGAGGTCGACGATCAGCACGCGGCGGCCAAGTTCGGCCAGCCCGGCGGCGAGATTGACAACCGTGGTCGTCTTTCCCACCCCCCCCTTTTGGTTAGCGACCGCGATAATGCGGCTCATCATTGCATCACCATTCTCACCAGATGGCGCTCGGCATCGAGGCCGGGCACGCTGACCGGCACCACCTCGCTAACCGAGGTACCGGCGGGCAACAGGGCAATCTCCTCGTAGGGATACACCCCTTTCATCGCCACGAACTGGCCGTCCTTCGCCAGAAGATGGCGCGTCAGATTGACGAATTCTGCCAGCTCGGCAAAAGCACGGCTGGTGATTCGGTCGAATTTTTCTTCCGGCTGATAGCGCTCCACCCGGTCGGTAACCACTTCGACATTAGGGAGTTTCAACTCGATTGCCGCCTGGCGCAAGAACGTCGTCTTCTTGTGGTTGGCATCCAGCAACACTACCTGCAGATCCGGCCGGGCGATTGCCGCGGGAATACCGGGCATGCCGCCTCCGGAACCCACGTCGAGCAAGCGCGTGCCGCCTTGCAGATGCGGCACCAGCGTCAGGCTGTCGAGCAGGTGGTAGCTGACCATGCGGTCGGTATCGCGCACCGCGGTCAGGTTATAGGTCTGATTCCATTTGGCAAGCATGGAAAGATAGCCGTCGAGCGCCGCCAGCTGGCTGGCGGACAGGTCGAGGCCGATACTTTCCAGCCCATGTGAGAGTTCATGGATGGTATTTGTCATGCAGTTTTCTTGGCGTCGGTAAAGCCACGTTTCAGGTGGACCATGAGAAGTGCAATGGCAGCGGGGGTCACGCCCTGGATGCGCGAAGCCTGCCCCAGGGTTTCCGGACGCTGTGCGTTGAGCTTCTGCTGCACTTCCTTCGACAAGCCCGTCACCTGCGCATAGTCGATATCGGCCGGCAGCCGCACCTCATCCAGATTGTCGCGCCTCGCCAGCTCTTCATTCTGGCGGTCTATGTATCCTTGGTATTTGACCTGAATTTCTACTTGCTCGGCAACAACAGCATCATCAACACCCGGTCCGGCATCAGGAACCGTCATCAAGGACGCATAGGTCACGTCCGGACGCTTGAGCAGATCGTGCAAGCTGTACTCGCGTTCGATCGGCCGACCGAGCAAGGCGGACAGCACCGCCTGATCGCTGCGCGCAGGATGCACCCAGCTCGCCTTGAGCCGTGCCTTTTCGGCCTCGATGGCGTCGCGCTTGCGGCAGAAAGTCTCCCATTGCGCATCACCGACCAGGCCGAGGCGGCGACCGGCTTCGGTCAGACGCAAATCGGCATTGTCTTCGCGCAACTGCAGGCGGAATTCGGCCCGGCTGGTGAACATGCGATAAGGCTCGCTCACCCCCTTGGTGATCAGATCGTCGACCAACACGCCAAGATAGGCCTCATCGCGGCGCGGCGTCCAGCCCTCTTCCCCGCGAGACAGCAGCGCGGCGTTCAGTCCGGCGAACAAGCCCTGCGCGGCCGCTTCCTCGTAACCGGTCGTGCCGTTGATCTGACCGGCGAAAAACAGGCCGTGAATGGCGCGGCTTTCAAAGGTGGAGCGCAGGCCGCGCGGATCGAAATAGTCGTACTCGATCGCGTAGCCCGGCCGCAGGATATGTGCGTTTTCCATGCCGGGGATGCTGCGCACCGCGGCCAGCTGGATATCGAACGGCAAGCTGGTGGAGATACCGTTCGGATAATACTCGTGTGTGTCGAGCCCTTCCGGTTCCAGGAAGATCTGATGGCTGTCCTTGTCGGCGAAGCGGTTGATCTTGTCCTCGATCGACGGGCAGTAGCGCGGCCCGACCCCCTCGATCACGCCGGTGAACATCGGGCTGCGGTCAAAGCCGGAGCGGATGATCGCGTGCGTCTCGAGCGTGGTGTGGGTAATCCAGCACGGTAGCTGGCGCGGATGCATCGCGCGCGTGCCGCGCACCGAAAACACCGGTTCGGGCGAATCGCCGGGCTGCTCTTCCATGCGGGAAAAATCGATGCTGCGGCCGTCGATGCGTGGCGGCGTGCCGGTTTTCAGCCGGCCGACGGGCAGATCGAGCTCGCGCAACTTCGCACCGAGCACCGACGCCGCCTGGTCGCCGGCGCGGCCGCCGGTATAGTTGGCCAGCCCGACGTGGATCTTGCCGGCAAGGAAGGTTCCGGCAGTCAGCACCACGGCCGTCGCGTGGAAATCGACGCCGATGGCGGTGCGCACACCGACCACGCGGTCGCCCTCGAGCAGCAGATCATCGACCGGCTGCTGGAACAACTGCAAATTCGGCTGGTTTTCCAGCATGTGGCGGATGGCCGCCTTGTAGCGGATGCGGTCGGCCTGGGCGCGGGTGGCGCGCACCGCCGGCCCCTTGGACGCATTGAGCGTACGGAACTGGATGCCGCCGATATCGGTGGCGAGTGCCATCGCGCCGCCAAGCGCATCGACCTCGCGGACCAGATGCCCCTTGCCGATGCCGCCGATGGACGGATTGCACGACATCTGGCCGAGCGACTCGATATTGTGCGTCAGCAGCAGGGTCTGGCGCCCCATGCGCGCGGCGGCAAGCGCCGCCTCGGTGCCGGCATGGCCGCCGCCTACCACAATGACATCAAAGTGCGTGGGATAAATCATGGTCCGATCACGAAAATCAACAGAAACGTATCATTTTACGCCGATTTGACCATGATTTTAAGTGTTTGATTCTCTTTCAGTTCGAGCCGGACTGCTGGCCCGGGTCGGGTGGCGCGAACTTCCAGTCGCTGTAGGAATGTTTATTGGCAAAAGCACTGTGCAGCGGATCAAAACCATCCTGGCGGAATGGTTTTAGTCCGGAAGGGCTGAAAACGGCGGTGATGCGCCCGTCCTGATCACGCACGAAGGCCCAGTCGACCTTGCCGGTGATCGGATCGGGGCGGATGCGGCGCAGATAATGCCGCACCGGCAGCATGCTCTTGTCGGTGACCAGATCCTCGAGCGTGGGCGGAAACAGGCCGCTATGGGTATTGCGATAGCCGAGCAGGGCGAGCGCCATCTCGTCGCCGACGACCAGCAACTGCGCTTCGTGTTCACGCCGGATGCGCGCAGCCATGTCGACCAGGCGGTTCTGCAGCCAGAGCCCGAGCACAAACAGCGCGAGCAGCAGGCTCAGCAGCACATAACCGCCCGACCGCCTACCAGCTGCCATAGCTGCTTCCGTCGAGCGCCGCGCCGGGCGCGCCGCTCTTGACGTTGCGAATGCCGTTGTCGTTACTGTCGCTGTACTTGACCAGCTTCCAGCTGTCCGATTTTCCGGTCACCGGGTCCTCCGGCACCTTGCGCAGATAATGATGCTCGACCAGATCGCTCAACGTCGTCGCCGGCTTGCCCTGATCGGCGCGGAACTGATCGAGCGCATCGCGCATGACCTGCAGATTGTTTTTCAGCACCGTCTCGCGCGCCCGCTGCTGCTCCTTGGCGTATTGCGGCGCGACCAGCGCCGTCAACAACGCAATGATGCTCAGCACCACCAGCAGTTCGATAATCGTGAAGCCGCGTTGTTTGCCTGCCATGCTCACCAATCTTTATAAGGCACGCCGTTGAGCCCGACGCCGTCGCTCTTGCTCGACACGTCGAACACATCATTGCCGTCCGGCTGATACGGCCGGATCTTCCACTGGCTCTCCGGTTTGCAACCATTGCAATCACTCATCGGATCAGCCGGAATGCGGCGCAGGAAATAAATCTTCTGCCCGTCCACCCGCCGCTTGTCGACCACACCGTCCACCAACACCTGCAACGAGGGCGGATAGCCACTGTCGTCGACCCGCATGTCGATCTGCCCCTCATCGGCCGCCAGCTTGTAGGCGTCGATCGCGTGGCGCATCGAGTCGAGCGCGTCGTGCAGCGCTTCCTCCTTGCGACGCTGGATGCCGATCAACAGCGACGGCGTCGCCGCCGCCACCAGCAGGCCGAGCAGGGTGATGGCCAGCAGCATGTCGATCAGCGTGAACCCGCGCGCCCGATCGCTCATCATCCCTTGCCCGTCTTCGACGTCGCGGCCGGCTTGCCGATCGGCGGCATCGGCGGCACACCGCTCACCGGAGGCGGCGGCGGTACGTTGGACGGGAAACCGCCGCCGGCCGGCAGGCCCGGCGTCGACGAAGCGTTCACCGTGCCGGCCTGCTCGCTCAGCTGCAGCGGATCGCCGCTGCTGTCTTCCGGCCCGGTATCGAAGCGCGAGACCGAAGCCGGCGGCGGCGTGAAGCGGCGCACAATGTGCGGCGTGATCAGCAGGACGATTTCGGAGTCTTCGTTGTCCGAAGACTTGTAACCGAACAGATAGCCCAGCAGCGGAATCTTGCTCAGATAGGGCAAGCCGTTGGTGCTCTCCGAATCGCCGCGCTCGATCAGCCCGCCCAGCACCTGGGTGACGTTGTCGCGCGTCGACAGCACGGTCGATGCCGAACGGTTGCCGAGGGTGTACACCATGGTGCCGTCGGACATGGTCGTCGGGGCGCCGTCCAGATTGCTGACCTCCAGATCCACCTTGACCGACACCTCACGGCCGAGACTGATGCTCGGCGTCACCGTCAGGCTCAGGCCGACGTCCTCATAAGACACCGAGCTGCTGGTACCGACCGTGGTCATGGTCGAGGTCACCAGCGGCAGCTTCTGACCGATCTTGATCGTCGCCTTTTCGTGGTTTTTCACCCGGATATGCGGATTGGCCAGGGTATGGACACCGCTGTCGGTTTCGTTGAAGTCCGCCCCGCCGGCCACCCCATTCTGGCCCATCGACACCCGGATATCGTCGCCGGTCAGATGACGCAGCTGCGAAGCGAGAATGGTGTTCGACATCTGATCCTGATCGCCGTTGAAACCGACGCTCAGCCCGGGCGGATAGTTGAGGCCGAGGCTGCGCGCCAGCTTGGTCGTCACCTCCAGCACCTCGACATCCAACATCACCTCCGACTGCGGCAGATCGAGCGACTGCACCAGTCGGTCGCAAGCGGCCAGCACCGACGGCACATCGCGCACCACGATCGCGCCGAGACGATCATCGATGGCGATCTCCTTCGGCTTCAGCACCTGCTTGATGGTGTCGAGCACCTGCTTCGGGTCGGCATTGGACAGGTAATAGGTGCGTACCCCCATATCCAGATACTGCTTCTGCTTGTCGGGCCGATTGGGAAAGATCAGCAAGGTATTGTCGTTGAGCAGCTTCTTCGACAGCCGGCTCGAGGCAAGCAACAGATTGAGCGCGTCCCAGGCCGTGCTGTGCTGCGTGACGATGGTGCCGCGCAGGCCGGTCGGCACATCACCGTCGAGAATCACGTTCACACCGGTCATCTGGCTGATGGCGTCGATGATGGTGGTCAGGCTCTGGTTGCGGAACGACAGCCGTACCGGCCGCATCAGCCCCGGCGGCACGCGCGCATGCAATGCCGCCTGCCCCTGTTCGCGCAGCAGCTGCGCGCGCAGATCGAGCGCCTCACGCCAGTCCGGCTCCTCCGCCAGGATCTTGCTCAACCAGTCGAGTGCCGCCGACGGATCATGGCTGGCGAGCCCCCTGGCCTGCGCGAGCCACTGCTGGTGCAACTGGCGCGTCGCGACCGCCTCCGCGCCCTGCCGCGCCCGGTCGCTGCCCGGATCGTGATGCAGCACCGCCTGATAATCACGCATCGCGGTGGTCAGATCCTCTTTCGCCAGTGCCGTGTCGGCGGCGGCGATGGTCTTGTTGTCGTAGATCGTCAGCAGATGCTGCTGCGCGGCACGCAACTGAATGTCGTCCGGGTCGGCCTCCTGCGCCTTCTCGATCTGCACCAGCGCACCTTCGACATCCCCTTTCTCATACAGGGCCTTGCTGGTCGTCAACGCGCTGTCGGTGGCACAGCCACACAACACGAGGCCCAACAGCGAGATACCGAGCTTCATTCTGCAGCGCAGCAGGGCGAACGGCGGCGATTCAGCTTGCTTCATGGCTTTTGCTCCACAACTTTATGCTTGCCATCGGACAAGCGGGTCAGTTCAATGCTGCTCGGATAAACATGGTCGAGCCGGTAGCCGCCGGCCAGGACGGCGCCCGGGTGCAGCGCACCGGGCACGTGACAGCGTTCACACGCCGCCTGCACCGTCCCGAAGCTGTCGAGAAACAACACCGCGCCATCGCCGTTACGCCCCGCCGCACCATCCTGGGGCGCCCACACGCCGGCAATCGTCACCGGCGGCGGCGGATCGATCCGGGCCGCGGCAACCGGCGCAGACGCGGCGCCCCCTCCAGGCAGCGGCGCCTGGCCCGGCGGCGCAAACAGATCGACGGCGGCGGCGGAAGCGACCGCATGCTTCGTCGCCACATGCCGCGCGTCGCCGGCCACGGCCGGCGAGGGCGAAGTCGTCGACGAATCGTCCTGCCAGACGAACAGGCCGAGCGCCACGACGCACAGCGTCAATAACAGCCCCTTCAGTCGGCGCGACATATCTTGTCTCCCAGATCCACCTTGATGGTGGCATTGACCGCGTCCCCCTGACCGTCGTTGCGCTGCAGCGACAGATGGAGAAGCTGCGCGCACGGCACGCCGCGCACCGCCAGCAGCAAGGCGCGAATCTGCGGATAGCCGCCCCCCACACCAAGGTCGACACGCCGACTGTCTTCGTTGCGCACTTGCAGCGGTCCGGAGACCTGGTCGTTCAGCAAGGTCAGCAGGCGGTCATGGCGCATGACCAGCGAGACCTGCCGCTGCCGGCTGAGCGCATCGCTGCGCTTGAGCACCGCCTGCCATTGCCGCGCCACCCGTGCATCCGCCAGGCCGACCTGCTCGGCGTGACGGGTCTGCACGGCGAGCCATAAGCCCGCCAGCGGCGCGCCGGCGGCAATGCACAAGGCCAGCGCCACGACCGGCCAGCGCTGCTGACGGTAACAGGCCAGTCGGGCCTGCCAAAGAATGGCGCGCGCTTTCATCGGCCGAGCTCCAGCGATACTTCGCGCATGTCGCGGCCATTCATGCCGTCGGACATGCTCGTCAGGTTGATCATCTTGACCCGCACGCCGCTGGCGCGCAGATGGTCCATCCAGTGTTCGGCGGTGCCGATCGAGGTGCTTTGCACCGTCAGATCCACCTTGCCGTTGCTGCCGTCAATCTCCAGCCGCTCGAGTACCAGCGCCGGATCCCACAGCCGCTCGATCTGCATGAGCAGGCCGATGACCGGATCGGCGGGGTGCACCGGCGGTGCCCCGCCGACACGCGCGCGCTCGATCAACTGCGTCAGCGCCGTCAACTGCGCCTCATGCTCATCACGCGCCAGGCTCCAGTTCTGCACCAGCGGAATCAGCGCGGCGTAGCAGGCGGCGACACCGAGCACCAGCCACGGCCACCAGCGTCGGCGCGGAGCGAAATTCGTTGCCTTCATATCACGCTCCAGCGGAACGGCCGCGCCGCTTCCGGCTCGGCGGCGACCCAGTGAATGTGGCCGCAAGGCAGATCGAGCGCCTGCAGCATCGCCAGCATGCCGCTACGGCTCGCGTCGGGCGCGACGGCGATCTGGCCGCCCGCCTGCCAGCCACCCAACTGCCAGGTCGCCCATTGCAGCGTGCCGGCCTCGGCCAGCAACCAGGTTTGCCGACCGTCGCCGCTCGGGCGCACCTGCGACAGCAGCCAGGGAAACAGCGGCAGCGCCTGGCGCAAACGCAGCGGCTCCGACCGGATCCCGGCCTGCAGCCTCTGCCACTGCGCCTGGCGCACACCGGCCACCAACAAGGCCTGACGCGGCTGCGGCAGCTGCCAGCCGACATGCCAGTCCTCCGGCTCGCCGCCGAGCCGCTCGGCCAGCATCAGCCGTGCGTACTGCTGCCAGTCGCGCTGGCGGGCAATGCCATCCACCCACGGCGCGCACACCAGCGAAGTCCACGACGCACCCAGCAGCAACGACAGCGCGGCGCCGGCCGGCGGCGTGCCGCCGGGCGTCCACGCCGCCAGCGGATAACGCCGCAGCCACTGCCATGTCCGCTCGCCGTCGAGCAGCCGATGCACCTCACACAGGGTCAAGGACACGCGCCACCTCCCCGATCGTCGTCTCGCCATCGAGCACCGCGGCAATCGCATCTTCATGCATCGGCCGGAACAGCTGCGGCGGACAGGATGTCAGAAGCTCGCTCGGACTCACCCCCTGCGCCAGGCGGGTACGCAAGGCGCTGTCGAACACCAGCGACTCGAGAATCGCCATCCGGCCCTTGAAGCCGCTGCCCTGACACTGGTCACAGCCCACCGCCCGGTAGAGCGCACGATCGGCCAGCGCCGGATCGTTCAGCCCGAGGCGCAGCCACGGCTCGGCGCTGCCCGGCTCCGCCACCGCGCAATGGCGGCACAGCCGCCGCACCAGCCGCTGCGCCAACACCCCGTTGAGCGCCTCGGCCAGGCTGTGCGGCTCGATGGCGAAAAAGCGGAAACGTTCGATGACGCTGAACACGCCGTTGGCGTGAATCGACGACATCACGCGGTGGCCGGTCAGCGCCGACTGAATGGCAATGCCGGCGGTCTCACCGTCGCGGATTTCGCCGACCAGAATGGTGTCCGGGTCGTGGCGCATGATGGCGCGCAAGCCGCGCGCGAAGGTCAGCCCCTTGCGGTCGTTGACCGGGATCTGCATCACCCCCGGCAGCTGATATTCGACCGGGTCTTCGATGGTGATGATCTTCTCGTCGTCCTGCGGCAACTCGCCCAGCATCGCGTACAGCGTGGTTGTCTTGCCCGAGCCGGTCGGACCGGTCACCAGCAACATGCCGTGCGGCCGGGCGATCAGGCTGCGCAGCACCCGCGCCGAAACCGGGTTGACGCCCAGCGCTTCGAGCGACAGCCGGTCGGCCATCTGGCTGGTATCGAGCAGACGCATCACCACGTCCTCGCCCCACAAGGTCGGAATCACCGACACGCGGATATCCATCGGCCGGCTTTCGATGCGAATGCTGAAACGGCCGTCCTGCGGCACACGCCGTTCGCCGATGTCGAGCCCGGAGAGAATCTTCAGCCGCGACACCACCTGCATCGCCAGCTCCAGCCCCGGCCATTGCCCGGCATGCTGCAACAGGCCGTCGACGCGATAACGGATCACCAGCCCCTGCTGGGTCGATTCGACGTGCACATCGCTCGCGCCGGTTTTCAGCGCGTCGAACAGGGTCGAATCGACCAGACGGATCACTGCATTACTCTCCTGCGCCAGCCCCTGGCGGGAGATTTCCAGCACCGTCTGCGCGTCGTCGTCCCCCTGAGGTCCCGACACGACATCCTGCAGCACGCGCGTCTCGGCATTGGCCTGGACAAGCCGTTGCTCCACCAGACCGGACGCAGTCACCGCCAGCCGCCAGCCGTGCGGCTGGGCGCTGGCCCACATGCGCGTCGCCAGATCGCGGCCATCGGCCAGCAGCAGATAGTCGCCATCGGCGCGGCCGAGCGGCAGCACCCCGCGCCGCTGCGCCTCGCCCTGCGACAGCAAATCGAAACGCCAGTCGGCGTCCTCCACCTCGGCTGCGTCGAGCCAGCACAAACCCAGCTGCAGCGCGCTGTCTGCATCGACCTGTCTCATGCGCCCAATCCTCCCGCCAGATCGAAAATCGGCATGTACAACAACACCATCAACCCGCCCACCATCACGCCGACGACCAACATCACCACCGGTCCGAGCACCTTGGTCGCCAACTCGTGCACCCGCGCCAGGCTCTCGTCGTGGAAACGGACAATGTGATCGCAAATGGCGCCGAGCTCGCCGGTATGCTCGCCGACGCGCAGCAGGCGCTCGGCCACCGGCGTGGTCATATCGTGCGCAGAGAGCGCATCGGACAAGGTGCCGCCGGCAGACAGGGCCTCGCCGACCTGCGCCAGCGCCGCGCGGCGATGCGAGCCCAACAAGGAGCCGGCCAGCTGCAGCGCACGCGGAATCGGCATCCCGCCCTGCAACACCAGCCCGAAGGCACTGTAGAAACGGTTCAATTCGAACAGGCGATGGATGCGGCGCAGCGCCGGAATGCGCAAGATGGCGGCGAACCAGCGCGCCCGCCCGGCACGGCTGCCGACCGACCAGGCAAAGACAGCGAAAACGCCCACCAATCCACCGATCACCTCCAGCCGGTAGGCGGACAGCAAGCGCGCCCAGGCAATCATCATCCGGCTGGTAAACGGCAGCGCCCCCTGCGCCGAAGCGAGCAGGCTGGCAAAGCCGGGAATCACGAAGAACAACATGAACACCACCACCAGGAGCCCGACCGACAGCACGATGGCCGGATAGAGCAAGGCGCCGGACAGTTGCTTGCGCAGTTGATCGACATGCTGCTGATAGTCGAGAAAGCGCCGCAGCGCGCCGGCCAGCTGGCCGGTTTCCTCGCTGGCGCCGACCACGGCCACCAGCAATTCCGGAAACAGCGCCGCCTCCTCGGCCATGGCGGCCGACAGGCGGCGCCCTTCCTGCAGCCGCGCCTCCAGCCGCTCGAGCGCCTCACGCGCCGGCCCTGCATCGGCCTTGCTGACCAGGGCGTTGAGCGCCTCGGCGCTGGTCATGCCGGCGTCGAGCAAGGCCGACAATTCGCGGCAGAACAGCCACAGCGGGAAAGCGGGTTTGCGTTGCGGCCGCCAGCTGCGCCCGGCGCCGCGCGGCTGCGTTTCGGACAGAATGCGGCCGCCGCCGGCACGCGCCACACCGCGGGCGGCGGCCAGATCGGCGGCCTCGATCGTGCGCGAGGTCAACTGACCGTTTTCGAGAATGGAAAAAGAGAAGGCGGGCATGAGGCGTTACCTGAGTGCGGTCTGATAGACGCGCCACACCTTGCGCGCATAACGGTCGCGCAGCGCGTCGCGACCGGCGCCGGTGCCGGCGTTGTAGGCACCGACTGCGCGCCAGTTATAGCCATAACGCTGGATCATGCCGGCCAGCACCCAGCTGCCGGCCATCACCGATGCACAGCCGTTGTCGAGCAGTTGGCTCTCGGAATAGCCATAGGGCTGCAACGCTGCCAGATGGCTGCTGTTGACCTGCATGAGGCCGATATCGCGCGTACCGTCGCGATTGAAATTGACCGCCTGCGGGTTGAAGCCCGACTCGACCTTGGCGATCGCCCACAGCAGGCGCGGGTCGATGTCGTAGCGCGCACCGGCCAGTTGCCAGCACGATGCAGCAAAGACCTGCCCGCAGATCAGCCACATGAGCCCGCAGCACCAATGCACAGTCCGCATCGCGCTCAGAAACCCTGCACCAGATCGGCTGCTTCACCGCTGCCGCCCGGCTTGCCGTCGCTCCCCCAGGAAATGATTTCAACCTCATGGCCGTCGGCGCCCGGGTTGCGCCACACATAGGCATGGCCCCACGGATCGTTCGGCACGCTGCCCTGCAGATACGGGCCCAGCCAGCCGCTGACCCCGGCCGGCGCAGCCTGCCGGGCGCCGAGTCCCTGCGTGGCGTCCGGATAGGCGCCCGTGTCGAGCCGGTAGCGCACCAGCGCATCCTGCAGCGTCTTCATCTGCGCCCGTGCGGTACGCACCCGGGCATCGCTCACCTGCTGGAACAGGCGCGGGCCGATGACGCTGGTCAACAGGGCGATGATCAGGATCACCACCAGCAGCTCCAGCAAGGTAAACCCGCGCTGCAACGCGGAAGGCCGTTTCTGACGATTGGTCATGGTTTGTTCTCTTCGCTAAAGCGGTCGGCCGCGCCTGTGCATCCCCATGCACATCGATCGCACGCGGCCGACACCGGGCTACGGCAACGAAAGTCATTGTCCGGCCGGCGCGACGGGCCACGGCAAAAGCCGGGCATAATCTGACCGATCCGAACCGCCGCGGCCGGTATAAAAAAAACCGCCGGACACAGCCGGCGGTTGCGGTGGGGGTCAAAGCTTGATCAGTCCTGCTTCCAGACCTGCGATTTACCAGGCACGTCGCCCTTGGTCCACCACTGGTTCTGGTAGTTCTTGCCCTGGTAGCTCACCTCGGTGCCAGGTGTGGCGTAGGTCTCATCGGCAGACCACGGCTGGATACCGGTCGGCCCCTGGCCGCCACCCTGCTGCTGCCATACCGCCGCCTTGCCCGGCACATCGCCCTTGGTCCACCACTGGTTCTTGTACTTCTGCCCCTGGTAGGTCACCTCGGTGCCGGCTGCGTCATAGGTCTTGTCGGCCGACCATGCCTGATCGGTCGGCGGCGCCTTGCCACCCGTCTGCAGCCAGACGTCGTCGACCCCCGGCACCGCGCCCTCGCTCGCCCACCACTTGGCCTTCCAGGTCGCACTCTGGTACTCGACCTGATCGCCGGTGTTGTAGTGGTCCTGCGTGGCGCACCACATCGGCAGACCGCTCTGGCCGACGACATTGCCGCACGGAGACGGCGGAGGCGGCGGTGGCGGCTGGTCATGATGGCCCGGATCGTCCGGATTGACCGGTTGGTCGCAGCCACTCTGGCAACCATTGCCGTTGTTCAGCTTGTTGGCCTTGATACGACTGAACAGCCAGCCGTTGTCATCGAGCGCGCCGCTCAGGCCGGCCACGCCGGTCGTGCTGCCGCCACCCCACAACACCGCGAACACATGCGCCTTGCTCACCAGCGCCAGGTGGTCCTTGGTCAGGCTGTTCTGCTCACCGCTCAGATTGGCCTGCATATAGCCGCGCACCGTGGTCGCCTTGTTGCTGCCGTAGATATTGGCCGGCATCGCGGCGTCGGCGATATAACCCTGCACATTGCTCAACCCGCTGGCCAGCGCCGGGTTGCCGAGGATGAAGTCGGGCTCGGCCGAGCCGTGGTTCTGCCGCTGGTCGACCTCGTCCGCATCGGTGGTCTGCAGATGACCGCCGGGGATCTGCCACAGCATGGCCGGCAGCGGTTGACTGCCGCTGCCGAGGCCCTCGCTCACATAGCGTACGTAATTGAGATAAACCCCCATGTCCTGCGCGTTATACATATACCCGTTGTTGACACCGGCGCCGCCGAGGCCGGCGTCGAAAACGTCGCGCTCCCACTTGTCGAAGGCAATGTATTGCGGATCGCGTGCGGAATTGCCGGTCACGAGCTTCATCTGCTTGAGGAAGTTCACTTCCGACTTCACGTGGGTCTTGATCTGCGAAGAATCGCTGGTGGCCTTGTGGATCCAGCCATGACCGGCGCCGTCACCGGCCCAGACGTTATCCTGCCAGCCGAAGGTAATGTCCGGCCCGAACTGGTGCATGATCCAGTTGATCGACTGCACATATTCCGGGAAGCTCTGCTTGCTGCCCTGCAGATCGCCTGGAACCGCGATATTCAGATTCATCGCCTTCAGCGCGCGGGAAAGCTCTCCCTTGACGTCGATCGGCGTATCGAGCGGAATCGGGCAATAGCCAGGCTGGCACTGCTTGTGCAGCTCACCGAAGAAATCCGGGTTGAGCAGAATGGTGGCCGGCACCGGATGGCCGTTGTCGCGGTACGCCTCCAGCTGCTGCAGGATGCTGATCAGGTTCTGATAGTGCTTCTGCAGATAGCCGGACGAAATATCGCGTTTGATACTGTCGTCGCCCGAGCTGCCGTCGACGGTGTAGAACACGAAAGTCGGCATCACCGGCGCCTGCATCTTGGTTTCCAGCCCGCGCACCTCGGTCATGATGTTATCGACCTTGCTGTCGTGCGGAATCAGCACCCCCGGATCCCCACCGCCGTCCTGGCCGGCATAAGTAAAGAAAGCGAACACCGGCCGTACCGCCAGTGCCGTGCTCTCTTGCCCGCCGTTGACGACCGTGCCCATGGCCATCGTGCTCGGCCAACCCGGCGGAGCGGCAACACCCCCCGCCCAAGCGGTCGCCGACAGGCAGGCGGCGCAGGCCATGGCAACGACGCTGCGCTTTATTGTCATTCTCATTGTGATATCTCCATTTGAAGTGGATGTTTGACCCCCACTTACAAAGTAGAAATCGGCGCTGCATAGCAACATCGGTACAATCCGATTCAAAGCGGGACTTCCCGTCCGCTTTGTCATTGCATGGTCATACGAAATACATTAAACATTAAAAACATCAACTTAACATTCGCTCACATGAGTGTTTCCAATTGTTAAGGAGCCCCGCATGCAACTAAATCAGCAAGTCAATCCACGCCGCGACTGCAAACTGACACTGCGACTGGCCCAAGGCGCCGGCGACCTGAAACGGATCCAGAAACTGCGCTACGACATTTTCGCCGGCGAAATGGGCGCCCAGCTCGCCTCCGCCGCGCTCGGGCTCGATTGCGATGAATACGACGACTACTGTGAACACCTGATTGTCGAAGACCTGGCACGCGGCCTGGTGGTCGGCACCTACCGCATGCTGACCCCGGCTGCGGCGGCACGCGCGCCCAGCCTCTATTCCGAACACGAATTCAATATGGCGCGGCTCGAACACCTGCGTCCGCGACTGATCGAAGTCGGCCGCTCCTGCGTACATGCCGACTACCGCACCGGCGGCGTCATCACCCTGCTGTGGGCCGGCCTCGCCGACTACGTGCGCCGCCATCACTGCGAATACCTTGCAGGCTGTGCCAGCGTCAGCCTCGCCGACGGCGGCCACCAGGCAGTGAGCCTTTACCGCCAGCTCGAAGGCAGCCACCTCGCGCCGGGCGAATGGCGCGTGTTTCCGCTGCTGCCGCTGCCGCTGGATCGGGTGGTCGACGACGCCACGCCGGCGCCGATGCCGGCGCTGATCAAGGGCTATCTGCGCGCCGGCGCCTATGTCTGCGGCGAACCGGCCTGGGACCCGGACTTCAACTGCGCCGACTTTTTCATGCTGCTGTCGATGCAGCGGCTGACACTGCGCTACGACAAGCACTTCGGCGGTCGCTGAAACGCGGTCCGGCTCCGCGCCGCCGGCGCGGAGCGACGGCAGGTATAATGCGGCATGCCTTACACATTCACGCCCATCGGCTATATCCGCTCGCCGTACAAGGAAAAATTCGGTATCCCGCGTCAGAGCGGGCTTGCACCGGCGGCACGCGCCACGCTGGAGCTCGTCGCACCGTACGCCAGCCCGGACGCGGTGCGCGGCCTCGAAGCGTTTTCGCACATCTGGATCCAGTTCGTGTTTCACGAGACGGCCAGCCGCGGCTGGTCGCCGCTGGTACGTCCGCCACGGCTCGGCGGCAACGCCAAGGTCGGTGTCTTTGCCAGCCGCTCGACCCACCGCCCCAACCCGATCGGACTGTCGCTGGTCGAACTCGACGGCATCGACACCGCCAACGGCGTGGCGCTGCGCCTGATCGGCGCCGACCTGCTCGACGGCACGCCGGTGCTCGACATCAAGCCCTATATCCCGTTTGTCGAGTCGCGCCCCGAGGCACGCGGCGGCTTTGTCGACGGACCGCCCCCATGTCTGCCGGTCAACTGGAGCGCCGGCGCACTGCGTGCGTTGACGGCTCTCGAACCGGCCGAGCCCGGGCTCGCCGCGCTGATCGAACAAGTGCTGGCGCAGGATCCGCGCCCGGCCTACCAGGACGATGCACAACGCTGCTACGGCGTGCGCCTGCATGCGCTCAACATCCGCTTCCGCGTTGACACAGACGGTGTCGAGGTGCTTGAAATACAGCGATTGTCCCCGAACTAATATGCCATGCCGGTGTCTCATGGCATGCCTTCATCTCATTGGAGAACCATAACTCATGAATTCCAGTACGAAGACGACCCTCCTCGCCTTCTGCCTCGTCTCCATGCTGGCGTCGCCGTTTGCCGACGCCGCACGCCTCGGCAAGAGCCGCAGCTACGGCATGCGCCGCTCCGCCCCCACCCAGCAGTACCAACCGGCCGCAGCCCCGGCGCAGCAGCCCCTGCCGGCCCAGACTCCGGTCCCGCAACAGCAGAAAAAGGGTGTCGGTGTCGGTACCGCGATTGCCGCCGGTGCCGCCGGCGCCGCAGCCGGCTACATGATCGGCTCGGCCACTCACAACAACGCGGCCCAGGCCGCACCGGCCAACGTCGCCTCGGCGCCGACCCAGGCCACCGCATCGCAGGAACAGGGCGCTGGCATTCCGTGGAATCTGATCCTGATCCTCGGCGCCATCTTCGTCGTCGGCCTGCTCTGGTTCCGTCGCCGCATGGCAATGCCCGAACACGCGCCGCAGGCGATGCGCCCGCAGCCCCAGCCCGAAGCGCAGAACTTCGACAACAACCGTTTCGACCCGATTCCGCCGATCGGCTCCGGCGCTCCCGGCTATAACGGCGGCATGCAGCAAGCGGGCCCGGCCAGCTTCGCACCGGCACGGCTGCCTGACGGCACCGAAACGCCGTACTTCCTGCGTCAGGTCAAGGCAACCTTCCTGCACCTGCAGAGCCTCAACTCGCCCGACACGCTCGACGAAGTGCGCCGCTACATGACACCGCAGCTGTTTGAGGAAATCCGTGGTGAAATCGCCAGCAACGGCATGACCGCCGACTTCTCCGACCTCGACTGCCAACTGGTCGAAGCCGCCGAAGAAAACGGCCGATTTGTGGCCAGCGTGCGCTTCTTCGGCCAGGTCAGCGAAGAGGTCAACACACCGTCCGTGCCGTTCTCGGAAACCTGGCATTTCGTCAAGGAGCCCGGCAGCACCAAATGGATGGTCGCCGGCATTCAGCAAGGCTGATCTTTCCCCCCTGCCAACAACGGGCGCAGCGTGCTGCGCCCGTTCAGGCTGTTGAAAAAGGTGGTTTGCGACGGTCTCGGAAGTCCCGGCAAAGCCGGGCCTCAGTACAAACTTACTGATTTCGCAGCCTGTCCATCTGTTCCCCATCCCCCCGCCCTTGCCTTGCAAGGGGGCCTCCGCTGCGCGGAGAAGGCTTGGTCAGCAAGCTGAACGGGCGCAGCGTGCTGCGCCCGTTTTATTTGTTCCTAGCCGTAGGCGCAATACTTGCTAGACAAACGGTGTCGCGTTAAGGTGCTGACAGACAAGCGCCAAAAAACTAGAGGCGTAAAACGCCCGCCGCACGAAAGGGAGAAACACATGAGCAAGGCACCCGTAGAACACGCGGGACTGCAGCTGAGCAGCCATTTCCAACCCATCTACAGCCTCGCCCACCGCCGTACCGTGGGCCTGGAAGCGTTGCTGCGCGCCAAGCATGCCGGCAAGCCGACCATGCCCGCGCAAGCCTTCGCCATGATGGATACCCCGCAGGCCTGCCACGAGCTCGACCTTGCCATCCTGGGCACCCATATCGACCACCAGCCCGCGTCGCCCGATCCGCGCTGGTTGTTCATCAATATCCATCCCGCGTCACTCGCCACCCCGGAACGGGTCGATGCGCTGATCGCCGCTGTCGACGCGACCGGCACCATTCCTCAGCACGTGGTGCTGGAGCTGCACGAACATGCCGAAAACGGCGAGATCCTGCTGCAAAGCGTGCGCCAACTGCGCAAGCACGGCTTCCTGCTCGCCGTCGACGACTTCGGCGTCGGCCACGCCCACCTCGACCGCATCTGCGAACTCGAACCGGACATGGTGAAATTCCACCGCCAGCTGCTGCGCAACGCCGCCGGCAAGCCGCGCATCCGCAACCTGCTGTCCCGTCTGGTGCACCTGATGCACGAAACCGGTGCACTGGTGATCCAGGAAGGGATCGAAAACGAAACCGACGTGCTGGCGGCACTGGAATCGGGCTGTGATCTGGTGCAGGGCGACTACATCGCCCGGCCGGGCATTGCGCCGGATGGCGACGATCTGATCACGCCGCGCATCGACGCGCGCTGGGACGAACTGATGGTGCGCGACCTGCTGCGCCGCAAGGTGACCCGGCGCCAGCTCGAGCTGGCGCGGCAGTCGTTCGTGCAAAGTGCCATCCTGCTGATGCAGAACACGCCGTTCGACGAAGCGGCGCGGCCAATGCTGTCGATGCCGAACGTGCTGCGCTGTTTCCTGCTCGACGGCGAAGGGCGCCAGATTGGCCGCAACCTCAACACCCAACAGGCGAACGCCCACGCCCTGCACCCGCAATTTGCGCCGCTGGCCGACACCACCGGCGCCATCTGGTCGCGCCGGCCCTACTTCCAGCACGCGATCGACCAGCCGGGCATGCTCTATATGAGCGACCCCTATCTGTCGATGACCGATACGCGCAACTGCATCACGCTGTCGATGGCGATTGAAATAGACGAATCGATACACGTGCTGTGCACCGACATGCTGGCGCCCGCCCAGGCCATCTAGACCCGGGCGGAACGTGCGGAGAACGGCTTAGGGCTGGAGCGGCTGCGTCGTGGCAGCCGGCTGAACCGCCGCGGGCTGGGCCACAGCAGGCTGGGCCGCATCGGTAGGCTGCGGGGCGACACCCAGAGCCGGCACGGCATTCAGATATTCGAACAGCGTCACCACCTTGAGCACGCCGGCGGTCTGGCTGACGATCTGCGCCACCTGAGCGCCCTCGTCCGGGGTCACGAGCCCCATCAGATACACGATACCGCGCTCGGTGACGACCTTCACCGCCGACGACGAGTAATTGCCCTGACCGCTGGTCAGACGGCTGCGCACCTTGGCGGAAATCCACGCATCGTTGTTGCGCTGCCCCAGCGTGGACGGCTGGGCCACCACGGTGTAGTTGTAGACGCGGCTTACTGCCGGCACGCTGCGAATCACCGTTTCCGCGCCGGTGCGGTCGGCATCGGTGGCAACCTCGCCGGTCATCAGCACCGTGCGGTTGAAGCTGGTGATATTGATGTGCGCTTCATGATATTTCTTGTCGAGCAGCGACGAAGCCTTCAGCTCGATCCCCTTGTCATCGACATAGGCGCCGTTGGTGCGGCGGTCGCTGGCGACCAGCGCCGTACCGGCGACACCGCCGGCCACCAGCGCCACGCAACCCGACAGCGAACTGCCCAGCGCCAGCGCGACGGACAACGACAACACGGCCTTTTTCATCGTCACTCCACTCCCAGCAACAGACAGTCGACAGCATCGCAAATGGCGTGAATCAGCAGGATATGGACTTCCTGAATACGGCAGGTGCGCATCACCGGCACGTTGAGCAGGATGTCTTCCGGCGACAGGATCTCGCTGATCTTGCCGCCGTCCTTGCCGGTCAGTGCGATCACACCCATGTTGCGCTCGTGCGCGGCATAGATGGCCTCGATGACGTTGGCCGAATTGCCCGAAGTGGAAATGGCCAGCAGCAGATCGTTGGCATGGCCAAGCGCGCGTACCTGCTTGGAGAACACCATGTCGAAATCGTAATCGTTGCCGATGGCGGTCAGCGCCGACGTGTCGGTAGCGAGCGAAATGGCGCCGAGGCCGGGGCGCTCGGTTTCGAAACGACCGACCATTTCGGCCGCGAAATGCTGCGCATCGGCAGCCGAACCGCCATTGCCGCAAGCGAGAATCTTGCCCTCGCCCATCAGGCAGGAGAACATGCGCTCGGCGGCGGCAGCCACGGCCGGCGACAGGGCATCCATCGCATCCTGCTTGGCCGCGATGCTTTCAATAAAATGCGCGTTTATGCGATCGATCAGATCCATCATCAGTCCTTCTGTCATTCGGACAGTACATTTTTCAACCACTGCAAGGCACCATCCCGACCGGACAGCACCGCATCGAAGCGGCAAGGTGCATCGGAAAGGCCCCTTGCCTGCAAAAACAGACCGGCCGCATGCCAGAGCCTGCGGCACTTGGCCGGAGTAATGCTGGCGGCCGCGCCGCCGAAACTTTCATGGCTGCGGTGTCGCACCTCGACAAACACCCAGCACTCGCCATCGCGCATGATCAGATCGATCTCGCCGCCGCGACAGCGCCAATTACGTTCGACCAACGTCAAACCCTGACGTTCAAGATACCGCAGAGCGTAGGATTCTGCCTCACGGCCGACAGCTCCATTCATTGCATGTTGTCAGGCAGCATCACTGCCAACGGCAAACTACGCTCGAACTGCCGGTCGCGCCCCAGCTTGAGATCGCCCGTCACCCCGTGCAGGCGCAAGGTGGCCGGCGTCCACTTGCCGCTCGACATCTGCACCGCCAGGCGGTAGGCGTCGATGCCGAGCGCGTAGAGCCGCTCGGTCTGCATGGTCAGCGCCGCCTGCGGCCGCGGATAACGCTTGACCTCGGGCTGCTCCGGCATCAGGAACCACGGCATGTCGATAAAACGCACCCCGGCCAGCGCACTGTCCGGCTTGCGGGTATTGAGCTGCGAAGTGGCGTACACCGTCAGCGTCTCCGGCACCGCCGCCTTCAGCGCCGCCGCCTCGGGCGGCGTCATGGCGATGAACAGCGAATCGGCCTGCGCCAGCGTCGCGCTCATCGAACCGTCGAACGGCCAGTCGAGCACCGTCGGGGTCTCACCGGACAGCTTTTGCCATTCGGCGACGAAAGCCTGCGCCAGGCGGTGCGACAGCACATCGGAAGTCGCCACCACCAGCGGATGCTGGCGACCGTCGTCCTGCATCAGGTGCGCCATCTGGCGCGCCTCGCCCTCGACGATCAGCGACAGGCTGATCAGCTTCGGATTGCGCGGCTCGCCCGGCTCGAGCGCATTGAGCGCCAGCGTCGGCACAGAAACATAGGGCGCCACCGCGGCGATGCCCTGACGGGTGAGCGGGCCGACCACCACCCGCACGCCGGAAGCGACCACGGAGCGATAGCGCGCCACGATGTCGCTCTGCTGCTCGGGCACGAACACCACATCGGCGTGGCTGTCGTCCACTGCGGCAGCGGCCTCGAAGCCGGCACGCACCACCTGGGCAGCCTCACCAAAATCTTTCGACTCGGTCGGCAGAATCAGACCGATACGAAGCTTGCCATTCCCCTTGCCCGCCACGGCGAGCGGTGCCGAAGCAGCCACGGCCAGCGGCGCCGACGACGGCTGCGCCGCAGCGGCGGAAGCCTCGATGCGCGGTGCGGCAGGCGTGATCTTGACGGGGGAAACGGCAGGAGGAACCAGACTGGCGCCAAGCGGAGTCTGCGGCGCAGCATTGCTTTGAATGATATAGTCGGGCTGCTGCGCCTGGGCGAGTCCCAGCCACGCTGTCAGTATCCCAACCATCAGTGGAGCCAGTTTTTGCATACTTCGTTCGCTCGCTTGATTGAGTCGTCCGGTGAGTCTTTCGTAACCGGCACATTATATGTTCTGGCCACGCCCATTGGAAATCTGGCAGATATTTCCGCACGGGCGCTGGCAGCCTTCGGCGTCGCCGACGTCGTCTGCGCAGAGGATACACGCGTTACCGGACAATTGCTCAAGGCTTATGGCCTGCACGTCAAACGGCTGGTCAGCCTGCGCGAACACAACGAACGCGCCATGGCCGAACAAGTGATCGGCTGGCTGCGCGAAGGCCAGATCGTGGTGCAGGTTTCCGATGCCGGCACGCCGGCCATCTCCGACCCCGGCGCGCGCCTGGTCGAAGCGGTGCGCGCCGCCGGCCTGCCGGTGAGCCCGGTGCCCGGCGCGAGCGCGGTGGTGACTGCGCTGTCCGCCAGCGGCCTGACCGCGCCCGGTTTTCTGTTTCACGGCTTTCTGCCGCCCAAATCGACCGAACGGCGCCGCACGCTGGCGCAATGGCGCGAAGCGCCGTGGAGCGTGGTGTGCTACGAAGCGCCGCACCGCATCGTCGACACGCTCGAAGACATCGTGGCCGAACTCGGCCCCGAACGGCGCCTGTTTGTCGCCCGCGAGCTGACCAAGACCTTCGAGACGCTGTCGATGCAAGCGGCCGGCGCCATGCTCGAATGGGTCAAGGCCGACAGCAACCAGCAGCGCGGCGAATTCGTGCTGATCATCGACACCGCCCCGGCACGCGAACAGGACGACGAGCTGCCGGCCGAAACGCTGCACACGCTGCAGATCCTCGCCGCCGAATTGCCGACCAAGCAGGCCGCCGCGCTCACCGCCAAGCTGACCGGCGCCAACAAGAAGGTGCTGTACGAACGGGCGCTGGCGCTGAAAAACGGCGACGACGCGTAAGCTGCCACCAAAGATAATTGCATAAAGTGCCGATGGCACACGGTCAGACAAGCCGGCTCAGCAAGCGCTAAGTCTGCTTGCGTAATGTCTCCAGCGTGCAAATCCCTGCACGCTTATGGAGACGCAATATGTACCGCTACACCAAACTTTCCCTGCTGGTCATCGCCATTGCCACCACCGGCGTGGCCGCCTATGCCGCCACCGGCGGCATGAGCAACGATGCCCAGGCGATCACCAAGGCCAGGATTCCGCTCACCCAGGCCATCACCATTGCCGAACAGCACGCCAAGGGCAAGGCATTGCGCGCCGAGTACGAAAACTCGAAGCAAGGCTGGGTCTATGACGTGGAAGTCGTCAGCGGGGCCAGGGTCTTCGATGTCAGGGTCGATGCCGACAAGGGCAGCGTTATCTCATCTGCCGAGGACAAGGCAGAACACGATGACGACCACGACAAACAAGACTGACCGCAGCCAGTGAGGCCGGATCACACGTGGAGCCCCGATCCGGCCCGCAGGCTACAGGGAGCCGCCGGCAACACTGCTTAACACTGCGTCAGCGTCATTGACAGAGGTTTACCTAACCCACCATCAGCCTTACATACGCGCGTGTTACCTTGCCCCGGTTGTTCAACACCGCAACGAGGCTTGTATGAAGAAAGTACTGACAATGGCGTTACTGGCAGCATCATTGCTGTCGCTCGGCGGCTGCTGCTGGCCGGGCGGTCCGTGTGGCTGGGGTGGGCCGCATGGTGGAGGCGGCGGTGGTGGTGGCGGGGGCCCCGGCGGCCCAGGCATGTTCCAGCAAGGGCGCTAAGACCCATATTGTTTGATACAGGCACTCAGCACATGGAAGGACGCCCACACACCAATGAATGGTGGTGCGGCCTCCTTCCGGCAGATTCAAATCGCGGCAGACCGCACTAAACGCCCCCATCGACGCAGGCAGTACACGCAAGAAAAAGCGCTGCGCGACTATGCGCTTACACAGAACAACGACTGACAGTGGGCAATGCCGTTTACAAACCGAAAGGCATTGGGTAAACTCGCCGTCTTCCTGCCCAGGTGGCGAAATTGGTAGACGCAGGGGACTCAAAATCCCCCGCCGCAAGGTGTGCCGGTTCGAGTCCGGCCCTGGGCACCAGATCCCCTAGAGGGATTGGCAGAGAAAACAGAAACCCGCACAGCGTATTGGCTGGCGGGTTTTTTGTTTTTGGGCAATCAGCGCTGGCAAATAACGCAGTAGTTTGTGATCGTCTTCAGACGGATAACAGGAACCTGGAATGAGAACCGTTGATAGCCCATCTGCGAGGAGGCTCATTCAACTCGTGACTGCTTCGGCCGAGCTAATGACAGCGCTACGCTGTGTGCAGAGTCTAGGCCTTTGCTCGTGGTGTATTGGAGCCGGAGCAGTGAGGAATCTGGTATGGGACACACTCCATGCACGGAGTCCAACGTTCAACTCGGATATAGACGTCGTCTTTTTTGATGCCGAATTGCCGCCGCATCGAGATGCTGAACTCGAACGCCAGCTCCATTCTCTGATGCCAAACATGGACTGGGAGGTAACCAATCAAGCGCACGTTCATCTTTGGTTTGAATCTACGCTCGATCGAATAGTGCATCCGCTCGGCTCCCTTGAAGAGGGAATATCGACCTGGCCGGAATTTGCCACCTGCGTTGGTGTATTCATCACGGATGATGACTCTATTGGCATCATCGCCCCGTATGGGCTGGACGATCTTTTTGAAATGAAAGTCCGCCACAATCCGGCGAGAGCAAGTGCCGATGAATTCAATCAGCGCGTTCGATCCAAGCGATTTCGCGACCGATGGCCACGCCTGACAATAGAGGAGGCGTGATCCCTCATCCGCGCCGTAGCCGCTCGATGCTCTGATATAACTGTTCGACTAGTTGTTTTGCTTGCCCTCCGTAGTGAAGTTCCCGGTGGCAATTCGGACATACAGCAACCGCGTTTGACGTCATATCAGTGCCTTTCTCCGCCAGCTTCTGGACATGGTGTACTTCCAGATACGGAAGGCCATCGGTACCTTTGAACGGAGCCGATCGTCCACAACACTCGCAAATGCCGTTGGCCTTGTTGAGCACCCAAGCTTTGACTGACGCATCACGCTTAAACTGCGACGCCTCTGTGGTGATCACATCCGGACTCTGATTACCCTTTGGCAACGTAAGTCCCTTTTTCTTCATGTTCTCGCGGACGGCCATTTCAAAAGCGACCACCGGAATCAGTTGCAGTCCTTCCTCCTCGGCAATCAGTTGCTCGATCTGAGTGGCAACGTTGGCGCCAACATGCCCTGCCGGCTTCATGCCAGATAACCAGTCTCGCCCCATCAGTGCCATCACATACGAGATATTTTGCATCCGGTATTCGAACGACTTAGCCGACCGACCAAACTTCTCGGACAGTGCCTCGTAATATCGTTTCTTGGTAAATGGAACGCCCGCGCGATCAAAGCGCTGCATCTCAAGGTATGTAACGACAGCAGCACGAAGCTCTTCAGAGGACCATTGCGGTTCGTCTTTGAGCTCGGATGCGAGAGGCTCTCCAGACAAATACGGCTCCCACCGAAACGATCTCGCCTTCTCGATTTCCGTACGCCACCAATCGAAATCTTCGGAGGTCTTACCGAATAACTTGAAATACCCCTCTCCAGGTCTCAAGGTCGACTTGTCGATAATCAAGCCAGTAATACCGGGCTTAGCGGTTGTCGCGGACCATTCCGCCAAAGAATTGAGTCCTTGGTGCTTTAAGCTCTCGCCAAATGTGGGCCCTTCCTGCTGAAGACCAAGTGCGTCATGGACTTCCTTGTAGCTGATGAAGGTTCGAGGGTCGTTGGGTCTGATGCGAGCTAATCGGGAAACGAGGAGCTGGAGAAGTCGGAGTCCGTCATAGTCGAGTACGGCAGGCACTTTTGGCATATTACTTTTCGCAGAAATTTGCCATTAGCATACAACAAATTACCGACAACTCGGCTGACCTAGATCAGCGCGTTGACATCATCTGTATTCGCTCCTGGCTCCACGGTTCGTGCATCGTTTCAGTCAACCAGCATAACCAACCACTACCGCCAATTACTTTCAATTTATAGATCAACAATACATATGCATTTAGTGTAAAATATCAGTCAATACTAATAATGGCTGCGCTCCTTATGTCCCAGCAGAGGAACTCCGATTTTCTGGCAGCGTATTCCCCTTTTTTGGCTGAACCCGGAAAGGCGGCAGAGACAGCGTTTCCTTTTGATCCTGCTCTTGTAGGCAATCCTGTCTTATGCTTTAAATATGCAAAACAGAATACGTTTAGCATAAAATACAACAAAAACATAGAGCATGTCCGGGCATTGCGCGGCATCTACGATATCTATCACTCGTTCAGACAGAAGTACCTACAACGCTATATCAACGAATTCACCTACCGGCAGAACGAAGGCAACGTGCGCATTCACACGATGGACAGAATCGACACACAGCAGAAAAAGACTGCCGAAAAATACATTACATATCAATAACCTATTGCCACATAACGCCAACACCATGTCGATTATCGAAGAATTTTTGACCAAGGTCATCCGCATTTACAACGGTGGGAATGCCACCGAGCACTCCTACCGACCTGCTCTGGAAACTCTGTTCAATCAATTGAGCGATGAGGTAACAGCGATTAATGAACCCAAACGAGTCGCTTGCGGTGCCCCTGACTTCATCTTTCTACATGGTGAAATTCCAATCGGTCATGTCGAAGCAAAAGACATAGATGTTGGTTTGCGGGGAATGAAAGACGCCAACAAGAACCAACAAGATCGCTACCGCAAGGCGCTACCCAACCTGATTTACACGAATTGCCTAGATTGGGACTTTTACCGTAATGGGGAACGAATTGCGTCTGTCACCATCGCCGATTACTCAGTCGGGATTCAGCCCAACCCGGATCAATACGGCAACTTAGAACACCTGCTACGCGATTTTATCGCCCAGAAACCGCAATCCATCACATCACCTCGTGTGCTTGCTGAAATGATGGCAGGCAAAGCCGTGCTGATAAAAGATGTGCTCTACAACGCACTGAAAGCCGATGAAGGCCAGCAGACCGACTTGATTGGACATTACCAAGCTTTCCGTGAAAGCCTGATACATGACCTCAGCGAAACAGACTTTGCCGATATCTACGCGGAAACCATCGCCTACGGTATGTTCGCTGCGCGGCTGCATGACACGACACCAGACACTTTTAGCCGGCAAAAAGCACAAAATCTTCTGCCGAAAAGCAATCCGTTTTTGCGCAGCTTGTTCAGCTACCTATCCGGCACCGACCTGGATGATCGAATCGTTTGGGTCATTGATGACTTGGCCGCCGTCTTCCAAGCCTCAAACGTGGTAAAGATCATGGAAGGTTTCGGCAAACTCACGGGCCAGAGCGACCCGTTCCTGCACTTCTACGAAACCTTCCTCGCCGCCTATGACCCCACCAAACGCAAGGCACGCGGCGTTTGGTATACACCGGAAGCCGTGGTGAATTTCATCGTCCGCGCCGTAGATGAGGTACTACAGTCCGAATTTGGTCTACCGATGGGTTTGGCCGACACAAGCAAGATCACAATTGATTGGGATACCGGGCAAACCTACAATGTCAAAGGCGGAAAAAAGAACGAGAAAAGCAAAGGTACCGCAAAGGTACAAAAGGAAGTGCATCGCGTACAGATTCTCGACCCAGCAATAGGAACCGGTACGTTTCTCGCCGAAGTCATCAAGCAGATCGCTCCAAAAATCAAGCACATTGCGCCTGGTAAATGGTCGGGCTACCTGGAAGAAAATCTGATTCCGCGCCTGCACGGCTTTGAGCTCCTGATGGCGTCTTATGCGATGTGTCATACCAAGCTGGATATGGTCTTGGCCGAGCTAGGTTACAAGCCAGGCAACAAGCCTCCGCGCCTCAGTGTCTATTTGACCAATTCGCTAGAGGAAGGAGAAAGTGATGTGCGAGACCTGTTCATGGCGCAATGGCTAACCCGCGAAGCAAGAGAGGCCAACACTATCAAACGTCAAACACCCATCATGTGCGTGATCGGCAACCCTCCGTATGTGGGTAAAAGCACCAACAAAGGCAAGTGGATCATGGACTTGATCGACTGCTACAAAAAGGAACCGGGAGGCAAAGTTAAGCTTAAGGAAAGAAATCCGAAATGGCTTAACGATGATTACGTCAAGTTCATTCGGCTTGCCGAACATCTAATCGAACGTACTGGCGAAGGTGTGGTCGGCTTTATTACCAATCACGGCTACTTGGACAACTCGACATTTCGAGGGATGCGTTGGCACTTACTGCAATCCTTCGACAAAATTTATGTCTTGGACCTGCACGGCAACAGCAAGAAGAAGGAGATTTCGCCGGATGGAAAAGTTGACAAGAACGTGTTCGACATTCAACAAGGTGTCGCCATTCTCATCGGCGTAAAAAACCGCGAGAGCAAATCCCCGTGCCAAGTATTTCACGCGGAGCTGTGGGGGGAGCGGACAAAGAAATATACATCACTACGCGAAGCCACGCTTGCGAATCACACATGGCAAGAGCTACTTCCTGTTGCACCAAAATATGACTTTATTCCTCGCGACTATTCGCTAAAATCCCTCTATGACGCAGGGTTTGGTCTCGATGAGTTTATGCCGATCAACAGCAATGGTATTGTTACTGCTCGCGATGCACTGACTATTGATACAGACAAACAGTCTTTGTGGCTGCGCGTGCAAGAATTTTCGCTGATGGAGACCGAAGAAGCTCGCCGAAAATATGCGCTTGGGAAAGACGTTCAAGATTGGACAGTCAGTGGAGCACAAAGGGATGTAGAGGAACACCTCGACATTAGCAACGTAGTTCCGATTTCCTATCGTCTATTTGATACCCGATGGACTTTTTACACGGGTACGTCAAGGGGATTCATTTGTCGTCCCCGCCATAGTGTGATGGCCCATTACCTTCCAGGGCAAAATCTTGGTTTGCTTGCGTCAAAAGGTGTTAAGGATGCTCACTACGCGCACGTCTTCGTGACACACAATATTTCTGAAGCAATTTTCTTGTCTGGAACTACTGGTTCCAACGCAATGAATTTTCCGCTTTACCTCTATCCTGATAATGAGGCAGCCAGCAACGAACGCATTACCAATTTTGACCGCAAGTTATTCACAAAACTCAAGCAACTTGCTAAAGATAAAGCTCATGGTGAGCCGGATGAATTGGCCGTGTTCGACTACATCTACGGTGTTCTGCATTGCCAAGATTACCGCGATACCTACACTGAATTCCTGAAAACCGATTTTCCACGCATCCCGTGGCCGGAATCGTCTATGAAGTTTTGGGACATATCCTCAAAAGGAGGCCAGCTGCGCGAACTGCATCTAATGGCGGCTGCCGCCGTTGGTGAAGCCCCCTATCCCTATACTGGCGACGGCGATGACATAGTGGATAGGGCACAGCTGGACAAGGGACGCATCTGGATCAACGTAACGCAGTATTTCGACAACGTACCAGTAGAGGCTTGGGAGTTTTGGATCGGTGGTTATCAGCCAGCACAGAAATGGCTAAAAGATCGTAGGGGTTATACCCTATCGCTAAACGACATCCTGCACTATCAGCGTATTCTTGAAGTTTTGAGTAAAACGCAGAAAATCATGGCGACAATCTATATTTAAGGAGGCATTCATTTGGTAATCTCCTCGTTTTTAGCTGTCAGCTAAAGTAGAGATTATCTGGTGGTGTGCCATCGGGAAATTCACATAGGCGTGGATACGCAGCAGAAGAACGAATCATTGCGGAAGCTAATAGCGCAAAAAGAGATGTAGATAGCGCCCGCACCAACCTAATTACTCAATCACAGCACAAGTCACGCTTACGGATTGCATTCTGAGAACAACCTATAACAATGCATCACAGGGACAATTCGGCCGGGTTCGAGTCCCCTTCCCCATCAATATCGAACCGAAATTCAGGGCCAATTTGGGGGTATATACTGGGGTACATTTCAGAACAAAAAACCAGCAACAACATGATTTTTAAATACATACACCATATAAATTGGTCCTGCCCTGGCCCCCCCCCGAGGGGGATTGGTAGAGAAACAGAAAACCGCACAGCGTATTGGCTGGCGTGACCTGACTGGCCGTATCGGACCACTAGCCTCTAGAAGCTCACGGCCTCGATGCGCTCGGGTTTTTCGGAGTTAAAGCGGCAAGAACAGATTTTGGGGATGGTCGGCCATCTGCTCAAAACCATAGCGTTGATAGAAAGAGACTGCAGATGGCTTTGCATTGACGACAAGGCCGATTCCGCCAACTTCACCCGCAATACGTGTGGCCCGGTCAATGGCGTCAAAGAGAAGAAACTCGCCAATGCCTTTCCCCCGATGATCTAGCGCGGTTGCCAACCGCCCGAGACGAAACGCAGGGATCTTGCCAGGCAACCGCTTCCCGTATTGTGCTGGCAGATTGGTATTGACCAGTTCCGCCAGACTCATTGCATAGAAGCCAAGGATTTCTGTGCTGGTCTCATTGGCCGCTGAGATAAAGGTTGAGGAAACCCCTTTCTCTTTATGCTGTTTGGCGATCTGCTTCAGCCAGCCATTCAGGTCTGTATCACCGCAATCGAAGTGTTGCCTGTCATGCCTGTCGTTAAGAGGTAGAACCAGCATCGTTCTTTACTCTCTGATAACGAGCTTGTGCTTGGAGGAATTTCTCATTGCGCGGCGGAGGGTTTTCAATCATCTCCAGCAGTCTCAGAGATTCTCGGCGTGTCAGGATAAGCGTTGATTCGCTTTCAATGACCTTTTCCGCCTTTTCCAGCGCCGCTTGAACGACAAACTGGTTCAGCGTTGCACCAACGAGATCGGCAGCCATTTGCAGTTTTTCCTGCACGTGGTCCGTGATTCTCGTCGTGAGCCGCTTTCCTGTATGAGCGAGCATGGCAGCCTCCTGATTGGCCAATGATTGATGGCCTGAAGTATAGGGTGGTGGCGTCATTTTGTCACCGACACCACGCGATCTTCATCGCCAAAAACAAAAAACCCGCCGGACCTGTCTTGGGTTTATCAGACCAAGCGAATCTAGAGATAATGGCTCCTCTGATGTGCCGGGTGTCCTAGGACCACATCGCCAAATCTAGCTGCCCACACCTTGACCCACAGCAAGACCCGCGCACACCGACCGTTGCAACGCACCACCACTCCGGCATAAACGATTGCAATTTAAATAAATTATTTAGAAAATGGTCTCCATCGGAATATTAACAAAGCATGGAGAACGCTTTGCAGAAGACGCTCATTGCCCTGGCGTGCTCGCTGAGCCTGCTCGCGGGCTGTGCCACCCAGCAAAACGACAATTACTCGGTCAACCAAACCTCGCGCGGGGTGGAAATCCAGTCCTCCAATACCCTGCTCTTCGATACCGGCAAAGCCGACATCAAACACGACGGTTACGCCTTCCTCGATCAGGTTGCCACGCTGCTGCAAAACCGCACGCGCAACAACGTCATCATCGAGGGATATACCGACAATGTCGGCGGCGTGGCCTTCAACCAGGACCTCTCTGAATTACGCGCCCTGTCGGTCATGAAAGCATTGGTTGATCGCAACGTACCCAAGCAACGCATCAAAGCCATCGGCTACGGCATGGCCCGCCCGGTCGCCAGCAACAGCACGGAAGAAGGACGCCAGCTCAACCGGCGCACGGTCATCCTGATCGTTGGGGAAAAGACGGAGAACCTTGGCAGCAATCCATTAGGTAATTTGCTGCACAGCCTGCAACACCTGTTCTAAAAAACCGCCGCACACTAACAATGAGCCATCACCATGGTCGAATGCCCTCAATGTCATGCCCAGAATGCGCCGTCTGCCAAGTTTTGCCGCCAGTGCGGGAGTTCACTGGCAGCTGCGGCCACACCAGCACCAGCCGAATCTACTGACGTTCATTGCTGCAGCCATTGCGGAGCCAGCCTCTCCGCCGGCGCAAAATTCTGCCGCGCATGCGGTACGGCGCAAACACCAGCTCAGACTGAAACGCCACCCCCAGCGCCTCAGCAGCTAGAAACACCGCATGTCGAGCCAGAGGCAAAAGCCGCGGATCGACAACCACAGCCGCAAGTGACCGCTCCAGATCCACAACCGGTGGAAACGCCCGCACCGCAGCCGCAAGCAATCCCAGAACCAACAGAGGCGGTCGCGCAAGCGCAAGAAGCGCCCCCGGCGCCAGTGCCGGAGCCACTGCCGATCGAAGAACCACAACCGGAACAAAGCCCTGAGCCGGCAATCGCGCTCGTGCACGAGCAAGAGACACCACAAGCACCTGTCCCCGAACAGCCTGCGCCAGACGAGCGGGCTGCGGCGGATGAAGTCTCGTCCCCAGAGGTAACGGACGAGCCAGCCATCATCGATATTCCGCAGAGCGACGCAGCACCCCGCCCTTGGCACCGCAACCCTACCGTTCTCGCTGCAGTGGCTGTCGTGGTCGTAGCCGCTATAGCCGGCGGGCTGTGGCTAAGCGGCCTCTTCTCCCCCTCCGCCAAGCCGATCAAAACTGCACCGGCAGCCAGCAGCTCCGGGGTGATGACGTTGGCGCCGGGGACACAGATCAAGGAGCAGCAGCCCGCAGCCAAGCCCGCTTCGGCAGTGGCAGCTAGCGCCCCGGTTTCGCACCCCGTCGCATCGGCGCCAGTCGCCGCCGCGGTAAAACACGAGGCCAGCCACCCGAGCGCATCGCAATCGGTCTCGCTCGCCAGCAAGGCAGGCAAGTCGGAACACTCCAGTAGCAAGAAGACGGAAGACAGCGGCAAGCAGAGCAAACATCACCAGCATAAGGCCGCGACCGCAACACATGGAGCAGAGAGCCAACATGAAGAGATCCTGCGCAAGAAAGAGCAGCTCAAGCAGGAACTTGGCCTTTGATTTTCGCCCTGCCACCGCGCAGGCATCTGACAGGGGAATTGGACGCAATGAAAGTAACTCAGCACTTATCCGGCGCGAGTGCCTTGCTTGACGCTACCAACGCGGTGAGCAACGGCCGCGCGCTGCTGCTCTATCTGCTCACCATGATCACCACCGTGTTGCTGGTTGGGTTGATGGCCATGACCGGCAGCATGGTCATGATGTTTTTCGGTGCACTGCTGGGTGCAGTGATCATTTTCTACGGCATCAACGCGGTCGGCATCCAATTGATGGATGCGGCGCATGGCGGTCCGTCGCGCCCACTCACCGCAGCCATCATGAGCTCGCTGACCAGCAGTCACCGGCTGATCCTGATCGCGCTGATGACCGCTGCGGCGATGATCGTGCTGACCATTGTCGTGTCCATCGTGTTGCTGATCTGCAAGATCCCGGCGCTGGGCACCATGCTGTACACCTTTGCCTTTCCGCTGACCGCACTCGCCATGGGGATCGCCTACATGGTGACCTCGGTAGTGATCTACCCGCTGTCGGCCACGGCCGTCTGGGATGGCCGCTCGGTCCTGGGAACCTGGAAGCTGCTACTGGCGATTGCGCGTAAGCGGCTGCTGGCCGTGGTGACGCAGGAGATCCTGCTCTTTCTGCTCGTCGCCCTGATCGGCGGCATCATCTCGGCCATTCTGGCTTTCGGCATGGTGTCCGTCAGCCTGCTGTCCTTTTCCATCATCGGCACCGGGGGTGAAGACGGGGCCGGCATGGGCATGATGGGTGCGGTCTACGGGCTATCGTCGATGATGTCCGGCAGCGGCGGGCACCTGCTGGCCGGCACCATCGGCGGCATGCTGCTCATGGTGATCGGCTTCAGTCTGCCCTCGCTGATCATGATGCAGGGGCTGTGCCAGATCTATCTGAACACCAACGCCGATCTGGACGTCGAAGCGGGTTGGGACGACATGGTGAGCCGGGTACAGGCGCACATCCCCGTGCGGCAAGCCGAAGAAGTCGTGCGTTGCCGGCATTGCAACGAACCGCTGGAAGCTCCGGACGACAAGTTCTGCTGCCACTGCGGCAAGCCGCAACAGGAGTGACCATGCGCTACTGTCGTCATTGCGGTGCGCCCGCCGAACCGGAAGACCGGTTTTGCATGGAGTGCGGCAAACCGCTCTACAACGAAAACAAACCGGCACCGCAAGCCAGCCGTACCGAGGCCTTCGCCCTGCCGCGACCATCGATCAGCATGCCGAGCTTCACGCCAAGCAGGCGCATGAAGCAAGGTCTCGTTCTCGGCGCGGCGCTGCTCGTCGTCGCAGGCGGCGGCGTCTGGTATTGGCTGCAGCCACCGGCCGCCTCGGTGCAAAACTTCCAGCCCATCCTCACGCGCTATCTACAACAGCACCAGCAGGAATTTGTCAGCAATTACTGCCTGAGCGGCCCGCCCTACGACCGTGCTTTCATCGATACCTATCAGATGGATGAAGACGCCAATGGCTGGATGCGGCAGCTCGTTGCGGCCGGGCTCTATACCGGACCGCAGCAGATGGGTAACGGCTTCTTCGTCACCGGCTTGCGCTACACGCAAACCGCAGCGGGCAAAGCCGCCATCCACGACGGTAAATTGTGCCTCGCCGACGGCATTCAGATCACCGAGATCAAGCAGATCGCACCACCCATCGTGTCGGGCGGCATCACTGGCTCGCCAGTGTCGTACGCCTACGCACTGACCGGCATGAAGCCATGGGTAACGCCTGCCATGCTCAACCTGCTGCCGCAGCACGACAAGAAAGGCAGCGCGCAGATCCTGCTGACTCTGCATCAACGCACTTGGTCAGTGCCCAATGACGATGAAGCACAGCGTTTCGTCTCCGCCGGCCAGATGGAGAGTCTGCTGGGCGGCGGGCACAGCGACGAGTCTGGCGGGCTACTGGGCTGGTTCAAGAGACTGCTACCCAGCCAGGCGCCCGGCAAACCGGAGGTCATGGAAGCGCTGGCACGATTCAACCCAATGCTGATGCTGTCGCAAGATGAGCTCACCGTGCAGTCGTGCGAAACGGCCGACGAAGGTCAATACCGCTGCAGCATCATTGCGGACGGGCACCACAAGGACCTGATGCTGGGAAAAGACGCCGCCGGTAATTGGCAAGTCCGCTAAAACTATCGATCGCAACAGCAAGGCCGGGAGCTTCCCGGCCTTTTTCTTTACTGCTGTAAGGATACAAACCAAAGGTTGTCTACCAAATTATTTCGGCCCCCCGTATATCCCCGCCTTAGATACACATCAACACCCACATCGATGCCAATCGTGTACATTTCAAAAACAATACAATCAATTGACATATAAAAAGCCAAAAAAACTAAAATGTCTCATTTATCGGGGCCACTATACTTGGCCACAGCAAACACGATCCAGAAGCAACAGGAAGCAACAACACCCTCGATAGCAAGAGCGGACGAGTTCGGCGACTTACCGTGCAATTGCCTGGGTATCTTTGAGACGCAACTCATTGCTAAGCATCACACCGGCTGGACCGGATTCGACGACAAGGTCATCTCGCTCTACGTTTACGGCAATGAATCGAGTCATTAGTGCAGCTCTTCGCACTTGACGCTTGGCTGATTTGGAGCACTGTTTTGCTTTGCTGGCGAAGGTGTGCCGAGTAAAGTGCGGGCTATACAGGGAGTTTAGGCAAGCCCTCTTGGGCATCAATATCCGATGGAGAATCAATGGTTGCTATCGCTAACACGG
>Ga0326727_10001517_pt1 | contig 85406 bp, 62 predicted proteins | sample MB2enrmetagenome_FD_207643 | JGI IMG/M metagenome (GOLD analysis project Ga0326727, IMG submission 207643) | Lab enriched peat soil microbial communities from McLean, Ithaca, NY, United States - MB29MY | ecosystem: Environmental > Terrestrial > Soil > Wetlands > Peat | place: USA: New York... | reverse complement strand
TGCCAGGTTGGACAACTCGGACCTGCAGAAGGCTCCCATTTTCCCTGGGCGAGCGAAACCACCAGGGTCGCAATTCGGTCCTTCCATGGGACGTCCGAGCAATCGCTTGAGATCAGGAGACGACAGCGAAGACCGCTACTCGGCCTGGAAGCGTGATTTCATGAGGACGACGACATAGGGGTTCCAGGTGGATAGGCAATAATAGAGGTGGAGTTCCGAGTCTTTCAGCCTGGTGAAGCGGTCGATGACGTAGGGGGCGTAGGCGCCACCGTGGACGGCTGCGGGGTTCGACCGGCCCTTGCCGATGACCGGCCCCGCGAGCCCGTCGTCGGGGTCCGCTTGCGGATTGTGAATGAACTTGCCAAGTGCGCCGTCGCGCGCGGCGTGAAAAACGACTTGCGGTTCGCTCCACGGCCCCCAAGGCGTGCGCGCATAGGAGAACAGGATACCGCGACGCGCTGGCGGCCGGCTGTCGTAGGTCATCAGCCACATACCGAGGTCCTTGGCCCACGTGACCGAGAGGTCGCCCATCGTGCCGTTGGTGACGATCGGCTTCGCGTCCGACTCTTTCTGGCTCCAGGCGGGGTTGCCGGCCGGGTTGAGCCCGGCGAAGTAGCGGGTTCCCCGGCCGGTCTCGAAATTCGCCGCCGGGACGAGCGACAGGTAGGCATCGCTCTTACGGTACGTGCCTGTCCCCCAGATGATGATGAACGGTCCGCCGGGAGGCAGATCCGCCAGCGGCCCCGGCTCGGCGTGCATCGACATCTTGATGAATCGCCCCGCCGGAAGTTGAGAGATCGTGCGGAGCGGCTCGAACGTCGCGGGGGGGACGAATCTCGTGAGCACGGAACGATCGGTGCTCCGGTCCGTCGAGTGGTTCGTGCTGACGACCACGTACATCTGCCCCCCGAGGCTGATGCCCGAGACCGGCACCTCGAACGCCCCCATGCTGATACCGGGGGGTTCGATGGTCAGGTAGGGGCGACCAGGAGCCGTGAGGAAATCCAATCGGACGCCTTGCTCCGGGTCGCGCGCAGCGGTGGTGGCGATCGTGTCGAGGGCCCGGTCCAAACGGCCGACGGTGTCGCCGAACAGGAAATAGGCACGGCCGCCGTGCTCGAACGAATAGCCGAGGTCGGTGCCCCGCACCCCGAACCGAGTGAAGGTCTGGCTCAGCGTGGGGCGATGCCGCTCCTTGTCCACTTCGCCGACAAGTTGTTCGACCTTGACGGTCGAGCCGGGCACATAGCGCAGCGCCCGCACCACCGATTTGCCCGAAGCAGCGGCTTGCTCCGCAGTCTGTTGAGACCAGGCCGAAGTGCATAGCAGCAAGGTGGCGACCCCTCCTGTCATAAGTTGCCGCGGGAACCAAGTTGCCATTGCGTCGCTCCTGTGGCGAGGCACTCCCGGGCAAGACCGGGACCGGAAAGGCCCTCGCCGCCGCTCCCCGTGCGTGGGGTTGTTGGCGGTTACTGTGCAAAGATGATACTGGTGCAATTATCCGTCCGGGCCCCCACGAGGCAAGGACAAGACTATGACTCTGCACACTTCATTGGCCCGGCCAGCCAAGGCGATCCCGCCTTCCACCCCTACGGTTCCGAGAGTCTCGGCAAAGGTCCGTTTTCCGGTGGACTGCCGATCGTTCACCGCGTCGGCTGACTTTCCGACCAGAACGCTCCGAGATTGCCATCTCGTAATTCAAAGCGCTGGAAAGCGTGGCCATGGCACCCGACTTTCCGCAACAGAAACTACTGATCTGCTTTGCCGCCGGTCTTGGCGGCGACCTCGCCGGCCAGGGCGAAGAGCCGCGCCCGCCGTGCCTGCCAGCCGGAGCTGAGAAACCAGGCGTTGCCGGCGGGCTGGTTCAGGCAGTAGGTCGTGGGCTGGGTGATCACCCGCAGGCCGCCGACGTTCAGGCAGGAAACTCCGGCGATCATGGCCCGCGAACGCTCCTCCAGCAATGCCTCGCAGCGCTGGGCCAGGTCGGGTCCGAGCTTCGCTTTGAGCGACTCGTCGGTCAGGGCCCGTTCGAGGACGATGCGGGCCTCGCACTCTTCCAGGCCCTCGCGGAGGAACTCGTAGCGGTTGGTGGCCACCGGGCCGGCGGGACCCGGCGCCAGGAGGTAGCTGAACAGGTCGAGGTTTCGCCACTGGCTTTGCGGGTAGCGCTCCCAGACGCGGCCGGTGCGTTGGCCGCGCTTGTCGCGGAAAACGGGCCAGAAGTCGGCGCCGATGCGGCCCGCACCGCGCTGCGTTCCCGTGATGTTCAACTCCAGGTAGCTCCGCAGCGTCGCGGCGGGCCAGACGTTGAGGTCCTCGTTGCGGCGATATTCGACGACCAGCTCGGGGCGCTGCCAGCCGTAGACGCGGTCCTTGGGCGAGTCGGCCAGATAATTCACGTGAAAGACGTTGGCCGCATAGCCCAGGGGTTTGGGCCCGCCGCCGCCGTGACTGTGGACGACCCAGGGCAAGTTGCCGGAGGCCTCGTTGATGGCCGCCACCTGCTCGTTGGTGGGCCACGTATCGCAGACCACGCCGACCATCATGGCTTTTTCAAGGCCGCGCGCGGCGAGGCGTTTGCGCAGCTCGGCAAAGAGCGACTTCCAGACGGCCTTGCCGCGCGGATCGGCATAGGCGTAGAGATGCCCCGGCTCGATGGTTTTGGTCGCCGGATCGAGCAGCGAGACTTCCGGCGAGACGCCGTACTTGGCCTGGGTCGCGCGGATCCTGTCGCCGCGCTGCTTGAGCACCAGGAAGAAGTCGTTCTTTCGCTGCTCTTCGGAAAGTTTGTTCCACCACGCGTCGTTGTAATAGTCCGCGCCGGGGGTCACGTAGGAGTCCCACGCGATGAAGACCACGATTTTCGGCTTGCCCATGTGCTGCTCGGCCACGTCGAGGTAGCGGTCCATGACCGAGAAGTCCCACTCGTAGGCGTCGTCGGACTGCCTGATCCAACGCACCATCGACTGCTCGTTGCCGAAGTTGGTATGGCAGATGAGCGGCACGTAGACCACGCGGCTGCCGACTTCGCCCAGAAAGTCCATGGCGCGGGCTATCAATTGGAAATGCTCGTCGGACCAGAGGTCGAGATGGTACTCCTGGACCAGCGTGTCGGGCGACTCGATCAGCTCGACCCAGGTGCGGTAATCCTGCGTGTCCGGCAGCGACCAGTCCGAGACATCGAGCTTGACGGGCACGGCGATGGGATTGGAGCCGTCGAGCGTGACGGTGACCTGGCCGGTATAAGCGCCGGGCCTGGCCTGCTTGGGCACGTGTACCGTGATCCAGATCGGCACCACCGTCCCGCCGCCGGCCTGGCCCACGGAAAACTCCGCCGCGGGCGATTCGAGCAGGTAGCCGAGTTGCGTGGCGCCCTGATGGGCCGAATTGTCGATGAAGTTGCCGCCCAAAGCGGCATGGCGGGTGCGCAAGATGCTGCCGTAGCGATAATCGTCGAGCATGCCCGTGAGGTTGCCGCCCGGAGCGGCATAGCGGATGCGCACTTCGGCCGCCGGAATCGTAGCGCCGCCCTGCTGGAGATCGCCGGCCGCGACCTTCAGGTTCTTGACGGCCGTGGACGAGCCGAGCACGACTTTGCCCGAGAACCAGCCGTTGCGGGCGGCCGTGATGACGACCGGCCGCAGCGGCTCGCAGCGGTCGGGAATGCTCGTGTCGTAGTCCAGCGACAGGACGTCGCTGTTCCAGACCCGCACCCCGGACGGCCGGCCGGCGTTGGCGAGCAGCCCCTCGGCCCCGGCAGCCGTCAAACGCACGTCGCCGATGCCGATCGTCGGCCACCGCAGCACGTAGGGCGAGCCGAACTCCCTCTGAACCTGGTTCCTGGGCTTGAAGTCAGGGCGGCCGGTCTGATCCACCACCTTGTGGTAGGGCGCCGGGATGGCTTCCACGGCCAGAGTGTTGACTCCTTCACGGAGCAACTCCCGGGGGACGACAACGTCCGTAAGGACCCGCTCGCGCAAAGCCAAGTTCTGCGGATAGGCGTCGGCGCGCCAGTCCCCGGGCACAAGCTTGCCGTCGGGCAGGGCATAGGCCGCCAGCGGGTAGGCTTCGGCAACCGTCGTCGGGCCGACAGCGGCGCCCTTGGGCAGATGGCCCCGCGCGATCTCCTGGCCGTTGAGGTACACGAGCACGCCGCCGCGATAGCTGATCGTCAGCCGCAGTTCGCCGGCCCTGGCCAGGTCGGTAACCTCGAACTGGCCGCGGAGGTAGAGGCGACCCACCAGCGGCGCTTGGCACGTTTCCGGAATCGGTCCGCGCAGCCAGGAGCCGTCGTCGAAGTCGGGATTCTTCCATGTGGCCGGCGGAAGCTCGCCGTCGTGGTTCAACCACGAGACGTTGGTTCGCATGGGCTTCAGGCCGTCGTCGAGCTGGATCAGCGGGAGTTTCAGGACCGAGCAACTGTGCCAGACGCTCCTGGTGTCGAGCACGGTAACGGGAGTGGCCGCGGCGGGTTTCGCCGTTGCTGCCGCCGGCACGTTGATGTCCTCGCCCCTGACCGCGGTCCCGGCCAGTCCCAGAGCCACTGCCATCCCGAAGCATCGCATCACCGCGCGTCCCTTGTGGGGCATTGATCTCTCCTCGCATGTCAAGTGTCAACAAAGCCGCGACCGTTGGTCGCGGGAGGTCGCGATCAACACCGCGACCAACGGTCGCGGCTTCATGTGACCGGCCCGCCCGTCGCCGCGGGAGATGACGTGGTACAGGGCGTCGGGGAAGTCGAGGCGGGGCGGCCGGGCCATGCCGGCATTGTACCACAAGCCGCCGACTCATACCCGCTCAACGCCCCGTGCGGAGATAGCCCAGCAGGCCGTGGAGCTGGAAGCCGCCGCCGAGTCCGATCATGCGCGTGATCGGCTCGTGCGAGTCGGCCTTCTCGAGCGCGTTGAGGCAAAACTCGATTTCCTTGACCAGGCCCTGCAAGACCGGCTCGATCGCCGCGTAGAACTGGTGGACGCTGGGGGCCAGCGCGGGGTTGCGCTTGATCTCGTCGGCCTCGGCCAGCGTGAGGTTGAAGTGCCGAGCCAAGGCGCGGGTCACGCCGTGGCCGCCGAAACCGAGCTGGCGGCTCCAGACGCCGCGGGGGGAGCTGGCCACGAAGTTGCCGGCCTCGCTGCCGAGGTCCACCAGCGCAATCGCTCCCGGCGGATGCTGCGGCGGGGCCTGGACCGCCGCCGGCTTCGGTTCCGCCTTTGCCGCCGGCTTCGCTTCGGCCTTTGTTTCGGCCTTTGCTTCCGGCTTCGATTCCGCTTCCGCCGGGGGTTGCAGGCCGTGCTCGTACATGAAGAAGTTGTGCAGCGCGAGGCACTCGCTCTGGGCGAAGTCGGGCCGCAGCCCGGCCCGCGCGGCGCTGGCCAGCCATTTGGCGACCAGGTCGCGGCGGGCGCCGGCGAACAGGACGCGGACGTTCTTTCGCCCCGCCTCGGCGGCCCCCGCCGCTGCGTCCTGGTCCGCGTCCAGCACCTGGTGGTCCCACACCAGGTCGGCCAGCCGCACGGGCACCTGCCGCGGGGCCTCGTGCTGGACCATCGCGAAGAGCTTGGCCGGGTCGGCCGCCGGCAGCGTGAAATGCCGCAGCACGGCGAGCCGGCCCGGCAAGCCCAAGCCGACCCGCGCGCCCCTGACTTTCTGCTCGGCGAGGAGTTGCTGGAGAACCTCTTCGACCAGGGCGGACTGCTCGTCGGCGTCGGCGGCCTGAGAGAGCGGCTTGCGGTATTCCAGGCGGACGGCGGCCTCCAGCACCACGGCTTTGCGTTTGGCGTCCCAGCACAGCCGCACGGCCTTCAAGCTGCTGGAGCCGGCGTCCACGCCCCAGGCCGCGGAAACCAAGCGTCCGAAGAGGGTGTGGGCAACCGCGCCGAGGGCGCTGCGGCGAACGTCCGGCAAGAGGTCGATCTCGAGATGCGATTTCCGCAGGCCTTGCAAGGCCAAGCCGCAGGCCACGGCGAACTGGCCGGGGCAGGCCGCCGCCAGGGCCCGATCCAGCTTGTCGGCGGGGACAATGCGCTCGAGGGCGGCCGGCCACTGGATCGGAAATCCGAAGGGCGTGCGCGGCGGTGCGGCGGCCCAGGGAATGGGCTCCAGCCGGCCGTCCCCCTGGGCGCGGCCCCAGCGCCGCTCCAGTTGCTCGACGAGCTTGGCGGCCTGAGCGTCGCCCGGGGCCAACTTGCGGAATCGCTCGGCCAGCGCCAGCAGCGGCGCGTCGACGGCGGGCGCGGTGCGGAGAGCGCGGCTGAGGCAGGCCAGCTCCGCGGCGCGTTCGTAACAATCCGCCGTCGCCGGGGTCCGCAAGGCAGCCGGCACCTGGTCCACGAGCCGCCGGGCCTCCTCGTAGCGGTGCTGGGCCAGCTTCTGTTGGGCGGCAGCACAGAGGCGATCCTGGAGTTTGTTCGCCAGGCGGCGGGCCGCCACATCCTCCGGCGCCAGCGCCAGCAGGCGATCGAGCATGGGAAACAGCTCGGCCAGCCGGTTCGTCTCCAGGGCCTCGCGCAGCTCCCGCAGCAGCGCGGCGATCTCCACCTTTGCCGCCAGGGCCTCCGCGAGCAGGTCGCGGAACTTGGAATCGCGGAGGGGTTCCGGAATCTGTTGCAACACGCGGGCGGCACGGCCGTAGTGATGCTGGCCGAGCAACTGTTGTCCCGTCCGGAACGTTTCCTCGGCCGCGGCCCGCCGGCGGTCCCGCTGCAGCAAGAGCTGCCTGACGAGCTGGCCGGCGCGGGCGGCGTGCCGCGTCAGTCGCGGGTGGCCGGCCCGGGACATGGGACCCAGCATGGCCATCGCCTCGTCGTAGCGGTCTGCCGCGCGGAGATTGTCGACGGCGGCCATGTCCGCCTCGAACTGCTCGACAAGCTGCTGCAGCGCGGCGGCCAGGTTCACCCCGCAGGCCCCGCAGAACCGCTCGCCTGCGGAGCACAGCTCGCCGCAGTGCGGGCAGGGGTCGCGCAGGCTGGCCCCGCAGCCGGTGCAGAACTTCTGCGGGCCGGAGTTGGCCCTGCCGCACTGGCCGCACAGCACGCCCTCCCCCGGGCCCGATCCGCCAAACGGCTCGGCCGGCGTGCGAGACGCGGTCTCGGACGGCTCGCGGTGAGGCATTTCGATTTGGGACGTTATCTGCACGTCCGGCGTTCCAGGACAGGCATGGCCCGGGGAGGTGCGCAGGCTCATCTCCAGGGGTTCCCAGCTCACGGTTGGCCGCTCTCGACCAGCGCTTCGCAGCGGAAGGCCGGGTCCTTGGCTTCGATCCACAGGATTTCGACGACCAGGTCCAGCTCTTCGTCGGCCAGGGCGGGGGCGGCGGGGGCCGCCCGGGTGACCAGCACGTCGATCGAGCGCTTGCGTTCCGCCTGCGCCCCGCTGCCGCAGTAGTCCAGCCACGTGCCCCCCTGCGTGGGGCGCTCGGCGCAGGATTCCCATTGCTGGCGATAGTAGGCCAGGATCCGTCCGGGCCGGCTCCTTTCCTCGATGCGGATGTAGTACACGTCCAGCGGATCGCGGGCCGCGGCGGGCATCTTCTCCGCCAATCTCCCCGGCCAATCGCAATGCTGGACCAGCAGGGGGCGGGCACGGGGGTGCAGGGGCAGCGGTATCTGGGCCCCGGCGGCGGACGCCGATGCCGCCGGGTCCCCGCTCCGCTCGGCCAGCGCGGCCCGGCGCAGGCGGGCGCACCAAGTCCGCGCCAGACCCTCCGAGCGGTCGATCCACCCTTGCTCCGCCAGTTCCCGCGCGTGCTTGATGTTGGCTTCCGCCGTCGCCTTGGCTTTCACGGCCGGGACGGGCTTTGCGCCGTGCTTCGCGGCGTGGTGCTCGGACGACCGCGGCGAGAGGCCCTTGCGCGGCAGCGCTTTCAAGACCAACAGCAGGGCCGGATCGCAGACCGGCGCCGGCCACGCGGCGGCGTTGGCCTCGCCGGGTCCTTCGTACCAGTGCTTGCTGAGCATGCGGTACAAGGCGGAGCGGGCGGCGGGGGTGGGCACGCTGGCGCAGAGGGCCAGCGTGCCCTGCGCTTGCCCCAGCGAGTCGGCCAGCGACAAGCGGCGATCGAGGATCTCGGCCAGCGCATCGGACCAGAGGAAGCGGACGGCCTCGACGGGGTCCAGCAGCAGCGGCGGCGGCGCGGCGGCGGCGACGTTCGCCGCGGGCGTCTCGAAGCTGACCCAGCCCGGCCGCAACGGCGCCGTTGTCCCCGCGGCTGCCGGCGGCCCGGCGGCCGGCGGCGCAGTCTGGCTGGCCGGGAGTCCCAGCATCCGGCCCAGCGCCTCGCCGCTGGCGGCGGCGAACCGCTGCTCCAGCCGGCCGCGAACCGCAGGGTCGACCTCCTCGCTGCCGTAGAGCACGGTCTGCGCCGGGAGATTCTCGAGGCGGGCGTCCTCGAGGCAAGTCACCAGCCGCGCGCGGAGCGCCGGCGGCGTGTGAGGCTGTACCAGGTACTTCGCCAGCCGCAGCCGCAGGGATTCGCTGCCCGCCGACCGCACTCCGGCCGCGGCCGATGTTTGCAACTCCTCGGGCCCCAGCGGCGCGGCGTCGCGGCCGGCGTCCGTCGCGGGACCCGGCCCCCAGCCGGCCGGATCCGAGGCGGGCGACGGCCGCAGGCCCGCGGGCGCCGTCAGGGCCGCCAACAGCAGGCTCTCGTCCTGCGGCTCCCCGCTGGCGGCCAGCGCACGCAAGGCCGCGTCGGCCGCTGCGCGATCGTCGCACGTGGGCCACTTGCCCTGGACGACGGCCCGCAGGGTCGCGCGGGCGACCTCGCTCCCATTGATCGCCAGGGCGGCGACCAGGGCCTCGGTCAAGCGCTTGCCCTTTGCGGCCGACAGACTTCGATCCGCCCCGCCGGCGTCCGCAGCGGAGAGCATGGAAGCCAGGAAGGCTGCGCCGGCCGGATCCCCCCGGTACCGCTTGGCAAACCAGGCGACGGCGTCGGGCAGCCGGGGGTCGCCCTCCGCCCGCGCATGCAAGTAGTGCTCCTTGCCCCAGTCGGCGAAGTTGCCGGGGCGGACAGGCTTGGGAGGCGGGGCGGCCGGCTTGGGGGCGGGCGGCGCCAGGGCTGTCGTGGCCGGCCGCGGGGCCGGGGCTGGCGCCTTCCTAGCCGCCGGTTCTGACTTGGGCTTCGGTGGAAGGGGTGAATCGCCTTCTTGGTTGCACCGGATCACGTCCTCCCACTGCGCCGCCGTCAGTCCTCCGTGCAGCCTCCGCTCGGCCCGATCGGCGCACCCGCGAGCGAAAGACAGGACCGCCAACAGCAGCAAAGCCCCCGGGACGGCGAGGGTCCACCAGCCGAACCGCCGGTATTGCTGGCACGCCCAATTGACGATGAAGTTGGCAATCGTCTCCAGCATGCGGCTCACCCCGCGGAGGGAAACAAGGCCCGATAACCACTCAGGATGGGTATTCTACGTTTGGTCCATGAGCGATTGGTTAGTTCCGCGTTAGCAATCTACGGCCAAGAGACCCTAACCATACTCCGCCCTCCCTGACCAACCTGCGGTCGGTGCCGGGACAGCCGCCCACGAGCATGCTCTTGCCCGCCGCCGACCCGGGGCTGAGGGGGCCAGCGTCTTGTCGGGGCTCTGGCTGACCTTGCACGATCCAGGTCTTTCGGCAGTGTGTTCCTGCTCTAAGGCGGGTTATTGCCGGTCTCCGCGGCGCCCGCGCCTTGGCGATCGCCGCGCACGATCTTCAGCACGGCCGCCAGACCGTCGCGGACGGCGGGCAAGTCGGGCTCGAGCGCGAGCGCGTTTCGATAGCAAACAATCGCGGCGTCGTATCTTCCGGCGCGGGCGTGGATGTACCCGAGATTCGCGTATGCCGAGGCGTTGTTTGGATTCAGGCTCAGAGCGGTCTGGAGATGCTGGCTGGCTTCCCCTGGGTTCGTCTTCGCCAGGATTCCCCCGAGGGCGGCGTGCGTTGCGCTGCCGGGCCAGAGTTGCAACGCCGCCCGAAAGTGCTCGATTGCGGCTTGGCGATCCAGCAATTCCAGCATCCTGCCCAGAATGGCGTGCGCCGCCGCCAGCGGCACGCCGATTTCGTCCTCAGGCTCGATCCCGAATCGCTCGAGATTCCGCACGCGGACCTCCCGTCGCGCCGCCGCGGCGGCACTTGGCTCGTGCCGCGACGCCTGAAGCTCCTTGCGCACGTAACACACGTAGTCGTCGCGTTCATAGACGTCGGTCTTCCACCACAAGTTGCCGGGAAAGTAGCCGACGCAACGGAAATCGCTGGAGAGCGGCAGTTCGAAGGCCGGATCATCCCAAGGCAAACTGCAGAACGGGGGCTGCTTGACCCCCAGGATCAGCACGTCGAACGGCTCTTGATAGGGCTGTGGAAAGCGGAACAGGCCCGACGGGTGAAAATACTCGTTGGCGAACACGACAAACGAGCTGCCGCGCCCGTTGCGGAAGTTGGCAAAGCGGAAGTTCTTGTCGAAATAGGGCTGCCCCGCCAGGGCGTAGATGTCGCTGGTGGCGATGCGCTTCGAATCCAGCCCCTCGCGCTTGAGGTATTCGGCCACGGCCTTTGCGCCCGAATAGTCGAAGAAGAAATCCTCGCGGATGCTCACGAATGCCCAATAGACGTGCAGCGCAAAGACGACAGCCACAGCCGCCGACAATCCCCGCCGCAGCCGCGCCGTCCGCTGCGTCTCGCGGAACCCCGGCGAGCGGAATTCCTGGAAGCTGATCCACAGTGCGAACAGCCAGACGAAAAACAAGATCCCCTCGTGGTGAAACCAGCAGTTCGCAATCACGAAGAGCACGAGCACCGCCGCGGTGAGAAGGGCGTAGATCGCCAGCGCCCCGGTGCGCCAGAACCAGGCAACGGAGATGGCGAACACCGCCAGGCTGGGGACGTAGGCGTCGGCGAGCGCCCCACTCCAGCGCTCCAGCGCGAATTGAATTGTCGGCCAAAGGGGTTGCTGATAGCCCAGGCCCCCATAGTGATCGGGCGGGGGACGCAACTGCCAGGCCGCCGCCGCCGCCACCAGCCCGAACAGGCCCAAGGCCAGGGCCGCCCGCTGCAAGGCGGCCGCGTCGCGCTCGCGGCGCCAGCGGCGCAAGGCCTGAAATCCCAGCAAGCCCGCCAGCCCTGCGGCGATGAACAGGCCGTGTGCGCTGACGTGCGCCAGCAAGCCCAGCGGCGCGACGAACAGCAGCGGGCGGCGAAAACGGCTCGGATAGAGGTCCGCACAGGTGAACAACAACAGCGGCATCAACACGTAGCTGCGCGCGACCGCCGCGTGCTGATACACCAGGAAGAACGTAAAAGGAGCCGTCGCCGCCAGAAACTTGGGCAGGGGAGAGCGGGCCAGGAACATCAGCACGCCGCCGCAGGCGATCGCGGCGGCGATCACGTTCAGGCTGGCAAACGGCAAACCGCAGCGCGCCGGCAACGCCAGCAGCAGGTGCCACAACATGGGCGATCCCTCGTAACGCGGCAGCGTGCAGAGCAGATCGGACCAGGTGGCGTCCCGGGCGATGAGCCACGCCTGCGCCTCATCGAACCACGGCTCGTGGTGCGCAACCGTGACGCCGACGATTACCACATAAGCGGCGAAGACCGGCAAATACCAATATCGCCGCCACCGCGGCCTTGTGGGAGTCCGCAGCGTTTCCTGGGGCACGGCTGCGCCGCGTGCTGCCTCGCGAGCCTCCGCCGCCGCGGTGTTCTCTTCAGCCTGCTGCCGCGGCGCAAAACGCGGACCTTCATGCCGCAGGCGCCCACGGCCGCCCCGCTTGGCGAGCCTCTTCGGCTGGGAGAATCTGTCGTGCTGTTGCGGTGGGAGCCGTGAAGCCATGACGCGTTGATCTGTCCCGACTCAATTTAGCGCGGCCCCCGGCTGCGACGCCATTGCAGGCACCGATCCAAGTTCTCCTGCGCGGAAGCCAGGGTCGGCTCCAGCACCAGGGCCTGCTCGAAGTACGGCATGGCAACGTCCGGATCGCGGCGGGCGAGAATCCAGCCGAGGTTGTTATAGGCCTCCGCGCACTTGGGATCCAGCCGCAGCGCCCTTTGGTAGCAGGCCAAGGCGGCCTCGGGCGACGTGGGGAGCAGCGCATTGCCCAAATTCACCTCCGCGGTGGGCAGGCTCGGGTCCAATTCCAGGCTGGACTGCAAGTGCTGCACGGCCTCGCGCTGATCGCCGAGGCGGAGCAGGGCGATTCCCAGATTGCAATGCACGGGCGCCAGGGCCTTGGCGTCCCGAGCGTCCTGGGGGGGCGGGCACCAGTCCAGCGCGAGGCGCCCGTACTTTGCGGACTCCGCGTAGTCCCGCAGATCCAGGTAGCGCTGGGCGAGTTTGCCGTAGGCCTCCCAATTGTGTGGGGCTTTCGCGGCGACATCCAGCAACATCCCGATGAAGCTATGGTAGACGGTATTGCGGGCGTAGGTTGTCACTGCCAGGGCAATTGTCAGAGCGGCGACGGCGGCCATCCGCGCCGCCGCGACGGCGGTTGGCCGGCGGCCGCGGCCCGCGATGAGTCCGCTCGCCTCGTACCCGGCCAATACCGCCGTCACGGCCAGCGCCGCCAGGGGGAGATACACGCGATGCTCGAAGGCGAGCTCGTAGACAGGGAAGATGCTGGACGTCGGGGCCAGGATCAGCCAGAACGATCCCAGCAGGAAACCCAGGGGCGGACGGCGGAACACGCACACCAGGCACGCCCCGCCCAGCGCCAGGACGGCCGCCAGCGGCGGCAGGAGTTGGACGAACGAATCTGCTGCCGGCCACAGGTAGTACAGGCATTGTCCCTGCGGCCAGAAGGCGAGCCTCAGGTAGTGCAGAACGACCGGCGCCTGGTTCAACGCGTAGCTGATCGGGGTGTGCGGCGAGGCGGCAAATTCGGCGTAGCGATAGGCCTGGCTCCAGACGACCGCGGCCAGAACGAGCCACGTCGCGGCCAGCATCGCATGATATTTCCCTCGCTTATGCGCTATCTCGGCCCACGACCCCGCCACGAAGACCCGGTCGTACCAGAGCAGCAACAGCGGCGCGGTTACCATGGTCTCCTTCGAGGCCATCCCCAAAGCACAGGCGGCGAGCGAGCCCCACAGCCAGAATCGGCTCCCGGCCGGGGCGGCACGTGCGCCGCCGGCTTTGCCGGCGTCGGGCTGCGGCTGGCGCTGCGTGCCGGCCGGCAATCGCCTGCCGGCAGGTTCCGGCAGGAGCGCGGGCAAAGCCCGTGGCACGCCGCGCAAGAAGCAGTAGAGCGTCAGCAAGTAGAACATCGCGGAGAGCGACTCCAGCCGCTGGTAGACGTACGTCACGGCCTGTGTTTGCAGGGGGTGTACGGTCCAGAGAATTGCCGCCGCAAGGGCGATCCCCGTGGCGGCCCGGCCATAGCGCGGAGCCAGGCGGCCTTCCGCGAGCGTGCGGCGGACGATGCCGAACAACAGCCCGGCGCAGGCCAAGTGGACGGCGAGGTTGACCAGGTGGTAACCCCAGACGCGGTTGCCGTCGAGCGCGTAATTGAGGGCGAAGGTGTAGTAGGGGATGGGGCGGCGCGGCAGGCCGGGCCCGTCGAGCATCGCGGTGTCGGGCGGCCAGAGCTGGCGAATGGCGGGGTTTCGCTCGATTTCGGAAATGTCGTCGAACACGAAGACGCCGCGAAAGCTGTCGGCGTAGGCTGCCAGGCCGGCCGCAACGATCAGGCCGACCGCCAGCAGCCCCGCCCGGCGGGGCCCGCGAGATCCTGACGCCGGTGGTGCGCGATGTCGGCTCATGCTCGTTCAGTTGCAAAATACGGGCCGGCGCCGGAGTTGCCCCGCCGCCCGCCCCCTGGTTTCCCGCAGGGCGCTCGGCCCCTGTTGCTCGTCAAGCGACTTCGGCACAACATGGCCGGTGCATGGCCGTCATTCGATCTGCTGGAACTTGGCCTGGTCGTTAATCGACTTGCCTTCCGCGCGGGTGACCAGGTAGCGGAGCGTCACCGCGTCGATGGTGTCGGAGAGGAAGTGCACGCTGCCGTCGACGAAGACCGCGTTGCAGCCGCCGCCGTGGAACGAGAACGGCTCATCGTTCAGGCCGATGTTGTTGGAGATCCACACCAGGAGCTGACCGGCCGCGTCCCTGGTGCCGGGGCCGCCGATCGGGTAGGCGTTCTGGTTGACGACCTTGCCGGTATACGGGCCATACGCGGAGCTGCCGTCCAAGGTCGGGCCGGAGATGCCGCTGCCGCTGGCGTCCGGATCGGCCCAGCGCCACGGACAGGTGGCCACGGGGGCCGAGACGTGGTTGGGGTTGTTGATGACCGACGCAATCGCGTCGGCGACGGAGAAGCAGCCCGCGCCCGTGGCTTGGCCCGTGGAATTGTTGGTGTCGGCGTAGCGGCCGAAGGTTCCACCGTAGGGAGCGCTGAGCCGGCTGGCTGCATCGGGCGAGATGCGGCCGGCATCTTCGATCACGGCAATCGTATTGCTCGTGCCGTCGAGGATGGCCGAGATCGGGACGCTGGTGGGCACGTTGCCCGGCACCGCGCCTGCGCCGCTGGACTGGTTGCCCGCCGTGCCGTCGGTAACGGTCAGGGCGCCGTCCGCGCGGTAATGGGCCGAGTCGCGGCAGCCGACCGGGGCGCCGCCCGCGATGGAGCCGTCGCTGATGTCCGTGTAGACGGTGGCAAAATAATCCAGGCCGCCCCAGGCCGGACCGACCTTGTTGCCCCAAGTGGGGTCGGCTTGCGCGTCGGAAATGCCGGCGGTGTCCTTGTACGACAGGAACGGATTCGAGGGGCAAACGTAGGTTTCGATCCAGGTGCTGGCGGCCGCCATGTTCTGGGCCGTCTCGCGATAGCCGTGCGACAGGTCCAGCAGGTTGTACACGTCGTCCTTCTCGATGTACGGCAGGAGGTAGCTGAACAGGCTGTGCATGGAGAACTTCGTCGCGCCGCTGCCCGGCGCGGTGAACGTGCTGCCTTCGCCGCCGGTAGGCAGGGCCTTGTGGACCTGCTCGAAGTTCAAGATGGCCAGGCCGATCTGCTTCATGTTGTTGGTACACACGGTCTTGCGGCCGGCCTCGCGCGCCCGCTGCACGGCGGGCAGCAGCAGGCTCGCCAGCACGCCGACAATGGCCACCACCACCAACAACTCAACCAAGGTAAAGCCTTGCCGTTTCATCGCTGGATTCCTTTTTGCCGCGGAGTCAGGGTCAGAAGATGGAGGTGCTTGTGCAGCTCAACGCCGCCCATTTCCGCCGCCAAGCCCAGCCCGCCAGCGCGAGGGCTCCGCCGGCGAAGAGCGCCATTCCGCCGGGCTCCGGCACCGGCTCGATCGGACCGCCGGCGCCCGGCGCCTGCAAATCCACCCGGCCCAGCGGCCCTCCGCCTGGGAACGTCCCAAGCTCCTCCTTGTACAGCGGGTTGCCGAGCACGACCGAGCCGCCCGCCCCGATGGCCAGCAGCGACCCGCTCGGGATCGCCCCGGCGTTCTGGGCCAGCAACACGCCGTTGACGACCGTCGTGCCGCCGCTGTAGCGGTTGCTGGCGGTCAGCGTCAGGCTGCCGCCGCCGGATTGGGTCAGCCCGCCGACGCCGCTGATCGTGTTGGCCACGGTCGTGCTGCCGCCGTGGTTGAAGGACAAGAAGCCGGTGCCGGTGGCGCTGCCGTTGACGCTGTTGACCAGCACGACCGGGCCGGTCCCGAGCCCGCTGCCGTTGTCGAATAGCAGCGTGCCGTTGGCGATGCTCAGGCTCCCGCTGCCGGCAATCGGGCTGCTGCCGAAGGGGACGGTCTGGCCTTGCAGGTCGAAGCCCGCGGTGCCGGAAACCAGCGTCAGTCCATTAGTCCGGGCGGTCAGGTCCGTGGTGTTGCCGCCGCCGCTGGCGTGGCCCCAGATGAGCCAGGCGGTGCCGCCGTTCGGGCTGACCTGGACCGCCCCGCTGCCAAGGCCGGCCGCGTTGAAATCGATCGAGCCGCTCAACAGCGTGGTGCCGCCGTTGTAGCTGTTCGGGCCCGACAACTCCAGGGAGCCGGTGCCCTGGACGATCAGCCCGCCTGTGCCGGAGAGCCCGCCCGAAAGGGCAACCGCGCAGCCGTTGGTGTCGAGCGTGGCGGCGCCTCCGCTGCCGGTCAGGATCATCGGCACGGCGGTTGAGAGCGGGCCACTTGCGCGGAGCACTCCCCCGCCGAAGTTGAACGTGGCGTTGCCCGCCCCTTGCGCGATCTGGGACGTACACAACGTGCCGCCGGTGAGGTTGTAGGTGCCCGTGCTGCCGGAGCTGTTGGCGAGAATGAGACTGCCGCTGACGCTGTTAGTCCCCCCGGATTGCGTGAACGTGCCGGTTCCGGAGTCGGCGATGTACTGGTTGACGGCCGACAACGAGCCGGCCTGGCTCAGGGTGTAAGTGCCATTGCCGCTGGGGTTGTAGCCGAGATAAAGATTATTGGAAATGGCGTTCGTCCCACCGGAGTGCGTGAAGTTGCCCATGCCGGAATAGCCCACGTATGCGGAGGATGCGGACAACGAGCCGGCCTGGCTCAGGGTGTAAGTGCCATTGCCGCTGGGGTTGTAGCCGAGATAAAGACTGTTGGAAATGGCGTTCGTCCCACCGGAGTGCGTGAAGTTGCCCGTGCCGGAGTAGCCCACGTATGCGGAGGATGCGGACAACGAGCCGGCCTCGCTCAGGGTGTAAAAGCCGTTGCTGCCGGAAGTGTTGCCGAGGACGAGGCGGCCGGCCACGGCGTTGGTGCCGGCAGACTGTGTGAAATTCCCGGCGGCGTAGTCGCCCACGTACTCGTTGCCGGCAACCGACAGCGAGCCGGGCCCGTTCAGGGTATACGTTCCGCCGCCGACGGAGTTGTACGCGAGAAAGAGGTAGCCGGAAACGGTGTTCGTGCCGCCGGACTGCGTGAAGTTGCCGGTGCCGCCGGAGGTGCCGAGGATCTCGTAGCTGGCGGACAACTGGCCGTTGTTGCTGAGCAGGTAGCTCCCGCTCCCGGCACAACCGAGGTTGAAAGTGCTCGCAACGTTGTTGGTTCCGCCCGACTGCGTAAAGTTGCCCGTGCCGGAGTAGCCCAGGCATTCGATGGATGCAGACAACAGGCCGGTCCCGTTAAGGAAGTAGGTCCCAGTGCTGCCGGAGCCGTTCCCTAGATAGAGGAAATTGGCGGCGGCGTTGGTTCCAGCGGACTGCGTGAAGTTTCCCGTGCCGGAGTCGCCGATGTAGTAGCTGTCGCTGCCGGAGAGGCTGCCGCCGGTCATTTGGATGGTTCCGCTTCCCACGGCGCTGCCAAGGTGAAGGTTGTTGCAAACGTCTCCGGTGGTGGTGACGGTGGCGGTCCCGCCGTTGAAGATCCAGGCATCGTCGTTACTGGTCGGCGGGGCCCCGCCCGGCCAGTTGCCCGGCAGCGACCAATCGCTCAAGGAGACCGCCGTCCAAGAGTAGGTTGCGGCCTGTGCAGGAGTGGCAGCGGCGGCGAGAATCGCGGTGAGACCGAGCGCGGCGAACAGGAGCCAGCGCCACCGCCGCCGCAGCCTTCGAGAAACGCAACCGTTGGCAGTACCAGGAGCGTTCACGCCTTTAGCGAGCGATTTCACGTTGTCACCTCGATCCTCAGGGAATGCCGCTGGGTAGCAGACAGCCGAGGATCCCATCCAACAGAGGGTGCCCTGGCAGGCCCATCCTTGGCCAGGCAGCGGCGCCATGGTCCTGTAAGGCGGGTTCGGCACGGAGGGGGACTTGCGAGATACGGGCCGGCGCCGGAGGTGCCCCGGCGCCGGCCCGTTGGTTTCTCGCGGAGCATCCCGCCGCTTTTCGCCCTTCAGGCGACTGCGGCGAGACGCTTGCGGCCCGCGGCGTTACAGCGCCTGGGCCCACTTCGTGTCGTCCATGACCTCCTTACCCTCGGAGCGGGTGACCAGGTGGCGAAGCGTCACCGGGTCGATGCTGTCGGAGATGAAGTGCACGCTGCCGTCCACGAACACGGCGTTGCAGCCGCCGCTGTGGAAGGAGAACGGCTCGTCGTTCAAGCCGATGTTGTTGACGGACCAAGACAGCGTGTTGCCATAGGCCGGCGGAGCGCCCAAGATGGCGGGGCCGCCGATCGGGTAGGCGTTCTGGTTGACCACTTTGCCCGTGTAGGGAGCACTGGCACCGGCTCCCGATTGGTCCTTCGTCGGGCCGGAGATGCCGCTGCCGCCGGCGTCCGGATCGGCCCACCGCCATACGCACGTTGCGGCGACCGTGGGGGTAAAGTTGACGTTGCCGGTGGCCGAGGCCGAGACGTCGGCTGGGGACAAGAAGTTGGCAGCGGCTGTGGCGCTGCCGCCCGAGGTGTTGCAGTCCTCGTAGTTGCCGAAGGTGCCGGTGTAACCCACCAGCCCGCCCGCCGCGGCCGCGGAGGGCGCGATGCGGCCGGCGTCCTCGATGCAGGCAATCGTGTTACTCGTGCCGTCGGTGATGGCCGAGATCGGCACGCTAATGGGCGCCGTGCCCGGCGTGCTCGTGGTGCCGTGCGAGTCGCTGCCCTGTCCGTCGACCACGGTCAGCGCGCCGTCGGCGCGATAATACAGTTTGTCGCGGTAACCGGACGGGCTTGTGCTGGCGGTGTTCGTGCCATCACTGATGTCGGTGTAGACGGTGGCGAAGTAGTCCAGGCCGCCCCAGGCCGGGCCGACCTTGCTCGGACCCTGTGAACCCCAAGTGGTAGTGGCCGCTGCAACGATGTCGGCAATGCCCGCCGTGTCCTTGTACGACAGGAACGGGTTCGAGGGGCAGACGTAGGTTTCGATCCAGGTGGTGGAGGCCGCGCAATTGGCAACGGTCTCGCGATAGCCCTTCGAGAGGTCCATCTGGTTGTACACGTCGTCCTTTTCGATGTAGGGCAGCAGGTAGGTGAACAGGCTGTGCATGGAGAACTTCGTCACGCCGTTGCCGGCGGAGCTGTACGTCGAGCCTTCGCCGCCGGTGGGCAGGGCCTTGTGGGCCTGCTCGAAGTTCAGGATGGCCAGGCCGATCTGCTTCATGTTGTTGGTGCAGACCGCCTTGCGGCCGGCCTCGCGGGCCCGCTGCACGGCCGGCAACAGCAGGCTGGCCAACACGCCGATGATGGCCACCACCACCAACAATTCAACCAAGGTAAAAGCTTTGCGTTTCATCACTGGATTCCTTCTTGTTGTGAAGTTAAAATAGGGTTTGCGGCGAGTGCCGCCGGGGAGGGGGCGCTTGACGTCGCGCGCCCTCCGCTTGGCTTTCGTCTCCCAGACCCCGTCGCCGTGGGCTGCAAGGCCCCCGGGGCGAGGTTGCCAGGGGGCCCGCCCTGCGATGGTTCGGGCCCCCTGGTGCTTTCTTGCTCTGTGCACACAGGTTTCGTGCTGACGGCGTCGCCAGGCGCATCCCGCGCCGCCGCCCATGTCGCATCAACACCTCCTTTCTTGCGCTCTTGCTCTCTTTCCTCTCTTGGTGGCATCTAACAAGACGGGGACAGGCACCCAGGTGTGGGACCTAGAGTAACCGCGTTGCTGACAGTCGCAAAGCGCCTGTCCCCGTCTTGGCAGACGCCCGCACGGAAAGGCCGGCCTCGGCCGCTAACGCCGCAGCGACCAACCGCTGAAAACCTCCTCCGGTGGGAGTTCGAGGGTGTTATCCGCAAAGCCGTTTTGAGGCGATGCCGTGAAGCCGTTGTTAAGCAGATGATCGTGGTTCGTGTCAAAGTAGGTCTGCACACTGCCGTCGGCCATCAGCAGGTTGCAGCTCCCGCGGTGGATGGAACCGAAGGCGCGGTAGTCCTGCAGCGTGGCGTGCCAGCCGGCCCACCAGCCGCCCGGGCCGCCCCACGGCGTGCCGGCGGTGAAGGCCGGCACCGTCATGCCGGGATTCGTCACCGGGCCGGCGGTGAAGGACGTCGTGACGGGGCTGCCCGAGGACACCGGCCCCACCGCCTGTGCCAACGTCGCCGTGCCTCCGCCGCACCCCAACAGCGGCAGGAAACTCAAGGGCACCGGCGAGCCGTCGGCCATCGCCCGCGTGAGCGGCCCCAGCGTCGAAACCCGCGCCTGCTCCGAAGCCGCACAACCCGCCACCTGGCTCAGCAGATTGCCGCTGGAGTCCAGCACCACGCCGCTGCGCACGAGCCACCAACTGGCCGTGTAGTTCGTGTTGTAGAACTTGGCATAGATCAAGTTCTGCACGATTTGCACGCGGTTCGGGTCTCCGGAGGCCAGCGGCCCGGCGGCAATCTGCCGGCAAGGATTGACGATCTGCGTGCCGTCCGGCGCCATCCTCGGCGGGTTGCCCAGGCGGTTCACGCAGGAATCGAATGTCGTGGTGTCCAGCGTCAAGAGCTGGTTGTACGTGGCGCTGATCTGGGCGGGGTTGGACGGGCAGAGCATTTTTCCGGGCGGGATGCCCATGTGTATCAGGTCGGCGACCCAGCCGACCTCGGTTACCGCCCCGTCGTTGAGCCAGTCGAACGCGCCGGAACAATAGGTCCCGAATTTCTCCGCGTGCTGCGTCAGGCCGATGCCCATCTGGCGGAGATTGCTCTTGCAGGCGGCCTGGCTGCCCGACTCGCGGGCCGCCTGGACCGCCGGAAAGAGCAACGCCAGCAGCACGCCGATAATCGCCACGACGACCATCATCTCGATCAGCGTGAAGGCCGCCGGGCACGTTGCCCGGCACGGCCGCAGGGGATGCCGCCCGGCCCGGCCGGATCGGAGTGCTGATCGGCGCGCGGACCATGCTGGAACCCGAAGGCTCGCAATCATTCCTCTCTCCTTGTGCAGGGCTGCGGCCGTGGGGCTCGTGCATCGTGCGATCATCTGCCGCCGACGGTAGAATATCCAACGCGCGCGTGAGCGTTTGATGCGGGCCATGATGGATTTGTGTTAAAATTTCGTTTACCGCGCGCATCGGCGGAAGTGGCCAGCGAACGCCGGCTTGCACCCCGTGCGCGGCTCTTCGGCCTCGACCTCCAGACGCTGGACCTGCCGGCCGCGGCCGCCGTAAAGCAACCGTGAGGCTGGTTGGGCTGGGCGGGTCCTCGCAATACCGGCGGCCGAGAGGCGCCGGCGGGTTTGCGATCCGGACGCAGGCCGCAGGGTGCGGCAAGTTTCCCTGCCGGCCTCTTGTGTGCGGCGACCAACCGTCGGCCGGTGCCCGGCCGGGGAACCGTCGAGCAGCCCGGCACGGCTTGCGGACGGTGGAACCGCCGGCGATTCCCGGCAAGCAGTGCCCCGTGACGGATCCTCGCAAGCAGTGACGCGCGCAACACTTACCGCCGCCGGAAAATCCTGCCGCACGCCCGCCAGGACGCCACTTGTAGTACGAATGCCGGGCGGGTATAATCATTGCCATCATTCATTCCCCAATCATTCTCCCCCCTAAGAGGTCAGACGCCACGTAGTTCTTCCAGTCCGGTTCCCTCCTGCGGAGACGATATCGTGAAGACGAAGATTATCTCGCTTGTCATGATCGGGCTTGCGCTGGTGGGCATTGCGTTCTACGCGGCACGGCGTGCCGGCCAGCCGCGGGCGGGCCTCTCGACCGTCAAGGTCACCCGCGGCAACATGGTGCGTGCGATCAACACGCAGGGGACGGTGAAGCTGGAAGAGGTGGAAGTGGGCACGCAGGTGACCGGGATGATCGCGTCCTTCGGGAGCGACCCCGCCGAGCCCGGTAAAGCGCTGGATTGCGGCTCGCACGTCTCCAAAGGCGTGGTCCTGGCGCAGATCGACCCGACGATTTACAAGGCCGAGGTCGATCGTGCGGAAGCGGCGCTAGCCGCGGCCCAGGGCAACCTCGTGCAGTTGCAGGCCAGGCTCGAGCAAGCGGAGCACGAGTGGAAGCGGGCCCAATTCCTGCGTGCGCGGAAGGCCATCGCCGCCGCCGATTACGACCTGGCTTTGACCAGTTTCCGCGTGGCCGTCGCCAGCGTCACGGTCGGCGAGGCGGCGGTCCAAGAGGCCGACGCCACGCTGCGCGTCGCGCGCACCAACCTCGGCTACACCACCATCAAGTCGCCCAGCGACGGCGTGATCATGGAGCGCCGCGTGAACGTCGGCCAGACCGTAGTGGCCGCCTTCAATGCCCCCGGCCTCTTCCTGATTGCCAAAGACTCGCGACAGATGCAGGTCTGGGCGTCGGTCGGCGAAGCCGACATCGGCGCCATCCATCTGGGGCTGCCGGTGCACTTCACCATCAATGCCTGCCACAACCAGGCGTTCGACGGCCGCGTGGCTCAAGTCCGCGTCAATCCCACAAAAACCGATGCTGCGATCGCCTACACGGTCGTGGTCGCGGCGCACAATTCGGGCGAACTGCTGCCCGACATGACGGCCAACCTGCAATTCGAGGTCGAACGGCATCCCGACGCCCTGCTGATACCCAACGGCGCGTTGAGCTGGTCGCCGGAATCGTCGCCGGCCCTGTCGGACTGGCCCACGACGGCGCCGGTCCGTTTGTCCGACCAGGCGGCAGGCGACACCGCCTTCCCGGCGGCAGAACCGTCCAGTGCGGGCCAGGCCGCCACGCTCTGGAAAGAACGAGGGACGCACGGCCATCTCTGGGTGAAGTACGGCGAGCTGCTGCGCCCGGTCGACGTCGAAATCGGCGCCAGCAACGGCGCGCTGACGGAGGTCATGGGCAAGGACGTGCGGGAGGGGATGGAAGTCATTCTGGGAGATGTGTGCCGCGCCGACGGCCCGTGAAGGCCGGGAGATCAGAACAAGCTGGCTGTTTTCTTAGGAACACTGACCTCCGCTAAGCGACGCTTATGGAAACAACCAGCGAAGATTAGCGTTCCGCTGTTGCCTCGGGACTCGTGGAAGCCCGCGCACGTTATCTTGAAGCGGATCACTTACGGCAGGTGGGCCGAGTGGCCGTTTCCGTCGGCGGCGAGCATGAGGTCGCGCTGTGGAACTGCGGGGATCGTTCCCAACAGCGGCAGGTCGATCTCGCGCTCGATCTCGTCCGGCCGGCGGAGGCGGCGGTCGCGCGACTCGGCGGCCCAGGGCACGCCTGCCGCCCCCAACAGGGCCAGCAACAGGCCGGCCGCCAGCACCCCGAGCTTGTTCGGACGCACGGCCTTCGGCTCGTAACTGGCGGCCTGGGCGATGCTCAGGTTCGAGATGTGTTCCGACCCCAGGGCCTGATCGACGCGGGCCTGCTCGAGGCTCGTGGCGTAGGCCCGGTAACTAGTCTGCTTCAGCTCGAAGTCCCGCTGCAGCTTGGCCAATTGCATCTCGTGCCGGCTGAAGGCCTCCAGCGATTGCCGCGAGGCCGCCAACTGCGTCTGCAGGGCGTCGATGCGGGCCTGGCACGTGGCCAGCGTGTGCTCCTCGTCGAAGATCGCCTCTTCCGCCTGTGCCACGAGCGGGTTCTTCGCCGTTGTGGTTTGGGTCCGCGTGGGCGCCTGGTGATTGAGCACTTCCTGGGCGGCGGCAAGTTGCTCTTCGATCTGCTGCATGGCGGGATGTTCCGGGGTATACTTGGCCGCCGCTTCCTCCCTTCGTACCCGCAGCGCGTAGAGTTGCTCCCGCATGCGGTCCGTGCCCTCGTTGCCGAACCCCTGCGTCTCGACGCTGACGAGCCGTTGCGGCAAGCGGGCGAGCTCCTGCCGCAGGTGGCGGAGTTTGGCCTCGCAGACGACTCGGGCGGTTTGCTCGCCGAGCAGCTCCTCCTGCAGCCGCGAGGCGCGGTCCGCCAATGCCTTGCGCTGGTCCGGAGGCGAAATCAGGCCGGTGGCGGCGCGGTGCTCCTGCAGCTTGCCTTCGGCCGCCGTCAACTCCTGCCGTGCCCGCTCGGCCTGCTCCGTGAAGAACGCCAACGAGCGGGGCGTCCGATTCAAGCGGCCGTGCTCCAGCAGGTACAGGTCCATCAGCTTTGCCACCATCGCTTGCGACCATGCGGGCGACGGCCCGAGGCAGGAGATGGCCACCACGTTCGAGCGGCGGACCGGCGCGACGCTAATGCGGCGGGCGAGCGTTTGGATGGCCAGCTCGCGAGGGTTGCGGTCCGGGCGGTCGCCGGACCAGGGCCAGACGAGCCCGGTCATGCCGAGGGCCTGGGAGGCGGCTTGCGCGGCGGCTTGCAGCCGGCCGGCGGGCGACGCGGACGTTTCCGAGCCGGCCGCGGCCGGTCCGCTTGTGGGTTCCGCCTTTTCCAGCACGGCGTCCGGGCCCAGCGCATCGACCACTTGCTCCAACAACCCGCGACTGCCCAGCACTTCCACGATGGAATTCAATTCGGCCTCGCGGGAGGGCGGCACGGCGACCACCGGCTCCTGGCCGGGCGTGGCCGTCGAATCGAGGGTCGCGTTCTCGCGGCCCAAGCGCACGAGCAACTTGCCGTCGGAGCGATAGGTCCGCGGCAGGAAGAGCGCCAGGGCCACCGCCCCGGCCATCACTGCCGAGAAGACGAGGAAGGCTTTCTTGCGATGCCGCCCAATGCGGCAGAGGATTTCAGATGCCGTGGATCGAGTCGGCGCGGCCATGACGAGCCCTTTCATGCCGGGTGAAGAGATCAAACTAGGCACACTACCGATAATAGTCACGCGGGGTCCCGAGGGCAAATGCGTGCCACGCGGTCCGCACCCCCGGCCGGCACGCGCGGCACAACCGGCATTGCCGGCCTGCTCGGCAGCAGCGGCACGACCGGCATCGCCCACACGGTCGCGGACCACGGGCCGCCATAAACATCCAGCACTCCCGGCTGGATAGGGAAAAACCGCAGGGCGCAAGTTGCGATTCTGCTTCCAGTTACGCGAATCGTGCTCTTGACCGTTCGCGGAAATTGCTCTCCCCGGGGTGGCCGCGGGAACGGTCCCCTCCTAAGATTCCCCAGCGTTTTACCGATGGATTTGCACCGCAGTTGCGCGTGCCGTCGGTGGACAAAGCTTGAAGGGTTGACTGGTCCAATTACTATGCACTGAGTCCCGGTGATTCGTTGAGCAGTGCCGGGCAAAGGGGACCGGCACCTTCTTGCCGGAAGTAGAGCCCTCGACCGAGCGTCGGTCCTCGGCGGGCTCCGGGGAGCAACCCCCGCTTGGTCGCGGAGGTCGCTCACGAGGTGCCGATTTTCCTTTCCGCAGGAGCCGCAAAGTCATGCGACATACACTGGAACATCCCGTCGTGACCGCGCGCTGCGGCGCGATGCAAACCCTGCCCGAATTCTTGGACTACGACTCGCCGCTGGCGATGCCGTGCATGGAGGTCTTGCAGGCGATCGGCTGGCCTGAGCGGCAGTCCGCCCACGGGTTGCGGACGCTCGGGGTGACGAGTTCCGCGGCGGGCGAGGGCGTGAGCACGATTGCGGCCCACCTGGCGGCGACGGCGGCCTCGTACGCGCAGGGCGCGGTGCTGCTGGTGGACTGCAACGTCGTGCGGCCGGCGGTGCACGCGATGCTCGGCGTTTCGCTGGCGCCGGGCCTGGCCGCGTGCGCGGGCGGCGTCGAGGTCGCGCTGGCGGCCGTGCGCCGCTCTCCCTTGGCCGACCTCTTCGTGCTGCCCGCCGGCGAGCTCCGCGGCAGCCCGGCAAGACTCTACGGCTCTGCGGCACTGGGCGAGTTGGTCCCGCGGCTGGCCGAGAAGTTCGCGCTAGTGGTTTTCGACCTGCCCTCGGCGGGACAGGCGAGTTGCTTGGCGCAGGTAGCGGCCCGGCTGGACGGCGTGCTGCTGGTGATCGAGGCAGGGCGGGTCACCGGCGAGTTGGCGCAGAATGCCAGGGCCCGGCTGGAAACCGTGGGTGCCCGCCTGATCGGAACCGTGCTGAACCATCGTGGCCGCCGCGAAGACGGCCAGTGAGGCTGCCATGCTGCTGGATTGGGTCCGACAATTCGCAGGGTGGGGCGGCGGCCCGGCGGGCGATCCCGAGGGGGCCAGGCTGCCTTCGCGCGGCCAGTTCCTGCGTTTGATGCAGCGCGAGCGGGCCAGGGCCGACCGCGCCGGCAGCCAATTCTCCCTGCTGGTGCTGGGGGCCGATCGGGCACCCGGCGGCGCATGGTCGGGGCACGGCCGCGCGACGCTGCACCACCTGCTCCGCCTGCTCAGGCGGCGCCTGCGCGTCACCGACGACGTGGGCTGGCTGGACCGGCGGCACCTGGGCGTCATCCTGCCCGACACGCCCGCCTGGGGCGCCTGGTCCCTGGTCGACGACCTGTGCCTGGCCTTTCCCACTGACATCCCCCTCTTCCACTGCAAGGTGTACGTGTATCCGGCCGAAGGGCCCGAGGCGGATGACGGGGCGGCTGACGGTGTCGCGGACCGGACCGCGCGGACGCAGCCGCCCGGGGCGGGGCCATACCCGGCCCAGCCCGTCGAGCCGTTCTTCGTCGAGCGGCTGCCGGCCTGGAAGCGCGGGTTGGACATCGCCGGGGCGACCTGCGCGCTCGTGGTGCTGGCCCCCGTCTTGCTGCTGGTGGCCGCGGCCATCAAGCTTTCCAGCAGGGGGCCGGTGCTGTTCGTGCAATGGCGGCGGGGCCTGGGGGGCAGGCCCTTCCGGCTCTACAAGTTCCGCTCGATGGTCGCCGACGCCGAGGCCCGCAAGGCGGAAGTTCTCGCCTTAAACGAGCGGGACGGGCCGGTCTTCAAGATCGAGCAGGATCCGCGGGTGACCCGCCTGGGCCGTTGGCTGCGGAAGACCAGCCTGGATGAGCTGCCCCAGTTGTGGAACGTGCTGCGGGGCGACATGTCGCTGGTGGGTCCGCGGCCGCTCCCCTTGACGGAAGCCGACGGCTGCCGGGGCTGGTATCGCCACCGCACGGACGTCACGCCGGGCATCACCTGTTTCTGGCAAGTCCGCGGCCCCAGGGACGTGCCGTTCGTCGAATGGATGCGGATGGACGCGCGGTACCCCCGCAGCCGGTCCTTGCTCGGCGACTTGCTACTGCTGCTCAAGACCGTGCCGGCGGTGTTGCTGCGGAGAAACCAGTAACCATGCACGGGACCCCTGAATCCAGACCTCGGCCGCGAGTCCTGCTGCTGGCCTACGCGTGTAGTCCGGACCGCGGATCGGAAGGGGGCGCCGGCTGGCACCACGTGCTGGAGTCGGCCCGCTATTTCGATACCTGGGTCCTCATGGCGGATACCTTCTACGCCGACGACGTCCGCCGCTACCTCGCCGGGCACGGCGAGATCGACGGGCTGCACTTCGAGTTCCTGCCCAAGACCGCTTGGCAGCGGTTCCTGTCGCGGATGCCGGGAGGCTATTACCTGGCCCTCAACTTGTGGCATCGGCGGGCGCTGCGGAAAGCGCGGGAACTGCACCGGCAGCTTCGCTTCGACCTGGTACACCAGGTCAAGTTTTGCGGCTATCGTGAGCCCGGCTATTTGTGGAAGCTCGCTGCGCCTTTCGTCTGGGGACCGGTCGGCGGCACGCAGAACTATCCCTGGCGATTCCTCAGCGAGGCGGGCTTGCTGGGCGCCGTCAGCGAAGGCCTCCACACGATCGCCAACGGCTTGCAGTTGCGGTTGAGCGGCCGCGTGCGGTCGGCCGCGCGGCGGGCGCAACTCCTCCTGGCCGCCAATTCGAGCATCCAGCGGGACTTTGCCCGCGTCCACGGCATCTCGGCCGAGGTGATTTTGGAAACGGGGGCCCCGCCCGTCGCCTCCGTCCCGCGCAGACGGGACCCCGCCCGCCGGGAAATACGCATCCTCTGGTCCGGGGAATTCACCCCGCGAAAATGCCTGCCCCTGCTGCTGCGGGCCCTGCCCCGGCTGCCCGCCGACGTGCCGTACCGCGTGCGGGTCCTCGGCCGCGGCCCCCAGGGGCCCGCCTGGCAACGCCTGGCAAGACGCCTGGGCGTCGCGGAGCGGATCGAGTGGCTGGGCTGGCTGCCGCACCAGGAAGCACTCGACCAGTACCGCTGGGCGGACTTGTTCGTTTTCACGAGCCTCCGCGACACGACCGGTACGGTGGTGCTGGAAGCGCTGGCCGCGGGACTTCCGGTGATCTGCCTGGACCATCAGGGCGTCCACGACGTGGTGAGCGAGCAGTGCGGCTGCAAGATTCCGCCGACCAACCCGCGGGACGTCGCCGGCCGGCTCGCGGAGGCGATTTGTGCCCTTGCCCGCGACCCCGGCCGCTGGGAGCAGTGCAGTGCCGCGGCCATCCGCCGCGCCGAGGAGTACTCGTGGCCGCGGCAAGGAGAGCGGATGGCGGAGGCGTACCGCCGGGTGCTCGCCAGGGCAGAGCATCCGCCGCAGGCGTCCGGGCAGGACGACGCGGAGGGAAAAAGGGGACAGTCCCCATTTGTGCGAAGCACCCTCCGGGCCGTTCCGGCAAATGGGGACTGTCCCCCTTTGCCAGGCCCTTCCGGCGGCGGCGCCGCGGAGGGACCGCTAGCCACGTCGTGCGCGTCGGACGCGAAAGGGGGCGTGGCGGAATGTCGATAGAAGTCCTCCCCACGCCGCCTGAAGAACAGATCCCGGCAGGCTGCCTGCCGTGGCGGCGGACGGCCCGCTTCGTGCAGCCCGTGGCCGGACTGATCGCCGATCCGGGGGTCCGCCAAGGGGCCCTCTCGGTCGGCGACCAGGCCATCGCCAGCGCCGCGAGCTTCCTGACCGGCTTGGTGGTCGCCCGCGCAACCTCCCCGGAGGAGTTTGGCGTCTACTGCCTGGCAATGACCCTGGTCCTGTTGGCGCGGGGCATCCAGCAGCAACTCATCTTTGCGCCGTACGTGATCCAGTGCCATCGCCGCCAGGGCCGGGAACTGGCCGAGTACACGGGCAGCACGCTGGTCCAGCAATGCGTGCTGGCGGCGGTCGCCGTGGCCGGCGTGCTCGGCTTCAGCGGGGCCATCGGCCTGGGACTCCAGAGCCAGAGCTTGCTGCCGGTCATCGCCGTGCTGGTGATCGCCATGCCGCTCTTGCTCTTCCGCGAGTTCGCCCGTGCCCAGGCCCTCTGTCGGCTGAAGACCGCGATGGCGGTCGTGCTGGACGGCAGCGGGGCCGTCGTGCAACTGGCATTGCTGGGCGTGCTGTGGGGCAGCGGGCTGGTGTCGGCGGCGGGGGCCTGCCTCGTGCTGGCCGCGGCCTCGACCGTCGTCTGCGGCCAGTGGCTGTGGATGGAGCGCGGCCGCTGGCGGATCGCGCGTGAGCGACTCCTTGCAGACTGGCGGGGGAACTGGCGCTTCGCCCGCTGGGCAGTGGCCAGCTACCTGGTCGGCTGCACCACGCCGTTCATCATGCCCTGGATCGTGGCCGCCGCCCGCGGCGCGGCCGACACCGGCCTCTTGGGGGCCTGCGGCACCTTGGCCGGCATCGCCAACCTGTTCGTCGCCGGATGGTCGAACTACTTGTCGCCCAGCATCGCCCGCGCCTACGCGCACAGCGGCAAGGCGGCCATGTGCCGCGTCGTCGCGCGGGCCGTAGCCACCTTCACGGTGGTGGTCGGCGGGATGTGCCTCGTGTCGCTGCTGCTGGGCGAATACTGCATCGTGGCGGTGTACGGCCCGCAGTATGCCGGCGGCGGCCCGGTGCTCACCGTGTGTCTGCTCAGCGTGCTGGCCATGAGTTTCGCAATCGTGACGGGCAACGGCCTGTGGGCCATCGACCGCCCGCACGAGACGTTCCTGCCGGACGTGGTGGCCCTGGCGGCGGCCCTGGGGACCGCGGCCCTGTTGATCCCCGGCTACGGCGCGATGGGAGCGGCCGTGGCCACGCTGGCGGGCACGACCGCCGGCTCCGCCTTGAAGGCGCTGCGGTTCCTGCAACTCGTGCGAAAACTGCCCGACGGACCACTGCCCGCTTTGAGAGTCGCCGAAAGCCTATGACACCGCGCAGTCGCGACATACCGGCTCCCGAACAAGACCGCTGCCTGGGCCCGCTGGCCGCCGCGCTGGTTGCGGCAGTCATCGGGGCGGCGTTCTTCGTGATCGAGCACGACCTGAAGAAGTCCGTGGAAGTGTCGGAGGGGCTTGTGTTGGAGGATATACGGGACCCGATCGAGACGGGCAGCGCGCTGCGGCAAACGGCCTACTTGTCCCTGGGCGGACTGGGGCTCGTGTTGCTCTGCCGCCGCGACGGCCGCCGCCTGTCGCTGTCCGAGCCCGCGGCGCTGGCCATCCTGCTCTTGGCGGCGTGGTCCGCGGCCAGCCTGGCGTGGTCGGACGACAGGTATCTGACCTTCAAGCGCATCGTGACGTTCGGTTGTTGTCTTTTGGCGGCCCTGGGCACGGCGCGGCAAGTGTCGCTCCGCGACTTTCACCGCATGACCGTGCTGATCTTGCTGGTCTACGCCGCGATCGGAGTGGCGGCGGAAGTGGCCCTGGGGACCTTTCGGCCTTGGAGCGCGGACTACCGTTTTGCCGGCACGGTCCATCCGAACACGCAAGGGCTCAACGCCGCCGCGCTGATCCTCGGACTCGTCTTGTTGCCCCGCGCGGGCCGCAACAGGCGCCTGTTGATCGCGCTGTTGGTCTCGGCCGGGGCGATCCTGCTCCTGACGCGGTCGCGATCCGCCTGTTTCGGATTGGCGGCGGCGCTGGTCGCGGTAGGGCTGCTGAGGGCCTCGCGCCGGGTGAAGATCCTCGCGGCCTGTGCGGCCGCCGGCGCGGCGGCAGCCGCGATCTTAGCGGTGGCCACCGTCGGCTTGCCGGACGATTCATCTATGCTGGATGCGCTGCTTTTGGGACGGACCGAAGACGCGGCCACGCTCACCGGCCGCGTGCCCCTGTGGAGCGAGTTGTTCGGCTACATCCGCCAGAGCCCCTGGACCGGTTACGGCTACGACACCTTCTGGACCCCCAGCCGCATCGAAGACGTCTCCGATGCGGCCGGCTGGACCATCAACTCCGCCCATTCGACCTACCTGGAAGCAATCCTCAGCTTCGGGCTGATCGGCGCGGCGCTGCTGGCGGCCTGCGTCGCGCTGGGCCTGCACCGCTTTGCGATGCGCTGGCGGACCAGCGGCGAGGGCTCCTGCGCCTTCTTCTTCGCCCTCATCATCCTGGGACTGATCAAGGGATTGCTGGAATCGGGCTTTGCGGAGCTGATGTTCGTCCCGGTCATAGCCGCCTGCGGCATCTCGCACGTGGCGATGACTCACCTGGGGGCGGGTGCGCGCGACCCGGCCGCCGGACGTGCCGACGGGGCGGGAGACGGGCCGCTCCCGGCCGCCGCGCCCCCGTTGCTGCCAGCCGGCTTTATGGCGGTCCCCGCGGAGTAAATTACGTTATGGACGTTTCCGTGGTCGTCTGCACGTACAATCGCGCACCCCTGCTGGCCGGGGCCCTGGCGAGCCTCGCCCAACAACGGACCGGCGACCGCTTCCAATACGAGGTCGTGGTGGTGGACAACGGCTCGACGGACGAGACGCCGCGGGTGGTCGAGGAGGCGGCGCGGCCCTCGGCCGGGCGCCGTGCGGCAGGCGGCGTCCGCCGAGTCTGCGAGCCGCGGCCCGGCGTGGCCCAGGCCCGCAATTGCGGTGTCCGCAACGCCCGCGGCCGCTGGATCGCCTTCTTCGACGACGACCAGGTCGCCGATCCCGATTGGCTCGCCAGGCTGTTGCAGGCCGCTGAACGGACGGGGGCCCGTTGCGTCAGCGGCGCCGTGCGGCTGCAACTGCCCGCCGCCGTAACCGCCGGCCTGCCGGCGGTCTGCCGCGGCCTGTTGGGCGAATCGTTGCCCCGCGCGCAGGCGGGCAGGCCCGGCCGTCGCCGTGGACTGGCCACCGGCAATTTGCTGATCCAGCGGGCGGTGTTCGACGAGATCGGGCCGTTCGACGAATCGCTGCGGGAGGCGGGAGAGGATGCCGATCTTGGCCGGCGGGTGCGGGCGGCCGGCATCCAAGTGGCCGGCGCCCCCGCGGCGGTGATCTGGCACGTAATCCCCCTGTACCGCGTCGGCGAGGAGTACTTGCGCTGGAGCGCGCACCGCCAGGGCATGCACGTCGCGCGGCGCGAGCGGTGGACGTGGGGGCGGTTCGCGCTGCCCGTCATGGCGGCCGTGCGGCTGGGCCAGGCGATGGCTGGGGGCCTGCCCCGCTGGTGCTGGGGCTCCGCGGTGCGGTCGGGGAGGCTGCGGCTGGACGGATTGTGCCGACTGTGGCGGAGCGAAGGCTACCTGCGCTTCGCGCTGCGTTGTCTGGCGCCCCGCTGGTTCGCGCAACACGACTTTTTCGCCCGCACCGCTTTCCGCACGGAACGCGAACTGTTCGCCCGGGGATGAATCGAGAGAGACGCACTATGGATACCGCACTGGCGACCGCCGAGTGGCAGGCCTTCACGGCGGAGTATTGGGGCGTCGCGCCGGCCCGCCTGGAGTATGCCCCGCGGGGACCCGGCGGTCCTGGGCTGCAGGCGGTGTTTTACGCCGACCGCAAGGGGCGGCTGCTGCTGCCGCCCTACCAGCCGCACGTGCCGCTGGGCTTCCGGCCGACGCCGACCGGGGCCGCGTACCGCATCCAGCGGCAATGGCTGGAAACCGCCCGGCTGCTGGTCGAGGACATGCTGCGGCGGGGCATTCGCGGCGAGGTCACGTTTTCGCCGGCGGTTGCCGATCCCCGCCCCTGGCTGTGGTCGCAATTCCGCGTCTCGCCGCGGTTCACCAATTTCATCGACTTTCCCTTCGACCTGGGCATGGTGGACCGCGCGGTGCGGCAGCATGTCCAACGGGCGGCCCGCGCAGGCTTCGTCTGCCGCCGCAGCGACCGGCTCGACGAGGCGATGGCCTGCCTGGCAGGATCGGAAGGCCGGCAGGGGTTCAGCTACGGAATGACGCTTGCCGGGCTGGAGTTGGCCGAGCGGCTGCTAGGCCGGGAGCAGTTCCGCGTCTACGTCGGCTACGCCCCCGACGGCCAGCCCGCCACCGCCAGGGTCGTGCTGCACCGGCCCGGCGGGCGAGCCTGCGACTGGATGGCCGGGACCATCGAGCGGTATCTGCCCTCGGGAGCCATCCCACTTCTGCTGGCCCATGTGCTGGAGGATCTGCAGCAGGCCGGCGCGGCCGGCTACAACTCGTGCGGCGCCGATGTCGAAAGCGTGGCCTATGCCAAGACGATGTGGGGCGGCCGGCTGATGACGCAGTACAGCATTTTGGCCTACGATTTCCGGCCGATGAAGCACTTGGCGGGCGACATGCTGCGGTTCTGGCGGCGGCGGCGCGCGGCCGTCCGCCGCCATGCCCCGCCGGCAATCCCGCCGAGCGCCGCAGAGGGCGCCAACCACGAGCCGGCCGCGTGCGACGCGACCCCGTCCGCCCTGGGAGCCCCGCCATGAAGATCAGCGTCCTGCCCGGCCGCGAGCTGAGCGGCGAGCACGTTTCGCAGTGGGTCGAGATCCAGCGGGCCAATCCCGCCCTGGACAGTCCCTATTTTTGCCCCGAATTCACGCAGGCCGTGGCTGCGGTCCGCGAGGACGTCTTCGTGGCGGTGATGGAAGAGGGGGGGCAGGTGTGCGGGTTCTTCCCGTTCCAGAGGGGCCGCTGCGGGATCGGGCGGCCGGTCGGATGGCCCATGTCCGATTTCCACGGCGTCGTGGCCGGAAGCCAAGTCGAGTGGGACGCCGAGGAGTTGCTCCGCGCTGCCGGGCTGCCCGCCTGGCGGTTCGATCACCTGCCGGCGACCCAGTCGCCCTTTCGCGCCTATTGCTGGAGCACGAGCCCTTCGCGGTACATGGATCTTTCGGGCGGCTTTGAGGCCTTTCGCCTGGCCCGCCGCGCCGCCGGCTCGAAGGAGACCCGCGACGTGGAAGCCCGCATCCGGCGCGTCGAGCGGCAGGTGGGGCCAGTCCGGTTCGAGTGGCACAGCAACGAGCAGCGCACGTTCCAGGCGCTTTTGGACTGGAAGGGCCAACAGTACCGGCGGACGGGATTCACCGACATCGTCGCCATCGCCTGGGTCGCCGGACTGCTGGACCGCATCCGGCAGCACCGTAGCGCGGCGTTTAGCGGAATCCTGTCGGCGCTTTACGTGGGAGACGCCTTGGTGGCGGTGCACCTGGGAATGCGCTCGCACGGCGTGATGCACCGCTGGATGCCCGCCTATGACGCCGAGTTGGCCCGCCATGGCCCCGGCGCAATGTGCCTCCTGCGCCAGGTCATGGCGGCCGCCGAGCACGGCGTCCGCCGGATCGACATGGGTACCGGGCCGCAAGAGTACAAACTCCAGTGGATGTCGGGCGCCATCGACGTGGCGGAGGGGGCGGTGGAGTGCCGGCCGGCGTGGCGGGCGGCGCGCCGCGCCTGGCAGTGCGCCAAGCGGTGTGCCCGCATCCCCGTGCTCGGGTCGCCGGCCCGGCTGGGCGCGCGGCTCACCCGCCATGTCCGCCGCCGCTGGTTGTACCGCTAAAAGGGATTGGAGATTAGGGACTGGGGATTAGTAAGGGGTAGAAAGCCCCGCGACCGCGTCGCGGGGATGCGAGGTGCCGACCATGGCCGAAGTCACCGTTTTCATGCCGGTCTACAACGCCCTGCCGTATCTCCCGGAGGCGGTCGAGTCGATCCGGCGGCAGAGTTTCCGCGACTGGTGCTTGCTCGTGGTGGACGACGGCTCGACGGACGGATCCAGCGCGTACCTCCGCGGGCTGGAGGATCCGCGGATTTGCGTGCTGCGGCAGGCCCACCAAGGTCCCGCAACCGCCTCGAACTGGGCCCTGGCCCGCTGCGGCACGCCCCTGTTTGCCCGCATGGACGCCGACGACGTGGCGGAGCCCACGCGTCTGGAGGAGCAGTTGGCTTTCCTCCGCCGGCACCCCGAGGTGGGCCTGCTGGGCACGCAGATCCGGCCGCTGGGGGCGGCCCGCGCCGGCCGGCCGTCTTGCCTGCCGACCGAGCACGGCGCGATCATGGCCGATCTGCTGCGCGGCCGGCACGCCCTGTGCAATCCGACGCTCATGGGCCGCACCGAGCTGCTGCGGCAAGTCGGCGGCTACCGGGCCGACGGCGTGCTGGAAGACTGGACGATGTTTCTCAACATGGGCCGCTGCACGGAGCTGGCCAACCTCGACCGCCCGCTGTTGCGCTACCGCATGCACGCCGCGAGCACGAACGCCCGCCACACGGCCGAGCTCCGTGCGCGTGTGGCCTACGCCTGCCAACAGGCCCAACGGCAGCTTGCCGGCCTGCCGCCGTTGGACTACGCGGAGTTCCAGGCGGCGCGCCGCGCCGCCCCCGCTTGGCACCGCGCGCTGTGGGCCATGGAAGCCTATGCGATGACCCAGTACCAGCGGGCAGTGGCCGAGAGCCTGGGACCGCGGCCGCTCGGCGGGCGGGTCCGCCTGGCGTGGGCCGCCTGTTGCGCGCCGCCGCTCGCTCTCCAGCGGCTGGCCCGTGTGCTGCGGAAACGGTTGAAATTGCCGGCCGGCTCGGCGTCGCCACCGCCCCCAGTCACTAGCCACCAGCCACCAGCCACCAGTCACCAGTCACTAGTCACTAGCCGGGAGGCTTGGCCGGCGAAATACGACCTGTTTGGCGTGAAGATCAGTGCGACAGATTATGAGGAGGCGGTCGGCGCCATTCTCGACGCGGCCCGCCGCCGCGAGCCGGCGGTCGCCTCGTGCCAGGCGGTTCACGCCGTGATGACCGCCGCGCGAGACCCGGCCCTGCGGCAGGCGGTCAACGGCTTCGACATGGTGGCGCCGGACGGGCAGCCCGTCCGCTGGGCCCTCCGCCTGCTGCACGGCGTGCGCTTGAGCGATCGCGTCTACGGGCCGGAATTGATGCGGCGGTTATGCCGGGAAGCCGCCGCAGCCCAGCTCGGCATCTATCTCTACGGCAGCTCGCCCGAGGTCCTCCGCCGGCTGCGGCGGAACCTGGTCGCGGAGGACCCGGGCCTGGTGATTGCCGGCGCGGAGTCGCCGCCGTTCCGTCCGCTGGAGCCCGCCGAAGAGGAGGAAGCCCTGCGGCGGATCGAGGCCAGCGGGGCGGGGTTGGTGCTGGTGGGGCTGGGCGCGCCGAAGCAGGACTGGTTTGCCCACCGGGCCCGCGGCCGGCTTCGCTTGCCGGTGGTCTGCGTGGGAGCGGCGTTCGATTTCCACGCCGGCACCAAGCCGATGGCCCCGGCCTGGATGCAGCGCGCGGGGCTGGAATGGCTGTTCCGGCTGCGGTGCGAGCCCCGCCGCCTGGCCCGCCGTTACCTCGTCACCAATACCATCTTCCTCGCCAGGCTGGCCCGCGCCATTGTCCGAGGCCCCACGCGGCGAGGATTGGACGAAATCCCATGAATACCGTATTGCAGGAAATCCTCAGAACCCGGCGCGTGCGACGGCCCAAGGAAAGCGACAGCGTTCCGCTCACCTCGGCCGTCGCGAGCGAGGAAGGGGAGCTCCTGCAGCGGCTGGTCCGCGGCGTGGACGCGACCGTGACTTTGGAGGTCGGACTCGCGTACGGCGTCTCCGCCCTTTACATCTGCGATGCCCTGCAAGTCCGCGAGGATACCCGGCACTACGTCATCGATCCCAACCAGCGGCGCAGCGTGTGCGGGGAGTGCTGGGATGGGGTTGGAATCGGTAACCTGGAGCGGGCCGGCTTCGCAGGAATCGTGCGGTTGATTGAAAAGCCGTCGCACCTGGCGCTGCCGGAATTGGAGGCCGCCGGGGTCCAGGTCGATTTCGCATTCATCGACGGCTGGCATACCTTCGACTTCACCCTGGTCGATTTCTTCTACGTCGATCATCTGCTCCGCGTCGGGGGCATCGTCGTCTTCGACGACTGCAATTGGCCCGCCATCCGCAAAGCGTGCCGGTTCGTGGCGACCAATCGGGCCTATTCGGCCGTCGACGCCATCGTGCCGCCGCCCTCCCGGAAGCGCCGAGTCGCCGAGTGGGTGCTGGCCAAAACGCCGTTGGGCAGGCTGTTGCGGCTCGAAGAGCGACGCTCGGACGCGCAGCTCGGCATTCACGGCTCCTGCGTTGCGTTCCGCAAGGATCGGCGCGACGACCGGCCTTTCAGCCATTTTGCCGAATTCTGAGCGGCGCGCAGCCTGCTGAACCCCACCAACACGCTATTCCTGGCGAAGTTGGCCGGGGCCATGGCACGCAGCGGCGGGTGGCATACCGCCAAGCGGCCGCGGGACGTATAGGGTATACTTTTCTGCTGCGATTGCTGCGTGCGAGGCCGTTTAGCGGGCGGGCTTGCCCGCCGTATCTAAACGGCCTGTATCTCCCCCGACGGCAGGCCCTGCAAGCAACGAGCCATGTCCAATCAAGTGGAATCCGGGCGGCCGCTCCGCCGCGGGGATACCGTCGAAATCCGGCCCGTGGATGAGATCCTGGCGACGCTGGATGCCGGCGGGAAACTCCAGGGCGTGCTGTTCATGCCGGAAATGGCCCGCTATTGCGGCCAGCGGCAACGCGTCTTCCGCCGGGCCGACAAGACGTGCGTGGAAGGCGTGGGAATCCGGCGGCTGGGCAGGGCCGTCTTCCTGGAAGGGCTGCGTTGCGACGGCGCCTGCCACGAAGGGTGCCAGCGCGGCTGCCTGTATTTCTGGCACGAGGCGTGGCTGAAAGCCGTGCCCGAGGCGGTTACGGCAGCGACCGGCGCAGCCGCGGGCGAAGCCGCCAGCGGCGGGCCCGCCCCCGCCTGGCCCACCCGCCACGACGGCCGGTTCTATTGCCAATCGACGGAGCTCTTGGCGGCCACCAGCCAGTTCCCGCCGCTGGCAATCGGCCACTACTGGCAGGATCTCCGCTTGGGCGAGGGGGGGCTGGGCCGCGTGGCCCGCATCTTCATCCGTCAGGCCGTCAACAAGATTCGCCGCTGGTGGGGCATGAAGCCCTACGGCGAGCCGGCCGGCAGCCGGCCGGGCGCGTCCAAAGGCGATCTGGACCTCCAGCCGGGCGAGTGGGTCGAAATCAAGAGCCGCCGAGAGATCCTGGCCACGCTCGATCCCGACGGCAAGAACCGCGGCCTCTCCTTCGAGATCGAAATGCTCGACCACTGCGGCCGCCGTTACCAGGTCGCCTACCCGGTCCGCAAGATCATCCTCGAGCAGACCGGTGTGATGGTCGAACTGGCGCACACCGTGGTCCTGGCGGGCGTGGTCTGCGAAGGGACCTGTGCGAAGAACTGCCCGCGCAGCAATTATTTCTTCTGGCGGGAAAGTTGGCTGCGCCGGGTGGAGGGCCCGCCGCCGCGGCCGGCACGCTAACCTGGATGATTCGTAGACGTGTGCCACTGCTTGCAAGCAAGCGGTGGCACGCTGCGGCATCTTCGTGCTGCGGGTACCTCGGCCGCGGGCCAGCGTTCAGCATTTGGCGGACGATTCGGCCGCGCGGTCGGCCTCGGAAGGTGCGAGGGCGTAACGAAGAGTCTTGCCCCCTTGCCGTCTCACAGCAAGCGACGTTCCCACGTTGCGGGGGAAAAAGGCAAGCTCATATCAATGACGGGGGCTGGCCTATTCCGTCGTGGGCGCCGCAGCCACCTTTCCAATCGAACCGGGGTCACGGGTGGCCATCATATATCACGGCATGTCCGTTACATCTGGTCGGCTCTCGCGCTCGTCCTGGGGCCTCGGGCTGGAGACTGCCTGTGATTCCCTGCGGAAGGCAGGAATTTGCGTATTGGCACGTATGTTGCTAATGACACTAATGTATTACCGGTTTTAGCGATTCCCGTCCCAACGGTGCGCAGCAGTTGAATACATGGAGTAAGTCATGTCTCAAGTCTCGACATCGCCCATCGGACGCGGTGATCGGCGGGAGGTTCCGGTGGTCCCTGTGACCACGGCTACAGGCGATCCCGTGTCGCCACCACCTCCACGGCGGCCTCCGCGCCCCCGATTCGTGTTCTCCCCAGCCCTGGTCGGGTATTTCAGCGAACTTCACGGCCAGCAGGCTCGGGCCAATAAGCGCCAGGATTTTACCTGAACCCCGTCCCATCCAGGCAGAGCACCTGCCGGTTCGCTGGCGAGAAGTCTGCCGGACTTCGGCGGGCCGGGGTCGGCTCACCACACCTTTTTCCCAGGAGACTCCCATGCCTCACCGCAAGACATTCAGCAGCATCGTCGAGACCACGTTCGACACGCCACTGGTGAAGTTGAACCACGTCGCGCCGCCCGGTGCCGCGACCGTGCTGGTGAAGCTGGAATTCTTCAATCCGCTAAACAGCGTGAAGGACCGCATCGGCCGGGCGATGATCGAGGCTGCGGAGCGCGACGGCATCCTCTGCCGCGATACGCGGATCATCGAGCCCACCAGCGGCAACACGGGCATAGCCCTGGCCTTCGTGGCTGCCGCCAGGGGTTACCATCTCACGCTGACCATGCCCGAGTCGATGAGTCTGGAGCGACGGGCGTTACTGCGGGTACTGGGCGCGAAGCTGGTGCTGACGCCCGCCAAGGAGGGCATGAAGGGGGCCATAGCGCGGGCGCAGGAGCTGGCCGCCGCCACGCCGAATAGTTGGGTCCCGCAGCAGTTTGACAACCCCGCTAACCCGGATGTCCACGAGCGGACCACTGGTCCCGAAATATGGCACGACACCGGCGGCAAAGTGGATGTCATCGTGGCGGGGGTAGGCACGGGGGGCACGATCACGGGCGCCACTCGCTACATTCGCTCGAGGAACCGCAACTTCCGCGCGATCGCCGTGGAACCGGCCGATTCGCCCGTGATTTCCGGCGGCACGCCCGGACCGCACAAAATCCAGGGGATTGGGGCAGGCTTTGTGCCCAAGAACCTCGACACGAGTCTGCTGTCCGGGGTGGAAACGGTCTCCAACGACGAGGCGTTCACCTGGGGCCGCCGCCTGGCCAAGGAGGAAGGCATTCTGGGCGGGATCAGCAGCGGCGCCAACGTGGCCGCGGCGATCCGCGTGGCCCAAAGGCCTGAGAACCGCGGCAAAGTGATTGTCACCATCGCCCCGAGCTTCGGCGAGCGGTATCTCTCGACCGCCCTGTTCGAGGGAGTCGGGGACGTGCCGCCCGCTGCCGCGTCCGCGACGGCTCCCGCGTCGCCGACCTTGGCGGATGGCGATCGGGCCAGGACCAGGCAACAGTCCTCGGTCTGAGTGCCGACCACACAGCACGTCGCAGCCAAGCTCGCGAATCACTGCCGGCGGGATGGCCTCGCGGAGGCACCGCGAGGCGCCGGAAAAATTCGCCTGATTGATACGACCGAAACGCCGGACCAAGCGAAAGCGCCGTTCGCGCAGCCGGTACCGCACTCATTACAAATCCGATAAAGATTCAGCAGTATCGACTCCGATGGCCGTACCAGGTGCCCGAGGAGCTGAGACGACGACGCCCGAAAGGGCGGCTCAATGATTCGTGCTAATCCACAACAAGGAGGGAACCCATGTCACGGATGAATATGGTCCGACCGATTGTGGGGGCTGCGGTGGTGGCCCTGGCGTTTGTTGCGCGGGCCGTGGCCGAGGAGGCGGGCGAACCCGCCCCGGCCGCTCAGCAAGCGACCCCGCCGCCCGCGGATGACAAGGCCCCGCCACTGCCCTTCCACACTATTGAAGGCTACGGCGGCGGAGGCATCACTCCGTTTGCCTACCTGGTCAATCCCGGCGAAGAAGGTTGCCTGTGGGGCAAACCGGCCGCCGCGCTGACCTTCGTCAACGCCCGCCAGAAAGATCTGGCGGCCGTCACGCTCAGCGAGACGCTCTTCGGCCGAGTCGAATTAGGCTACGGGGCCGATCGGCTCGGTCTGGGCACGCTGCCCGGCGACATCGTCAACGCCGGCGGTCCGGTGCTGGGGGAGAGCGCAGTCTGGCTCTACAATTTCAACGTCCGAACCTTGCTGGTAAAGGAGAACGACTGCCTGTTCGGCGTTAAAGCGCCGGCCATCACGGCCGGAATCCACTTCAAGTACAACGCCGACATCGAGAACATCAACCGCGAACTGGGTGGAGCCCTGAGCAGCATCGGCTATCGCCGCAGCAACGGCGAAGACTTCACGCTCACTGCCACCAAGACGTTCCCCAATCTGCTCCTGGATCGACCGGTAATCGCCAGCGCCGGATTGCGGTTGAGCCAGGCGGCGGATCTGGGCTTCCTGGGCTTCGGCGATGCCTACCATGCGACCCTCGAAGGCAACGTGGCTTGGCTGCCGTTCGACAAGCTTCTTCTGGCCTACGAGTTTCGGCAGAAGACCGACCCCTACGGCACCATCCCCAATGGAACCGGCGGCTTCCTGATCGGCGGCGAGAACGACTGGCACGCCTTCGACGTGGCCTTGGTCGTCAACAAACACGGCACGATCGTGGCCGGCTGGGGCTTGCTCGGGAACCTCGCCAATACCAGGGCCGATAATTCCTGGTTCCTGCAGTACAAGTATGAATGGTAAAGGCCGTAACAGTACGGGCCGGGGCACTCCGTGACCGGTCCGTTCCTAAAGCCGCATTGGAGGCCGTCGTCGACGCGAGCGGGGCTCAGGCCCCGCGGCCTGTGGGACCAAGGAACTATCGCCTGGCGCGACGCCAGTAGTATTTGACCACAAGCCTCATGAGCGGAGAAAAACGCGTGATAGGCCCGGATCAAATGCTGAACTCATGTGCCCCGGCCGCACCTGGCGGCTCGACTCTGGCAGCGAGCCCCTTGTCGCCGGTGAGCCAAGTGGGCCGCATTCTCATGGCGTTGGGGCTCGCGCGGGGTCCGCTTCCGCGCGTGTCGCTCGACTGCCTGGCAAGGTATCACAGCTACCTGGCCGCCAATCTGCAACTTCCGTTCGAGGCCCGCTGCCCCGAGGAAAGCGGCCTCGTGCGACCCTGGACAGCCGTTGTGAATGTCGTGGAGTTGCTCTCGCCCACCGGTCCTCCAGCCCGGGACGACTGGGGGCTTGTTTGCAAAGCCTTCCGCGGAGCCGTCGCAGTCGAAGTGCCGCTTCTCGATCTCGAAGTCGAGAACGGCCACCCCAACGCGCAGCTCATCGAGGATTACTGGTACTGGTTTTGGAACTGGCGGTTTGACCCGCGAATTTGAAACAGCGGACGTTTCCCCCGCCTGGCCGCGCGAAGGGCTGCTGCAATTACTCGATCCGGTTACGGGCGAGCGCAGCGCCGCAGCAAGTGAACCGAACGGCAACCGTGGCGTTGGCGCACATGGCCGAAAACGAGAACAGGGTTCAGATCGACGCTCTCATTCTCGTTTCGCCGAGCGGGGAGGCCTTCCTTGGCGGGCTGCCGTTGTCACTGACGAAAACCGAGTTCCGCGTTTTGCTGTTCCTGGCAACGAGCGACGGCAGGGCGTTTAGCCGAAAGCAGATCATCGAAGCCGTTCAAGGTCCCGATTACCCCGTCACCGATCGCAGCATCGACGATCACGTGATGAACTTGCGGAGGAAGCTGGGCGATTACGGCCGGGTGATTGAAACGGTGCGCGGAGCGGGGTACCGCTATCGCAAACCAGTCCAGGGAAGAATTGATGGGGGGCGTAACGAGTAGTTCCCCCCTTGCGTTTTTCGGGGTTTCTCAGCCGCGGCCCGGCGGGGCCGCGACGGCGGACGGCCCGGCGTCCAGCTTCCTCAGCGGCCCTCCTGGACCCATTGGAAGGCGGAGCGGGTCAACTGCGCGCTGTTCTGCAAGTTCAGCTTGGCCTTGATCTGCTTGCGGTGGGATTCGATGGTCTTGGGGCTGACGTCCAGTTTGCGGGCGATCTGGATCGTGGTCATCCCCTGCCCGATCATCTCGAAAACCTGCAACTCGCGGTTGGAGAGGGTTTCGACCGGGTCGCGGTCGAGCGACTGGCCGACCGCGGCGCGGCGCAGGAGGCGCGTGGTCATGTCGGGGCTGAGGTAGATTTCGCCGCGGAGGATCTGGTGGATGGCGGCGACGAGCTTGCCGAGGTCCTCGCGCTTGCAGATGTAACCCATGGCCCCCGCCCGCAGGGCACGGCCGGCAAAGACCCGCTCGTCGTGGATCGACGAGACGAGGATCTTCACGGCCGGCCACTTGGCCTTGATTTCCTCGACCAACTCGATGCCGTTGTCGCCGTCCAGCGAGATGTCGATGACTGCCACGTCCGGCGGGTTGGTCTCGACCTGCCGCAGCGCCCCGCTGATGTTGGTCGCCTCGCCGCAGACCTCCAGGTCGGATTCGCGCGCAATCAACTGCGCGAGCCCGTGGCGGACGATCGGATGGTCGTCCACGACCAGGACCTTGCGGCGGCGGAGCTGTGTGGAGGAATCAGGAGCCATGCCCCCCCATCATAGTGTAAGGCTCTTTTCTTGTCTATGGGCTATGAGGTTTTTGCGCTCGGGCAGCCGATATGCATTGACGGGAGTAGGGTACAAACGTACACTATTCATGGAGGTTCGCAGTGATGATTTCCCAAACCCAGAGTGTGCGGATCGAGGCCCTGCGGCAGGAAATTGCCCGGCTGGAGAGAGGCTGGCGGCCCCGAAAAGCCCAGGCCACTTCCAGCGGCTGCCGGACGTTGGATGCCATCCTTCCCGAGGGGGGATTCCGTGGCGGCACCCTCGTCGAATGGCTGGCCGACGGCGATGGGACCGGGGTGGCGACGCTGGCCTTCGCGGCAGCCTGCCGCGCCTGCCGCTCGGGAGGGGGATTGATCGTCGTCGATCAAAACCGGGAGTTCTACCCTCCGGCAGCCATCGGGCTGGGAATCGAGCCGGCCCAATTGATCGTCGTCCATCCACAGAACAAGGCCGATCACGATTGGGCGCTGGACCAGTCGCTCCGTTGGGCGGCAGTGGCGGCAGTGGTAGCATGGCCGGACGCCCAGGGGGGCACGCTGGCTGGGCGGACCTTCCGCCGGCTGCAACTGGCGGCTGAGGAAGGCGGCGGCCTGGGGCTGCTGATCCGTCCCGCGACCGCCAGGTCGCTGCCCTCTTGGGCCGACGTGCGACTGCTGGTCGAGCCGCTCCGCGACCCGCGACCATCTTCGCTGGTGCCCGCTTCGCTGGTGCCCGGCGCCCCGTCGCACCACGGCCGGCGGCAACGGTGGCAGGGGCTTCTCTTGCGGTGTCGGGGAATTTCGGCCGGCCTATCCTGCATCCTGGAAATCGACGATGAAACGCATCCTGTGCTTGACCTTCGCTAAGCCATGCGACATCGAGCCGCTCGCCCAGTGGTGCATGCGGTTCAGTCCTTCGGTGGGCATCGAGTCTGCACCGCCCGCAGCAAGCCTGTTGTTGGACATCACCGGCGTGGCGCATCTGTTTGGCGGCGAGGCGGGGCTTGTGGAGACGATCCTCCGCGAGCTGGCGGCCAAGAGATTCCGCGTGCAGGCGGCCGTGGCCGATACGATCGGCGCCGCCTGGGGCGTGGCACACTTTTCAAGGGCGGAAGGCGGTGCGGCCGGTTGTCAGTTGTCAGTTGTCAGTTGTCAGTTGCAACGGACCGCCGACCCGCCGACCCGCTCCGCGGGTACCCCGAGGTGCCCCGACGGACCACGGACTTTACATCCTTCATCCTTTCTCCTCGTTCCTGCCGGCCAAACGCTCCCTGCCCTCCGCCCGCTGCCGGTCGAGGCCCTGCGGTTGCCCCGTGCGGTGGCGGTGTTGTTGCGGGAGTTGGGCATCCGGCGGATCGAGCAGTTGGAGGCGTTGCCCCGCCGGGAGCTCCCGCCGCGGTTCGGCCCGGAGTTGCTGGAGCATTGGGACCGAGCCGTCGGGCGGCTGGACGAGCCCCTGCCGCTGTATCGGCCCGGGTTGCGGTTTGCGGCCGGCTGGTCGCCCGAAGTTCCGCTTGCCCGCCGCGAGGCGATCGAAGCGGGACTTGCGAAGTTGGCAAGTCGTCTGTCGGAGATGCTCTGCCGCGCGGGTCGGGGGGCGGTGCAATTGGAGTGCCGGCTGGAGTGTACGGCGGGTGATCCCCTGGAGGTTTCGGTCGGTCTGTTCCATCCGACGGCGTGGGCCGCGCACCTGGTCCAGCTTCTGGCAGTCCGGCTGGAGCGGTTGCGGATTGCCGGTCCCGTGCGGCACGTTCGGCTGGCAGCCCCGGCTACGGCGCCTTTGCAGCCGCGGCCTCAGGAGTTGTTTTCCGAGGGGTTGCCCCGCCGGCGCCTGCGGGATCTGGCCGGGCTCGTGGATCGGCTGAGCAACCGGCTGGGCCAGCACGCGGTGGTGCGGGTGCGGCTGGTCCCCGACGCCCAGCCCGAAATGGCATACCGCTATGTCCCGCTGGTGAAATGCCGCCGCTTGGGCGGCGCGAAGTGTGTGCCACTGCTTCGTAGAAGCAGTGCCTTCCACAAGTTCAGCACTGCTTGTTCCAAGCAGTGGCACACTACGGCGGCTCAGCGGCCGTTGCGGCTCTTGACCACGCCGCTCTTGCTGCCCAGCGGACTGCCGCTGCCGCTGTGGTTTTTCGGGCATGCCCACCGCATCGCCAAGACGTGGGGGCCGGAGCGGATCGAGACGGGCTGGTGGCGGGGCCAGGCGGGCACCATCGGGCACCAACGCGAAGCGTTGGTCGGCATGGTCAGAAGGGACTACTACCGCGTCGAAACCAGCACCGGTTGCCGCTTCTGGATATTTCGCGACCTGCGGGACGGCCGCTGGTTCCTGCACGGGGTCTTCGATTGACCCCCCGATGCAATCGGGGGGCTTTACTATGCCTTACGCCGAGCTGCACGCCAAATCGAACTTTTCCTTCCTGCAGGGCGCCTCGCATCCGGAAGAGCTGGTTGCGCGGGCGGCGGAGCTGGGCTATGCGGCCCTGGCCCTCACCGATCGCAACAGCCTGGCCGGCGTGGTGCGGGCCCACGGGGCGGCCAAAGAGCGGGGCCTGAAACTGGTCATCGGCGCCGAGATCGCCCCCGCGGATGCCCCGCCGCTGGTCCTGTGGGCAACCGACCGCGCCGCCTACGGCCGGCTGGCACGGCTGATTACCCGCGGTTGCCGCCGGGTCGCCAAGGGCCAATGCCGTCTCGGCTTTGCCGACGTCGCCGAGCACGCCGCGGGGCTGCTGGCCGGCGCCATCGTCAGCCGCTTGTGGCTTCGCAATGGGGAAGCTGCGGAGGCGGCCCGCTACCGCGAGCTGTTCGGCGACCGGGGCTATCTGTTGGCCGAGTTGCACTACGGCGGCGACGACCGGCACGAGCTGGAGCGCTTGCAGGAACTCTCGCGGCAATGCGGCCTGCCGCTGGCGGCGGCCGGCGACGTGTACTATCACGTCCCCGAGCGGCAGGCCCTGGGCGACGTGCTCTGCGCGCTCCGCTGGGGCACGACGGTCCGGGCGGCCGGGCGCCGGCTCTTCCCCAACGCCCAGCGGCACCTCAGATCGATCGAGGAAATGACCCGGCTCTTCCGCCAGGCGCCGCAGGCGCTGCTGCGGACGGTGGAGATTGCCCAGCGGACGGCGTTCTCCCTGGACGAATTGCGTTACGAGTATCCGCAGGAGTTGGTCCCGCCGGGTCAGACGCCGGGGGCGTACCTGGCCCGGTTGGCGTGGGAAGGGGCTCGCGGGCGTTATCCGGGGGGCGTTCCTGAGAAGGTGCGGCGGCTGCTGGAGCACGAGCTGCGGCTGATCGAGGAGTTGGGCTACGAGGCGTATTTCCTGACGGTCTGGGACCTGGTGAGCTTCGCCCGGCGACGCGGCATCCTCTGCCAGGGCCGCGGGTCGGCGGCCAACTCGGCCGTCTGCTTCGCGCTGGGCATCACCTCCGTCGATCCCGAGCGGATGGACGTGCTCTTCGAGCGGTTCGTCAGCCGCGAGCGGAACGAGGCCCCGGACATCGACGTCGATTTCGAGCACGAGCGCCGCGAGGAGGTGTTGCAATATCTGTATGCCAAGTACGGCCGCGAGCGGGCCGGCATGACGGCCGAGGTCATCACCTATCGCCCCCGCTCGGCCATCCGCGACGTGGGCCGGGCACTGGGCCTGCCGGCGGAAGCCATTGACCGGCTGGCCAAACAGATCGACCATTTCCATGCGGAAAAAAAGGGCAGCCGGGACGAGCAATTCCAGGACGAGCCCGACCTGCCGCGCCGCTGCCGCCAGGCCGGCATCGACCCCGCCGGCACGCAGGGCCGGCAGCTCATCGAGCTGGTCGGGCAACTGGTCGGCTTCCCGCGGCACCTCTCGCAGCACACCGGCGGGATGGTCATCAGCCGCGGACCGCTCTCGGAGCTGGTGCCCATCGAGAACGCCGCCATGCCCGGGCGGACCGTCATCCAGTGGAATAAAGACGACCTGGACGAGCTGGGGATCCTCAAGGTGGACTGCCTGGCGCTGGGGATGCTCACGGCGATCCGCAAGTGTTTTGCGCTGCTGCGGGAGCACGCCAGCAGGGAACTGACGCTGGCCGGTGTTCCCGAGGGCGACCCGGAGGTGTATGCGATGATTCGCCGGGCGGACACAATGGGGGTCTTTCAGATCGAGAGCCGGGCGCAGATGAGCATGTTGCCCCGGCTGCGGCCCCGCTCGTTCTACGACCTGGTGATCGAGGTGGCGATCGTGCGGCCCGGGCCGATCCAGGGCCACATGGTCCATCCCTACCTCCGCCGCCGCAACGGCGAGGAGCCGGTGGTCTACCCCAACGCGGTGGTTCGCCGCGTGCTGGAGAAGACGCTGGGCGTACCGCTGTTCCAGGAGCAGGCGATGCGGCTGGCGGTCGAGGGGGCGGGTTTTACGCCGGGCGAGGCCGACCAACTCCGCCGCGCGATGGGCGCCTGGCGGCGGCCGGGACTGATCGACCAGTTCCGCAAGCGGCTCCTCGACGGCATGTTGCGGCACGGCTTCACCCCGGAATATGCCGAGGCGGTCTTTCGCCAGATCCGCGGCTTCGGCGACTACGGCTTTCCCGAGTCGCACGCCGCCAGCTTCGCCCTGCTGGTATACGTTTCCGCCTGGCTGAAGCATCACTATCCGGCGGCCTTTGCGGCGGCGCTCTTGAACAGCCAGCCGCTGGGGTTCTACGCCCCGGCGCAGTTGGTCCGCGACGCCCGGCAGCACGGCGTCCAGGTCCTGCCGGTGGACGTGAATCGCAGCGAGTGGGACTGCACGCTGGAGAAGGGATTGGGGATTGGGGATTGGGGATTAGGACATTGTGTCTGGCGGTCGCCGCTGGAAATGCCTTTAGCTACCCGGCGCTCCGGCCTCCCAACACAGCCCGAGGATTCCTCCCCCAAATCCCAAACCCCTAATCCCCAATCCCTTCCCTCCCTTCGCTTGGGCTTCCGCCTGCTTCACGGGATGGCCCGCGGCGATGCCCGGCGGATCGTCGCGGCCCGCGGCGGGCGCGAGTTCCATTCGACGGAGGATTTCGCCCGGCGGACGGGATTGGGGCGGGCGGCCATCCTGCGGCTGGCCCAGGCGGGGGCGCTGGGCTCGCTGACGCTGGACCGCCGCCACGCGGTCTGGGAGGCCCTCGACCACGATCCGCGGGCCTTGCCGCTCTTTGAGGGAAAAGGTGACAGGCGCCTTTTGTGCGACGACCATGCAAGCAAGGTGCCCGGGCACCGAGCGAAGCTTGGTCGCGGGCCGTTCCGGCAAAAGGTGCCTGTCACCTTTTCCCCCTTTTCCCCGGCCGCCGCTGTGGCCCTGCCCCCCATGTCGCCGGCCGAGGAAGTGCTGGCCGACTATCGCACCGCCGGCTTGTCGCTCCATGGCCATCCCCTGGGCTTCCTGCGCGGCGAATTGGACCGGCTGGGCGTGCTGCCGGCAGCCCAACTAAGCCGCTTGCGGCTTCGCACGGGCGATAATGCGAAGCCGCAAGCGGTGCGGGTGGCCGGCCTGGTGCTGGTCCGCCAGCGGCCGGCGACGGCCAAGGGAATCACGTTCATCACCCTGGAGGACGAGACGGGCACGGTCAACCTGATCGTCCGCCTGGGCGTCTGGAAGCGGTATCGGGCGGCTGCCCTGGGGGCCGTCGTGCTCTTGGCCCAGGGCCACCTGCAGCGGCAGCAAGGGAGCCAGCACGTGGTTGCCACCCGCTTGGAGGACCTGACGAGCTGGCTCGGCGGGATTGCCTCGCAGTCGCGGGATTTTTGCTAGCCCACGTTGACAAACCGGCCAGTGCGCATTAACAATCTCCCAACGGTGCTTTTTTCCCATTTCTTCCCCTCTAGCGAGGCTGTCCCATGTCCTTGTCCAACCACCGCTGCCGGTTTGAGGTGCCCCAGCCGGATGCCGGCCCCGTCCCAGAGCCATTCGAAGAAGCCGCACGTCCCTTGGTTTGCGTCGCGGAGGACGACGAGGCCGAGGATGCCGACGACGACTTCGACGACGACGACTTCGACGACGACTTCGACGACGATTTCGAAGAGGACTTCGACGACGATTTCGACGATGACCTCGATGATCTGGAGGAGGACGACGACGAGGAGGAGGATGAGGAGGGGGACGGACCGCCGGTCGACGACGCCGCCGAGGACGAATAGCCGCAGGCCAATATGCACGAATTGAGCGCCCAGATCGACGAGGCCGCCGCAGTCATCCGCACGCACGGGCCCGCGCGGCCCCGCGTGGGCATCGTCCTCGGCACGGGGTTGGGCAGTCTGGCCGCCGAGATCGCTGCGGAGGCCCGCATCGACTACGCCGCCATCCCGCACTTCCCGCGCTCGACCACCTCGGGCCACACCGGCCAATGGGTCTCCGGCACGCTGGCCGGGGTGCCCGTGGTCGCCATGCAGGGCCGTTTCCATGCCTATGAAGGCTATTCCTACCACCAGATCACGTTTCCGGTGCGGGTCATGCGGGCCCTGGGGGCCGAGCTGCTGGTCGTCTCCAACGCCTGCGGCGGGCTCAACCCGCAGTACGCCAAAGGCGACATCGTGGTGATCGAGGACCACATCAACCTGATGCAGGGCAACCCGCTCGTGGGGCTGAACGACGAGCGGCTGGGACCCCGTTTTCCCGACATGAGCGCCCCCTACGACCCGGCGCTTGTGGACCGCGCCCTGGCGATCGCCCGGCGGGAGGACTTCGTTGCCCACAAGGGGGTCTACGTGGCCGTGACCGGCCCGAACCTGGAGACCCGGGCCGAGTATCGCTTCCTGCGGCGGATTGGGGCCGATGTGGTCGGCATGTCCACCGTTCCGGAGGTCCTGGTTGCCATCCACGCGGGGATGCGGGTGCTGGGGCTGTCGATCGTCACCGACGTGTGCCTGCCCGACGCCCTGCGGCCGGCGGCAATCGAGGAGATCCTGGCAGCCGCCGCCAGCGCCGAGCCCAAGCTGCGGAAGATCGTGCTGGGGGTACTGGCGCGGGAACAAACGGCGTAACTGGAGCCCTTCCCCTGTGGCTCCCGAGCCCGCAGGCATTGGTTGACTCCTCTTGCTGAATCGCAATTTATTGTTATAATGGGCGCGGGGGCGACGGTGCGGCCACAAATCATCTGGAACGAAGAGCCCGGCGGCAACGTCGAGCACGTCGAAGAGCACGGGCTGACCATCGAGGACGTTGAGCGCGCCATGGCCGGCCCGGAGCGCGAGGGCAAGAGCCGCTCCTCGGGACAGCCGTGTGTTTTCGGGTACGCGTGCGACGGGAGGTACATCATCGTCGTATACGAGCGGCTCGACGACGACACAATCTATCCGATAACGGCGTATGAGGTGCCGGAGCCGTAGGCCGCGAGGGCGCTACAACCGACAAGGCTGGGAGCATTTTATGACGGCGAGGAAGTTCGAACGCGTAATCCGGCCGGCGACCGCGGAAGAACGCAAGCGGCATGCTGGTATCCGCGAGAAGGTGATGCGCGAGTTTCCGCCATCAGGGGGCACCTCGCGTGCCGACGCGCCGCCCGGCATTCCAGCAGAGATTCGCCGGGCGCGGGAGGCCAAGGGCCTGACGTGGTACGCGGTCGCGAAACTTGCGGGGATTCCAAACTCCAACACGGTGCGCGACATCGAATGCGGCCGCGACGCCCAACTCTCGAACGTGCAGGCCGTGGCCAAGGTGCTAGGGCTGCGTATCGAACTGGTGGAGGAACAGGTGTGAGGGCTTGAAAGAAACCCGCCCACGCGGTCTACTGGGGGTTTCCTTCGCACCCCTCCAGGGCCATGTGCGCCCATGTTTGACCCAGTGGAAAGCTCCGTCTCACTCCCCCGGCAAGAGGAGAAGATCATCCGCTTCTGGAAGGAGCGGCAGATCTACGAGAAATCGCTGGCCGCCCGGGCCGACGCCCCCCCCTTCGTCTTCTACGAGGGCCCACCAACGGCCAATGGCCTGCCGCATCCCGGGCACTGCCTGACCCGCACGATCAAGGACCTCTTCCCCCGCTACAAGACCATGCGGGGCTTCCGCTCCGACCGCAAGGCCGGCTGGGACACCCACGGACTGCCGGTCGAGGTCGAGGTCTGCAAGGCCCTGGGCATCCACGCCAAGGAGGAAATCGAGGTCTACGGCGTCGAGCCGTTCATCCACCGTTGCGTCGAGAGCGTGTTCCGCTACATGCGCGAGTGGGAAGACCTGACCGAGCGGCTGGGTTTCTGGATCCACCTGGACGAGGCCTACGTCACGTTCCACCAGAGCTACGTGGAGAGCGTCTGGTGGGCGCTGAAGAATCTCTTCGACCGCGGCCTCTTGTACCAGGGGCACAAGATCGTCTGGTGGTGGGCCCAGGGCGGCACGGCCCTTTCGAGCGGCGAGGTGGGCCAGGGCTACCGCGAAGTAGCCGACCCGGCCGTCTACGTCCGCTTCCCGTTGGTCGACAGTCTCCCCTCTCCCACTGGGAGAGGGGCCGGGGGTGAGGGCTCATCCGACGCCGACCTGCTGGTCTGGACCACCACGCCCTGGACGCTGCCGGCCAACCAGTTCGCCGCCGTGAAGCCGGACTTGGAATACTCGGTGGTTGGCATCGAGGGCCAGCCAGTGGGTGCCCGGCGGAGGCTGATTCTCGCCTCAGCGCTGGTCCAGGACTTGGCCAAGAAGCTGGGCAAGGAGCCGGTCGTCGAGCGGACGCTTCTAGGTCGGGACTTAATCGGCTTGCGCTACACACCGCCCTTCGACCACTATCACCAGACGCAGGGTGACCCGCAGGGCCGGCTGGTTGCTGGCGGCCGGCAACACGTCGCTTGGCGGGTGGTGCCGGCTGAGTTCGTCACGGTGGACACGGGCACCGGCGTGGTACACCAGGCCCCGGCCTACGGCGAGGTGGACTACGACGTGCTGTTGGCCGAGCAGGGCCGGTTCGTTGCGGGCGAAGGACCGCCGCTGTTGAATGCTGTCGCCCCGGACGGCCGGTTCACGGCCGAGGCCCCCGAGTACCAGGGCCGTTGGGTCAAGGACTGCGATAAAGACATCATCCGCGACCTGAAGGCCCGCGGCCTGCTCTTCCACCAGGAGCAATACGTCCACGAGTATCCGTTCTGCTGGCGGGCCGAAGAGGACCCGCTCATCCAGTACCCGCGGAAAAGCTGGTTCATCCGCACCACGCAGTTCCGCGAGAAAATGCTGGAGAACAACCGGCGGATCAACTGGCTGCCCGAGCACATCCGCGACGGGCGGTTCGGCAATTTCCTGGAGAGCAACGTCGATTGGGCCCTCTCCCGCGAGCGCTACTGGGGCACCCCGCTGCCGATCTGGGTCTGCGAAGAGACCGGCTACGCCGAGGCGATCGGCTCCTACGACGAACTGCGGGTCAAGCCGGGGGCCGCGGGCTTCGAGGTCTGGGACGAGGCTAAGCGGGCCAAGCCGGACCTGCCCGATCACCTCAAGATCCACAAGCCCTACATCGACGCGGTCACGTACGATTCGCCCAAGGCGCCCGGCAAGCGGATGCGCCGCGTGGGCGACGTGATCGACTGTTGGTTCGACTCCGGGGCGATGCCTTTCGCCCAGTGGGGCTATCCGCATCAGCCCGGCTCGCAGGGGCGTTTCGGCGATCAATTTCCGGCCGACTTCATCAGCGAGGCCCTCGACCAGACCCGCGGCTGGTTTTATAGCCTGCTGGCGATCAGCACGCTGGTGTTCAGCGAAGAAGCCGGAAGCGCGAAGCCGCCAGCGGCGGAGCCGCTCCAATCCCCAATCCCCAATCCCCAATCCCTCGTCCCGTATCCCCATCCCTTCCGCAACTGCATCGTGCTGGGACTGATGCTCGGCGAAGACGGCCAGAAGATGTCCAAGAGCCGGCGGAACTACCGCGAGCCGGGCGAGATCTTCGAGCGCTATGGGGCGGACGCCCTGCGGTGGTTCTTCTTGTCGAGCCAGCCGCCCTGGACCTCGATCCGCTACAGCGAGCAGGCGATCAAGGAGACGATCCCGGAGTTCTTGCTGCGGCTGTGGAACGTCTACAGTTTCTTCGTGATCTACGCGAACATCGATGGCTTCGACCCGGCCGCGGAGATCGCGGGCCCGGCGGGGCAACTCGGCCGCGACGTGCTGGCCCGCGCCAAAGGCTATCGACCGCCGCGCCAGCGGAGCGAGCTGGACCGCTGGATCCTCAGCGAGCTGGGCCGCACGGCGGCGGCCGTGGTCGAGCGCATGGACGCCTACGACAACTACAATGCCTGCGGGCGGCTGGTGGAGTTCGTCGACGCCTTGAGCAACTGGTACGTGCGGCGGAGCCGCGACCGCTTCTGGAGCGGCGAAGACTCGGCCGACAAGCGCGACGCCCACTGGACGCTTTACGAGTGCCTCTTGACCACCACGAAGCTGATCGCCCCGTTCGTGCCCTTTCTGGCGGAGGCGCTGTGGCAGAACCTGGCGGTGGCGGCCTTTCGCGGCCGGCCGGCCGCCGAGCAGCCCGCCGAAAGCGTACACCTCTGCAATTATCCGGCCGGCGGGGCGGCCGAGGCCGACGAGGCACTTTCCGCACGGATGGGGCTCGTGCGGGAGATCGTTTCGTTGGGCCGCAGTGCCCGCATGGCCGCCAAGCTCAAGGTCCGGCAGCCGCTCGCGCGGGTCGAGGTCGTGTTGGCCGACCGCACGCATCAGGAGTGGCTTGAAGAACATGCCCCCTTGATCGGCGACGAGCTCAACGTGAAGCAGGTCGATTTTACCGAGCGGGCCGATCAGTACGTCACCTACACGATCCTGCCGGACCTGAAGCGGCTGGGTCCGCGCCTGGGGAAGCACCTGCCGGCCCTGCGGAAGCTGCTGGCTGCGGCCGACGGCGGCCGGCTGCTGGCCGAGTTGGCAGGCCGGGGCCAAGTGACGCTCGATCTACCGGACGGGCCGGTCGTGCTGGAGGCCGTTGACCTCCAGGTGCGGCTGCAGGCCAAGCCGGGCTGGGCTGCCGCCCAGGGCCGCGCGTGCGTCGTGGTGCTGTCCACCGAGTTGACCGCAGATTTGATCCGCGAAGGGCTCGCCCGCGAGGCCGCCCGCGTTGTCAACGACCGCCGCAAGGACATGGACTGCCGCTTCACCGACCGCATCGAGGTGGGTCTGGTGACGGATTCCGCCGAGCTGCGGGCCGCGGTCGAGCAGTTCCGGGAATACATTCAAGCGGAGACGCTGGCGGTAGCGATTCGCTCCGCCCCCATCGCCGGGGCCGAGCCGTTCGAGGTGCAAATCGGCGAGCACCGGGCAACGCTGTACGTGAAGGTCGTAGAAGTCGATACGGCCAAGTGAACCCGCCTAAATGGACTTGCGTGATTCCGGGAGGAAGTGGCCGTGGAGCCCCGGGCGTTAGCCCGGGGATCGGTGTCAGGAGAACCGCCGGCTTGCTGAGAATTCACGCCGCCCCCGGGCTGACGCCCGGGGCTCGCCACCGGCGCGAGCTCCCAGGATCGTGTAACTTCATCTAGGCTTCGCCATGGCAAACGATCCAGCGAAAACCCCGCCGCTCCGCATCGCCGTGTTGATTTCCGGCGGCGGCACGACGCTGCGGAACCTGATCGAGCGGATCGGCAGCGGGCGGCTCCAGCGGGTCCAGATCGCGCTGGTGATTTCCAGCAGCCCCGAGGCCCGGGGGCTGGAGTTCGCCGCCCAAGCCGGCATCCCGTCGGCCGTCGTGCGGCCGCGAGGGTATCCGTCGCAGGAGGAATTCAGCTCTGCGGTGTTCGAGCAATGCCGGCAGGCGACGGCGGGCCTGGTCGTCATGGGCGGTTTCCTCAAGCGCCTGACTATCCCCGCGGATTTCACCAACCGCGTGACCAACATTCACCCGGCCTTGGTCCCGGCGTTCTGCGGCGCGGGGTTTTACGGGCATCGCGTACACGAGGCGGTCCTGGAATATGGGGCGAAGCTGAGCGGCTGTACGGTCCACTTCGCCGACAACCAGTACGACCACGGCCCCGTGATCCTGCAGCAGGCGGTGCCGGTCCTGGAGGACGACACGCCCGACACGCTGGCCGCCAGGGTTTTTGAGGCCGAGTGTGCGGCCTATCCGCAGGCGATCCAGTGGATCGCCGACGGTCGGGTGCGGGTCGAAGGGCGCCGCGTGCGGATCAGCCCGGCCCCCTAGCTATGTTTCCCGCAATGGGGTAGGATTGTGGATGTGGGCAGTTCTCGGAAGCCGAGAGGAGGTCGAGTCATGGGTTTAGCGAGCAGCAGAAGGGCGTGGGGCGCGGGGATCGTGCTGGGCCTGGCCGTAGGGCTGACGCTGGGCGGCTTGTGGCCGAACACCCCCTTGCACGCCGTGGCGACAGACCGCCTGGAAACGTTCGCGATGGCCACGGGCATCGTGGATGCGGACATCGAAGCGGTCTACTTCCTGGATTTTCTCACCGGGGACCTCAACGCGGTGGTGATCGGGCGGGGGGCGTCGCCGACCGGTTTCATGGTGACCGGCTTCTACGCCCGCAACGTCCTGCAAGACCTCAACCTGGACGCCGGCAAGAACCCCAAATTCTTGATGGCGACCGGCTTGGCCGATCTCATCCGCGGCGGCCGGACCGGCTCGCAGATCCAACCGAGCCGGGCGGTGGTCTACGTGGCCGAGGTCACCACGGGCCAGGTGGCCGCCTACGCGATCCCCTGGAATGCCAACGCCCACGTGCGCGGCCAGTTCGTCCGCGCGCCCTTGCAGCCGATCATCAAGTTCCCCTTCCGTGGGGGCGCCGGCGTGGGAGCCGCGGCCAAGGGAAAAGACAGCGGCAAGGAGTAGGGCGCGTTTGGCGGCGGCATTCCCAAGGGCGCTGCGCGATCGCCGAGGCACGTATGCGCCCCGAGGCATGCTGCATCCCTTTCTTGAACGGATGGCGTTTGATGTCCAGCGAAGTGGACCGGACGAAACGCCGATGTAGCCTCCTGCTCTTTGTGGCGACTCCTTCGGAGGAGGAAGCCCTCTTGTCGGCGGTGGGAAGACGTGGCGTCGTGCCCGAGTGCATCCACGATCCTGAGTTGGGGGAGTACCACTGGTTGGGGCGCATTGGGGACGAGATGGTTATTGCAACCCGCCCAGCTCGGGAACACGGTCGGGTCGTGATGGGCGCGCTTGGCCGTTTGGGCTCAGCAGCCAGGGCGGTTCAATTTCGGCGGCTTACCGGAGCCCAGGCGATCATCCAGCTCGGGATGGCCTTTGGCGTTGACCCAAATGGCCAGCGGCTCGGCGACGTCGTCGTGTCATCATCGCTTGTTCCCTACGACAACCGAGACGTTCGCGCTACTCGCCGGTGCTGGCTCTGTCGGGTCCTTTGCGGCGAAGACTACCGTGTGGATTATTCGGGGGCCTGCCAAGAGCCTGCAAGGGCAGCACTGGTCGCGTTATTCTTGCGCGAGCGGGGGCGTAGGCCCCATTCCTACGGTATCCACGTCGGCGCGATCCTTTCTGGTGCCGCACGGATCAACAGCAGGCGCTTTCGGGAGGAGCTCGTGGCCGGGGTTCCCGGCGGCGAGAACCCGGTCGTTGGAGGCGAGATGGAGGGGGTGGGCCTGCTGGCTGCCTCCACGAGCGAGGCTGACCCCGTGTGGTGCATCGTGAAGGGGATCTCCGATTTTGCGGATGAGGATCGCGACAAGGTGATACAGCAGTACCGCTCGATTGCATGTGAAAACGCAGCCGGGTTCCTGATATCCGCTCTGGTCAACGATGCTGCGAGGGAATAAACTTAAGGGAAAGGGTCCTAATATGCCGACACTCGATTTCTTTCGCGCGCCGCCTGATGTGCTGTCATTCTCACACCCCCGATTGCGGGACTGGAAGCGCCGGCTTGAACAGCCCGGCGTTGGGGCGGAGTTGGAGTTATATCGCCCCCCAACGCTGCTAGGGTCCACCCAGACAGAGCTCAGCCTGCATTTCACCAAAGACGGCAAGCCACAGCCAGTCGAAACCGCGCCTTGGGACGACGACCTCAATGCAGGCCTAATTCGATTGCAGGTGCGAGCAATCAACCCAGACCAAGAAGCGGAGCGGTTCGCCCTCGGCTTGCGTGCGGCACTGCGGCAACCCGGGCGGGAGTTCGGGGACGGCTATTTCAATGCGGTGTTGATTGAGCTGCTCAAAGCGGCGGGCGACCCCGAGATCGCCGAAGTGATTGGGCACATTGGGACCAGTCCGCCGCACCAGGGAAATAGTTACAACACTTGCAGAGAGATGATCAAGAATGCCATCGGCGGCCGGGTACATGAGTTGCTGGACGATGACAAGCTTCGGTACGACGAGAACACGGCCAACGGCATCCTCGTGAAGGCGCTGGCGCGCTACTTGGACGAACGGTTCTCACTGAGCGCCCGGCGGCGAATGGGTTTGCTGTGACCCCCATCTCTGCAGGTACGTTAGCTACGGCGAAGAGTGCGGGCCAGGCTCACTCGCCTCGGCCGACGGGGTGAAGTCCCGGGCGAGCACGTCGACCAGGTAGATTTCCACCGCGCAGTCCAGAGGGTGCGCCAACGCGAACTTGCGGCCGGGCAGGGCGGCCTGATCTCCTACGACCACCCGCAGCCGTTGCCGCTCGATGCTCGTCGCTTCGAGCAGTTCGGCGACCGAGCGGCAGCGGGCATAGGTCAAGTCCCAGCGATCGTGGAATGGGGTGCCGGGGGGAAGCGGCCGGTTGGACGTGTGGCCGAAGATCTCGATCATGTGCGGCTTGCCGGCCAGGTCGGCGGCGATGCCCATCAGCTTGTTGCGCTGCGGCTGCCCGACGTTCGTCTGCGCGTCGTCGAACTCCAGCACGCCGCCCATGGCCGCCGAGTCTCCGAGCTTGGCGATCAGGATGCGCGTGCGGACGTTGGGCTTGACCCGGTCGCCGTTGGGGTCCTCGTCCGGCGGGAGGGTCTTCTTACCGTGCAGTTTCGCGCCGGTTTTGGGGAGCGGCGTGTCGCCGGGCAGCAGCCCCCAGCCCATCGGGTGCGTGGCCGCCGCGTGGATGCTCGCAGGGGCGTCCGGGCCGCGGGAGGCGAACGGCGAGGTCGAAGGCGCCTTTTGCGAGCCGTACGGGTCGCGGAAGTACTCGGCCACAGCCACCTTGATCGGCTTGCTCTGGGACGTGATCCACATCACCAGAAAGAAGGCCATCATGGCGGTGACGAAGTCCGCGTAGGCCACTTTCCATGCGCCGCCGCCTTTGCCCGCCATTCAGGAGACCTCCACTTCTTTCAACAGCGCGTCGAGCCGCTCGCGGTCGGGGCGAAACTCGGAGGAGACGCCGCGGCGGGCGTTCTCCAGGGCCACCTTCGGGGCGGCGTCGCACACGAAACCCTCGATCGTGGTGGCAATCGTGCGGAAGTAGGCCAGCTCCGCCGCGCCGAGAAACTCCAACCGCACCGACAGCGGCGCAAAGAAGCCGTAGGAGAGCAAGATCCCCAGGAACGTGCCGACCAGCGCCGCCCCCACCTTCTCGCCCACCTGCTCCACGGGGCCGTCGATGGCGCCCATCGTCACGACGATGCCCATCACGGCGGCCACGATCCCGAAGCCCGGCAGCGCATCGGCCGTCTTGGTGAGCACGCCGAGCGGCCCGTGGTGCTCCTCCTCGATCAGCCGGATCTCGCCCTCCAGCATCTTGTGGAGCTGGTCCGGCTTGACTGCCCCCTCGATCACCGGGGAGAGCGCCGAACAAATGAACTCCGTGACGTGGTGGTTGGCGGTGATCTGCGGGTACTTGAGGAACACTCCGCTCTCGGCGGGCTGCGACACGTGGGCCTCCAGGGCGATCAGGCCGTCGCGGCGGGCCGTGCGGAAGAGGTCGTACATCACCTTGAACAACTCTTCATACGCCCGCTTGTTGTATGGCGTGCCCTTGAGGCTCTGCAGCAGGCTCCGCAACAAGTCCAGCAGCACCTTCTTGGGTGACATGACGATGATCGTCCCCAGGGCGGCGCCGCAGATGGTCACGATCTCGGAAGGATGGACCAGCGCGATGGGCTGGCCTCCCGCCATGAGGAAGCCGGTCAGCACTGCTGCCAAGACTACGACGCAACCAACGATGACGATCATACTAACTATCTAGCATAAAAAGCGCGACCGCAGGGACGCACGGTCGCGCGCGGGCCGCCGCAGTGCTGGGGATGCCGAAGAAAGGGGACGTGCCGCGCTAACCGCGCGGCGATCCGGCGCGAGCCACGCCTTCGGCTTCCAGGGCCAAAAGCTGCCGCTTCAGGCGGGCCCCGCCAGGCGCGGAATAGGCACCGCACCCCCCGGTGGCTGGGAGCACGCGGTGACACGGCACGAGCAGGGGGAGCGGATTAGCGGCCAGGCAGTTGCCGACCGCCCGGGCGGCCCGAGGTACACCAGCCAATCCCGCAAGCTGGCCGTAGGTCATCGTGCGACCATAAGCAATCCCCCGGCAGTGCCGCAGCACGGTCCGCTGGAACGTGGTCAGCCGGCCCAAATCCAACAGGATGTCGCCGAAGTCCATCGCAGCGCCCTCGGCATACGCCTGCAAGCGATGGACCAGGGACTGCTGCCAGCGGGTGGCATGGTATCCGGCACCGGGCACCATGCTCTTATGGTCGGTGTGCCGGTGTTGCGGCGGCACACGGCGCGCGCCGGATACCCGGGCCAGGCCGCTCGGCGCCGGCCGGCAGCCGATGGCCTGGGCGGCAGCCCGAGCCGAGCGGTGCCCGAACGTCAGTCTCCTGACGATCTTGCCGGCCGCAACCAACCCGAACCAACCCAAGGCGCTGGGGAAGACCAGCCAGCTTTCCGCTGCGGGGGTGGCGCTCACGTCTCTTGTACCACTTGGGGGTGGGCTTTGACATCCTGGAAGCAATAACCCTATACTAAGGGCACTGCGTGTTTCCCGCAACCGTTGCGGCTGCCCGGGAAAAAAAGGCACCGTCCCCTGTTGCCTGCCGTTTTGGCTTTGGATCCCATGAATCGTTTCAGCTCGCTGTGCGACGACTTCTACGTAAACTTGAATCTCGGCACCGAGATGGAGATGCCCACCAACCGGGAAACGGTGCTCCACTTCTTCGAGCGGATTCAGAAGACCTACCCCACCATGCGGAATTTCTACTGCCGCGACAAGGGGGAATTCGTACTGGAGGAGGACAAGGAGGGGGGCGGCTACCGCTGGTGTACCATCGAGCCGCGGCGGGTCTGCTCGGGCCAGGTTAACCCCGAGTCGCTCGACGAGGCGATCCGGCAACACGAGCTGGTGCTGGAGTTGGCGCCGTACATGCTCTCGCTCAGCCCGCTGGACTGCGAGGCCCTCGACCTGTTATACGGCTTCGATTTCACCTACCGCGGCAACCACAACGAGTTGGTCGCCGAGGCCCTGGGCGTCAACCCGGCTTTGGAGCGGATTCTGGAGACCCCCGGGGCCACCGTCATCAACTGCGAGCCCTCGCTGACGATCGCGCTGGACGAGGAGTGCCGCCTGCAGTTTCGCGTGAGCCTCGAGACGCGCACCAACGCCTACCAGATCCGCACGGGGGAATACCCCGAGGAACAGATCAGCGTGTACGTCACGGCGCGGCAATACGGCAGTCTGGCCGCCGAGAAGACGTTCCTGGAGACGCTCCATCAACTCCGGCAGATCTGCGAGACGATGATCGAACAACACGTCATCGAGCAGATACTCCACCCGCTGGCCCGCACGATCGCTATGAAGTGACCGCTCACTTGTCGTCGCCCATGTCGAGGCCCTGCTTCGGCTGGGGCTTGGGCTGCTTGGCCCACGGGGGCAAGTCGATTTTCGCGGTATCGTCGGCGGGCAGCGGTTTCTTGGGGGTCGCCTTCTTTTTCGCCGGCGGCGGCGAAGCCTCGTCGTCCGGGGTTGCCTCCGCGGCCGGCGACTTCTTCTTGGTCGGTTTTTTCTTGGGCGGCGGGGCCTCGGCCGGCTCCTCCTCCTCGGCATCGGCCGGCTTCACCGTCGCCTTCTTCTTGGGCTTGGTCTTGGCCTTGGGCTCCTCGGCTTCTTCCGCGGGGGCCTTCTTCTGCCCGGCCTCGCGCGACGCGGTGATCTTCGCGCACGGCACCTGGAACTTGAGCATCCCCTGCTCGCCGATGGCGGAACCCGGCATCTCCAACCGCAGGAACTTGGCCTTGCTGAGAGGCGGCTCGAAGATCAGCTTCGCCGTGACGGGCTTCCCCGGGCCGATCGTCGCGGGCCCCTTGGATTCGACGATCACGTCCAGCAGCTTGTAGGCGGCCTTGGTGTCGTCCTTCAAGGAGATGTTCTTCCGCTCGCTTTCGTCCCAGCCGGCGAAGCCCACCTCCTCTTTGACTCCGAGTTTCAACACCAGCTTGAAGGGGAGCACGAGCACGGTGGGATGCTCGGAAGCATCGACCTGCGACCCGTCGGGAGGATCACCCCGCACGGGATTCTCCGGCCTGACCTCGACGTTCTTGCGCCGCACGGATTGGGGAAACTTGGTCCACTGGTCGTCGTCTTTTTCGGCCGATTTCTCCTCGGTCTTGGCGGCCTTCTTGGCCTGCTCCTGCTCTTCGCTCTTGCTTTCTTCCTTCTTCGCTTCCTCCTTGTGAGGCGACGAGAAGTATCCCTGGGAGGCTGCCCAGAGGAAGAGCACCAGGGCCACCAACAGCCCTCCGCCGATGATCACCAGCAGCAGCATCGTGAGCTTCTGCTGCTCGTCTTTCTTTAGGCCGGGGACGCCCTTCGTCTTGCGGGTGGAGACCATGACCGGCTCGGCATCGATGTCGAGGTCGAGCTGGTCGACGTTCATGGCCACGTGGTGCTTGTGGCCGCCGCCGGAGCCCAGCGACAGCTCGGGGGGCAACTCGGAAGCGGGAGGGGCCGGGGCCGCCCGGGCCACCGTCTTGGCCTGCGCCGGCTTCGCGGCGGCCGGCTGCCCTTCGCCTGCGGACGGTTTCTCCGGGAACAAGCCTTTGACCCGGCCGGCGGGCACCCAGGGACCGGCATCTCCCCGCCGCACTAGATGCTCGGCCCGCAACTGCCCGCGCGCAGCGATGGTCTTGAGTTGCTGGACCGAAAGCGGCCCGATCTTCTTTTCCCCAATCTTGCAGAACCAACCTTCCGACATGTTCCGTGCCCCACTGCTCTGCCAGCGCCTGTTCCCACAATCCTCCCGCCCCTCCATCCAATTTAACGCCCGGCCGGCCAAAATACCAGAAGGGGCCAAAGAAGGCGGAGTTTGGCGGGCGGGCTTTTGCCCCCGCGTTCCCCCTTGTTCGGCGCGGGTTTCTGAGCCCGCCGAGTGCCGACCGCCAGGCCTCCGGGGCAGGGGGAGGCGACCCGCGGTCGCGGCCGGGAGCGTGGTCAGAGACCTCGCTCCAACTGGGGGCCCCCCGCGCGATCCCTGCATCGGGTGGATGGTAGGCCCAGGACCAGCGGCATGTCCCGACTTCTACCGTCAACCCCAACTTTCGGGTGGAATGCTGCTGCGTGCGTGGGCATTGCGTGAAATCCGCCGCAACTCGCACTTGCCCGCGCAAGCGTGCGCATGGCCCCCCACCGCTAGCCTCGCGGGCAAACAGGAATTACTTGCCCACCATCCGGCGTGGGATGGTAAAGGAGTACAGGCACACCACGGCTCCGCTGGAGAGGACGCTCCAAGGCATCCAGGGGGCGGGAGCGAACTGTTTTGCAGGGCCCGCCTTCGGGGCCGCAGCGATCAGGGAGTTGGTCGGCGGCGGGTCGTCGTGAACCCGGAAATAGACCCGCTGGATAGCCAGGCACTCCAGGCCGAAGATCATCATGGACAGGCCGATTGCCAGGAAGAACGCCCGCAACATGGCCACACCTCCTCCAGGGTTCATCGACCTCGCAGTCCCGTGCTCTGAAGAACGGATGCGGAGGATCGCCGCGCCCGCAAAATATCGCGGTTGTTGACGCCGAAAAAACCACGTATAATCCATAGCCAGGAGGCAACCAGGCTTTGATCGACGGGAATATGACGAGCTTGTCGGAAAAATCGGGGATCCTGCTGGCCCATGAATCCTCCGAAAACCTGGAGCAGTTGCTCTTGGGGATCGTGGAGGGCATGCCCGACGGCGTGGCGCTGCTGGAAAGCGACAACACGATCGTCTGGGCCAACAGCCGCCTGTGCGAGTGGAGCGGCCGCGAGTCGCTCGCGGGCATGGATTTCTACGCGGCGCTGGGCAGCCCGGAGATCCTCGGGCCGGACTTCTGTGCATTCCACACGGCCCTGGCCACCGGGCAGGCCACCGGCTCGACGTTGCGCGGCCCGGACGGCCGGTTCTTTCAGGTCCACGCGGCGCCGGTCCCGGAGGGGGCAGGACCGCCGCGGCGGTTGATCATTACCGTCCGCGACGTGAGCCGCGAGATCCAACAGCAGCAGAAGCTGGCCGCCATCCATCAGGCCGGCATGGAGTTGGCCGACCTCATGCCCGAAGAGGTCTTCCACATGCCGGTGCGGGAGCGGATCGAGCTGTTGAAATCCAACATCATCCACTTCACCAAGGACCTGCTGCACTTCGAGGTGGCGGAAATCCGCCTCTTGGATCGCAAGACCAACCGGCTGGAGCCGCTGTTGGCGGTCAACATGGACCCGCTGGCCGCGCAGCGCGTGCTGTACGCGCTGCCGCAGAACAACGGCGTAACGGGCTTCGTGGCCGCCACCGGCAAGAGCTACCTCTGCGAGGACACCACCGAAGACCCGCTCTACCTCGAGGGCGTGCAGGGCGCGAAGAGCTCGCTGACCGTCCCGCTGCTGCTCCACGACGGCGTGATCGGCACCTTCAACGTGGAGAGCCTGGAGCCGCGGGCGTTCTCCGAGAGCGACCTGCAGTTCCTGGAGATCTTCGCCCGCGACGTGGCGGCCGCGCTGAACACGCTGGAGCTGTTGGTGGCGGAGCGGGCCAGCATTGCGTTCGAGAGCTGCGAGGCCATTCACAGCGCCGTGGCGCTGCCGGTCGACGAGATCCTCAACGAGGCCGTCAACGTAATGGAGCGCTACATCGGCCACGAGCCCGAGGTGGCCGAGCGGCTGCAGCGGATCCTCCGCAACGCCCGCTTCATCAAGCAGGCGATCCAGAAGGTGGGCGAGACCATGACTCCCGCGCAGGCCCACCCGGTCGGCGTGCAAACCCAGGAGCGGCCGGTCTTGAAGGGGCGGCGCGTGCTGGTGGCCGACGCCGACGAGAACGTCCGCAGCGCGGCCCATGCCCTGCTGGACCGCTACGGCTGCACCGTCGAGACCGTCCACGACGGCGCCGAGGCCGTCTCGATGGTCCGCGCCCTGCGAGACAGCGCCTACGACGTGATCATCGCCGACATCCGTCTGCCCGACATGAACGGCTACGAGTTGATGCTCAAGCTCCAGGAAGTGCTTAAGCCGGTGCCCCTGGTGCTGATGACGGGGTTCGGCTACGACCCGGGGCACTCGATCGTCAACGCCCGCAAGGCCGGCCTGCCCGCCTGGGCCATCCTCTACAAGCCTTTCCGCCTGGACCAGCTCCTCACCGCCGTCGAGCACATGCTCCAGGAGACTGGACCCGCGCCCCAGGCCTAGTAATCCAGGTGCCAGGCGTCAGGCGTCAGGAGGGGGGGACAGGCGGCCGCCAGCCGCTTCACGGCACAACAAATCGTCTGTGGGGGGAGGCACCGAGGAGACAGTTGAGGTCGAGGGGGCATGCTCAGGGAAAAGGCGCAAGGCCCTTGCACTGCCCGGGCGGCTCAGCAAACCATCCCCCTCTGACCTGACACCTGACACCTGACACCTGATCGGTGTCCTCCGCCGCATGGACATCGCCTTGCTACTGTTGGCCCTCTTGGGACACACGGCCCTGTGGGTTGCCGTGATCAACCGTAGCCACGCCGTCGGCTGGCGGCGGCCGGTGGTGATGCGGGTAACCGGCGTGCTGGCGATCCTGCTGCTGGCCCCGCCGCTGGCGCTGGCCGGGTGGGTGGTCTGCGTTCTTTGGACCGGTGGAAACCCCCGGGATGAATGGTCGGCCGTGGAGTGGTCCCGGCCTGGTCCGCTGGCCCTGGCCGCCTACCTGACGGCCTGCGGCATGTTCGCCGTGTTGACCGCTGTCCAGTGGGTCGCCAGGCTCGTGTGGCGCCCGCCTCCCCACCTGCTGCGATTCCATCATACGCGGCGGATGGACATTCGCACCCTAGCTTCCTCCCAGGAATCCCCCCAGCACTTCCTGGTCCGCCTGTCCGGCAACCAGATCCTATCGCTGGACGTGACCGAGCGGGCCATTGACGTGCCGCGGCTGCCCTCCGCCTTGGACGGCTTGGCGGTGGCCCACCTGTCGGACTTTCATTTCACCGGCCGGGTGCCCATAGACTATTTCCAAGAGGTCGTGCGGCACAGCAACGAGCTGCTGCCCGACCTCGTGGCCATCACGGGCGACCTGGTCGACCGGCCGGCTTGCATCGACTGGATCCCCGAGACACTGGGGCGGTTGCGCGCCACGCACGGCGTGTACTTCGTGCTGGGCAATCACGACGCCCGCGTCGACCTGGGCCGGCTCCTGGCCGTGCTGGGAGAGTGCGGTCTGGTGCACCTGGGCGGGCGATGGATCGAGACGGCGGTGCGGGGCCAGCGGCTGGTTTTGGCGGGCAGCGAGCGGCCCTGGCTGCCGGGAGCGGCCGACCTGGGCGATTGTCCCCCGCGGACCGGCGGGCACCGTGCGGAGCATGGTCCGCCGCGGATCCTCCTGGCCCACACGCCCGACCAACTCGCCTGGGCCCGGCAGGCCGACGCCGATCTGTTGCTGGCTGGCCACATCCACGGCGGGCAGATCCGCCTGCCATTGCTGGGGCCGATCTTCTCGCCCAGCCGGCTCGGCGTCACCTACGCCTCTGGCCTGTTTTACGCTCCGCCGACGATCCTGCACGTCAGCCGCGGCGTGTCCGGCGAAGTGCCCGTTCGCCTGAATTGTCCGCCGGAAATCACCCTCCTGCGGCTGCACACGGGGGGCAAGGCGGTGCCGGAATAGTCTCTCTCGCGGCGACAAGAATCCGCTCTGGACTTGCCGGGCGACGATTGTATACTCCTAGTGTATACATTGCGAAGGAGAGCGGGCATGATCGCGAAGATCCAGAAATGGGGTAACAGCTTGGGCGTGCGAATTCCTAAGTCCCTGGCTCAAGACGCCGAGCTTCGCGACGGGACCAGCGTGGATCTTCGCATGGAAAACGGGCGGCTTGTCATCGTCCCCGCGGCGAAGAAGTACACGCTAGAAGAACTGGTCAGCCAGATCACGCCCGAAAACCGCCATCCGGAGACTGATTGGGGACCTCCGGTGGGGAAGGAGGTCTGGTAGTGGCGCGATGCTACGTCCCGGACCACGGCGACATTGCGTGGCTTGATTTCAGCCCGCACGCCGGCCACGAACAAGGTGGCAGACGGCCCGCGCTTGTGCTCTCGCCGAAGCACTATAATGGACCATCGGGAATGGGCATCTGCTGCCCGATCACCAGCCACGGCAAGGGGTACCCCTTTGAAGTCCCGTTGCCCTCCGGCCTTGAAGTCGCAGGCACGATTCTTGTCGACCAGGTCAAGAGCGTCGACTGGGCAACCAGGAGGGCGAAGTATGTCTGTGCCGCCCCGGCCGAAGTTGTCCACGAAGTCCTGGCGAAGATCGCTGTGCTTCTCAGCCCCGGTGCGAGGGGTTAACGTTTTCCGCGGATAACGCGGACAACATGTCGAGGAAGTCGGGGGTCAACGACCGGTTCTCCCATCATTTCCCAGGCGTCCAGGGCCAGTTGCCACATCATGCCGATCCGCTCTTCGGGCGTGGTGCCGTCCAGGTCCCGCTCGGTCCCCTGCTCGGAGAGCTTCGTCACGCGGATCGTGCGCTCGCCCTGGGCCATGACAGTCGCCTCGCCCGGCCGATCCTGTAAGTCCGCGCCTGGTGAGCCCCGGGCGTTAGCCCGGGGATGGCGCGAATTCTTCGCAAGACGGCGGTTATGTTAACACCAATCCCCGGGCTGATGCCCGGGGATCAGCGGCCAGTTCCTCCCGGAATCCAGCGACTCCATTTAACCCGCGTCGTCCAGGCCGCCGACGATCTCCTTCATCTCGGCGCTCTCGCTCTTGCTCCGCCAGACGGCCCAGAGGATCAACAGCACGCAGACCACCACCACGACCAGGCCGATCTTCCATTCGGTCGGCAGGTCGGGGAGCACCGTGGTGACCGGCATGGTCGGCAGGAACTTGGCCACGTCGGGCCGCACGCCGGCCACGTTGTTGGCCAGCACCAAGCCCAGGCCCAGCAGGCTGACCATGTTCATCACCTTGACCATCGGGTTGATGGCCGGTCCGGCGGTGTCCTTCAGCGGGTCGCCCACCGTATCGCCGGTGACGCTGGCCTTGTGGGCCTCGGAGCCCTTGCCGCCGTAGATGCCGTCTTCGATCATCTTCTTGGCGTTGTCCCAGGCGCCGCCTGCGTTGGCCATGAAGACGGCCAGGAGCTGCCCCACCAGGATCATGCCCGCCAGGAAACCGCCTAAGGCATACGGCCCCAAGAGGAAGCCGACGGCGAAGGGGGCCAGGATCGCCAGGATGCCCGGACCGATCAGCTCTTTCTGGGCCGTGCTGGTGCAGATGTCCACCACGCGGCCGTAATTGGGTTTCTTCGTGCCGGCCATGATGGCGGGGTCCTTGAACTGCACGCGGCATTCCTTGACGATGAAGAACGCCGCCCGCCCCACCGCCCGGATCAGCATCGAGCTGAACAGGAACGGCACGGAGCCGCCGATCAACAGGCCGATCAGCACCTTCGGATCGGCCACGGTGAGGAAGCCGGAGAAGTATTTGTACTGGGCGTCGGTCATAGACCTGAGGTTGTCCTCGCTGCCCACCGCGATCACGGCGATGAAGCTGGCAAACAACGACACCGCGGCGATCACCGCCGAGCCGATGGCGATGCCCTTGGTCTCGGCCTTGGTGGTGTTGCCCACCGCGTCCAGGTCGGCCAGGATCTGCCGGGCCCGCTTGTAATCGGCGGGCGGCATGTATTCGGGGTCGCTGGCCTTCAATTCCTGGCCGTTGCTGTCGCGGTTGTAGCCCATCTCGCCGATGCCGTTGGCGTTGTCGGCCACCGGCCCGAAAACATCCATCGAGATCGTGTTGCCGGTCAGGGTCAACATGCCGATGCCGGTCATGGCCACGCCGTAGGCGACGAACACCGCCGGCATGCCCCAGTAACAGAGCACGGAGAGCATGATCGCCCCGGCGATCACCAACAGGGCCACCACCGTGCTCTCATAACCCACGGCGAAACCCTGGATGATGTTCGTGGCGTGGCCGGTCTGGCAGGCGCGGGCCAGCGACTTGACCGGGCTGTGCGAGGTGTGCGTGTAGTAGCTGGTCACCTTGTTCAGGGCCACTGCCAGGAAGACGCCGACCAGACAGGTCAGGGCTGGCCGCATGTCCAGGTTTGCAAAGAAGCTGCTCACCGCGGGCAGATTGAAATTGAACCAGACGGGCAGATCGGCCGCGTTGCCGTGCGGGAAACCGGCCGCCGCCATCGGGTAGTCCTTGAAGTAACTCAGCGGAAAATACAGGTACACCACCCCGATCGCGAAGAACCCCGCAATCGAGATCAGCGAGCCGATCCAGAAGCCGCGGTGCACGCTCTTCAGGGCCGTGTCCGAGGTGTCGTGGGCCCCGGCCTTGACCGTGTAGGTGCTGATGATCGAGCCCAGCACGCCGATGCCGCGGACCAACAGCGGGAAGATCACCCCCTTGTGCCCGAAGCTGGCCAGGCCGAGGATCATCGCGGCGACGATCGTCACTTCGTAGCTCTCGAAAATGTCGGCGGCCATGCCGGCGCAGTCGCCGACGTTGTCGCCCACGTTGTCGGCGATGGTGGCGGCGTTGCGCGGGTCGTCCTCGGGGATGCCCGCCTCGACCTTGCCCACCAGGTCCGCGCCCACGTCGGCGGCCTTGGTATAGATGCCGCCGCCGACGCGCATGAACAGGGCCAAGAGCGTGCCGCCGAAGCCGAAGCCCAAGAGGGCCTCGTAGGCCTGCTCGCCGTAGATCAGGAAGATGCAGGTGCCGCCCAGCAGCCCCAGGCCGTCGGTCAACATGCCGGTGATCGTGCCCGTGCGGTAGCCGAGCTGCATGGCCTCGCCGTAGCTCCGCTTGGCGGCGGCGGCCACGCGGAGGTTGCCGGTGGTGGCCAGCCGCATGCCCACGAAGCCCACCGTCCAGCTAAACAGCGAGCCGACCAAGAAGGCCCCGGAGCGGCCGATGGCAAAGATCGTGTCCTGCGGCCGGCTGCTGCTGTATTTCGTGAAGAACAGCGCGATGGTAATCAGGATGATCAGCGGCCCGATCTTGCGGAACTGGGCCGCCAGGTAAGCGTTGGCCCCCTCGCGGACCGCGCGGGCGATCTCCTGCATCCGCGAGGTCCCTTGCTCGGCGCGATTGACCTGCTTGACCAACATGCCGGCATAGAGCAGGCCGGCCACGGCCACCAGCAGGACCGCGATCAGCGCGACCCGCTCGCCCATCGGGAACTCGGTCAACGGGGCCCAGAGCTTGGCGCCCTCGGTCTTCTGGGCCTCGCCCGCCGGGGCGGCGGCCGAGGGTGGCGCGACAGCGGCCTCCGCGGCTGCCGCTCCCTGGTGCATCGACACCCACCATGCCGCGGCCAAGAGGCCCACCGCCATCAACAGCACCACCGGATACGGCACACGCCGTCGCGGTTTCAGCCCCAGCCGATAACCCATGTCCTTGGACCTGGAGACTCTGCTCATATCTTGGCTCCTGAAAGGCGAAAACAACCCGGGTCAAAGCCCGGAAGTCTACCTCTCGGGGAACCTGGCAGCAAGGGGGGGCGAAGTGCGGGGCGGCACGGGGATTAGGCACCAGGGACGGTCGGCGGAGCCGGCGGGCGGGGCGAGAGTTCCCTGGCTGCGGTAGCCGTCGCTGCGTGGGAAATAGTTCGTTGAATCAGGTATCGCACGCCCCGTGCTGGGCGCGCGCCGTCTTCGGCGTCTCTGGCTCCGAGATGCCCGCAAGTCCTTCTGAGGGACACGAGAGGGGCAACAGAAGCCTTCCTTGTTTCGAGCTGACACTGTAGTATATATACTACAGTGTCAGCTTAACGCCTTGTCGGCCTGCGCGCCGTTTGTGCGACGCAATCGAGTTCACGTAACCCGCTGGCGCAGAACCAGTTCCGTCGGTCATGGTCGGCTTGGCGCGAGAGAGGAGGACTTGCGGGCCTTTGAGGTAGTATACATACTACGTCAAGCAGGTCGCCTTTCGGGGAAACGGCCCGCAGTATATAAACCGCGGGCCGTTTCCCCGAAAGGCGACCTGCTACGGGCGACACAATCCCCCGCCCACCCGTGAGAAACTGCACATGGTATCCGCATCCTGAGCGCGTAATATATATATTACGCGCTCAGGATGCGGATACCAACCGATCACCAATGACCCGACTCAATAGCGACCTGATCCGCGAGACCTTCCACGCCACGAAGGCGAACATCTTCACCTCCGCAGAGATCGCACGTCTCGCTCAGGCGCACGCCGAGGAGTGGAACGCAACCGATGCCGACAGGCTTCCGAGCCGGGCGTTAGTCATGGCGGCGTCGCTCGACGCGGGCGCTGTCACTAAGGCGCTCTTGAAGGCGAAGATCCTGAAGAAGGCAGTCCTGCCGTTTCCATACCGGCCGGATACGCGATATCTCTTCGGAGAGGTCGATCCACTCGACTTGGTTCAATCCCTCAGCGGCGACGGCTATTTCACGCACTTCACGGCGTTGTACCTGAATAATCTCACCGAGCAGACGCCGAAGACCATCTACTTCAACGTCGAGCAGCGGTCGTCAGGCGGAGCCGGCCAATTGACTCAGGAGGGATTGGATCGCGCCTTCAAGGCCGAGGCTCGTTCCTCCTCCAACGTGGTCGAGTATAAAGGCACGCGGATCGTGAAGGTCAACGGCAGGAACACCAGCCAACTCGGCGTTGTCGTGAAGCCTCGCAACAAGGCCGGCGCCTTGAGGCTAACGGACATTGAGAGGACTCTGATCGACGCCACGGTGCGGCCCGGCTACAGCGGGGGCGTCGCCTTAGTCGCGAGGGCATTCGAGGCGGCAAAGGAGTCGGTGTCGGTCAACAAGCTTGCATCCTACCTGCGCAAGCTACGATACGTCTACCCGTACCACCAAGCGGTTGGTTTCTACATGGAGCGGGCCGGCTACGAGGAGCCTCTGCTCAAGCTGCTGGAGGCGTTTCCGATTGAGTACGACTTTTACTTGCAGCACGCCATGAAATCGGCCGTGCTGAACAAAAGGTGGCGGCTATACGTGCCAAAGGGATTCTAGCATCCTGCATTTCCCGGCCACGTAGTTGAAGTAGAAGTCGAAGCCCTGAAGCTCGAAGCCCGGCCGGATCGTGGGCGCGATGGAGTCAAAATCAGGGCGGTGGAACTCCTTCGTGGCTTTGTCGGCGATCCTGGAGATGAGCCGTGGTTCGACACGTTTGGCCCGAAACACTCTTTCCAGGGTGTGTCGAAAGCCGGGGCTGCCGAAGTCCACTCTGAAGTGCTCCGAAACCGTGTGGATGTCAAGAAAGTCCCTCCCGCGAGGCGTTCGATGTTTCTTCAGGAACGCCGCGTACTCGGGCAACTGTTGGCAGAGCGCCCGCAGTTTTTCCGCGACGAGCATCTCGGGCGAGTAGGTGAACACAGTGAGGTCCTCCACGATCCGCTCCACCTTCTCGTCCACGTACTCATGTTTGCTGATCTCGATCGGGAATTTCTTCCCGTGGTCGTCCCGCACCGTCATTGCCCGCACGCGCAGCTCACGCTCATTGCCGCCCAGCCTTTCGTACGTGTCTTCGTCAATGATCTTGAAGTCAACCTTGTAGCCACCCCAGAACGCGCGAAACTCCGCGGTAACATTCTCGGGTTCTTCGGCAAGGTTTACGTCGAAGATCACGTAGCCTTGCGGTGCAAACCACCTTCTGAGGGCATTGGCGATCGTTGTCTTGAAGAGGCCGAGGTCTTCGACGTCCCCGCAGATAGAGAGATCGATGTCCCGCGAGGGGCGCGTGGAAATGCCGTAGACAATGTCGAGGAGGTTGCCGCCCTTCAGCACTAATTGCTGCATGAGCGTGTTGTCGGCAAACAGGGCGAGGATGACTTCGCGCTTGAGCGCCTGAATGTCGTCGAGCTTCATGTCGGCTGGCGATCCGAAAGTGCCGCACCAAACGGGCAATGAGTCTACTGGGCGGGCGTCGGTATGTCAACCGTTTCCGGCGGCGTAGCGGCCGCGAACACGCGGTTCCGGCGCGTTGTGCTGAGGGGCGACCTACCTCGCACTCGATTCGGGCTGGATCGGTGCCGGCCCGGGGTTTCCGTCTTGCCCCGGGGTCGCCTCCGGCAGGCCCAAAAGCCGCAGGAACTCCGCCTTGTCCAGCGATTCCCGCTCGATCAGAGCGGCGGCCACCGTGTCCAACTCGCCGCGATGCGCCAGCAGGATGCCCTTGGCCTCCTCGTAGGCCGTGGCCAGCAGTTGTTTCACCTCGCGGTCGACCTGGTCGGCCATTTCGGGGCTGCAATCCAGCGGCCCCTCGCCGTTGGGCAGCGTGGAGCGGGGATAATCGAGGCGGTGCCCGACGTGCATCAGCCCCACCTTCTCGCTCATGCCGTAGGCGGCCACCATTTGCCGAGCCGTCGCGGTGGCGCGGTCCAGATCGTTCTCCGCGCCGGTGCTGACCTCCTGGAAGACGACTTCCTCGGCGGCCCGGCCGCCCAGCATGGCCTTGATGCGGTCCAGCAGCTCGGAGCGGGTCTGGAGGAACTGCTCGCTCTCGGGGAGTTGCAGGGTGTAGCCCAGGGCGGCCCGGCCGCGCGGCACGATGCTGATCTTCTGCACCTGGTCGGCGTGCTGGCTGAAAGTGGCCACCAGGGCGTGGCCGGTCTCGTGATAGGCCACCCGCCGCTTCTCTTCCTCGACCAGGCGGCGGCTCCTCCGCTCGGGTCCCGCCACCACCTTCTCCACCGCTTCCTCCAGGTCGTCCTGGCTGATGGACTCCGCCTTGCGGCGGGCGGCGATGAGGGCCGCCTCGTTCAGCGCGTTGGCCAGGTCCGCCCCCGAGAACCCCGGCGTGCCCCGCGCGATCCGCTGGAGATCGACCCCGGGGGCCAGCGGTTTGCCGCGGGCATGGACTTGCAGGATGGCCAGCCGGCCCTCCAGGTCCGGAGCGTCGATGACCACCTGGCGGTCGAAGCGCCCGGGCCGCAACAGGGCCCGATCCAGCACCTCTGGCCGGTTGGTGGCCGCCAGGATGATCACGCCCACGTTGGCCTGGAAACCGTCCATTTCCACCAGCAGCTGGTTGAGCGTCTGCTCGCGCTCGTCGTTCACCGGGCCGAGGTGTACGCCCCGCTCGCGGCCGATGGCGTCCAACTCGTCGATGAAAATGATTGAAGGGGCTTGGGCCTTGGCCTGCTCGAAGAGGTCGCGGACGCGGGCGGCCCCCACGCCCACGAACATCTCCACGAACTCGCTGCCGCTGAGCGAGAAGAAGGGCGCGGCGGCCTCGCCCGCCACCGCGCGGGCCAACAGCGTCTTGCCGGTGCCCGGCGGCCCGACCAGCAACACCCCCTTGGGAATCTTCGCGCCCAGGGCGGTGTAGCGGCCGGGGTGCTTCAAGAAGTCGACCACTTCCTGCAGCTCGTACTTGGCCTCGTCGCAGCCGGCCACGTCGCCGAACGTCACGCCCGTGTTGCGGTCGGCAAGCACGCGGGCCTTGCTCCGCCCAAAGCCCATCACCGCCTGCCCGGCGTTCCGCAGTCCCCGCGAGAGGAAGATCCACAAGAGAAAGATCAACCCCAACGGCAGGATCCAGGCGAACAGGAATTGGGCCAAGAGGCTGGATCGGGCAAAGGAGAACTGGACGCCGTGGCTCTCCAATTCCTCGACCAGCTTGGGATCGGCTTCCTGAGAGCCGCAGACGGTCCGGAACGCGAAGGGCGTGGCGGCGGGTTTCTGCTCGGCTTTCGCCGTGTCGGATTTTCCCGCTTGCGTCTTCTCCGCTTGCGGCTTCGCGCCTTCCGCTGGGGCCTTCTTGTTCTCCGCTTGCGGCTTCGCCCCTTCCGCCGAAGTCTGCTTGTGCTCCGTTTTCGCTTCCGCCGGCGGTTTCGCGGCCTTGGGCACGATTTGCCCGGTAATCTCGCTCTCGTGGATCACCACGTCCGCGACTTCGCCCTGGGCCAGGTGATGCTTGAACTCGCTGTAGGAAATCGTCTGCACGGGGACATTGGACAAGATGTCTTGCCAGACCCAGAGAACCAGCAGCACCAGGGGGATGTACCACCACGGGAACGTCGTGAGCCAGGGGCGGCGCGGGCGGTCGCCAGGCTTCCCCGGCGGTCCGTCCGGCCCTTTCGGTGGTTCGGCACTATCAGCCATCGCTCGAGCGCCCCCGCTAAAAATGGGCTACGGGCGTGCGGCCCGCATTTTCCCAGGCGGGCCGGACACCTGCTGCCCCCCTTAAAATTGCCCGGCGGCGTATGCTAAAGTGTATGCGAATATCTCCCTGGGGCTAACCCCGCGAGTGGGGCACCAGCCGCCAGTCACTGCTCGCCAGCCACCAGCCACCAGCACGGGGACACCGATCATGAAGCGTCGTTTCAAGGACCTTTCGCCGTCGGAGGTGGTGGCGCTGGCGATCTCGCTGGAAGAGGAAGACGCCAGGATCCTGCAGGAGTTTGCCCGCGTGCTGCGGCCGAACTATGCAAAGGCCGCCGGCGAGCTGGACGCCATGCGCGTGGAGGAAGACGGGCACCGGCACCGGCTGGTGGAGCTGTTCCGCGCGAAGTTCGGCCAGGAGATTCCGCTGTTGAAGCGGGAGGACGTGCAGGGGTTCGTCCGCCGCGACCCGATTTCGTCGGCCCAGCCCTGGGACGTGCAACGCATCCGGCGGCACGTGGCGCTGATGGAATTGGAGACGCAGCGGTTCTACACGCGTGCCGCCGCGACGGCCACGGACGCGCAGATGCGGCAATTGCTGGGCGATCTGGCCGAGGCCGAGCGGCGGCACGAGGCCCGCTCGGCCACGATCGATCCGCAAGGGCAGCCCGAAAGCGAACAGGCCGCCGAAGCCCGCATCGCCCGGCAACTGTTCGTGCTGCAGGTGATTCAGCCGGGGCTGGTGGGGCTGATGGACGGCTCGGTCTCGACGCTGGCCCCGCTGTTTGCCGCCGCCTTCGCCACGCGGGCCAGCCAGATTGCGGACGCGCGGGCGACCTGGTCCACGTTCCTGGTGGGGCTGGCGGCCGCCGTGGGCGCGGCCATCAGCATGGGCTTTGCCGAGGCCCTCTCCGACGACGGCAGCCTGACGGGCCGCGGCCGGCCGTGGCTGCGGGGCGTGGTCTGCGCCGGCATGACCTTCGTGGGCGGCATCGGCCACGCCCTGCCGTACCTGATCCCACATTTCTGGACCGCCACCGCCATCGCCAGCGCGGTCGTGGCCCTCGAGCTGATGGCCATCGCCTGGATCCGCAATCGTTACATGCAGAGCCCGTTCACCACCACCGTATTCCAGGTTGTGGTGGGCGGTGGGCTCGTGTTCCTGGCGGGAATCCTCATCGGCATCTCTTAGCTCCCCGGCCCCCGACCCACTCCCACAGAGAGAGGCGAGGGCCGGCGCGACATTTCTGGGCACCCCTTCGCTTGCCGCGTAGGTAACTGGCGGTGTTTGGGGTATTTGTATGAGCTTGGGCACGTTTTGTATCCCGCATCCCCACTACTTCCGATACAAGCCATACCGCCCATACGTTCCGCACAACCAAGACATTCCGAACGCGACACATTTACCGAGAAAGTTCCCCGATTTCATAGCTGCGCGGTCCGCAAACCACCGTGCGAGCATCGACCCGTCTTACAAATGCAAGGAGGCGAATCGTGAGAAAGACCTTATCAGCACTGCCTATGCTGCTCGGCCTGCTCGTCGGCCTGACGGCCTCCAAGGCCCTTGCCCAGCAGTCGGCCTACTTCGGGCCGGGCTCCACGGTCGGATTCGCCGACGCGGGTCCCAGTTCGGGGGGTAGCTCCAACCCGTTCGTGCCGGAGGATTCGGCCAGTAGCAGCAAGAAGAAGATCGACTTCGCTCAGAAACCGGCCCCGACTGCGGGCAGTGACAGCAAGAGCGAGCCGGCCTCCAACAACGGCGCGAGCGGGTCGCCATCCTGCGGCTGCGGCGAGGGCGGCCAGGCTTGCGGTTGCGGCGAGGCCTGCCCATCTTGCGGCTGCGCCTGGGGCTGCGGCTGCGTGAGCGGTTGCGACGCCTGCCCCCCCTACGGCCTGGTGCTGTTTGGCGGAGTCGAGTCGTTTCGCAACATCGCCAATCGGGACTACCAGAACAACGACGGCCTGCGGTTCGGCGCCAACCTCGGCGTGCCGCTGCCGGTGCTGAGAGACTACGGGTTCGGCGGCCAGATCGGCGGCAGCTTCGGGGCATACCACCTGGACGGCCGCACCTTCCCGGATGGCGATCCCACCATTGACCCGAACAGCGCATTGAGCGACGTCGAGCAGCAGTACTTCATCACCATTGGCATCTTCCACCACGCCACCGAGAACTTTCCGCTGAACATGGGCTTCGGCCACGACTGGATGATCGCCGACGCCTACGGCGCCTTGGCCACCTCGCCCTGGCTCGACCAGTGGCGGGGGCAAATCGGCTACGCCATCAGCGATTGGAATGAACTCGGCGTCTGGAGCGCGCTGCACGGTCGCGGCGACGGGAAAGTGGTCACCCTGGGGGGAGTCGCCACCGACATCGGATACCGCGCCATCGACCAGTGCAACTTCTTCTGGCACCACAACTACGACTCGGGGGCCGATAGTTGGCTGTGGATGGGCTTCCTGGAGAACGAGAAGATCGGCGGCTCGGGGAGCCTCGGGGAGTATACCGTGGGGGCCAGGATGCAAGTTCCGTTGACGGAGCGCGTGGCCCTGTATGCCGAGGCCGAGTACATGCGGCCGTCGGCCGCCCCCGGTGTCGGCGCCTCGATGGAAAACGCCTTCAGCGTCGGCTTCGGCCTGGCGTTCTTCCCCAACGGCAGCTCCAAGAACCGCACGGTCGCCGGAAGCTGCTGGATGCCTGTCCTGCCGGTAGCCAACAACGGCACCTTCCTGATCGACAGCACCCTCCCGGCGCTGTAGGCCGCCGGCGGTGAACCACTTGCGGATTTCGCCTGTCAGAAAGCCTCCGGATGCCGTCCGGGGGCTTTGGAATTTGTCAACCGCGCGCGGCCCAATATGTCCAACGATGCTGTGTTCCAGACGCTGGCCGGCAGCGGCGTGATCCCGGTTCTGGCGATCGAGTCCGTCGAGGCGGCCCTGCCGTTGGCCGACGCCCTGTTGGACGGCGGCCTGCCGGTGGCGGAAATCACGTTCCGCACCGCCGCCGCAGCCGAGGTGATCGCGAAGCTCTGCCGCCAGCGGCCGCAGCTCCTGGTGGGGGCGGGCACGGTCCTCACGCCGGCCAACCTGGAGGCGGCCGTCGCCTGCGGGGCCCGCTTCGGGGTGGCCCCGGGCCTGAATCCCCGCATCGTCCAGTTGGCCCGGCAACACCGCCTGCCCTTCATCCCCGGTGTGGCCACCGCCAGCGAGATCGAAGAGGCCCTGGAGCTGGACTGCCGGACCGTGAAGTACTTTCCCGCCGAGCTGGCCGGCGGCGTGAAGATGCTCGAGGCCCTTTCGGGCCCCTACGCGCACACGGGTCTCCGCTTCGTGCCGACCGGCGGCGTCACCGCCGGGAACCTCGCGGCCTACCTCAGCCTGCCGGCCGTGCTGGCGGTCGGTGGCACGTGGATCGCCAAGAAGGACGATCCGGCCGCCGGCCGCTGGTCGGAGATTCGCCGGCGCTGCCAGGCCGCCGTCGAGATCGTCCGCCAGGTCCGCCAAAAAGCCGCGACCGCCGGTCGCGTCCTATAGCCGCCACCGCCGGTCGCGGCTTTATGTCGGTTCGCCGAAACGCTCGGCGACGATCTCGCGGACCTTCTTGACGTCCTCCGCGCGGCTGGCCCGGCAGACGAGCGTGGCGTCGGGCGTGTGTACGATCACCAAGTCCTCGCAGCCGAGCACCGCGATCAAATGGCTCGGGTCGCTGCTGGCCACCAGCGTGCCGCGGGTGTCCAACAACACGTGTCGCGGGGCGGCCAGGGCGTTGCCGCTCGGGTCGCGGGGACAGACCTCGGCCCAAGCGGTCCAGGAGCCGATGTCGCGCCAATCCAGCCGCATCGGGATGGCCGCCACTTGAAAGTCGGGGTCGGCCGAGACCGGCTCCATCACGGCATAGTCCACGCTGATCTTGGGGAGGGTCGGATAGACCTCGTCCAGCACCGCCTGCCGGTCGGGGCCGTCCCAGGCCGCGGCGATCCGCGCCAGGCCCGCGTGCGACGCCGGGGCCCAGCGGCGCATGCACTCCAGCAGCGTCGCCGCCCGCCACACGAACATCCCGCTGTTCCACAAGTACCGCTCGGGTCCGGCGGCCAGGTAGCTGCGGGCGGTCGGCTCGTCCGGCTTCTCGCGGAACCGCGCGACCAGCCGGGCCGGCGAAGCCTCGCCCAACTGCGGTCCCAGCTCCAGGTACCCGTAAGCGGTGGCGGCGTAGGTCGGCGCGATGCCGAAGGTCACCAAGGTGCGGGGGCTGGCCTCCGCCAACTCGAGCCCGGAGCGGACGATCGCCTGGAAGCGATCGGTCGGCTGGATGAGGTGGTCGGCCGTCAGTACGGCGATGACCGCTTGCGGGTCGCGGCGGGCCAGGATCGCCGCGCCCAGGCCGACCGCGTTGAGCGTATCGCGGCCGACGGGCTCGCCGAGGAGTTGGTCCGGGGCCAGGCCGGGCAGGGCGTCCAGAATCGCCCGCGTGTGCTGCCGGCTGGAACAGACGTAGCGCTGCCCCTGGGGGATCAGCCCCTCCAGTCGCTCGTAGGCGAGTTGCAGGAGACTCCTGCCCGCCATCAGCGGAAGGAGGTGTTTCGGCAGGCCGGCCCGGCTCATCGGCCACAGCCGGGTCCCCGAGCCGCCGGCCAGGATCAACGTGTAGCGCATGGGGTCAGACTCCAAAGATGGGCATGGTTCGATTCGGGAGGCCAGCGGGCCTGGCCACAGGGCCCACGATGCCAAAGCCCGCCGGAAAGGTCAAGGCGAATCTTTACTTGCACTGGTATCCGACGGTCCCGGCTTGTCCGCCAGAACCAGGGAGGCGCGGAAGCCCAGGAGGTCGTAGCGGCGCCCGGGCTCGTCGTCGGCGCGGTAAGCCGAGCGGCAGCGCCTCGGCGGGTAGTCCCAGCACCCGCCGCGAACCACGCGCCCCGAGCCCCCGGAAGGCCCCACCGGATCATCTGTGGGCGAATTCGCGTAATACTCCTTGTCGTACCAGTCCTGGCACCACTCCCACACGTTCCCGTGCATGTCATACAGCCCCCATGCGTTCGCCCGCTTCCCGCCTACCGCGTGCGGCCTCCCGTCAGAATTGTGGTAGAACCAACTGTAGTCGGAAAGCCCGTTCTCGTCGTATTCCTTGGGAACCGCTTTCCCGTCAAGACTGAGGCCGTACCGACCCGTATTCCCCGCGCGACACGCATATTCCCACTGCGCCTCCGATGGCAGGCGGTACGTGCGCCCCGCCGACCGTTCCTCCGGCAGATCCGATAGTTTCCGGCAAAACTCCACCGCATCATCCCACGATACATTCTCCACCGGAAACGGCTTCGTGTCCTGACCGGCTACCTTGTCTTTGCCCTTGCCTGTCGCCGAGAACTCGCTGGGATTGGTCCCCATGACCCGCTGGTACTCCTCCTGCGTGACCAGGCAGGTCCCCAGGTAAAACAGCCTGGTAACCCGCACCCGATGCTGCGGCCCCTCGCCCGGCAAACGCTCCTTGTACCACTGGTCATTATCAGGTCTCTTCAACTCCGCCTCGATCAGTTCCTTGGGCGAGCCCATCATGAACTCGCCCGGCGGGATGAGCACCAGCTTCATGCCGATGGAGTTGGTGATCTCAACCGGAACGCCGAGATGCTTGGCCCAGGCCGTTTGGTGCTCCTTCGCCTTCTTATCGTCGAAGGGCGCAACGGCGGGAGGCGGACCGGTCTGCTGCGTGGCCGGTGCTGGGCGCTCCGTGGTCGGCGCTGAATACTGAGTGCCCGACGCTGCCGGTTTGTCCGCCAGAGCGAGGGAGACGCGGAAGCCCAGGTCGTGGCTGCGGATCCCGGGCGAGAGGTTGTGCCGGTCCGCAGAGCGGCAATTCCCGGCATCGTTGAACCAGCTACCGCCGCGGCGCACGCGGAACGAGCCAAATGGGGTTGACGGACCGGGCGGGTCATTTTGTGGAGACGTTTTGTAGTAGTCCTCGCGGAACCAATCCGCACACCATTCCCATACGTTCCCGTGCATGTCGAAGAGGCCCCAGGCGTTGGGCTTCTTCTCGCCCACCGGATGCGTCTTTTTCTCCGAATTCTTCTCGTACCATCCGTAATCATCCAGCCCGAACTCGCTGTCGCCGAAACACCACTCGCCCGTGCTCCCGGCCCGGCACGCATACTCCCACTGGGCCTCGGTCGGCAAGCGGTAACTCCCCCGCGCATCGCCCAACTTCTCGTTGAGTTTCTCGAGGAAGAGCTGGCAATCCCCCCAACTGACACTTTCCACGGGGTTCCTCGGCCCCTTGAACTCGCTTGCGTTGCCGGCCTTGCCCATCACCGCTTCCCACTCCTCCTGCGTCAGCTCGTATTTGCCGAGATAGAACGCCTTGGTGATCGTCACCTTGTGGGCATCGCCGCCCTCACCCATCGTGAACTCGCCCGGCGGGATTAGCACCAGTTTCATGCCAACGGGATTGGTCATCTCCACCGGCACACCGAGGTAGCCGGCCCACGACTCCTGGTGCTTCCGCGCCTGTTGGGTGTCGAACGGCGCGACGGCGGGCGGCGGGCCGGCCTGCCGGGTGCCCGGCACTGGGTGCTCCCTACTCGGCGCTGGATGCTGAGTCTCCGACGCTTCCGGCTTGCCCGGCAGAACCAGGGAGACGCGGAAGCCCAGGTCGTAGTAGCGGCCCCCGGGCTCGACGATGAGGCGGTATGCCGGCCGGCAGCGCCCCGCCGAAGTAAACCAGCTACCGCCGCGTTGTACGCGGTTCGAGCCGTCGAGGGGACCAGCCGGGTCGTCCATGGGCGAGTTCGCATAATAGAACCTGTCGTACCAGTCCTGGCACCACTCCCACACGTTCCCCTGCATATCATACAATCCCCATCCGCTCGCTCGCTTGAGGCCCACCCGGTGCGGCATCCCACCCGCGTTGTCGCCGAACCAATCGTAGTTGGACAACTCGTGCTCCTCGTACTCTTTGGGAGTCCCGCTGCGGCCCGAGCTGAAGCTGTACCGACCCGTGCCCCCGGCGCGGCAAGCATATTCCCACTGCGCCTCCGAAGGCAGGCGATACACTCGCCCGGCCGCCTTCTCTTCCGGCATCTCCGATAGTTTTCGGCAGAACTCCACCGCCTCGTCCCAGGATACATTCTCCACCGGAAACCGCTTCGTGTCCTGGCCGGCTACCTTGTCTTTCTCCTTGCCCGTGGCCGAGAACTCGCTGGGATTCACGCCCATCACCCGCTGGTATTCCCCCTGCATCACCAGGTAGGTCCCCAAATAAAACGGCTTGGTGATCCGCACCCGGTGCTGTGGCCCCTCACCGGGCAGATGATCCTTGTACCACTGGTCATCGCCACCTGCCTTCAACCCCTCTTCGATCAATTCCTTGGGCGAGCCCATCTCGAACTCGCCCGGCGGAATGAGCACCAGCTTCATGCCGATGGAGTTGGCCATCTCGACCGGGACGCCCAACTGTTTGGCACAGCGATCCTGGTACTTTCGTGGCTCCCGGGCGTCGAAGGGGGCTACCACCGGTTTCAGCGTGACCCGGACCTTCATTTGGCCACCCCGCGTGACCGTAATGCTCTGGGAGTCGAGTTGGAACCGGTCGTCGCCACCCTGGACGGCAAGGCCGTACTTGCCGGGGCTGAGGCTGAGCGTCCAACCCGACTTCCTATCCACCAGTTGGACTTTCCGCCCGCCTTGGCTGACGGCCACTTGCACGTCCTTGCCGAGGCTTTCGTTGATCTCGACCGTTAGCGTCCCATGGCGGAGCGTGAGCACCAGGATGATCCCCAGCAGCAACACCAGGCCGCCGCCGATGCCCAAAAGCACCAGCGGCTTGCGGCGAGCCGCGCCGGCTGCCCGCTTCACCTTGCCCAAAATGTTCGTGCCCGTGTCTTGCCGGCCCATGTACGGCATGGTGCGTTCCGCACCGGTGGTCTCAAGCGGCTTTGTCAGCGTGCCGACCGGCCTGTTTTCCCGCAAGAATGCCAGGCTCCTGGACAGGGCCGCGCTGGAGGATTCGGCCTTCGTCGCCGCCGCCGCCGGCCGCCCCGAAGACAGGCCCAAGATCGCCTCCAGCTCCGCCGCCACCTCGGCCATCGACTGGTAGCGGTTCTCCGGTTTCTTGGCCAGCAGCTTCTGGAAGAGAGCATCCAGTTCCGCGGGCACGTCCGGCCGGGCCGCGCGCACTGAGGGGATCGGCTCCTCGCGATGGGCCACCAGCACCTGCATCAGCGTTTCGCGGACATAGGGCGGCTGGCCGGTCACGAGCCGGTAGAGCGTGCAGCCCAAGGCATAAATGTCGGCGCGGGTATCCACATTGTGGCTGTCGAACGCCTGCTCGGGGGCCATGTAGTCGCAGGTGCCCATCACCTGGCCGCTGGCGGTCAGGCGTTCCGACCCGCCCAGGGCCGCGTCGGCGCCGGCGATGCGGGCCAGGCCCATATCGAGAATCTTGACCGTGCCCTTCTTGTCCAAGAGCAGATTGCCCGGCTTGATGTCGCGGTGCACAATGCCCTGCTCGTGGGCATATTGAAGCCCGCGAGCCGCCTGCAAGACGCACTCGACCGCCTCCCGGACGCCCAGCGGCCCGCGATCCTTGACAATGCTGGCCAGGTCGCGGCCCTCGACGTACTCCATCGCCAGGTAGTGCATGCCCTGGTGCTCGCTGGCGTCAAAGGCGGTGACAATGTTGGGATGCGAGAGCTTGGCCGCCGCTTCCACCTCGCGATGGAACCGCTCGATGGCCCCGGCCTGCTTCATGGCCGAAGCGGAGAGGATCTTGATCGCCACGGTGCGTTTCATCCGGCGGTGCTGGGCCTTCAGCACTACGCCCATCCCACCCTCGCCGAGCTTGTCCAGCACGACATACTCGCCGAAGGCCAGCCCCTTGGTCTTGCCCTGGTAGACGGCCTGGGCCTGGTACTTGGTGAGCTTGCCCCGCTGGACGAGCACTTGGGCGAGCTGCTGCACATCCTTGGGCCGCTTCTCGGGGGGGATGCTATCCTGAAACGTGGAGACCTCGGCCGCCGACATGAGGCCGCTCTCGGCCAGCCGCTCGATGAACTGGGCGATGCTGAGCGACATGTTTTCCCTCTACAGGAGGGCAGGCTGAATTAAGTCTCACCTCCAATATACATGTCCAACCCGATAAAGCAAGTGAGGATTGGATGGGAAGGAGAAGGTGGCCACCTTTCCGCAGTGTCGGATACGAATACACCGACATCGGACGGGCGCACTGGAACGGCCTGATCGGCGGCCTGCGCCTCTGGTTCTAGCGAGCCGCGTCAGAACTTGGCGGCTGTCGGGGCGGGGGCCAGTTCGGGGGGAACGATCTCGGCCGGCTGCGCGGCACCCGGCTCGCCGGCCAGTTGCGGCCCGTCCGCGATCTCCTCCACCCCCGGCTCCGGCGTGATGGACTCGATGTAGCGGCGGATGAACTGCAGCGTCTCGTCCACGGTGTCGGCCTGGATCAGCATCAGGTCGCCGGGCTGGGCGCTGCCCAGCGCCATCTCGACCGCGGCGTCGGCCCCCTGGATCTCGTCGATCTGCCGGGTCCGCTTGCCCGACTCGACTCCCTGCCGGATCAGGCGGATGATCTGGCCGGCGGCGCGGCCGCGGAGGTAGTGGTCCTCGTAGAGGATGACGCGGTCGAAAGCATTGCCGAGGATCTCGCCTTGGCGGATCATGTCGGCGTCGCGGCGGTCGCCGGCGGTGGTATAGACGCAAGTCCGCCGCTGGTGCGGAAACGGCTCCATGGCCCGCACCAGCGCCCGCAGCGCGTCGGCATTGTGGCCGTAGTCCACCACGACCGTGGCTCCGCGAATCTCCAGCACGTTGAAGCGCGCCGGGGCTTTTTCCGTGTCGGCGGCGAAGGTTTCGGCGCGGGCGGCGATCACTTCGGGCGGCACGCCCAGCGCGATGGCCGCTCCCACGGCGGCCAGCGTGTTCTCGACGTGGAAGCCGACCTGCCCGCCCCGGCATAGCGGCACGCGCGACAGCGGCAACAGCGGCTGCTGCCGCGGGCCGTCGGCCAGGACGATCGTGTTCTGCCGGACGAAGAGCGCCTGGCCGCCGGCGTGGCGGTGCCGGACGATCACCGGGTGGTTCTCGTCCAGCGCGAAGTAGCAGATCTTGCCGGCGCAGTAGGGCTCCATGCCGACCACCAGGGGATCGGCGGCGTTCAAGACGGCGGTGCCCTCGGGAGGCACGACGTCGACGATCGCGCGCTTCACCTTGGCCAGGTCCTCGACGGTATGGATTTCGTTCAGGCCCAGGTGGTCGCCGTCGCCGATGTTCGTGACCACCGCCACGTCGCAGCGGTCGAAGCCCAGCCCGGCGCGGAGGATGCCGCCGCGGGCGGTCTCGAAGACCGCGACCTCGACCGTGGGGTTGAGCAGGACGGAGCCGGCGCTCCAGGGGCCGCTGCAGTCGCCGCTGTCGATGCGGCGGCCGTCGATGTAAATCCCGTCGGTCGAAGTCATGCCGACCTTCAGGCCCAGCCCGCGGAGGATGTGGGTCAAGAAGCGGGTGGTGGTGGTCTTGCCGTTCACGCCCGTGACGGCGGCGATGGGGATCCGCCCGTCCTGGCCGCCGGGAAACAACAACTCGACGATGGCCTTGCCCACCGGCCGCGAGACGCCGACCGAGGGTTGCAGGTGCATGCGCAGCCCCGGCGCGGCGTTGACCTCGACCACCACCCCGCCTTGTTCCTCCAACGGCACGCTGATGTCGTTGGCGATGATGTCCACGCCGGCGATGTCCAAGCCGATGGCCGCGGCGGCCTCGACGGCGCGGGCAGCCACTTGCGGATGGACCCGCTCGGTGACGTCGATGGCCGTGCCCCCGGTGCTCAGGTTGCCGTTGCGGCGCACGAGCACCACGCTGCCGGCCGGCGGCACGCTCTCGGGGCTCAGCCCCTGGTCGGCCAGCACGGCCAGGGCGACGGCGTCGAGCTTGATCTTGCTCAGCACGGTGGCGTGGTGCTCGCCGCGGCGCGGGTCCTGGTTGGCCAGGTCGATCAGTTGCACGACGCTGCGGCTGCCGTCGCCGAGGAC
>Ga0326727_10001516_pt1 | contig 85421 bp, 72 predicted proteins | sample MB2enrmetagenome_FD_207643 | JGI IMG/M metagenome (GOLD analysis project Ga0326727, IMG submission 207643) | Lab enriched peat soil microbial communities from McLean, Ithaca, NY, United States - MB29MY | ecosystem: Environmental > Terrestrial > Soil > Wetlands > Peat | place: USA: New York... | reverse complement strand
GCGCCGCCCACCGAATGGGTGGCGACGCCGCCCACCACCGCGCCGCCCGCGCCGCCGATCAAGGCGCCGTTCGCTTCGCGATTGCTCATGCAGCCGCCCAAGGCGAGCGAAAACGCCAGCGCGCTAATCACGATAATTGTTCGCATAAAGCCCTCCGCCTCGAATCGCCCGCCACGCCCGAGAGGAGGATGCCGCGGCCCGCGCCGCTTGTATAGAGACGAACGACGCCGGCGCGCGCCGGCGTCACGCTCGCTTTCGCAATCAGGCGGCTTCCTCGATCGCCGCTTCCTCGCCGTCGGCGGCCTCGCCCTTGGCGCCGCGCCGCTGCGACCTCTTCAGTTGCGCCTCGATCACCTTGAGCGCGTCGATCTCGCTCAGCTTCTGCACCGCGGCGATCTCGCGCATCATCCGATCGAGCGCCGCCTCGTAGAGCTGTCGCTCGGAATAGGACTGCTCAGGCTGCGCCTCGGAGCGATAGAGGTCGCGCACCACCTCGGCGATCGCATTGATGTCGCCCGAGTTGATCTTCGCCTCGTACTCCTGCGCTCGCCGCGACCACATGGTGCGCTTGATGCGCGCGCGGCCGGTGAGAATGTCGAGCGACCGCTTGGCCGCCTCCGGCTCGGACAGCTTGCGCATGCCGACGCCCGCCACTTTCGCGGTGGGCACCCTGAGCGTCATCTTGTCCTTGGCGAAATTGATGACGAACAGTTCGAGCGTGAACCCGGCGACTTCCTGGTTCTCCACCGCCACGATCTGCCCGACTCCATGCGCCGGATAGACGACGAACTCGTTGAGCTTGAAGCCCGGGCGCGCCGGCTTCGCCGCCTTCTGCACGGCAACGTCCTCGACGCGCTCGCCGGGCTTGGCGGCGACCGGCGGCCGCTTGGCGGCGGGCGCGACGCTCGGCTTGACGACGACGGCCAGCCCCGCCGGCGGCGTCGCCGCCGCGGTTTCGCGCGGGCTCTTCGCTTCGACGACCACCGCCGGCTTGTCGACCAGCGGGCGCGCCTGCGCCGGGAGCGCCGCCTCGGCGGCGGGCGCCTGCGCCGCGATCGGCTTGGTCGCCTTCTCGGCGACGCGCCCAGGCTTCGTCGCCCGGGCCGCGAGGGCGGCGCGGCGCGCGCTCTCGGTCTTGCTCGGGCTCGCCTTGGCGTTCGCCGGCCGAGCGGCCTTGCTCTTCGTCGCCGACTGGGCCGGACGCGCCGAGGCCGACGCTCCGACCGGCTTGCGCTTGCGGGACGGCGTCGAAGGAGCGGTCGCCTTGGTCTTCTTCGCTGGGGTTCTCGACGCTCGCTTATTCGCCTTTTTCCGCGCAGCCATGGTGCAAACTCTCCAAACGCAAAAAAAACTGCCCGCCGCCGCTATTCCGTCATGCGGGCGTCGATCCTTCAATTGTCAACGCAGATCGCCCTCGAACGGGATGTTCGAAGAACACAATAATCTCGCGAGGGGCCGGCGGGCTCCATTAACGACGTCCTATCACAATTTCGCCGAAAAATCAAAAGGGATCGGACTAACGGTTAATAAACGCCATCGCGGCGTGTGAATGAGTCTCGCGTCCGCCCGGCGGTCGCCTCAATCGCCCTGACCTGGCTTGGGCGAGAAAAACTCCGCATATTTGCCCGGTCGGCCGTCGAAATCCTTCGCGTCGGGCAGCGGCTCCCGTTTCGCGGTGACGTTGGGCCAGATTTTCGCGTATTCGGCGTTGACGCGCGCCCACGACTCCAGCCCCGGCTCGGTGTCGGGCTTGATCGCCTCGGCGGGACATTCGGGCTCGCACACCCCGCAGTCGATGCATTCGTCGGGGTGGATGACGAGCATGTTCTCGCCCTCGTAGAAGCAATCGACGGGACAGACCTCCACGCAATCCATGTACTTACACTTGATGCAGTTCTCCGTCACCACATACGTCATCGAGCCGTCCCTCGCCGGATCGAGCGCCGCGGCGAAAATCGCCGGCGACCTCTCTTCCTCTCAATTCTTCCTCTCAACCGATTCCGATCGCCGCGCGCCGAAATCGGGCGACGATAGTAACATTCGCTCGCCAAAACGATCAATCGCCGCGGCGGCTTCGCTTGCGCGTCCGCGGGCCGCGCCGCGCCGGCTATTTCGTCGGGTCGCGCGACTTCAGCAGGGGCTTGAGGTCGAGCAGCTTGGCGAACGGCGAGTCGAGATTCACGCGCGGCTCGGGCGGCGGGGCGCGCGAACGCCCTTTGTCGCCGCCCGCGGGCTCGGCCGTCCGGCGTTCGTCGTCCTTCCCGCCTTTCTTGAACGGGCCCCTTCGCGGCGGCGGGCAGCGGTCCTCGCGCGGCGGTCCGCCGGCCGCGGCGGCGGCGTCGGCCGCCGAACCATCCGCCGCCGGCCGCGCCGTTTCATTCGCCGCCGGCCGCGCCTCGGCCGCGGGAGGACGGTCCCGCCACGGCTTGCGCGGCTGGGCTCCGGGCGCGCGGCCGCGCGCCTCGCCGGGCGCCGCCGCCTCGCCGCCGTGCGGCGGCCGGACGTGGCTCCGGCCATGGCGGCGCGGGTGATGCGGCGCCGGGCGCCAAATCTCGATCAGCTCTTCCTCGGTCGGCGGCGGGTCCGAGGCGGCGGGCGCGCTGGCCTCGCCGCTCGCGCCGGCGACAGCGACGTCGGGCGCCTCCGGCGCCTCGGGCCGAGGCGCGCTCGCGACGATCTCTTCGTCCGCGGAGGGCGCCGCTTCGGGCAGAGCGGGTTCGCCTTGCGGCGGCGACGCCGCCTCCGCGGCGGCCTCGCTCGCCCTCTCTTCCCCTTCCGCTTCGGCGGCCAACCTGGCGACGGCCTCGTCGGTCGTCTCCTCGCCCGTCGTCGCGGCGCCCTCGGCCGCGGCTTCTCGTTCGCTCGCCGCCTCGGCGATCGGCTCGGCGGCGGGCGCCGCGGCGCTCGCCGGCTCGCCGCCCGCAGCCTCGACGGCCGGCTCGGCGGGCGGGGGCGCGGCCTCGCCGCTGGCCGCCTCGGCGGGCGGCGGCGGCGCGGCCGGCTCGGTCGCGGCGACGGCGGCGCGGAGCGCGACGGCGGCGAGATACGCCGCCTTCTTCACCATGTGGCTGGCGAACCCGAGCGAATTCAGAATTGAGGCGAAGCGCTCTCCCGAACAGCCGGTCAGCGACGTCATCTGGCTGGTGACGACGAAGCCCTCGACGTTCTCCCCCCCGGACGCGCCGGCGTTCGGCGGTCGGCGGGGCAAAGCGGCGCGGATCAAATCCATCAGCCGCTCGACGATGTCGACGCGCACCGCGCGCTCGCCGCAGATGCGGAAGCCGGCGACCCGGTAGGCTTCGGCCGAGGCGGGGGGCTCGATCGCGAACGAGGTTCGGCCCGAAGCGGCGAACTGGAGCGCCCGCTCGGCGGCCGTCCCGTTGTCGGCGTCGCGGCGGGAGAGCGCCCAAAGCTGCGCGCACAGCGTGCGCGAGGCGGGCTTCAGCAGCGCCGGGACGAAGATGTAGTAGGCGCCGAAGCGCACGCCCAGCTTGCGCAGGGCGCCGCGCGCGGTCTGGTCGAGCGCCTTCACCTGCGCCTTGACGCGCTCGCGCTCGAGCACGCCGAGCGCCTGGGCGAGCTTGAGGGCGAGGTCGCGCACCTCCTCGGGCAGGGGCTCGGGCTCGGCCAATTGCGGCAGCGGGGCGAGCGTCTTGCGCACGTGGGCGTCGAGCCATTGCGCGACGCGCCGCTCGACCGTCTCCTTGCCTTCCGCCGAAAGCGCGTCGTCGGCGAGGACGATCGCTCGCGGCTTCAGCGTCGCCTCTCCGGGGGCGAGCCTCGCGACAGGGTCGCCGAGCCAGCGGATCGCGCCGTCGCTGGCGAGCGTCAACGACTCGTCGACCGCCTCGGCGAAACGCGCCGCGCGGGCGGCGAGCTCCTTGGCGAGCTCGGCCTTGCGCACCTCTTCGTCAGCCGGGTCGGCGGCGCCCGCCGCAACGGCGCTTTCGGCCGGCGCGATCTGGAAGCCGCGCAGTTCGGCGAAAGGCGAGGGGCGCTGCGCCGGCGCTGCGCCGGGCGCTTCGCCTTCGTGCGTCGATTCCGCCTCGACCATCGCGCGTCCTTCTTATCGCCGCCTTCGCTTGCGGGTTCGCGGCCGGAAAGCGGCGCCGCCTCGCCCTCAACGGCGCCTGCGGCAAGGCTCTTTACCCGACCGCCGGGGCGCTGCCAATGCCGGAAGGGCCGATCGGCGGTCTGAAGGCGGGAAAAGCGGCGGCCGGCGGCGCGAAAACGGCCGCGCGGCTGGCGAAAGCGCGATTCAGGCGGCGCGCGGCTTCCCGGCGGGAGCGCCGTAAAGGCGTCGATCACTGAAACGGCGTTATCTTCCGCGACGCTGATTCGAAGAAAGGCGCATGTATCGCAACTTCATCTCCGTAGGCGGCTTCACCGCGCTGTCCCGGCTGACCGGCTTCGCCCGCGATCTGATGATCGCGGCGGTGATGGGCGTCGGCCCGCTCGCCGACGCCTTCGTCGTCGCGCTTCGCCTGCCCAACCAGTTCCGCGCCATCTTCGGCGAAGGCGCGTTCAACGCCGCCTACGTGCCGACCTACTCGCGGCTGTTGATCGCCGATGGGGAAGAGCGCGCCAAAATTTTCGCCAGCCGGATCTTCACCCTGCTGCTGCTCTCGCAGGCGGCGTTGTTGTTGTTCGCGCTTCTCTTCACGCCGGAACTGGTCGAGATTATCGCGCCGGGATTCGGCGAGGACCCGCACAAGTTCGCCTTCGCCGTCGCCATGACGCGCGTGACCTTTCCCTATCTCGCCTTCATCACCCTGGCGACGCTGCACACCGCGACCCTTAACGCCCACGGCTTCTTCGGCATGGGGGCCTTCGCCCCGGTGCTGCTCAACCTCTTCGTCATGGCGTTTCTCGCCGTTGCGTTCCTGTTCCCCAACGCCGGCCTCGCCGCGAGCTGGGGGGTGTGCGTCTCGGGCGCCGCGCAGCTCGCGCTGTTGATGGCGGAGGCGCGCCGGCGGGGCGTGCTGGAGCGCCTGGCGATCCCGCGCTTCGACGTCGACGTCAGGCAGTTCTTCGCCGCGCTCGGCCCCGCGGTGATCGGCTCGGCGGGCCAGCAGATCGCCATCCTCGCCGACACGATCTTCGCTTCGCTGTTGCCGGGCGACGCCAACTCGTCGATGTACTACGCGGAGCGGCTCTACCAGTTGCCGCTCGGCGTCATCGGCGTCGCGGCGGGAACGGTGCTGTTGCCGGAAATGAGCCGACGCCTCGCCGCCGGCGACGAGGCCGGCGCCGCGGGCGCGCAGAACCGCTCGATCGCGCTGACCTTCGCGCTCGCCGCGCCTTTCCTCGCCGCCTTCCTGGTCCTGCCGGAGGAGACGGTGCGCGGCGCCTTTCTGCGCGGCGCTTTCACCGCCGAGGCGGCGCGCGGCTCGGCGGCGGTGCTCGAAGCCTACGGGCTCGGCCTCGTTCCGATGGTGCTCATCCGCTCGGCGGTGGCGAGCTTCCAGTCGCGCGGCGATACGACGACGCCGATGCAGTGCTTCTTCGTCGGGCTGACGGTCAACCTCGCGCTGAAGGTCGGCCTCTATCGCTTCCTCGGGCCGGTCGGTCTCGCGCTGGCGACGGCCGCTGGCGCCTGGATCAACTTCGCGTTGCTCATCCTCCTCGGACTGCGCCGCCGCTGGTTCAGCCCCAACGCCAAGCTGATCGAGAACGTCGCCATCGTCGTCTTCGCCGCGGGCGCGGCGACGGCGGCCGCGCCGGCGCTGTTTTGCCAAGCCGACGCGGTTATCGCGCGCCTCCACTTTCTTCGCGACGCGCTCGACATCGCGCTCGCCGGCCTCGCCATAGCCGTCCTCTACGCGGCGCTCTACGTCGCGGGATCGCTGATGTTCGGCCGCTCGCCATGGCGGCAGCTGACCTGATCGGCGCCCTCGCCTATTGTCGGACCCGGGTTTCGTGATAGGGCGTCGGCCGCGCGCCGAAAGTCCCGCGCGCTTTCGTCGCAACCGCAGGAATCGCAGGAGCAGGGATGTCGCGGCGCGCCATCGTCATCGTCGGAGCGGGCCATGCCGGCGTGCAGGCCGCGGCGAGCTTGCGCGAGGAGGGCTGCGACGATTCCGTCGTTCTGCTCGACGGCGCGCCCGGCCTGCCCTACCAGCGCCCGCCGCTGTCGAAGGCGTTCCTCAAGGGCGCGATGGATCTTGCCGGCCTGCCGCTGCGCGCCGAGCAATTCTATCGCGAGAAGGCGATCGAGCTGCGCCTCGGCGAGCGGGCGCGGCGGATCGATCTTTCCGGCAAGCGAATCGAGCTCGCCTCCGGCGGCGCCCTGCCGTTCGATCATCTTATCCTCGCCGCCGGCGCGCGGCCGCGGCCGCTGCCCATTCCCGGTCTCGACCTCGACGGCGCGCTCGGCCTGCGCGGAATCGCCGACGCGCAGGCGATCCGCGAGCGGCTGAAGCCTGGCCAGCGCGTCGTCGTCGTCGGCGCCGGGTTCATCGGGCTGGAGATCGCCGCCACCGCGCTCGCGCTCGGCGCCGAAGTCGCGGTGGTCGAGATCGCTGAGCGGCCGCTCGCGCGTGTCGTCTCGCCGATCATGTCGTCGTTCTTCCTCGCCGCGCATCGAGCTTTCGGCGCGAGGTTCCATCTCGGAGTCGGCGTCGCCGCGATCGAAGGCGCGAACGGCGCGGCGGAAGCGGTCGCTCTGACCGACGGAACGCGCCTGCCGGCCGACGTCGTCATCGTCGGCGTCGGCGTGCTCGCCGAGGATCGCCTCGCGCGCGAGGCGGGTCTTTCCTGCGCCAACGGCGTCGTGGTCGACGCCGAGCTCACGGCCTCCGATCCGGCGGTCTCGGCGATCGGCGATTGCGCCCGCTTCCCGCACCCAATGAGCGCGCGCCCGCTGCGCCTCGAGTCGGTTGAGAACGCGGTCGACCAGGCGCGCTGCGTCGCGCGGCGGCTCGCGGGCAAGCCCGAGCCCTATGCGGCGCTGCCTTGGTTCTGGAGCGATCAGGGCGACCTCAAGCTGCAGATCGTCGGCCTGTCGCACGGGATCGACCGCTGGGTCGCGCGCGGCGACCCACGCTCGCGCGCCTTCTCCGTCTTCGGCTTTCGCGGCGCGACGCTGGCTGCGGTCGAGAGCGTCAACCGCAGCGGCGACCATATGGCGGCGCGCCGCATCCTCGCCGCCGGCGTGCCGCTGACGCCCGATGAGGCCGCCGATCGGCAGTTCGACTTGCGCAAGCTGGCGCTGTCGGCGAAGGCGTGAGCCGCGCTGATCCGGGCGGCCGCGCCCGGATCAGCGCGCGAGGCCGCGTGCGGCGCGTCCGCCGGCGCCCTAGGGCTTCCCGTCGGCGCGGCTGGGGTCGCCGAGGCGATTGTGCAGCCGCCGCTCCCAGTCGATCGCCTCGCGGACGATCTCCTCGAGGTCGTCGCGTTTGGGGCTCCAGCCAAGCTCGCGGCGCACCCGCTCCGCCGCGGCGACGATCGAGGCGGGATCGCCGGCGCGCCGGCCGACATGGTTGACCTTGAAATCAACGCCGGAGACGCGCTTGACCACGTCGACCACTTCCTTGACCGTCGCGCCGTGGCCGTAGCCGCAATTGCAGACCAGGCTGTCGCCGCCCGCCCGCAGATAGGCGAGCGCCGCGAGATGGGCGTCGATGAGGTCAGTCACCTGGATGTAGTCGCGCACGCAGGTGCCGTCGCGCGTCGGATAGTCTTCGCCGTAGATGTCCATGCTCGGGTAGTAGCCCAGCGCGGTCTGCGCGCCGCGCTTGATCAGGTGGGTGGCCTTCGGCGTCGACTGCCCGAGGCGGCCCTGCGGGTCGGCGCCGGCGACGTTGAAATAGCGTAGCGCGACGTAGCGCAGGCCGTGGGCGCGGCCGACGTCCTCGAGAATCCATTCGACCATCAACTTCGAGCGGCCGTAAGGCGAGACCGGTTTCAGCGGCGCGTCTTCGCTGACCGGCTCGGCGCCGGCGTCGCCGTAGACCGCCGCGGTCGAGGAGAAGATGAAATGGCGGACGCCGCCCTCGACCGCGCAACGAATCAGGTTCAGCGCCTTGGCGGTGTTGTTGAGGTAGTAGCCGAGCGGGTCGACAAGCGATTCGGGCACGACGATCTTGGCCGCGAAATGGGCGATAGCGTCGATTTCGTGCTCGCGGATCAGGCTGGAGACGAGCTCCGCGTCGCCGAAATCGCCGACCACCAGCTTGACCGGCTCCGGCGCCGCCCAGGCGAAGCCGGTCGACAGGTTGTCGAGCACGACCACCTTCTCGCCGGCGTCGAGAAGCCCGAGATTCATGTGCCCGCCGATGTAGCCGGCGCCGCCAGTGACCAGAACCGCCATCGCTCCCTCGCGTTCTCCGATAAGTCCCCGCCACCTTAGCAAATTTGCGACGACGGCCGAACCGGCGTTTACTCCGAATGGATGATGGGACATTTACGGCGAATGGCTTAAGGGCTCGATTCGCGGCCCCTCTTGCCTTTTCTAGGCGGCGCGCCGCACAATCGAGGGGAAAGGTTTCGCTCGCATGTTCAGACCCATCCGCAAGGCAGTGCTGCCGGTCGCCGGCCTCGGGACGCGCTTCCTGCCCGCGACCAAGGCGATCCCCAAAGAGATGCTCACTGTCGTCGATCGGCCGATCCTGCAGCACGTGGTCGACGAGGCGCGCGCGGCGGGCGTCGAGCAATTCATCTTCGTCACCGGGCGCAACAAGGGCGTCATCGAAGACCACTTCGACATCAACTACGAGCTGGACGACACGCTGCGCAAGCGCGGCAAGGAGAAGGAGATCGCCGCGCTCGCCGCCGACCTCCTGCCCGCCGGCTCGACCAGCTTCACCCGCCAGCACTTCCCGCTCGGCCTCGGCCACGCGGTATGGTGCGCGCGCAGCCTGGTCGGCGACGAGCCTTTCGCGCTGTTGCTGCCCGACATGATCACCGTCGCCGGGGAGCGCAAGACGCGCTGCCTCGCCCAGTGCGTCGAGGCCTACCAACGCTACGGCGGCAACGTCGTCGCGGTCGAGGAGGTGCCGCCGAACGAGACGCAATACTATGGCGTGGTCGGGATTGGCGCCGACGACGGCCATACCTTCGAAATCATCGGCATGGTGGAGAAGCCGCCGCGTGGCGCGGCGCCCTCCAATTCGATCATTGCCGGCCGCTACATTCTCCAGCCGGAGATCTTCGGCATCCTCCAGAGCCTCGAAAAGGGGGCGGGCGGCGAGTTCCAGCTCACCGACGGCATGAAGCAGCTCGCCACGACGCAGTCGTTCCATGGCGTGCGGTTCGACGGGCGGACCTTCGACTGCGGCTCGAAGCTGGGCTTCCTCACCGCCAACCTCGCCGTCGCGCTCGAGCGCGAGGATCTCGCCGAGGCCTTGCGCGCCGAATTGCGCAAGCTCGCGCTTTAGGCCGGGCGGCGCTCGGGCTCAGCGCTGCAGCCTGAGCCCGAGCATGAAGACGTTGGCGATGTAGTTCGAGTTCGGCGCGCTCGATTGATACTGCTGGCGCGTCGCGCTCGCCTTCAGCACGAGGTCGCGCGACAGATGATACTCGGCGCGCAGCCCGAGGCTCGCGGTCGAATCGCTTTGCGCCGCGCCGACATAATGGTCGGTCGAGTACCCCGCGGTGGCGTCGAGCGTGAAGCGGCGGGTCAGTTCGTGGGCGATCTCGATCGAATAGGCGCGCTGGATCGCGCCGGAGGCGCCGGCCATGGTGGTGTCGGCCAGGCTGGTCTGCGCCTTGGCGGTGACGGTGGTGAGCGGCGTCGCCGACCAGATCAGCGAGGCGTCGATCAACGGCGCGCGCATGTCCGCCAGCCGCGCGTCCTGATAGGAGCGCTCGCCGTAGCCGAGGCTCGCTTCGCCGGTGAGCTTCTGCGTAAACGCCAGCGTCGCGCCGGCGCGCCCGAGGACGCCGGCGGAGTCGCGCGCATAGCCGTATTCGTCGACGCCGTCGAAATACCGGCGCGCGTCGAGGCCGAATTCGAGGAACGGCGACAATCCCGGCGAGACTTGATAGGAGAAGCGCGCGCGCAGGCCCCAGTCGTTGAAATCGTCGCTCGAAAGCCGGTCGAGCGAGCCGTCGGCGAGCGTCGCGTTCTGGTAGAGCGTGCTGTCGAGCGTACCGTGCAGCGCGACGGCGAGGTCGCCGAACTTTTGCGTCCCGCCGAACGTGGCGCCCAAAGTCTCGACCAGCGGATGGTTTGAGGTCGCGCCGCCGTTGGCGACGCCGAGCGAGGCGAGCGTCTGCTCGGCGATGTTGAAACGTCCCTCGGCGTCGAAGGAGAGGTCGTGGGTCGCGTCGAGGCGGCCGTCGACGACGCCGTTGGCGTAAGGGGCGTCGTCGCCCGGCGCGGCGAAATAATCCGTGTAGCCGGCCTTCAGCGAACCGCGCAGGTCGTTGCGCGACCAAACGGACTGCGCCGACACGCCGCCTTCGGTGGTCTCGAACGGCGAGCCCTTTTGCGCGCCAGCGGTCTGGCCGGGGTTGGACGCCCAACCGAAATCCTGCTCCAGATAGGGCGTCAGCCGCAGCGCGCCGACGTCGAAACCGGTCGGGTCGAACGGCTTGTCGTCGTCGGCGGGACGGCGCCGCGCCGGCGGCGGCGCCGGCGTGGCGATGGTCGGGGGCGGCGTCGCGCCGTCGGCGAGCGCGGGCGGGCCGCCGCGCAGCCCGAGGCGCTGGGCGCCGGGGTAATAACCGAGCCGCGGCTTCGCCGCGCCTTTGGCGGCGGGCCTCTTCGCTTTGGCCGCCGGCGCGTTTTGGCTTTGCGGCGCTGCGCCGTTCGGGTCGGACCCGGGCGCGCTGAGGCTCGCCGCGTCGTCCGTCGCCGCCGCCAGGATCGGCGTCGCCTCGTCGCCGCGCAAACCCGAAGCGGCCGTCGCCGCGACTTGCGCGCGCGCCGGCGCCGGCGCGAGCGCTAGCATCGAGGCCGCGGCCAATCCGCTGAGCGCAAGGCGTCGAACTCGGCGAGGCTCGAAGAGGCGCGGCCGCACGATCGCTCCTTGGAGCGCGCGTTCGACAAAGCGCGCAATCCCCTGCGAGGGTTAGGCCGGCATGGTTAATGCGCGCTTAATCTGCGTTCGCCGGGCGAGGCGCAAATCGTCGGCTGAGGAGCGGCGACATCGCCGCTCTGTTCAGCGACATTTTCGCGCACCAAGGCTCGATCCCCCCGAGTCCTCGGTGAGATGGCCGATCTCGCTTTCAGCATCGGTTTCAAGCGCCGCACGAGCTGTTCGCCGCGAATTTGAGCCAACGTGGGGAAATTTGCAGTCTGACGACGGAAAGCTCAGAAATCTCGCGTGAGGGGGCGGATGCAAATCACGCGTCGACATTGACCGGATAGGCTTTGGTCCGGCCTCCCGACCTGTTGAAAGGGTCTGGCTGGCGCGTTATCGCTTCGGAAGCGGCGATGATCCGGCCGAAGTTGGTCATTGCGAAAAGTCGCCGTCCGATAGCGGCGAGGCTCGCTCTCGGAGTCACGAGGAGGGGGTGACTCTGCGCGGGGCCACGACGCGCGACAACGCCGCGATCCTTTGGTTACTCCGAATCTGGCGGGGTGAATACCCGGCAAAGATGCTTGTATTGAGTTGAGAGACGTCGGGTGCGAGGTCGAACGTAAGTATTTCGCGCATCGAGGCGAAGGCCGCGAGGCGCGACTCGGCGCAACGCTTTCAACAAAAGGGGGAGAACAATGTTTGCGCGACGGACAATTCTATTGGCGGCTCTTTCCGCGACTGTAGCCGGCGTCGCGAACGCCGCCGCCAACAACGCCAAGCGTTTCTTGGGGAAATGGTCAGGCGCGTGGGATGGACAGTGGCCGATGAGCATTGAGGTCCTGAGCGTGAACGGCGGCGCGGCGGTTGTCGTTTACACTTGGCCCGACGGCAGCGTCCGCGAGAGCGGAATAATAGTCGGCGACAAACTGAAGATTCCGAACATCACGCTGACGCTGTCGGGGCCGAACGCAGGCGTCGCCGTCGGCGACTTTCCGACTGCGCACAGGACGGCGGACGTGAGCCGCTAGGCGGCTGCAGGAATTGTCAGGGCGACGGCGCTTCGGTCGCCGTCGCCGCGAAGAAACGCTATCGCAATGGCAGAGCGTCGATCGTCCCTATACAATGGAGAATGTCAATGCTAGTCAGACAGTTATTGCTTGCGTCCATAGTCTTGGCGACAATGTCGCCGGCCGCGATGGGAAAATGTAGCAGCGTGAGTCAACTTAGCTTCCGACCCGACACTAATGACGTTCAGTCAGTTAGCGCGGTGTGTGACAGTCATGGAATTGGTTTAAAGCAATTTACCCCTGGATTTGGCTACGAGTTCACGCGAGTTTTCGTCGCATCGTCGCCAAGGCATGGAACGTTGAAGACGCACTCTTTTGGATACGAGTACCGTCCGCGCCCCGGCTTCTCCGGCGACGACGGCTTTGCGCTGAAAGTTTGCGCCGTCAAGGACGGCGTGTCCGGGTGTTCGACATTGAACTACTCCGTGACCATTCAGCAATAGACAAGCGCACAACGGCGGCGACGACATTGACCGCGGCGCGCTGGGCGAGTCGGGTGAAAAACCGCGGCGACGCAGTGGGCCGTGGGGGATCGCCTCTGCGTCGTCGGCGCAACAGCTTCTTGAAATCGAACGGCCCGTCGAACCCGCCGGGGTCGGCGGCGCGCGGGGTCGCCTTCCGGCCGCGCCGTGTGCTAAGAGGCCGCCATGAATAGGACGAACGTGAGCCCCCTCGCATCGGCGTTGCGCACCATTTCGGCCGAGCAGAAGGGGCTAAACGCTCTCGTCGAGGCGCTGGAGGCGCCGGGCGAGGACGGTCTTGGCGCGGCTTTCCAGCGCGCCGTCGAATTGATCTCCCGCGCCCAAGGACGGGTGATCGTCACCGGCTTGGGCAAATCCGGCCATGTCGCGCGCAAGATCGCCGCGACGCTCGCCTCGACCGGCCAGCCGGCGAGTTTCGTCCATGCCGCGGAGGCGAGCCACGGCGACCTCGGCATGATGCAGAACGGCGACGTCGTCGTCGCCATCTCTTGGTCGGGCGAGACGGTCGAGCTGGCGGCGATCATCACCTACGTAAAGCGCTTCGCCATTCCGCTGATCGCGGTCACGGCGAGCCCCGACAGCGCGCTCGGCCGCGAGGCCGACATCCTGTTGCGCTTGCCGATGGCGCCGGAGGCCTGCCCGAACGGCGTCGCGCCGACCACCACCACCACCATGCAGATGGTGCTCGGCGATGCGCTGGCGATCGCCTTGCTCGAGGGCAAGGGCTTCACCGCCCGCGACTTCCGCGTCTTCCATCCCGGCGGCAAGCTCGGCGCCAAGCTCGCTTACGTGCGCGACGTCATGCATCGCGGCGAGCGCATCCCACGCATCCGCGTCGGGGCGAAGATGGCCGACGCGATCGTCGAGATGAGCTCGAAGGGCTTCGGCTGCGTCGGCGTGTTCGACCAAGGCGGCGCGCTGGTCGGCATCATCACCGACGGCGACCTGCGCCGCCATCTCAGGTCCAACCTGTTGGTCGACACGCCGGTCGAGGAGGTGATGACCCGTTCGCCGCGCACGATCGCGCCCGACGCGCTGGTGGCCGAGGCGCTGGAGCTGATCAGCCGCAAGATATCGGCGCTGCTGGTGGTCGAGGCGGGCGAGGTGGTCGGCATCGTCCACTTCCACGACCTCCTCGGCAGCGGCGCGGCCTAGCGGCTAAAGAGGGGCGGCGCGCGCGGTTCTTGCGTCGCGCGCCGGCGTGTGGCAAAAGCGCCGCGTTCATCTCGACGCGCCGGGCGTTTCCCGGCCGCGCCAAGCGCTGCAGTAGCTCAGTGGTAGAGCACCCCCTTGGTAAGGGGGAGGTCGAGAGTTCAATCCTCTCTTGCAGCACCATCAAAATAATCATGAAAATCAATGGCTTGCTCGACGATAGGCCGTTCGTGCGCCTGGGCTGGCGCACTCCGGCGCGTCCCATCGCCCCACGCCTGTCCGCGTCCGACGCCCGGCGACGGCGTCCGCCATTTTCGCCGGCGGGTTCCCGCGACCTCGCTCCAAGGCTGGGCGGCCGTCGGATCAAGGAGAGCCTCGCAACCAAGGACGCGAGGCTGGCGAGAATCCGGCGTGCGGAGGCGGCGGCGCGGCGAGCGGCCGTCCCGGGCCGGGAACGCTTTCGCGCGCGCGGTCGAGCCTCGGCGCTTCAACCTTTGCGAATCGCCCGGTATTGCGCCGGCGAGCATTCGTGCACGCGGCGGAAGCTCCTTGAGAAATAAAGCGGATCGTCGAAGCCAAGTTCGGCGGCGATCGCCTTGATCGACAGGTCGGTCGTGTCGAGCAGGAAGCAGGCGCGCTGCATCTTGAGGCGATTGAAGAAATCGAGACTGGAAAACCCAGTGCGCTTCCTGAACACGGCGCAGAAGTGCGAAGGGGATAGGCTCGCTGCGGCGCTGAGGTCCGCGACGCGAAGCGACTTGGAGAGGTTGCCCCGCATCATCTCGATGACCCGGTCGATGCGGAAATCCAGATTGTCGTCCTGATGCGTCTGGCGATGGCGCGTGACGACGAGATGCGTCACCAGCTGGCCGAGCGTCATTGATGCGGAAAGCAGGTTGTCGGGCGTGTAGCCGTGGCCGAGAACGGTCATGATCTTCTCGAACAGCGGCGGTATCGCCGGATCGGGTCCCGGCGACCAAATCGGCGGGCCGCTTTCGATCTTGAGCGTCCGAGCCAAAGCGGCGGTCTTCGGCCCGGCCAGATGAACCCAGTAAATCGTCCATGGAGCGGCGCCGTGGGCGCCGTAGGCGTGGCCGACCTCCGGCGGGGTCAAGAGGATCTGGCCGGGACGAACGCGCAACGAGGTCTCGCCAATCCGAGCCCACCCCTCGCCGTCGGTGCAATAGATCATCACCGCCTGCGGGATGCCTTCAGGCCGCTCGACGAAATGCCATTGGGCACGCGGATAGTGACCGACGTCGCTCGGCACAAGGCCCCAAAGCGGGTCGCTGTCGAGCCATGCCGCAACCACCGGCCGCGGCAGAACCACCGATCGTTGGCCGGGGAAACCCTCCCGGATTCGAGGCTGTTCCTCGCTCATCCGGCGCAGAACGTATCAGAGAATTGTCTATGATGTCCATCATTCCGGCCATTCCGCGGCCGGTTCTCGGCGCGTAGCGTCGCCTCGATTCGATCGGCAGGAGACTGACATGAAACGCGCGCCGCTTCCCGAGGCCCCTGCGTCGATTCAGGGCGCCGTCAAAGCCTGGATCGCGCCGCTCGTCCTGCCGACCTACGAACCGGCGCCGGCCGACCGCAACCCGATGTTTCTGGAAAAGCGGGTATTCCAGGGCTCGAGCGGGCGAGTCTATCCGTTGCCTTTCATCGATCGCATCGCCGATCGCCCGGTCGAGCGGGCTTGGTCGGCCGTCCACCTCGAGAACGAGCGCCTCCGCGTCGTCGTCCTGCCCGAGCTCGGCGGCCGCATTTACGCCATTGTCGACAAGGCGAACGGCTACGATCTCGTCTACCGCAATCCGGTGATCAAGCCGGCGCTTGTCGGGCTCGCCGGCCCCTGGGCGTCGGGCGGAATTGAGTTCAACTGGCCGCAGCATCATCGCCCCAGCACGTTCATGCCGGTCGCCGTCGAGATCGAGGAGGAGGCGGACGGCGGCCGCACGGTCTGGCTCAGCGAACACGAGCCGATGAACCGGATGAAGGGGATGCACGGGGTGCGTCTTGCGCCCGGTCGGGCCGCGGTCGAGCTTCGCGTCCGTCTGTACAACCGCACGCCGCTGCCGCAGACATTTCTGTGGTGGGCGAACGCCGCCGCCGACGTGCATGAGCGCTACCAGAGTTTCTTTCCGCGCGACGTCGCCGCAGTCGCCGACCACGCCAAGCGAGCGACGAGCGCCTTCCCCTTCTGCGCGGATCGCTACTATGGCGTCGACTACGCCGGCCGCGCCCGCGATGGCGCGCCGGAGGCACTGACCCCGGCGCAGTTTGCGCCGCCCGGCGATTACGCCGCCAACGACCTGCGTTGGTACGCCAATATTCCCGTGCCGACGAGCTACATGTGCGTCGACAGCCGCGGCGACTTCTTCGGCGGCTACGATCACGCCGCCGACGCCGGCGTCGTCCATGTCGCCGACCATCACATCGTCGTGGGCAAGAAGCAATGGACCTGGGGCAACCATGCTTTCGGCTACGCCTGGGATCGCAACCTGACCGATCCGGACGAGAACGGCGTCTATCACCCCTATATCGAGCTGATGGCGGGGGCGTTCACCGACAATCAGCCCGACTTCTCCTTCCTCGCGCCGGGCGAGACCAAGGCCTTCTCCGAGTTCTGGTATCCGCTCCGTCGCATCGGTCCGCCGACCGCCGCGACCGCCGATGCCGCCGTCAGCGTCAGCCGCGACGGCCCGCGCGTGCGGATCGGCGTCCAGGTCGTCGCGACGGCGATCGGCGGCCGCATCGAGGCGGCCGTCGGCGGCGAGGTTCTGGCGTCCTGGTCGCGCGACCTCGATCCCGCCGCGCCGGTCGTCGAAACGTTCGACCTTCCTGAAGGCTTCGCAGCCGAAGATCTGACGGTCACGGTGCGGAACGGCGAAGGGCGCGCGCTTGTCGCTCATCTTCCGATGACGCCGAAAGACGCGGAGCCGCTCAAGCTCGCGGACGAGCCGCCGCCGCCGGAGGCGATCGCGTCCGCGGACGAGCTCTGGGTCACGGGGGTGCATCTCGACCAGTACCGTCACGCCACGCGCGCGCCCGACGCCTATTGGCGCGAGGCGCTTCGCCGCGATCCGCTCGACGCCCGCTGCAACGTGGCGGTGGGCAAGCAGCATCTCAATCGCGCGGAGCTGGCGGACGCCGAGGCCTGCTTTCGTCGCGCCATCGAGCGACTGCAGCGCCGCAATCCCAACCCTTACGATGGGGAGGCGTTCTACGGCCTTGGCTTGACGCTGGCCTATCGAGGGCGCGTCGACGACGCCTACGACGCTTTCTACAAGGCCGCGTGGAACGCCGCCTGGGTTAGCCCCGCGCGCGTGGTCCTCGCTGAGATCGACGCCGCTCGGGGGAGCTACGAGCAAGCGCTCGCCCATGTCGAGATCGCCTGCCGCCGCGACGCCGACGACCTCAGGGCGCGCGACCTCAAGGCCATCTGCCTGCGTCGGCTCGGGCGCGCGGCGGAAGCGGAAGCATGCCTGCGCGAGACGCTAGCGCTCGATCCGCTCGACATTTGGGCGCGTCACCTGAGCGGGCGTCCGGTCGACGGCGACGCGCAGCTCGTCCTCGACCTTGCGCTCGACTATGCGAGAGCGGGCGAGCGGCGGACGGCGCTCGACGTTCTGCTCGATTACGTTCAGCGCCATGGACCCGTCGGCGCGCCGATGCCGCTCTACCACGCGGCCGCTATCGCCGACGGCCTCGGCCGAGCGGAGGAAGCGGGGCGGCTGCGAAAGGCCGCCGCCGCGGCGCCGAGCGACTATTGTTTCCCTTCGCGGATCGAGGACGTCGCCGTGCTCGAAGCCGCCATCGCCGCCGACCCGAAGGACGCCAAGGCGACCTATTATCTCGGCAACCTCTTCTACGACCGGCGGCGGCGCCGGGAGGCCGTCGAACTGTGGGAACGGTCCGTCGGCGTCGATCCGTCCTTCTCCATCGCTTGGCGCAATCTGGGCATCGGCTGTTTCAACATTCTCGGCGATCCCGGCCGCGCGCTCGACTGTTACGATCGGGCGCACGCCGCCGCTCCCGATGACGCCCGGGTCTTCTACGAGCGCGACCAGCTGTGGAAGCGGGTCGGACGCACGCCGGCGGAACGGTTCGAGGAACTTAATCGCCGTCGGGATCTCGTTGATCGCCGCGACGACCTCGCCATCGAATTGTCTTCGCTTCTGAACCGGCTCGGGCGCTCGCTCGAAGCGGCGAAAATCCTCTCTGACCGCATCTTCCAGCCATGGGAAGGCGGCGAGGGTCTGGCGGTCGAACAATGGGCTCGCGCCCACGTGCGGTTGGGCCGACGCGCGCTGGCGGCGGGAGACGCGGGCGCGGCGGGAAAGCTCTTCACGACGGCGCTCGCCACGCCCGCGTCTCTCGGCGAGGCCCGCCACCCCCTCGCCAACTGCGCCGACGTCTTCTACTGGCTGGGATGCGCGTGTTCGCTCGCCGGCGACGAGGATTCGGCGGTTCGTCACTGGCGCCGGGCGGCCGAGTTCGAAGGCGACTTTCTCGGCATGGAAGTCCGCGCATTTTCCGACAAGACCTATTTCTCGGCGCTGGCGCTTCGGCGGCTCGGACGCGGCGGAGCGGCCAAGCGGCTGCTCGCCGATCTCGGCGCCTACGCCGACGCGCTTCGGGCGAAGCCGGCGAAGATCGACTACTTCGCAACCTCCTTGCCGACGATGCTGCTCTTCGACGACGACTTGCAGCGACGCCAAACCATAGCCGCCGACGTCATGGCGGCTCAGGCGGCGATGGGGACAGGCGACATTGCGAAGGCGCGCGCTCTGCTCGGCGCCGTTCTCGACAAGGACCCCAATTGCGCTCTGGCGGCCGAACTCCTGGACGATATTGGGAGCGAGGGCGCCGCCGTCGCGCGCGCGCGTCGAGCCGCCTCGCCGCGACCGCCTCGCTGACGACCGCTTCGTCTCGAAGGAAGCGAATTTCGGTTGGCGCCGAATGCGCCGGCGATCCGCGGCGTCTGCGCGGCGAAGCCGGATCCTGGACTGGCGGGATCAGAGTTTCGTCCATGGAAACGATGATTGCGGCCATTCCAACCGCCCGGGCCTCTCCCTATCCTGCGCGGGCGGTCCGTCAATGTCCCAAGCGGCGCGACCGTTCGACGAGCGCGTCGCCGCGAGCCGTGTTCGTGCATAACGATGACCGGCGCTTCGGAAACGATCTTACGGTCGAAAACAACGGGACCCGCGGGCTCTACGCCTACGACTTCAGCCGGGAGGCTCCGATGAGTAAAGGGCAAAAGCGAACCATTCTGATTACCACGACGGCGGTCGCGTTCATCTGCGGCGCGGTCTCGTGGGCCTACGCGCTCGATCCGACGCCGAAATGGTGCTCCGGCGTCAAGATCGCCGCGTTCCCCGGCGGACCGCAAGGCGCCGTCTTCGCCAACAATGTCTACAACGGCTACCGCCAGGCCGAGCTCGACCTCGGGCCGTCGGTCACCTACTACTTCTCCAACTGGGATCCGAATCTGATGCTGTCCCAGTTGCAGCAAGCGATCGCCACCAAGGTCGACGGCATTGCCTTCATGGGCGTTCCCGGCGACGCGCCGACCGATCCGCTGATCGACAAGGCGTTCTCCGAGGGCATGGTTTTCACCACCGTGAACACCGGGCTGCCGAACGCACAGGCCAAGTACGGGCCTGAGGGCTTGGGGTATGTCGGCGCGCCCAATCACGCCGCCGGCCTGGCGCTCGGCGCCGAGGCGGCCAAGCGGGCCGGCCTGAAGGAAGGCGACCTGGCCTTCGTATGGGGCCTCAAGGGCCAGGGCGGCGACCGTGGCGAGCGCACGGTCGGCGTGATCGAGTCGATCGAGAAGACCGGCGCCAAGGTGATCTATCAGGAGATCGACAAGGCCACCGACGCCGATCCGAACGCCGGCACGACGATCTTCGTCGGCGTGATGAAGGCCAACCCGGGCGTCAAGCTCGTGGTCACCGACCACGGCGGGATGACCTCGAACGTCGGCGTCTACGCGCGCGCGGCTTCGCTGAAGCCCGGCCAGGTGTTCTTCGCCGGCTTCGACATGTCGCCGAACACCGCCAAGGCGATCAAGGAAGGCTACCAGGAGCTGGTGATCGACCAGCAGCCCTTCCTGCAGGGGTATCTGCCGATCCTCAACATTTGCCTGACCAAGAAGTTCGGTTTCTCCGGTCTCGACATCAACACCGCCGGCGCCTTCGTCGACCCCAAGAACGTCGACGCGGTGGCGCCGCTCGCAGCGAAGGAAATCCGGTGAGATAACTGGAGCCAGACGCGGCCCAAGCCGGGGCGCCCGGTCGATGCGGCGCCCCGGTCCAACCGACATTCGCCGGATGAACGTCCTTTTCGGCGCCTTGGCGCGCAAGGACCGGCCGCGGCGAACGCGCCATCTTCACGACCGGCGACAAATTGCGACGCCGCGCGGCTGCGACGCTGATGGCGGCCGACGCAAGCCGCCAAGAACGTTCGCCGGATGCGGCGTCGCCGCCGCCGTCCTGCGCTTGCGAGCGCGCGATCCGCCGCCGCCGCGTCGACGACCAACGCCGCAAGCTCGCGCATCCGGCCAAGCGGCTTCGGCTGGCCGTCGAAAGGCGGCGTTGCTTGGAGATGGCCGGCGTTGACGGCTTCATTGCCGGCGTGAGGGACCTCAACGGCGCATAAGTCGCGCCGATCGAGCGCTGTTCGCCGGCGCGAGACGCCGCCCCGGGGCCGCGTTGACCCAAGTCAAGGCGAGCGCGAACAGAAGTACTCTTTTGGCGACAAACGAATCTTTCGCGATACGGCGCGGACCCGCGCCCGCACGCGGACCGAACGACCCAAGCAGGAGGTGAAACGCCATGACCGACCGCAAGATGACATTCGGCGTGATCGTCGGGAACCGCAATTTCTTCCCGGCGCTGCTCGCAAAATCGGGGCGGGAGGACATCATTCGGGTGCTGGGCGAGAAGGGCCACGATTGCGTCGTGCTGACGCCCGAGGACACGCGCTTCGGCGTGGTCGAGACGTTCGAGGACGCCAAGAAATGCGCGGCGCTGTTCCGCGCCAACCGCGAGCGCATCGACGGCGTGATCGTCACCCTGCCGAACTTCGGCGACGAGCGCGCGATCGCCAACACGCTGCGCTTCGCCGAGCTCGGCGTGCCGGTGCTGATCCAGGCGACGCCCGACGCGGCCGGCAAGCTGACGATCGAATATCGCCGCGACAGCTTCTGCGGCAAGATGTCGGCCTGCAACAACCTGCGCCAGTACGGCGTCCCCTATTCGCTGACCAAGCTGCACACCGAGAGCCTCGACTCGGCGGAGTTCGACGAGGACTTGGCGCAGTTCGCCGCCACCTGTCGGGTCGTCAAGGGCCTGAAGAACCTGCGCGTCGGTTCGATCGGCGCGCGGCCGGCCGCCTTCAACACCGTCCGCTTCAGCGAGAAGATTCTCGAGGCCAACGGCGTCTCGATCGAGCCGGTCGACCTCTCCGAGATCATCGGCCGCATCGCCAAGCTCGCCGACGACCACAAGGGCGTGCAGCAGAAGCTGGCGCAAATCCGCGACTACACGCCGACCGCTGGCGTGCCCAACCCCGCGCTGGTCAAGATGGCCAAGCTCGGCTTCGTCATCGAGGACTGGATGCGCGAGACCGAGGTCAAGATCAGCGCCGTGCAGTGCTGGTCGGCGATGGAAGAGTACTTCGGCGTCGTGCCCTGCGCCGTCATGAGCATGATGAGCAACGAGCTGATGTCGAGCGCCTGCGAGGTCGACATCTGCGGCGCGATCGCCATGCACGCGCTGGCGGAAGCCTCGCAGACGCCGAGCGCGCTGCTCGACTGGAACAACAATTACGGCGACGACCCCGACAAGGCGGTCTGCTTCCATTGCAGCAACTTGCCGAAGCACTTCTTTGAAGCGACGAACATGGACTACCAGGCGATCCTGGCCGGCACGGTCGGCAAGGAGAAAACCTACGGCACGGTGGCCGGCCGGGTGAAAGCGGGGGTGATGAGCTTCGCGCGTTTCTCGACTGACGACGTCACCGGCCGCGTCCGCGGCTACGTCGGCGGCGGCGCCTTCACCAACGATCCGCTGACCACCTTCGGCGGCGTCGCGGTGGTGAAGATCCCCGCTCTGCAGCGCCTGCTCCGCTACATCTGCGACAACGGGTTCGAGCACCACGTCGCCGCCAACCTGTCCAATTCGGCGGCGGCGGTGCACGAGGCCGCCTCGCGCTACCTGGGCTGGGAGATGTACTGGCACGACGCGCCGGTCTGATCGGCGGCTTCGTCGTCGTCGGGCGCGCCGCAGAAGCCGTCTCGGCGCGCCCGCCGCCTTTTCGCGCCGGACGGTCGACGCGCGCAGGCGCGAAGGTCAGCGCCCCGGCTCGGGCGGCTTGCTCGCGGCGGGCGCGTCCGGCGGGTTGTCGGCGCGATCCGGGCGTGCGATCCTTTGCGGCCAAGGCTTGACGTCGAGCAGCGGCGTGCCGTCGAGGCAGTCAAGGCCGCGGGCCAGTATCGCGCCGTCCTCGATCGCTTCGACGGCGACGATCGACGTCGCGATCGGGTTCGGCCGGATCGGCGAGCGCAGCGCGAAGGTCCCGGTCGGGCCGACGCCGGTGCGCGGCGCCTGCACCAGGAGATCGCGCCGCGCGCGGTCCATCCAATAGAGAACTTGCAGCTCGGCGTGGGCCGCGAGACCTTGCATCGCGCGCCGCCACGGCGCGTCGATCTCGATCCGGCACAGCGGCCCGTCGGCGCCGCCGTGGCGCGGGCAGCTCTGCAAAGAATGAAACGGCGTGCGGATGCGGCCGATGAAGATCAGCGTCGCGTCAGCGCGATCCGGCGCGTCGCCGACAACCTCGCCGGGTCTGATCGAACGCTCGTCCATGCTCAAGCCGTCTTCTCGCCCTCGGCGGGCGCTCGCGTTGTCGCGCCAGGCTCGCGTTCACGGCGAGTCGGCAGGGAGGATTCCATACTCCGCGAATGGGATGAAGGCGACGCGGTCGCCCTCGCGAATCGCCTCGACCTCTTCCGGGATTTCGATCAGGCCGCTCGCCGCGCGAAGCGAAGAGATCAGCCCCGATCCGTCGCGCGGGTATTTCCTCGCCGCCGCCTGCTCGCCCGCGCCCTCGATCCATCCGCGGAAGAATTCGCGTCGTCCCGGCTTGCGCGAGAGGATCTCGAAGCCGGCCGGCAGGAAGAGCCGTCGCGGCTCGATCCACGGTTCGCCCGAAAGACGCCGCGCAACCGGCCAGACGTAGAGCAGCGCGCAGATCATCGCCGCGACCGGGTTGCCGGGCAAGGCGAAGCAGAGGCAGCCGCCCATCTCGCCGACCGCCATCGGCCGGCCCGGCTTGATCGCCAGCCGCCAAAGGCTGAGCGCGCCCGCCCTGCTGAGCGCTGCGACGACGTGGTCTTCTTGGCCCAGGCTGGCGCCGCCGGAGACGACGACGAGGTCGTTGTCAAGCGCCGCCGCGCGCAACGCTTCGTCGACCGCTTCGCGGTGGTCGGGAAGGACGCCGCCGTAGCGCGCGGTGAGCGTGAGAGGGGCGAACAGGCCGGCGAGCATCGGGCCGTTCGCGTCATAGACCTTGCCAGGCGCGAACGAAGCGCCCGGCGCCAGCACTTCGTCGCCGGTCGAGAACACGCAAACGCGCGGACGTCTCACGCAGGCGACCGCGTCCCTTCCGCTGGCGGCGAGAGCGGCCAAGTCCTGCGGACGAAGGCGGCGGCTGGGAGCGATCACAGCGGCGCCCTCGGCCATGTCCTCGCCGGCGAACCGGCGGTTGGCGCCCTTTTCCAGGCCGGCGGCGACGAACACGCCGCCCGCCTCGAGGCGACAGTCTTCCTGCATGGCGACCGTGTCGCAGCCTTCGGGCATGACCGCGCCGGTGAACACGCGCACGGCCGAGCCCGGCCGCGCCGCGGTCGGCGAAGGCGCGCCCGCCGCGGCGCGGCCCGCCAGCGAAAGCAGCCGGCCGCGCTCTGCGTCGTAGCTGGCGAAGGCGAAGGCGTAGCCGTCGACCGCGGCGTTGGCGTGCGCCGGAATCGGACGCGGCGCGAAGACCGTCTCGGCGCTGACCCGGCCGGTCGCCTCGAAGACGCCGACCCGCTCGCTCGGCCGCGCCGGAATCGCCAGCGCCTTGAGGAGGGCGATCGCCTCCGCGTGGGACAGACGCCGCTCAGACGAAGCGAAGCCGCCGGCGCGCGCGCTCATGCGCCTCGTTCGCTCCGGCCGCGCGCGGCGCGGGGCGCCGTTGGCCGGAAGCCCGCCGTGTCCGTCATCGCCGATCCGCCTCCGCCTTGCGCGGGTTGGTCGAACCTGTGGTTACGACTGCGCGCGACGCGGCGCAACGGCGCCGCCGTCCGCCCCAAGAACGCCCTCGGAGGGAGGCAGGGCGTCCTCGGGGGGATCGGCGACGCGCGTGGCGCCTCGGACGATGGCGTGCTTCAGGAATTGCGCCGCGCCTTGCGCGCGGCGCTGTTCGTCGGCGACGCCCCGCCCGGCGACCTCGCTTCCTTGGCCGGCGGTCGCGGGCGCGGTCATCTCGTTTCATTCTCCGGCGAGGCGTTGCGGCCGCACCTCGAGCCGCGTCAGCAGCCGCTTGACGGCGAGGACGGCGGCCGGGGCCATGCTGAGCTCGCTGACGCCGCGGCGGACGAGCTCGGGAACCAGATCGGGGCGTGCGGCGGCCTCGCCGCAGACGCCGACCCAGATCCCCGCATCCTCGGCGGCGCGGCAGACGAGGTCGATCGCCGCGAGAACGGCGGGGTGATCGGCGCGGTCGAGGTAGGCGACCTTCGGGTTGCCGCGATCGGCGGCCATGACGTACTGCGTGAGGTCGTTGGTGCCGATCGAGAAGAAGCGCGCCTCCTTGGCGAGGGCGGCGGCGTCGAGCGCCGCGGCGGGCGTCTCGACCATCGCCCCGAGCTCGAAAGCGCCGGTCGCGACGCCTTCAGCCGTGAGCGCGGCGCGACATTCTTCGATCAGCCGGCGCGCGGCGCGGATCTCTTCGACGTCGGCGACCATCGGCAGCATCACTTTCACGTTGCCGGCGACCGCGGCGCGCAATAGCGCGCGAATCTGCGGCCGAAAGATCTCCGGCCGATCGAGGCAGAAGCGAACGCCGCGGCAGCCGAGAAAGGGATTGTCCTCAGGCGCGCTCGGCGCGGCGCGCAGCGGCTTGTCGCCGCCGATGTCGAGGGTGCGGATGACGACCGGATCGGGCGCGAAGGCCGCCGCGACCTTGGCGTAGACCTCGCATTGCTCGTTCTCGTCGGGCAGGGTCGGCCGGTCGAGGAACAGGAATTCGGTGCGGAACAAGCCGACGCCCATCGCGCCGACCGCGCGCGCGGCGTCGATGTCGTTAGGCGAGCCGATGTTCGCCGCGACCACGATCGCGCGGCCGTCGCGGGTGACCGGGCGCACGGCGCTGAACGCGGCCAATTCCTGCGCGTCCTTCGCGGCGGCGGCGATGGCGTCGCGGAACTCGGCGCGGAGGCGCTCGTCGGGATCGACCCGCACCACGCCGGCGGCGGCGTCGATCGCGACCATGCGCGCCGCGAGCAGCGTCTCGCGCGGCAGCGCGCAGCCGAAGATCGCCGGCGCGCCCGCCGCGCGGGCGATGATCGCCGCGTGGCTGGTCGGCGATCCTTTGCGGCTGACCAGGCCGCCGATCTTGCCGAGATCGAGCTCGCAAAGGTCGAGCGCGCTGATCTCGTCGGCGAGCACGATCGCGCCCTCGGCGACGTCGGCCAAGCTCGCCGGGGTCCGCCCCGACGCGAACGTCGCCGTGAGCCGGGCGACCGCGACCACGTCTTCGGCGCGCGCCCGCGTGTAGGGGTCAGGCGCGGCGGCGAAGCGGGCGGCGAGCTCGCGCCCGGCAGCGCGGATGGCGGCGACGACCGGAACTCGCGCGGCGATGCGCGCCTCGACGTCGGCCGCCCATTCGGCGTCGGCGGCGACGTCGGCCAAAGCGCCAAGGATCGCGGCGGCCTCGCCGGACGCCTTCTCGCGCCGCCGCTCGATCGCCGCGAGCCCCTCGGCGCGCGCCTTGCGGAAGCGGTCGAGATTGCCGTCGATCGCCTTCGGGTCGGCGGCGCCGGGCTCTTCGGCGGGGTCCTCGACGAAGAAGGGGTGGGCCGGGCCGATGGCGAAGCGCGCGCCGACCCGCTTGCGCTGGTCGGCGGGGCTTGGCGCAGGGGTTTGCTTGGACGCGCCAAGGAACGCCGCCAGGCGCTCGATCGCCGCGGCGGCGTCGTCGCCCTTGATCTTGAGGCGGATCGTCTCGCCCTCCTTGACGCCGAGCAGCATCAGGCTGACGGGCGACTTCGCGTTCGCGGTCTTTCCCCGCAGCTCGATCGAGACCTCCGACTGGAAGGATTTCGCGAGCCGCACCAGCTCGCTGGCCGGTCTGGCGTGCAGGCCGCCGTCGACCGCCACCAGCAGGGATCGTTCGAGGAACATGGGCTCTCCGATCAACGGCGCCGCACCAACGGCGCAAACCTTCTCCTCTCGGACATGCGGCGCGCATGCCGGGCGTTCGAACTTCGCGTCAACGCAGACTCCGGACTTTGCCTCTCAGACGGGTCAGTCGCGAAGATATTGGGCGATCTTCTCGATCACCTCCTTCTTCCCGACCCCGGTGAGGAACGCCAGGGTGACGATCGTCGGGCGCGGGAGGTTGTCAGGAACCGGCGTGGTCGAAACCACGAGATCGACGTTTTGCACCAGGCCGGGAACCTCGGTCGCCTTGCACTGCTGCGTGACGACCTTGATGCCCCGCGCCTTCATCTCTTCCTCGATGGCGGTGGCGACCACGGTCGAGGTGGCGACGGCCGTTCCGCATGCGACAAGAACGCGCTTTATCTTCACTGCTCTCCTCCCCCTATGGGTTCGAGCGCCTGATCCAGAGCGGCGAAAAACTCGTCGCTGTCCTTCGCCGACGCCATCCTCCTGAGCTGCTCCGGCGACTGCAGCAGCCCGGCGATCGTCTGCAGCATATCGATCTGTGCGTGTTTGTCGCGTAGCGCGATAGCGAACACGACGCGCGCCGGCACGGTGGCGTCGGGGTCGTCCATGCTCCGGAACGCAACCGGCGTTTCGAGGGTGGCGACCGCCAATCCGGCGCGCAGGACGTGCTCCGGATCGGTGTGCGGCACGGCGACGGCGAAATCGTCGGCGAGCGGCAACCCGGTCGGCATCGCCGCCTCGCGCGCGATGGCGGCGGCCTTCCAGGTTTGCGCGACGACTCCGATCGCGGCGAGGCGGTCGGCGAGGACGCCGATCACCGCGTCCGCGTTCGGGGCCTTGACCCGCAGGCACACGGCCTGCGGGTCAAGGTGGTTCTTGAGGACGAACTGCGTCATATCACTCGCCCGCCTCGAGCTCCTCGGTTTCGCCGGCGAGCGCCTCGAGGGCGGCCGGATAGCGGCGGTAGAGCGCGATGCCGACCGCGGTGAGCGCCGCGACGATCAGCAGCCCGAGCCAGCCGAGCGACTGGCCGAGCTCGATCACCAGCCAAGGAATCCACGAGAAGCCGTCGCCGATCGCGGTGATCTGGGCGGCGCTTTCGGGCAGCTTGAAGCCGGCGGCCACGGCGGCGCTGGTGAACAGCGGCGACAGGGACATCGCCATGTAGAAGCCAAGCGCCAGCGTGATCGTGCCGATGATCACCATCCGGAAGATGTTGCCGTTCACCACCGGCGCGGCCATCGCGACGACGAACGGAATCACCGCGAGGTCGGCGAACAGGATGATGCGGTTGCCCGGCAGGATGACCGACAGCAGGATCGCGATCGGCACCAGGACCAACGAGCTCGATAGCGCGGCCGGATGGCCGATCAGGATCGCCGAGTCGAGGCCGATGTTGATCTCACGGCTGGCCGCATGGCGCTGCACGAACTCGCGCGCCGCCTCGGACACCGGGATGAGGCCTTCCATCAGGATCTTGACCATGCGCGGCAGCAACAGCATGACGGCGGCGAGGTTCATGCCGGTCTGCAGGACCTTGACGACCATCGCCGTCTTCGATTCCATGTTCCAGAAGCCGATCAGGCCGAGGATGAGGCCGATCACCAGGCCGAGCACCACCGGCTCGCCGAACACGCCGAAGCGCTTCTGGATCGATTCGCTGTCGAGGTTGATGTCGCGCACCCCCGGGATGCGTTCGATCAGCCAGTTCACGCCGATCGCGATCGGCACGATCATCGCCGACAACAGATGCGGCACCGAGACGGTGGGCACGCCGTAGAATCTCTGGACGGACTTGGCGGTCCAGTCGCCGAAGAACAGTGCGATCGCGGCCATGATCGCCGCGGCGGCGATGCCCATGCTGAGCGAGTTGGTGGCCGCGACGAGCAGCGACCCGACAAAGGCGAAGTGCCAGAAGTTCCACACGTCGACGTTCAAGGTGCGGGTGTAGCCGGGCAACAGCAACGCGATATTGACGATGATGCCGACCGGAATGACCCACAGGCCGACCGACGAGCCGAACGCGATGGCGGCCGCCGACGGCCAGCCGACGTCGACGATGTCGCGCTTGATGCCGGTGCTGGTGACCATCGCCTTGGCGACGTCGCTAAGGTTGGTCCACATCAGGCCGATGACGAGGTTGATGCCGATGAAGGCGACGCCGATGGTGACGCCGGCGCGAAACGCGCGACCTGGCTTCGCCCCCAAAGCAAGTGCGATGAAGAATATTACGATCGGCAGGAGCACCGTAGCGCCCAGACCGTCGACGATCGCCTTGATCGTCGCAAGTATTATTTCCATATTCGCCTCCCCCTAGACTGCGGACTTGTTCACCGCGTGACCCCGACGGCTCGTTGAATCAAGGCGACCCCCCGAGAGCCGACTTCTTTCAACCGACATTACGCCGGCCGACCGCGCGGCGGCGCGATCTTATCGCGCTGAACTGCGCAAATGTCCGACAAGCGCGCAATTGTCTATGCGCCTGCAGCGCCGGCGTGTCAAGCGTTCGGCTAGCGCACGTTTGTCCGAGAGTAAGAATTCGAGTAAGGTTTCGTCGATGGTGGGGGCGCCGACGCGTTCGGCCCTGAATGGGATATTTGTTGATGTCTGGCGATGATCTTGAGGTGAGAGCGGCTTGGCTCTACTATATCCACGGTTTTGGCCAAGAAGAGGTCGCCAGGAAGCTTTCGATCTCGCGTTCAAAGGTCACAAGGATCTTGTCGAACGCGCGCGAGCAGGGCGTCGTCAAGATCGGCATCGAGCACGAGACCGCGGAAACCCTGGCCCTTAGCGATTGGATCGCCTCCGAATACGGGGTCCGAGAATGCCTGCTGACGCCGGTCGAGGCCTATTACCAGGATTCGGAGGTCGCCGAGCGGCTCGGACGCCGGTCGGTCGGCATCGTCGCGGCCAACCACGTCGGCCGGCGGATCATGGCGACGCGCTCCGTCACCATCGGCCTCGGCGCCGGACACACAGTCGCCGAGATGATCAACGCCTTCTCGGCGATCGCCAAGCCCGACGCGCGCGTCGTCTCCGTCTTCGGCGCGTCGGCCAACGACGACGGCAATGGCGCCTATCCGCTGACTCTCAAGTTCGCCAACGTGCTCGGCGGCGCGCCGGTGCTCTTCCCGGTGCCGATGATCGTCCGCGACGCGCGCGTCCATCAGGCGCTGCTCGGCGAAACCGCGGTGGCGGCGACCCGCGTGGTGCTGGAGTCGGCCGATTTTCTCGTCATCGGCTGCGGCGACTGCTCCGACCAGAACACCTATTTCGGCTCCGCCCAGATCGCCGCCGAAGGCCGCGCGCAGGTGCGGGCGGCTGGCGGCGTCGCGGAAATCGCCGGCCTCTTTCTCGACGCGGAGGGCCGCCCGGTCGACGTCGAGTTCAACCGGACGCGCACCGGGCCGGCGCTCGAGCGGTTGCGCGAGGCCGACACGATCGTCCTGGTCGCCGGAAGACGCAAAGGCGAGGCGCTGAAGGCGGTGATCAAGGCCGGGCTCGCCAAGACCATCGTCATCGACATGGCGATCGCCGAAGAACTGGCCAAGGGCGCGCGACGGGCTTTGCTCGACGCCGCCGCCTCGCCCGTCTGATCGGCGCGGGAACGGGCGGCGCATTACCAAGCTTTCATGTCGACGCCATGCCGGCGTTAGGGGCGCCGAGCCATGTTGTCGCCCAGGCCGGCGCGCCTGTGGCCGGCGAAACAATTGCGATGGAGCTGACATGACTCTCGTCCCCGCCCCGAAATCCCGCCGCGTTTCGCTGCGCGCCGCTCTGCTCGGCGCCGTCGCCGCGGTCGCCATCGGCGCCGCCGTCGTCGAGAACGGCGCCTTCGCGCCGACCTACGCTGTCGCCGCCGACGCCCAGACCTCGGCGGGCCCGGCCTCGTTCGCCGACGTCGTCGACCGGGTGAAGTCGTCGGTCGTCTCGGTGAAGGTCAAGATGGTCGACGCGAGCGACGTCGAATCCGACTCCCAGACCATGCCGCATTTCCCGCCCGGCAGCCCGTTCGACCGCTTCTTCAAGCAGTTCGGCCTGCCCGACGACAACGACGGCGAATGGCCGGGCATGCGCCGTCAGCGGCATGCGACGATGGCCCAGGGCTCCGGCTTCTTCATCTCGTCCGACGGCTACATCGTCACCAACAATCACGTCGTCGACCACGCGACCGAGGTGACGGTCACCACCTCCGACGGCAAGACGCTCGCCGCCAAGGTGATCGGAACCGATCCCAAGACCGACCTCGCGCTGCTGAAGGTCACGGACTCGGGGACCTATCCTTTCGTCAAGTTCGCCGACCATAGCCCGCGCGTCGGCGACTGGGTGATCGCGGTCGGCAACCCGTTCGGCCTCGGCGGCACGGTGACGGCGGGCATCGTCTCGGCGCGCGGCCGCGACATCGGCTCCGGCCCCTACGACGACTTCATCCAGATCGACGCGCCGGTCAATCACGGCAATTCCGGCGGCCCGACCTTCAACACCGACGGCGACGTCGTCGGCGTCAACACGGCGATCTTCTCGCCCTCCGGCGGCAGCGTCGGCATCGGCTTCGCCATCGCCAGCGACGTGGTGCAGAAGGTGGTCGATCAGCTCAAGGACCATGGCTCGGTCGAGCGCGGCTGGCTCGGCGTCGAGATCCAGCCGGTGACGCAGGACCTCGCCGACAGCCTCGGCGTCAAGAAAGCGGCCGGCGCGCTGGTTGCCAAGGAGACGCCGAGCTCGCCGGCGGCCAACGCCGGCGTCAAGGTCGGCGACGTGATCACCGCGGTCGACGGCCAGGCGGTCGCCGATCCGCGCGACCTGGCGCGGCGCATCGCCGACCTCGGGCCGAAGAAGTCGGCCGAGCTGGCGATCTGGCGCAACGGCGCCGAGCAAAAGGTCTCCGTCACCCTCGGCGCCATGCCGGCGGACAAGACGGCGAGCGCCGACGCTCCTGACGCCGACGAACAGGGCGGCTCTCCGCTCGCCAAGCTTGGCCTCACCTTGGAGCGGCCGCGCGGCGGCGGCGAGGGCGTCGCGGTCGCCGACGTCGATCCCGACGGGATCGCGGCCGACCACGGCCTGCAGCCCGGCGACGTGATCCTCGACGCCGGCGGCAAGTCGGTGACGCGGCCGGCCGAGGTCGCCGACGCCTTCGCCGCGGCGAAGGCCGATGGGCGCAAGTCCGTGCTGTTGCGCGTGAAGTCAGGCGACGCGGTGCGCTTTATCGCCCTGCCGACGCGCGCGGCGTCCTGATCCGCTTGACGCTTCGGCCTCGCTCTCCTCCCGGCGAGGCCGCTCGCCCCGGCGCCCGCGCGCTCCTCCCCTCCGCTTGAAGCGCGCGGCCGCGGCGAGCCGGCGGCGGACCGCCCTCCTAAACGGTCCGCCGCCCTCCCTTTCTCGGCGAAGCCCCCAACCGCTCTATTTCCTCCATCGGGAAACCGCTATATGTCGTCCATGCGGATTCTCATCATCGAAGACGATCGCGACGCGGCGGCCTATCTCGCCAAGGCGCTGCGCGAGGTCGGCTACGCGGTCGACCAGGCGGCCGACGGGGTGGTCGGCTACGACCTCGCGCAGGAAGGCGGCTACGACGTCGTCATCGTCGATCGCATGTTGCCGAAGATGGACGGCCTGGCGCTGATTGGCGCGCTGCGCGCCCAGAAAATCGAGACGCCGGTGCTGATCCTCTCCGCGCTTGGCCAGGTCGACGACCGGGTGAAGGGCCTGCGCGCGGGCGGCGACGATTACCTCGCCAAGCCCTACGCCTTCTCCGAGCTGCACGCGCGCGTCGAGGCGCTGGCGCGCCGCCGCCCCAAGGGCGCGCCGGAGGAGACCGTCTATCGGGTCGGGGACCTCGAGCTCGACCGCCTGTCCCACAAGGTGACGCGCGCCGGCGAGGAGATCGTCCTGCAGCCGCGCGAGTTCCGCCTGCTCGAATACCTGATGCAGAACGCCGGCAAGGTGGTCACCCGCACCATGCTGCTCGAGCACGTCTGGGACTACCACTTCGATCCGCAAACCAACGTCATCGACGTGCACGTCTCGCGCCTGCGCGCCAAGATCGATCGCGATTTCGAGGCGCCGATGCTGCACACCGTGCGCGGCGCGGGATACATGCTCCGTGACGGCGCTCGCTAAGCTGTTCCGCGCCACGGCGTTCAAGCTGACGCTGGTCATCCTCGGCCTCAGCGCGGTCGGCGCCGGGCTGGTGCTGGGCGCGGTCGCCTGGCAGGTGGTCCAGCTGGTCGACAACGAAACCCGCCAGACCATCGAGGCGGAGGCCAAGGGCCTCTCCGAGCAGTACGAGGCCGGCGGCATCCGCCGGCTCGGCAATGTCATTGAAGCGCGTTCGCGCCGGCCCGGCTCCTCGCTCTATCTGCTAACCGACGCCGCCGGCGAGCCGCTGGCCGGCAACGTCGCGCAACTGCCGCAGGGCGTGCTCGACCAGGCCGGCTTCGTCGACACCACCTACGAGACCGTCGACGAATACCAGAGCGGTTACCGGAACACCCGCCACGCGCTGGCGCGCATCTTCGTGCTGCCGAGCGGCTTTCGTCTGCTGGTCGGGCGCGACCTCGCCGAGCGGGGGCGCATCGGCGCGGTGATGGTCCACGCCATGGCGGTGTCGCTCATTTTTTTCGCCGGGCTGGCGGCGCTCGGCGCGCTGTTCGTCGCTCGCCGGGTGCTGAGGCGCATCGACGCGATGGCCGGCACGGCGCGCGCCATCATGGCGGGCGACCTCAAGCGGCGCCTGCCGGTGTCGGGCGCCGACGACGAGCTCGACCGTCTGGCGCGCGGGCTCAACGAGATGCTGGCGCGCATCGGCGACCTGATGGCGGGCATGCGCGAGGTCTCCGACAACATCGCCCACGACCTGCGCACGCCTCTGACCCGCTTGCGCAACCACGCCGAGGAGGCGCTGCGCCAGTCCGACGATCCCGCCGCCGGGCGCGCCGCGCTGGAGCGCACGATCGAGGAGTCCGACGGCCTGATCAAGATCTTCGACGCCCTGCTGATGATCGCGCGCGCCGAGGCGGGGGCCGACCGCGCCGGCATGAGCGTCTTCGACGTCGGCGAGACGGTGGCGAGCGTCGCCGAGCTGTACGAGCCGCTCGCCGAGGAGAAAGGCGTCGCGCTCAAGGTCGAGGCGGCGCCCGGCCTCGCCATCGTCGGCAACCGCGAGCTGATCGGCCAGGCGGTCGCCAACCTGATTGACAACGCGGTCAAGTACGGCGTCGCCGAGGCGGAGGCGCCCGGCGCGCTGGCGTCGCCGACCGAGATCGCGATCAATGCGCGCGGCGACGGCCAGACGGTGACGATCGAGGTCGCCGATCGCGGCCCCGGCATTCCCGCCGCCGATCGCGCCCGCGCGGTCGAGCGCTTCGTGCGGCTCGAGGGCGCGCGCTCGCGTCCCGGCTCGGGCCTCGGCCTGTCGCTGGCGGCGGCGGTGGCGCGCATGCACGGCGGCGCGGTGGAGCTCGAGGACAACGCGCCCGGCCTCAAGGTCGCCGTCACCCTGCCGGCGAGCGCCGTCGCGCCGCCCTCGCCGGCGCGTCCCGAGAAGGCGGCGGCATGAGCGGACCCCTGGTCGAACGCCTCGCCGCGGCGCCGCGGCTCGCCGATCCCGACGCGGCGCGCCGCCGCCTCGACGAGCTCCTCGCCGATCCGACCGCGGCGGGCTTGGCGGACTTCCTTGCGCGCGGCGAGACGCGCGCGCTGCTCGCCGGCCTCGCCGATCATTCGCCTTATCTGTGGCGACTCGTCACCGAAGACCCCGCCCGGCTCGTCCGCCTGCTCGCCGCCGCGCCCGAGGCCTCGCTCGATGCGCTCGTCGCGGCGGTCGCGGCGCGGCGCGACGCCGACGACGCCAAGCTGATGCGCGCGCTGAGGCGCGCCAAGCACGAGGCGGCGTTGCTGATTGCGTTGGCCGACCTCGGCGGCGTCTGGGACCTCGCCGCGACCACCGAGGCGCTCACCCGCTTCGCCGACGCAGCGACGCAGGCGGCGCTTCGCTTCGCGCTCAGCGAGGCGGCGCGCGCCGGTCGCCTGCGCCTCGACCCCGATTCGGAGACCATCGCCGCGGACGGCGGCATCGTCGTTCTCGCGCTTGGCAAGCACGGCGCGCGCGAGCTCAACTATTCGAGCGACATCGATCTGATCACCCTCTACGACGCGGACGCCGCCGCGATCCTCCCCGGCGCCGAGCCGAGCCCACTCTACGTGCGCCTGGTCAAGTCGGTGGTCCGCCTGCTGCAGGAGCGCACGCCGGAGGGCTACGTCTTCCGCGTCGACTTGCGGCTGAGGCCCGATCCGGCGGCGACGCCGATCGCGGTGTCGACCGCAGCCGCGCACGTCTACTACGAGACGATCGGGCAGAACTGGGAGCGCGCGGCGATGATCAAGGCGCGGCCGGTCGCCGGCGACCTCGCGCTGGGGCGGAGGTTTCTCGCCGATCTCGCACCCTATATTTGGCGCAAGTATTTCGACTACGCCTCGATCGCCGACATCCATGCGATGAAGCGGCAGATCCATGCGGCGCGCGGCTACGCCCACGTCGCCGTGCCCGGCCACGACCTCAAGCTTGGCCGCGGCGGCATCCGGGAGATCGAGTTCTTCGTCCAGACGCAGCAGCTCATCTTCGGCGGGCGGCGCCCCAAGATGCGCGGCGCGCGCACGCTCGACATGCTGCGCCGGCTCGGCGCCGAACGCTGGGTGTCGCCTGAGGCGGTAGCCGAGCTCAGCGCGGCTTACGTCTTCCTGCGCCGCATCGAGCATCGTCTGCAGATGGTCGCCGACGAGCAGACCCAGCGCCTGCCGCGCGACGCCGAGACGCTCGCGCGCTTCGCCAGGTTCTGCGGCTACGACGGCGCGGAGCCGTTTTCGGCCGAGGTGATCCGCAACCTGCGCAGCGTCGAGAAGCATTACGCGCGGCTGTTCGAGGACGCGCCGACTCTGGGGAGCGAGGCCGGCAGCCTGGTGTTCACCGGCGTCGAGGCCGACCCCGAGACGCTGGCGACGCTGAGACGCCTCGGTTTTCAGCGCCCCGAGGAGGCGGTCGAGACCATTCGCGGCTGGCATTTCGGCCGGCGCGCGGCGATGCAGAGCGCCCGCGCGCGCGAGGGGCTGACCGAGCTGACGCCGGCGCTGCTCGCCGCGTTCTCCGGCTCGGGCGATCCCGACGCGGCGCTCGTCGCCTTCGACCAGGCGCTGGCGCGCATGCCGGGGGCGGTCGAGCTGTTCTCCATCCTGCGCTCCAACGCGCCGATGCGCGAGCTGTTCGGCGATTTGTTCGGCAGCGCGCCGCGTCTGGCGCAGGTCGTCGCGCTGCGTCCGCACGTGCTCGACGCGGCGATCGATCCCGGCCGGGTCGGCGCGACCGGCGACAGCCTCGACGAGGAGAAGGTCGCCAAGCGCATCGGCGCCAGCCTCGACGCGGCGAACGACTTCGAGAACATGCTCGATCGCGCCCGCGACCTCGCGGCGGAGGAGAAGTTCCTCATCGGCGTGCGGCTGCTCTCGGGCGCGCTCGATCCCGACGGCGCGGGCCGCGCCTACAGCGCGCTTGCGCAGGGCTTCATCGCCGCGCTTCTCGACCGCGTCGGCGACGCCTTCGCGACCGACCACGGCCGGATACCCGGCGGCCGCATCGCCGTCCTCGGCATGGGCAAGCTCGGCTCGCGCGAGATGACCGCCGCCTCCGACCTCGACCTGATTGTCATCTACGATTTCGCCGACGATGCAGGCGATTCCGACGGCCGGCGGCCGCTTAGCCCCGGTCTCTACTACGGGCGCCTGACCCAGCGCCTGATCGCGGCGCTGACCGCGCCGACCAAGGCGGGGACGCTCTACGACGTGGACCTGCGTCTGCGCCCCTCCGGGCGCAAGGGGCCGCTCGCGACCCAGCTCGCCGCCTTCAAGCTCTACCAATCGAGCGAGGCCGAGACCTGGGAGCGCATGGCGCTGACGCGGGCGCGGGCGGTCGCGGGGGACGAGAGCCTCAAGCGCGAGATCGCCGCCGCCATCGCCGCCGTCCTCGCCGCTCCCCGCGAGGCGGCGGCGGTGATGCGCGACGCGCGGACGATGCGCAAGCTGATCGCCAGCGAGAAGGGCGACCAGGACCCTTGGGACCTCAAGCTGGTCTCGGGCGGCCTGATCGACGTGGAGTTCGTCGCCCAATGCCTCGTCCTGGTCCACGCGCGCGCGCATCCCGCGCTCATCGGCCTGTCGACGCGGGAGACGATCGCTAAAGCAGGCGCGCTTGGCCTCATCGGCGCCGACGACGCAGCGGCGCTGATCGACGCCCACCGGCTCTTGACCGACGCCACCCAGCTGATGCGGCTCGCCGTCGCCGGCCGCTTCGATCCCGCCAAGGCGGCGAGCGGCGTCAAGCGCCGCATCGCCGCCGCCGCGGCGCTGCCCGACTTCGACGCGCTGCAGGGAGCGATCGGCGAAGCGCGCGAAGGGGCGCGGCGCGCTTACGCGCGCGTGCTCGGCGACCGCGCGGACTGAAGACGGCGGCGGAAGCGCGAGGATCGGACCGGGAGGTCGAGGGCTGGAGGTTGGCCAATGCCTGTCCAGGATCGCAAGAAGCCTATGCGCGCCGCAAATCGAGCGGCCCCGGAATCGAGCGCGTTCGGCGACGCCGGTAATATCACGCTAGGAAGATGCGCATCTTACCGGGAGCCAAACGAGGCCTGGCGAATGACGAGCCGCGAGACGGCCGCAGTGCAGGCAGGAGCGGATTGCATAGGGGGCGCCCTCGCGTTTCGTCGCCCCCGAAGCGAAGATGAGTGTATAGTTGCGGCGGTCACGTTTAGTAATGCGCGTTGCGGGGCGGGCGCAGGGGGGCGGAGCCGCCGGCGTTATTGGCCGGGGTCGAAGCGCTGGCGGGGCGTTCGCGCCCGCTCGGCGAGTTATGTCGGCCCCTTCGTCGCTTAGAAACGCGCGTGCGCCGCGCCGGGTCGGCCCGGCGACGCGCGGCGATGGAGGAGAGAAGGAGGATCGCGATGCTGCGATCGCAGATCAACGCGGCGATGGAACGCGCGAAGTCGGCGTTGCGCAAGAACGGCTTCCATCTGCCGCCGTTCGCGTTCTGGACGCCCGACGAATGGCGGCGGAAAGGCGCGGAATGCGACGAGATCCGCGCCTGCAGGCTTGGCTGGGACGTCACCGACTTCGCCTCCGACGATTTCGAGCGCGTCGGCCTGACCGCGTTCACCATTCGCAACGGCAGCCTGACGATCGAACGCTATCGCCGAACGGTCTATTGCGAGAAGGCGATGATCGTCGGCGAGGACCAGCGCACGCCGATGCACTGCCATGCGGTGAAGCAGGAGGACATCATCTGCCGCGGCGGCGGCAGTCTCGTCATCCAGGTCTACAATCGCCGTCCCGAGGGTCGCCTCGACGAAGACGGCGAGGTCAGCGTGTCGGTCGACGGCGTGGCGCGCCGCGTTCCCGCCGGGCACAGCTTCGTGCTCCGCCCGGGCGAATCGATCCGGCTGACGCCGTTTCTCTATCACGAGTTTTTCGCCGAGCCGGGCTCGGGCGTCGCGGTGATCGGCGAAGTCTCGTCGGTCAACGACGACGCCTACGACAATCTCTTCCTCAACGCGCCGGCGCGTTTCCCGGCGATCGTCGAGGACGAGAAGCCGATCCATCTGCTCTGCAACGAGTGCTGAGGCGCTTGCGCCGCGGCGCGCCGAGACGGCGGAGCGCCGCCGGCCGAGGCCGCGCCCCGAAGTTCAGTCCGTCGCAGGGAAATTTGGTCGGAGTGAGAGGATTTGAACCTCCGACCCCCTCGTCCCGAACGAGGTGCGCTACCAGGCTGCGCTACACTCCGACGCCGCGCTCACACGGCTGACAGGCCTTATATTAGCCCGGCCGGCGCGGCGCAAGGGCGGCCGCGCCCCGATCGGCCGCGCGCTTCTTGCTTACGCGATCCGCAGACGCCACATCGACGCAAGACGGGGCGCGAGGGCCCTGCGAGGCGGAGGAGGCGGACATGAGGATCGGCGTCATCGGCTCCGGAGTCGTCGGGCGGACGCTTGCGGTCGGATTCCTGAAGTACGGCCACGCGGTCACGATCGGCACGCGCGACCCGGACAAGCTGAAGGATTGGGCGGCGGAGCGACCGGACGCGCGCATCGGCGATTTCGCCGCGGCCGCCGCCTTCGGCGAGGTGGTCGTCCTCGCCGTCGCCGGCGCGGGGGCGCTCGAGGCGCTGCGGCTGGCCGGCGCCGCCAACCTCGACGGCAAGCCGGTCGTCGACGCGACCAACCCGATCGCCGACGCGCCGCCGGTCCACGGCGTGCTGTCGTTCTTCACCAGCCTCGGCGAATCGCTGATGGAGCGGCTGCAGAAGGCCTTCCCGAACGCGCGCATCGTCAAGGCGTTCAACTCGGTCGGGGCGGCGTACATGGTCGATCCGGACTTCGGCGGCGTTCGTCCGACCATGTTTATCTGCGGCGACCATGAGGGCGCGAAGCGGATCGTCGCCAAGCTGCTCGACGATTTCGGCTGGGAGACAGCCGACATGGGCGCGGTCGAGGCGGCGCGCGCGATCGAGCCGCTGTGCATGCTGTGGTGCATTCCCGGCGTCGCCCACGGCGACTGGTCGCCGCGCGCCTTCAAGCTGTTGCGCTAAGCCGCGCCGCATGGGCGCGTGAGACGATCGGTCGCGCCGCGCCGGCGGGCGGCCAAGCTTGCGGCGCGCGCGTCCGGCCGATAAGATGAATTCTGTAAATCATCTTACCGGAGGGCCGGCGCCGCGATGGAGCGGGTGACGATCAGCGTATCCGACGAGTTCGCCGCCGAGCTGGCGGAGTTCATGAAGTCGCACCGCTACGAGAACCGCTCCGAGGCGATCCGCGACCTCGCCCGCCGCGGCCTCGAAGAGGCGCGCGTCGACGAGGGCGCCGCCGCCGGAGACTGCGTGGCGGCGCTGTCCTACGTCTTCAACCACCACACCCGCGAGCTGGCGAAACGGCTCACCGACGCCTGCCACGACCACCACGATCTGCAGGCGGCGACGATGCACGTGCATCTCGACCACGAGAACTGCCTCGAGGCGACGATCCTGCGCGGACCGCTCGGCGCGGTGCGCGCCTTCGCCGAAGCGGTGATCGCCGAGCGCGGCGTCAGCCATGGGCGCGTCAACTTCATTCCGGTGGTTCTCGACCACCACAGCCACGCGCATGGATCGGTCCGGCATGGCCATGACCACGCGCATCCGAAGGTTTGAACGCGGGAGAAGCGGCGCGATGAGGTTTGGCGGACTGCGCGGGCTCGGCGACGGCGCCGCCGGCTTGAAGGGAAAGATCGCCGGCGTCTACGTCGCGCTCATCGTCGCCAATCTCGCCGCCTGGGCCTGGGCGGTCGCCGCCTTCCACGCTTATCCGGTGCTGCTGGGAACGGCGGCGCTCGCCTACAGCTTCGGCCTGCGCCACGCCTTCGACGCCGACCACATCGCCGCCATCGACAACGTCACCCGCAAGTTGATGCAGGATGGCCAGCGGCCGGTCGGCGTCGGCCTCTGTTTCTCGCTCGGCCATTCCACCATCGTCGTCGCGCTGTCGATCGCCCTGGCGATCACCGCCACGGCGCTGCAAGCGAATTTCGATTCGTTCAAGACCTTCGGCGCGGTGGCGGGGACGACCGTCTCGGCGCTGTTCCTGTTCGCCATCGCCGCCGCCAACGTGATCGTGCTGATCTCGATCTACCGCGTCTTCGCAACGGTGAAGAACGGCGGCGCCTTCGTCGAGGAGGATCTCGACCTCGTGCTGGCCGATCGCGGCCTGCTCGGCCGGCTGTTCCGCCGTTTCTTCCGCGCCGTCGACGCGAGCTGGAAGATGTACCCGATCGGCGTGCTGTTCGGCCTCGGCTTCGACACCGCCACCGAGGTCGGCCTGCTCGGCATCTCGGCGACCCAGGCGGCGCAGGGTCTGTCGATCTGGTCGATCCTGGTGTTTCCGGCGCTGTTCACCGCCGGCATGACGCTGGTCGACACCACCGACAGCGTGCTGATGCTCGGCGCCTACGGCTGGGCCTTCGTCAAGCCGATCCGCAAGCTCTATTACAACCTGACCATCACGGCGACCTCGGTGGTGGTCGCGGTGGTGGTCGGGGGGCTCGAAACGCTCAACCTCATCGGCGACCAGCTCGGCCTCACCGACGGCGGCGGCTTCTGGGGCGCGATCGGCGCGCTCAACGACAATTTCGGCGAGATCGGCTACCTGATCATCGGCATTTTCGTCGTCGCTTGGCTGATCTCGTTCGTCGTCTACCGCCTCAAGGGCTACGACCAGATCGAGACCGCGGCGCCTTAAGCCGCGCCGCGCTTTTCCCCGAGGGTTGCCCAAGATCAAAGACCGCGGGGGCCGGTCGCGCCGAGATGGACGACCCGCCGGAACTTGGGCCGGCGGCGGAAGGCCGAGGCAAAGACGAGAAATGTCGCCCCCGCTTATTGACGCGCGCAAGCTTCGATCGCGGTTGACGACGCCCGAGCGAGGGCTAAGATCGAGCGAAATCAAAGACGAACGCGGGTCTGCGGCGGGTCTCGGGGCGGCGAAGGAGCCGGCCGGTGCATGAGATGTCGCTGACCGAGAGCATCGTCGAGATCGCGCTCGAAGAGGCGCGGCGCAACGGCGCGCGCCGGGTGAGGCGGATTTTCGTCGACGTCGGCGCGCTAAGCCATGTCGAGCCCGAGGCGCTGGAGTTCTGCTTCGCCGCCGTCGCCGCCGGCACGGCGGCGGAGGGCGCGGAGCTCACAATAGAGCGCCTCCCGGGCGCCGGTTGGTGCCTCGACTGCGATAAGCAGGTGCCGCTCGCCGAACGCTACGGCCCCTGTCCGGAGTGCGGCGGCTACCGGGTGAAGATGACGGCGGGCGACGAATTGATGGTCCGCCAAATGGAGATCGATTGATGTGCAGCGTTTGCGGATGCGGCCAGGCCGAGATCGTCGCCGACAAGGACCAGCGCGAGGGCGGCGCGCCGCATGTTCACGACCACGCGCACCCGCATGATCATGATCATGATCATGGTCATGGTCACGACCACGACGGCGACCACGACCATCTCCACGATCACGCCCACCATCATCATGACGACGGGACGGTCGACTATGGCGCTGGCGTCGCCGGCGTCCACGTCCCCGGCGTGAGCGAGGAGCGGATCGTCCGCATCGAGCGCGATATCCTGTCGAAGAACGACGCCTACGCGCGCGACAACCGGCGCGCCTTCGCGGCGAAGCAGGTATTCGCGCTCAACTTCGTCTCCAGCCCCGGCTCGGGCAAGACCAGCCTGCTCGCGCGCGTCATCGCGGCGCTGAAGGACAGAATGTCGGTGGCGGTGATCGAGGGCGACCAGCAGACCGCCAACGACGCCGAGCGCATCCGCGCCGCCGGCGCGCCGGCGATCCAGATCAACACCGGCAAGGGCTGCCATCTCGACGCCCACATGGTCGGCCACGCCTTCGCCGAGCTCGCTCCCCCGTCCGGGGCGGCGCTGTTCATCGAGAACGTCGGCAATCTCGTCTGTCCGGCGGCGTTCGATCTCGGCGAAGCGCACAAGGTGGTGGTGCTGTCGGTCACCGAGGGCGACGACAAGCCGCTCAAGTATCCCGACATGTTCGCCGCCGCCGACCTGCTGCTGCTCAACAAGGCCGACCTCTTGCCGCATCTTGACGACTTCAGCGTCGGCCGCTGTCTCGCCAACGCGCTGCGCGTCAACCCGCGGCTGCAGACGCTGATCGTCTCGGCCAAGACCGGCGAAGGCGTCGACGCCTTCGTCGCCTGGATCGAGGCTTCCGCCGCGCGTCGCGCCGCCGAACTCGCGAGGGCTTAGGCGATGACGACGCCCCGCGCCGACGCCCGCGCCGTCAAGCGCCTGCGTCTGCGCGTGCGCGGCGCCGTGCAGGGCGTCGGCTTCCGTCCCTTCGCCTACGGCCTGGCGCGGCGCCTCGACCTCGCCGGATTCGTGCTCAACGACGGCGAAGGCGTGCTGATCGAGGTCGAGGGCGTCGGCGCCGAACAGTTTCTCCACGCGCTGCGCCTCAAGCCGCCGCCGCTCGCGCGCATCGACGCGATCGAGGTCGCCGAAGCGCCGCTGGTCGGCGGCGAAGGCTTCGCCATCCGCGCCACCGCGGGCGGGCCGGCGCAGACCCGCATTCCCGCCGACGTGGCGATCTGCGAGCAGTGTCTCGCCGAGCTGTTCGACCCGGCGAGTCGCTTCTATCGCTATCCTTTGATTAACTGCACCAATTGCGGGCCGCGCTACACGCTGACGCGCGCGCTGCCCTACGACCGGGCGCAAACTTCGATGGCGCCGTTCGCGATGTGCCGCGAGTGCGCGCGCGACTACGCCGACCCCGCCAATCGCCGCTTCCATGCGGAGCCGATCGCCTGCCGGCGCTGCGGTCCCGCGCTCAACGTCGGCATTGACGAAATCGCCGCTCGCATCCGCGGCGGCGGGATCATCGCGCTGAAAGGGCTCGGCGGCTTCCACCTTGTCTGCGACGCGCGCAACGAGGCGGCGGTGGCGACGCTGCGCCGCCGCAAGGCGCGCGAGGCGAAGCCGTTCGCGGTGATGGCGACCAACGTCGCCAGCGCGGCGCGCCTCGCCGAATTAAGCGAAGCGGAGCGCGCGCTGCTCGAATCGCGCGCGCGGCCGATCGTTCTCGCGCGCAGCCGCGGCGCGCTGGCGCCGAGCGTCGCGCCGGGCCTCGCCGACGTCGGGCTGATGCTCGCCTACACGCCGCTGCACTGGCTGGTGCTGCATGCGCTCGCCGGCGCGCCGGATTTCGCCGCCTGGCGCCACGCCGCCAACGACCTCGCGCTGGTCGCCACCAGCGCCAATCTCGGCGGCGAGCCGCTGGTCGCCAGCGACGACGACGCGCGCCGGCGCCTCGCCGGCGTCGCCGACCTGATCGTCACCCACGCCCGCGCCATCGTCGCCCGCGCCGACGATTCGGTGATGCGCGTCGTCGACGGCGCGCCCGCCTTCGCCCGCCGCGCGCGCGGTTTCGTGCCCGAGCCGATCGACCTCGGCGTCGACGGCCCGAGCGTGCTCGCCGTCGGCGCCGACCTGAAGAACACGGTGACGATCACGCGCGGCCGGGAGGCGTTCGTCTCGCCGCATATCGGCGAGCTCGACGACCGCGAGACGATCCGCTTCCGTGACGAGACCATCGCCCATCTCTGCTCGATCCTGGCGATCGAGCCGGAATACGCCGTCTGCGACCGCCATCCCGATTTCCGCTCGACTCGTTACGCCGAGGAGACGGGCCTGCCGTGTGCGCGCGTGCAGCATCACGTCGCCCATGTCGCCGCGACCGTCGCCGAGCATAAGCTCTCCGGCGCGGCGCTCGGCGTCGCGCTCGACGGCTACGGCCTCGGCGTCGACGGAACCGCGTGGGGCGGCGAGCTGATCGTCGTCGACGGCGCTCACTGGCGGCGCGTCGGCCATCTCGAGCCGCTCGCGCTGCCTGGCGGCGACCATGCGGCGCGGCAGACCTGGCGGATGGGCGTCGCGGCGCTCGCCAGCCTCGACAAGCTCGACGCCGTCGACCGCCTCTTTCCCGACAAGCCGCAGGCGAAGCGCCTCGCCGACGCCTTCGCGCGCGGCGCGCGCTTCCCCGTCACCAGCAGCCTCGGCCGGCTGTTCGATGCGGCGGCGGCGCTGTCCGGCGGCTGTCTCGAGCAGCGCTACGAGGGTCAGGCGGCAATGGAGCTCGAGGCGCTGGTCAAGACGCCGCGCCCGGGCGATAACCTGTGGCGGATCGAGGCGGGACGGCTCGATCTCGCTCCAACCCTGGCGACGATCGTCGACCAGCGCCTGCGCGGCCGCGAAGCGGCGGAGCTGTTCCACGGCGCGCTGATCGCCGCGCTCGCCGAATGGATCGGCGCCGCGGCGGCGGCGCGCGGCCTGACCGGCATCGCCTTCGGCGGCGGCTGCCTGATGAACCGCGTTCTCGCCGAAGGCCTCGCCGAGCGCTTGCGCGCGCGGGGCCTGACGCCATATTGGCCTCGCGCCGTTCCCGCCAACGACGGCGGCGTCTCGCTCGGCCAGGCCGCCTTCGCGCTGAAGCGCCTCGGCGCCGGACTCGATCTCACGGAGGATTAGTCATGTGTCTCGCCATCCCTGTGCAGATCACGGAGATCCTGCCCGACGAAATGGCCAAGGTGACCCTCGACGGGGTGACGCGGGTGGTCTCGACGGCGCTGATCGAAGACCCTCGCGTCGGCGATTACGTGGTGCTGCACGTCGGCTACGCGCTGGCCAAGATCGATCCCGAGGAGGCCGAGCGGACGCTGGAGATGCTGGCGCAAGCGGGAGCGGCGGCGTGAAATACATCGACGAATATCGCGACGGCGGCGTCGCGCAAACGATCGCCGGGGCGATCGCGCGCGAGGCGCGCCCGGACCGAATCTATCGCCTGATGGAGTTCTGCGGCGGCCATACGCACGCGATCTCGCGCTATGGCCTCGAAGACCTGCTGCCGCCTTCGGTGCGCATGATCCACGGACCCGGCTGCCCGGTCTGCGTGTTGCCGATGGCGCGCATCGATCTGGGCATCTCGTGCGCCCGCGATCCGCGCATCGCCTTGTGCGTCTACGGCGACCTGATGCGGGTGCCGGGCTCCCACGGCTCGAGCTTCCTCAAGGCGAAGGCGGAAGGCGCGGACGTGCGCATGGTCTATTCGACGCTCGACGCGATCCGCATCGCCGAGCAGGCGCCCGACCGCGAGGTGGTGTTCTTCGCCATCGGCTTCGAAACCACGACGCCGCCGACGGCGCTCGCCATCCGCGCGGCGCGGAAGAAGGGACTGAAGAATTTTTCCGTCATCTGCAACCACGTGCTGACGCCGGCGGCGATGACGGCGATCGTCGAATCGGGAGGCGAGGAAGGCGTGCTGGTCGAGGGCTTCGTCGGCCCGGCGCACGTGAGCACGGTGATCGGAACGCGCCCCTACGAGACGTTCGCGCGCGACTATAAGAAGCCGGTGGTGATCGCCGGCTTCGAGCCGCTCGACGTCGCGCAGGCGATCCTGATGCTGGTGCGTCAGATCAACGACGGGCGCGCCGAGGTCGAGAACGAATATATCCGCGCCGTGACCCGCGAGGGCAACCAGCGCGCTCAGGCCGAGGTCGCCGAGATCTTCGAGCTGCGCGACGCATTCGAGTGGCGCGGACTCGGCTGGCTGCCGAACAGCGCGCTGAAGCTTAAGGAGGCCTACGCCGAATTCGACGCCGAGCGGCGGTTCGGCCTGGTCGCCGCGCCGGCCGCGGACAATCCCGCCTGCGAGTGCGGCGCGATCCTGCGCGGCGTGAAGAAGCCTCGCGACTGCAGGCTGTTCGGCACCGTCTGCACGCCCGATTCGCCGATGGGCTCGTGCATGGTGTCGTCCGAAGGCGCCTGCGCGGCGCACTGGACCTACGGGCGGTTCCGCGAGACGGCCAAGGCGGCGGCGGAGCGGAGGGAGGTCGCGTGAGCCTTGACGCCCCGGTCCGCCGCAAGCTCGACCTCAAGCGCGGCCGCGTCGATCTCTCCCACGGCGCCGGCGGGCGCGCGATGGGGCAATTGATCGAGGACATCTTCCACGCCGCCTTCGACAACGACTGGCTGCGCAAGGGCGACGACCAGTCGGCCTTCGAGGTCGAGGCGGGGCGGATGGTGATGTCGACCGACTCCTACGTCGTCTCGCCGATCTTCTTCCCCGGCGGCGACATCGGCTCGCTCGCCGTGCACGGCACCATCAACGACGTCGCCATGGCCGGCGCGCGGCCGCTCTATCTTTCGGCGAGCTTCATCATCGAAGAGGGCTTCCCGCTCGCCGACCTCAAGCGCGTCGCGATGAGCATGGGCGACGCCTCGCGCGCGGCGAAGGTGCCGATCATCACCGGCGACACCAAGGTGGTCGAGCGCGGCAAGGCCGACGGCGTGTTCATCACCACCGCGGGCGTCGGCGTGACGCCGCCGGGCCTGAAGCTGTCGGCCGACGCGGCGAGGCCGGGCGACTTGGTTGCGCTGTCCGGCTCGATCGGCGACCACGGCGTCGCGGTGATGTCGAAGCGCGAGAACCTCGAGTTCGGCACCGAGATCGTCTCCGACTCGGCGCCGCTGCACGGCCTGGTGGCGGCGATGGTCGCCGCCGGCGGGCAGGGGATCCGCGTCATGCGCGACCCGACTCGCGGCGGCCTCGCCGCGACGCTGAACGAGTTCGCCCACCAGTCGCGGGTCGGCTTCTCGATCGAGGAGGCGGCGATCCTGGTCAGGCCCGAAGTCGCGGCCGCCTGCGAGTTCCTCGGTCTCGATCCGCTCAACGTCGCCAACGAAGGCAAGCTGGTCGCCATCCTCGCCCCCGCGGTCGCCGACAAGGTGCTCGCGGCGATGAAGGCGCACCCGCTCGGCGCCGAAGCGGCGATCATCGGCCGCGTCGTCGACGATCCCAACCGCTTCGTCGAGATGCGCACCGCCTTCGGCGGCGGCCGTATCGTCGACTGGCTGTCGGGCGAGCAATTGCCTCGAATTTGCTGAGCAAGCGGCCGCGAGGCCGGCGCGCGTCGACGCGCTCGGCGAGCGCGGCCAGCGGCCGCCGCGCCTACCGGCGGCGTCGCTTCGCCTCAGTGCAAATGGTGCAGCGAGTCGGCGCCGCGGGTGAGCTCCATCTGCGAGATCGCCACCAGGATCTCGGCCCGCGACTTGAGGTCGGCCGCCTCCAGCATCGCCTGCTTCTCCTTGGCGCCGTAAGGGCTCAGCATCGCCAGGCCGTTGACCAGCGCCTCGTTGGAGGTGGAAGCGATGTCGTCCCAGTCGACCTTGTAGTCCTTGGCTTCGGCGAAGGCGCGCAGCGCCGCGATCAGCGCTTGGCGGTCGACCGCGCTCTCGCCCGCACCCTCCTCGAAGTCGTCGGCGAAGTCGGAATAGTCGGCGCGCGCCAGCCGATAGGGCGTCGCCGTCTCCTGTTCGGCGGCGACGCGGAAGCGCGCCACGCCCATCAGGGTGAGGAAGCAGCGCTCGTCGCCGAGCTCGGCGTATTGCACGATGCGCCCGGCGCAGCCGACCGAATAGAGCGCGGGGTTCGCCTCCGCCTCGTCGTCGGCCGCGCTCGGCTGGATGACGCCGATCACGCGCTCGCCCGACAGCGCGTCGTCGAGCATGGCGAGATAGCGCGGCTCGAACACGGTGAGCTGCATCGGTCGGCGCGGCAACAGCAGCGCGCCGGCGAGCGGAAACACCGGGATCACGCTCGGCATCTCGTCGGGGCGACGATAGGTGTGGTTGAGCTTCATCGGTTTGCGCCTGGCGGCGGCGAATCCCTCAGAACAGGATCGCCGACAGCTTGCGCCGCGCCGTCACCGCCGAGGGGTCCATCAGGCCCCACGCCTCGAAGAATTGCAGCAGCTGCTTGCGCGCCGCCCCGTCGTTCCAGCCGCGGTCGCGCTTGACGATCGCCAGCAGCGCGTCGGCGGCCTCGTCGCGCCGGCCCTTGGCGTTGAGCGCCAGCGCGAGGTCGAAGCGCGCCTGATGGTCGTCGGGGTCGGCCGCCGCCGCCTTCTCCAGCGGGGCGAGGTCGCCGACCGAGGCGGCCTGCTCGGCGACACGCACCGCCGCCCAGGCCGCGGCGATGGCCGGGTCCTCATCCTTGCCCTGCGTCGGGGCGGGCGCCATCGACAGCACCGCCTTCGCTTGGTCGAGGTCGCCGGCCTCGACATGCAGCTTCGCCAGGCCGGAGATCGCCTTGACGTTGCTTTCGTCGTCGGTCAGCACGCGCGCGTAGAGCGCCGCGGCGCCGGCGTTGTCGCCCTTGGCCAGCGCCGCTTCGGCCTGCGCCAGCAATTCGTCGGCGGCGGCGCTGAGCGGCCCGACCAGGCGCTCGATGAAGCCGCGCACCTGGCTTTCCGGCAGCGCGCCGACGAAGCCGTCGACCGGCTGGCCGCGATCGAAGGCGATCACTGCCGGGATCGACTGGATGCCGAGCTGGCCGGCGACCTGCGGATGCTCGTCGATGTTCATCTTGACCAGCGCCACCTTGCCCTTGGCGTCGGCGACCGCCTTCTCCAGCGACGGCCCGAGCTGCTTGCACGGCCCGCACCACGGCGCCCAGAAGTCGACCAGCACCGGCTGGCGCGCCGAGGCGGCGATGACGTCGGTTCGAAACGACGCGGTGGTGACTTCTTTGACCGAATTCGCGGAAGCGCCCGCGCCGTTGCCGCTCGCCATGTTTCAACGCCTCCGATGCCGGCCCCGTTGGGCCCTCGTCGCCTAAATGGCGCGCCCGACCCGATTATTCAACGCCGCCGCCGAGATCGACCACCAGCGGCTCATGATCGACCGCCTTGAGGAACTTGACCAGGTCGGCGCTCGCCAGGCTGGTGGTGCGGGTGTTGACCAGGGGATGGAAATTGAGCCGCGCCACGGCGAGCAGCGCGCTGTCGAGCACGACGCGGACCCTTCCCGCCTTGTCGTTGACGGCGCCGAACGGCGTCACCGCGCCAGGCTTGACGCCCCAGACCTCTTCCAGAAGCTCGGCCGAGCCGAAGGTGACGCGCCCTTGCGCGCCGATCCTCTCATGGACGCGCTTGAGGTCGACCGGCGTTTCCTCGCCGAGCACCAACAGGAACATCCGCCCCTTCTTGTCCTTGACGAACAGGTTCTTGGCGTGGCCGCCGGGGATGTCGCCGCGCAGCGCCTGCGACTCCTCGACCGTGCGCAGCGGCGGGTGCTCGACCGTCGTGGTGGCGATGGCGAGGGAATCGAGGAAGGCGATCAATTGGTCGGGAGTGGCGGGCATGCCCGGAAGCCGGATGGGGAAATTCGCGCCGGCGTTGTAGCGGCCTCGGCCGGTCGCGGCAAGGACCGCGCGAACTGAGGCCGCTGGCTCCGAGCCGGCCGCCCTCACGCCGCTCCCTGCGCTCCCGCCAGCAGCGCGACGCCGAAGGCGAGCACCAGCAGCGCGGCGAGGAGCTCGACGGCGCGCGCCGCCAGCGCGACGCGCGACTCTTCGCCGGCGGCGAAGCGCATGGCGAGCGCCTTGGCGAACACCGCGCCCCAGGCGAGCGCGCCGGTGGTGATGGCGGTTCCCATCGACATGGCGAAGGTCGCGGCGACGCCGGCGGCGAACAGCCCTTGGGAGAGGGCGAACACCAGCATCAGGATCGCCCCCGAACAGGGCCGCGCGCCCGCCGCGAGCACGGTCGCCGTCGCGCCGCGCCAGGAGAACGACGCCCCGAGCAGCGCCGGATCGGGCGCGTGGGCGCAGCCGCAATCATCCGCTGCGGCCGCTGTTTCGCTCGGCGCGCGGGCGCGAAACGCCGCCGCGCCGAGCGCGGCCGGCGCCGGGCGCCACGGCGCTCCTGGGTAGAGGGTCCCGCCGGCGAGCGTCTCGCGCCGGCGCATGAGCGCGACCAGCGCCGTGGCGAACGCGCGGCCCTTGGTCCAGATCAGCCACAGGCCGATGGCGATGATCCCGCAGTAGCTCGCCATCGCCAGCAGGTCGGCGGCGCGGTTCATCTCGGCCGCGGTGGCGTTGAAGGCGAGCGCGGCGACGCCGACCAGCGCCACCGCCACCGCGCCCTGCATCGCCGCGGCGAGAAACGCGAGCGCCACCCCGCGCTTCAGCGCGCGGTCGTTGGCCATCATGTAGGAGGCGATCACCGCCTTGCCGTGCCCCGGCCCCGCCGCGTGGAAGACGCCATAGGCGAAGCCGAGGCCGATCAGGCCCCACATCGCCGTCGGGTCCGCGTGCAACGCCTTGACCGAGGCGACCATGACGTGGGTGAGCCGCGACTGCTCTTCCATGAGCCAGCCGGTCACGCCGCCCGAGGCGCCGCCGCCGCCCTCGCCGCCGCCGACCGCGAACGGTCGCCGCGCGAATTGCGCCAAGGCGGGCGACGTGGCCAGCGCGCAGAAGGCGAAGGCGAGGCCGAAGCGGAGGCGGTCGAGCAGCGAGTATCGGGTCACGGGCAAGCGACGATCACGCGGCTGGCCATCTTGAAGCCGAAGTTGGCGCCGGGGGCCAGGTTGGTGAAAAACGATTCGGTGAGCGCTTTCTTTTCATCGTCGACCAGCGGCTTCGGCTTGGCGATCGAGGTCGAGCAGCCCGCCGGCGCGGAATCGAGCGCGATGGGGTCCTTGTCGTCGAACTCGAAGTCAATGAAGTACTCGGGATCGGCGACCAGCAGCGACAGATAGCGGCCGGGCGAGACGGGCGCCTTCAACGGCAGCACGACATGGAAGGCGACCAGGTGGTCGGGCCGCTCTTCCATCCAATAGTCGGTGACGGCGCCGAAATCGACCGCCTTGGCGCCGACCTTAAGGGTGGTGAAATAGCCGAGGTCGGCGAGGCCGCCAGCGTTCTCCTTGGCGAGCGGGGCGAACATCGCGCGCGTCGCCAGCTCGCCGGGCTTGGCGAGCCCCTGGGTGGCGAAGGACGAGTACATCTCGTCGAACACCCAGTCGTGCGTCACCGCGGCGACCTTGCCGTCCGCGGTGAAGCCGATGCGGCTGCGCACCGTCACCCAGACGTGGGGATGGGCGAAAGCGGAGGCGGGCGCCGCGAGCGCAATTAGCGCCGCGATCAGCGCCGCCACGCCGCGTCTCCTCCGCCTGAAACTCAATCGCCAACCCTCTCGATTCGAGCGCCTTTCGTCGCAGGCCGTTCCGTTTGGCGGCAAAGTGCGGCGCGACGATGGCCGGCGGCGGGGCCATTTCGCCGCAAGCGCCGGCCGCGCCGTGGTTTAGGCTTTCTTTAGGCGGAGCGCGCATGTTTAGCCGATGGCGCGTAGCGTATGGCCTGCCGGGTTCGGCGTTATCGCTTTGTTCTCGCTCGCCGGCTGCGGCTGGCTTGAGCGCGCCGAGCGTCCGGCGTGGCGGACGCAGGCGGAGAACCTCTGCCTGTCGCGCGGGCTGGTCCAGCCTTCCGCCTATGTCGAGCCGCGGCCGGAGATCGACGGCCCGGGCATCTGCGGCATGACCCATCCGTTCCGCGTCTCGGCGATCGCCGACGGGACGATTTCGATCGACAAGCCGGTGACCGTCGACTGCTCGATGATCCCGGCGCTGGAGGAATGGCTCGCCGACGTCGTGCAGCCCGAGGCCGAGGCGCATTTCGGCGTTCCGGTGGTCGGCCTCGAAGTGTTCGGCGCCTATTCCTGCCGCTCGGTCGACGACATCCCCGGCGCGCAATTGTCCGAGCACGCGTTCGGAAACGCCATCGACGTCTCCGGCTTCAAGCTCGCCGACGGGCGCGAGATCTCGATCGTGCGCGACTGGAAGAAGACCGACACCGAGGAGTCGGCTTTCCTGCATGAGGTCCATGCCGGCGCCTGCGGGCATTTCACCACCGTGCTCGGCCCCGGCGCCGACGTGTACCATTACAACCACTTCCATTTCGATCTGGCGATGCGCGGCTCGACCAACACCGGCCCACGCCGTTACTGCCGGCCTCAGCCGCCGCCCGAGCTGATGAAGCCGCCCGCCCGGCCCGACGGGCTGCCGCCCGCCCCCGACATCGAAGAGCCGGTCGACATCTCGCGCGCGACGCTGCGCCCCGGCGTGGGGCCGGGGCCGCTGGCGCTTGGGCCCTCCGGCGCGCTGCCGCCGCCCGTGCAGGACTACGACGCGCGTCCGCCCTCGGCGCCGGTGTTGCCCGCCGACGACGGCGCGGCGATCGACTCGACGCCGACGTCGAAGATCGCGCCGCGCGACGATTAGGGCGTGCTGCAATCAGGTTGAAACGACGGGTCGTCGCCTCTTCTCTTCGCGCGAAACGGGGAGAGGGCGAGCATGAGAAAGCGCCGATGACGCGGTCGGCGACGCGCGCGCTGTGCATCCGCAGCGACCTTCCCGCCGCGTCGCCCTTGGCCGGCTTGCGGCGGCCAAGGGCGGTTTAGCTCACGATGCGCGGTCGCGCCGCGTTCGAATCAGCGCTTGCACTTGTTGTCGTAAGTATCGAAGGCGAAGCCGACGACGGGCAGGAACGCCGAGGCGAACGCCTCCTGGCTGGTCAGCTCGCGGCACTGCGTGTTCCAGACGATGGCGGCGTCGAGCATCACGCTCGCCGCGGCGCCGATGATGTAGAAGGCGGGCCAGGCGTTGAGATGCCCGCTGCCCGGGATGAAGTGGTGGTGATGGTGAGGGTGATGCGCCAGCGACCACCAGCCGTACCCGCCCGCGTTCGCCGCGGGGGGCAGGGCGACTGACGCGGCCAGGGAGGCCGCCAGGGCTACGCCGACTAGTTTGCGCTTCATATCAGGCGTCCTTTTCGCTCTCTGTGCAGCCAGCCCTCGCCGACGCCGGCGGGCGCCGATCGCGCTGGGCGAAGGCGGGCGAGAAAACGCTAGACGGCGTTGGATTGTGTGGCAACTGAATCAAATAGTATTGATCGGCAAATGTTTCGTTAACCTAAAGCAGTATCCTTGACGTGCCGACAATACCGCTAATTGGAAAGGTTACCGTCGGGCGCGTTAAAGCTGAATTTCGGCCGTGCTCGTCGCAACGAAGCTTCGCACGGCGAATAGGGGCCCGCGCCGAAGGGCGCGGCTGTAGACGCGCTCGTTGAGCGCGTCCGCGCGGCGCGGCAGGCGCCGGCCCCTTAGATCATCGCCTCGATCAGCCGCGGACCGCGCCCGTTCATCGCCGACTGGAACTGCGCGGCGAATTCCTCGGCGGTGGTCGCGCGGCTCGCTTCGACGCCCATGCCTGCGGCGAGCCGCGTCCAGTTCAGCTCGGGGTCGTGCAGGTCGAGCAGCGCGCGGCCCTTGGCGCTGAGGCTCGCGCCGACCCGCTTCGCCTCGATGTTGAGGATGGCGTAGGAGCGGTTGGCGAACACCACCACGGTCGCGTCGAGCTTTTCGCGCGCCATCGTCCACAGCGCCTGCATCGTATAGGCGCCGCTGCCGTCGGCCTGGGCGCAGACCACCTTGCGGCCGGGGGCGGCGACCGCCGCGCCGACGGCCATCGGCAGCCCGTCGCCGATCGCGCCGCCAGTGAGCGGCAGGTGGTCGTGCGGCCGCGCGCGCGCCATCGCCGCCTGCAGCGCCTGGCTGGAAGTGAGCCCCTCGTCGACCAGGATCGCGTGGTCGGGCGAATAATGCGCGATGGTCCGCACGACGGCGGAGAGGTCGAGCGCGCCGGTCGGCAGGCCGGGGAGCTCGAACGCGGCGCGCGTCGGCTGGCCGGAGGCGCCGAGCGCGTCGGCGAGATCGAGGAGCGCGCGCGCGCCGTCCTCGTCGGCGTGGGCGAGATAGACGATCTCGCAGCCCTCCGGGGCGCAATAGCCCGGCTTGCCGGGATAGGCGAAGAACGACACCGGCGCCTCGCCGCCGACCAGCACGAGCTGCTCGACGCCGGCGAGGAAGGCGACGATCTGCTCGGCGAAATAGGGCAGGCGCTCGACCACGACGCGGCCGGAGCCGAGCTCCGTACGCGGCGCGAAGGTATCGCACAACAGCCGCGCGCCGGTCTTGGCGCGGATGCGGCCCGCTGCCTCGAGGGCCTCGCCGACCAGCGCCGACCCGCGCATCAGCATCGCCGTTTTCTTGCCGTCGGCGAGCCGGCGCGCGACGCGCTCGATCGCCTCGGCCGGGACGACCGCCGGCGCGACGTCGGGGAGCCGCTCCGCCGCGCGCTCGGCCGGACTCCAGGCGCAATCGGCGGGCACGATCAGCGTCGCCACGCCGCCCGGCGCGGCGCGGGCGGCCTGCACGGCGCGCGCCGCGTCGCCGGCGAGCGAATCCGCGTTGCGCGACCGCCGCACCCAGGCTGAGACCGGGCGCGCGAGGCCGATGACGTCGGCGGTGAGCGGCGCGTCGTGGCGGACGTGGTCGATCGCGTGGTCGCCGACCAGGTTGACGATCGGCGTCGCCGCGCGGCGGGCGTTGTGCAGGTTGGCGAGGCCGTTGGCGAGGCCGGGACCGAGATGCAGCAGCGTCGCGGCGGGCTTGCCGGCGATGCGGCCGTAGCCGTCGGCGGCGCCGGCGGCGACGCCCTCGAACAGGCACAGAACGCCGCGCAAGCGCGGGTTGGAGTCGAGCGCGGCGACCAGATGCATCTCGGAGGTGCCGGGATTGGCGAAACAAACCTCGACGCCGCAGTTGACCAGCGTCTGGGCGAGCGTCTGCGCGCCGTTCATGTCCGTGCTCCGAGCCTTGTTTCGGCGCGAGCGGTGTAGTCCTCGGGCGGGGCGAACGCAAAACGTCGGCGGCCTGCAGATGCGCTCGCTGAGCGCGTCTGAGCCGGCTGCGCCTGCAAGCCGCCGCGCGCTGTTCGCGCCGGCGTCGATGTGTAAAGATCGCGCGGCGAAGCGCGAGAAGGAAAGCGACATGGGCAACGAAGCGAGGCCTGCGTTCACGGCGGCGGTCGTCCAGGCGGCGCCGGTCTCCTTCGACGTCGCGCGCACGCTCGAAAAGGCGGCCGACCTCGCCGCCGACGCCGGGCGGCGCGGCGCGCGGCTGGCGCTGTTTCCCGAGGCGTTCGTCTCCGCCTATCCGCGCGGGCTCGACTTCGGCTCGGTGGTCGGCTCGCGCAGCCCCGAGGGGCGCGAGCAGTTCCGGCGCTATTTCGACAGCGCGATCGACGTCCCCGGCCCGGCGTCGGAGCGGCTCGGCCGCATCGCGCGCGACAACCGCCTCCATCTCGTCGTCGGGGTCATCGAGCGCGACGGCGGCACGCTCTATTGCTCGGCCCTCTTGTTCGCGCCCGACGGGCGGCTCCTCGGCAAGCATCGCAAGCTGATGCCGACCGCCAGCGAACGGCTGATCTGGGGCTTCGGCGACGGCTCGACCCTGCCGGTGGTCGCCACCGAGGTCGGCCGGCTCGGCGCGGTCATCTGCTGGGAGAACTACATGCCGCTGTTGCGCGCGGCGCTCTACGCCAAAGGCGTCGAGATCTATTGCGCGCCGACCGCGGACGGGCGCGAGACCTGGCTGCCGAGCATGCGCCACATTGCGATGGAAGGGCGCTGCTTCGTCCTCACCGCCAATCAGTTCGCGCGGCGCGGCGATTACCCCGCCGATTACCCGACCGCCTTCGGCGACGATCCGGCGACGGTGGTCAGCCGCGGCGGCAGCGCCATCGTCGGGCCGCTGGGGCAAATTCTCGCCGGCCCCGACTTCGACGGCGAGACGATCCTGACCGCCGAGATCGACCTCGCCGAGATCGCCCGCGCCCGGCTCGACTTCGACGTCGTCGGCCACTATGCGCGGCCCGACGTGTTCCATCTCGAAGTCGACGAAACGCCGCGGTCGCCGGTGACCTTCCGCAACGCCACGGCGGACGGGGCGCCGGCGCGGGAGGGCGAAGCGGGCGGCGAGCGATAGGCGGGCGCTTGGAGGCGCGGCTCGCGCGGCGGCGCAACGGCGCGTCTCGCCCGGTCTCCGGCAGTTTTGAGCTTGCTCGCCTTTAAGGGATCTGGTTTGATGATAATCGCTAATCGGTTGTCCGCGGCGGGGCTGGACAACGGCTTGGGGCGCGCTTCGACGACATTGTGGTTCCGACGCGGCTGACGTTCGGGTCGGCGGCGGTCGAGATTCCTGGTTCCTGCATTTCGGGTGGGACGTCATGGATTTGTCGATCGCGTATGAAGTGGCCGACCCCGACGTCGTCGCTGAGGATTTCGGCGACGAAATCATCGTGTTGAACCTCGCCGACGGCCGCTATTTCAGCCTGCCGGGCGTCGCGGCGGTCACGTGGCGCGACCTTGTCGCGGGGCACGCGCCGGAGACGCTGATGGAGGCGGCTGCGACGGCCCGTCCCGACCTTTCGCCGGCGTTGGCCGGACTGCTGTTCGCGATTATTTCGGCTGGCCTTTTGCGGGCGGCGCCCGATGCGAGAGCGAGCGCGGCGGCGCCTCGGCTGGCGAGCGCGATCGCCGACGCGACGGAGGTTCCCGCTTTCGCCGCCTATGACGAGATGGCCGAGCTCATTCTCGCCGACCCCATCCACGACGTCGAAGAAGACGTCGGCTGGCCGGCCCTGCGAAAGCCCCCCAGTCGCGTCTGAGGCGGCGGATGCGCGCTCCCCGAGTCGATTCCACGAATCTGGTCAGCTTCGCGCGCGATTGTCTTGCGCGCGCCGAACGTCTCTCCCCCGCCGCCCTCGCGACCCGTCGGCTCGCGGTCGGAAGGATCGCGCTGGATGTCCAGTTCAGCGACTTGGATTACGCCGCGCTATGTTCCGATCGGGTCGGTTCGGCGTCGCCCGGCGCGGGGCTGACGGACGCGACCGTCTACGCCGTCGTGGCGGCGGAGATCGGGCTCGCCGCCCTTCCCGCGCTGGGCGGGGAGACGTTCGATCGCAAGCGTTTCAACGCGATCCTCGCCGAGGACGGGCTTCGAGGAACCTATATGCGCGAACCGCGCGTCTGGCAGTTCTTCAGCGACAGGACGCGGATCGGCGTCCAGCTTGTCCGCGACGGCGCGGGTCGCCCGGCCTGGGACGACGGGGCGCCGCTGCGCAACTTCATCCACTGGGCTTTGCCGAAAGGCGGACCGCGCCTCTGCCATGCGGCGAGCCTCGGCCGCGACGGGCGCGGGGTGCTGGTGGTCGGGAGCGGCGGATCGGGCAAGTCGGGGACCGTTCTCGTCGGAATCGCGCGCGGGTTCATGACGGCGGGAGACGACTACTGCCTGGTCGAAGCGGAAGAGACTGTCCGGGGGCTGTTGGCCTATCGCCTCATCAAGCAGGATTCCGCGGGCGTCGCGCGCGCCTTCGACTTGGGCCGCTCGCTCGCCGCCGGCGCCGTCAACTGGCAAGGCAAGCACGAGATCCCCGCCTCGGCGCTGCGCGGCGGCGTCTTCGCCCCGGAGCTCGAAATCCATGCGATCGTGGTCCCGCGCGTCGCGAGGCGCGAGCGATCGGCGATCCAGCCGATCCGAGCGGCGGAGGCGATGCGCTCGTTCGCGCCCTCCAGCGTCTTCCAGTTGCCGGACGACGAGCGCGCGGGCTCCGTATTCGCAGCCGACCTGTGCCGGCGCCTGCCCGCTTTCGGACTGGAGCTGTCGACCGACGCCGACGACATCGCCCGCGCGCTCGGCGAGCTGATCGATCGGAATCCCGCATGACCGGCAGTCCCGTCAGCGTCATCATGCCGGCATGGAACGCCGAGGCCTACGTCGAAGCGGCGATCCGCTCGCTGCTTGACGAGCCGGGCCTTGCGCTCGACGTCATCGTGATCGACGACGCGTCGACCGACACGACGCGGGACATCGTGATCCGCCTTGCGGCGCGGCATTCAAACGTCCGGCTGATCGCGGCGCCGAAGGGCGGCGTGTCCCGCGCCCGCAACGTCGGCCTCGCCGCTCTGCCCGGCGACTGCCGCTTCGTCGGCTTTCTCGACGCCGACGATCTCAACTTTCCCGGCCGCATCGCCCGCCAGATGGCCCATCTCCAACGGAACGACGCGCTTCGCTGGGTCATCGGCCTCATCGAATTCTTCGAGCGCGTCAAAGAGGGCGCTTATCGGCCCGCGGCGGGCTCGCGGACGGCGACCATCCGCGGCGTCCAGCTTGGGGCGGCGCTGTTCGACCGACGCGTGTTCGATGCGATCGGCGTCTTCGCCGAGGACATGGCGCATGCGGAGGACACCGACTTCTTCCTACGGCTGCTCGAATCCGGCCTTCCCTACGCGAGCGAGGACGAAGTCGCGGTGCTCTACCGTCGGCACAACGCGAACGTCACCAACACTACGCTCGACGTCCGGCGCGGGTTCGCGGACGCCTTGAGGCGCTCGCTGGCGCGCCGCCGCCGGGGCGGGGGGATCGGGGACGTCGGCGAGTTCTTCAGGCAGCGAGGCGCGGTCGAGGAGCGATTTGGGAATGGATAGGACCTACTCCGTCGTCATTCCGGCTTATGACGCCGCGGAAACGATCGGCGAGGCGATCGCATCCCTGCTCGACCAATCGGAGCCGCCGGCCGCGATCATCGTCGTCGACGACGGCTCGAACGACCGAACCGCCGAGGCCGCGTCCGCCGCAAGCCCGCTCGTCCGAGTCATTCGCCAGCAGAACGCCGGCTGCGGCCGCGCGACGAACGCCGGCGTCGACGCGGTCTCGACCCTGATCGTCGCCTTTCTCGACGCCGACGATCTCTGGCTTCCGCAAAAGGCGCGCCTTCAGCTCGACCGGCTCGAGGCCGATCCCGGCCTGAGCGGCTTGTTCGCGAAGGGCCGCACGTTCAAGGGATCCGCTTCAGCGCCGAACTTCGGGCCTCTCGTCGACCTTTGGGTGAGGACGACGCTTCTGATGCGCGCGGAGCTGGCGCGGCGGATCGGCCCTCTCGCCGACGACCTTCCCGGCAACATGGGCGAACTGGTCGACTGGATCGCGCGCGGGCGAGAGATGGGCATGCGGTTCGAACTGATGGACGCCGATCTGGCGATGCGCCGGATCCGACCGGGAAGCTTGAGCTATACGCTCGACGCGGAGAAGCGGCGCGGCTATCTGATGGCGGCCAAGCGCGCGCTCGACCGCCGCCGCGCCGCCGCGGACGACAGATCAGGATCCTGACGTCGTGCTCTTCGCGCTCGCTCAATCCCTGCTTCTGCCAAGGAGCGAAGACCTCCGCCTCCTGAAAGCGGCGTTCGCGGTCGACGACGGCGAAGCGCGCGCAGCGTTCGCGGCTTGGCGCGGCGCGATTTCGCTCGACGACGTCAATTGGGAAGAGCAGAAGGTTCTCGCGCGCCTCGCCGACGCGCTTGACCGCGTTTCGCCGGGCGATCCGGACGCCAATCGGATTCGCGGCGTCGCCAAGGCGCAGTGGGTGCAAACCCAGGTGATGCTTCGGGAGTCCGTCGGCGCGATCGACGCGCTGGTCGCGGCGGGCGTTCCGGTGATGGTTCTCAAGGGCGCCGCGCTGTCGGCGACGGGCGAACCGGGCGGCGGCCCGCGCCTCTGCAGCGATCTCGACGTGATGGTCCCGCGCGCGCGGTTCGCGGAGGCGATTGAGCGCGCGCTGGCGATCGGCTGGCGATCGGCCCGCTCGAGCCATTTCGCCCGGATCGCGGAGCGGTTCGGCGCCGGCCTCAATCTCAAGAAGGCCGGGCGCGGCGACATCGACATCCATCACCAGCCGGTAGGGCAGGTCCGTCTGCCGGACGAGGCGATCGACAGGCTGTGGCGCCGCTCGGTCGCCGGATCGTTTTTGGGACGGGCGGTGGCGCGTCCCTCGACCGCCGACATGATCGCGATCACCGCGTCCCACGCGATCCAGCGGTTGCCCCACGCCGACGTCTCGTTGGCCTGGATGTTCGACATGGCGTTTCTGCTCGTACGCCGCGACTATGACGGCGCCGCGCTCGTCGAAGCCTGCGACGATCTTTGCGCGCGCGCCGCCACTCGCATCGCGTTGACGATCGCGCGGGACCTTCTGCCGTGCTCGCGCGACCTCGACGCCATGATCGCGCGCCTGCCCGCGCGCGACATCCCTCTCGCCGAGACGCTCCGGTTGGTCGCAGGGTCCAGCGCCATCCGCCATTTCAAGAGCCTCGCGCGCGGGATTGCTTCCGTCGCTTCGAGCGCCTCGGAACGGTTCGAAGAAGAGGCCGCCGTCGTCCGGCGCGTGCGCAACCGACTCCTGCCCGGCGCCGGGCCGATCAAGGTCGAGCGCGCCGAGCGGCCGGACGTTTCCCGGTCGCACCGGCTGCGCCTGCAACGCCCGGCCGGGACTTCCCGTCTCGAGCTGACCCTTGAGATTCCGCCGGGGGACCGCCGCCGCCAATATCTCTTCGACCTGTCGATTGACCGAACCGCAATCGCGCGCCTAAGCGGACGACCGATCTTCCGCCGATCCGACAAGGCGGCGTTGCTGAAGTTCTCCGTTCCGCTTTTGCATCCGACGCAGGAGGCGATCGACCTGGAGATCGAGGCGCTCGATTCGATCGTCCGGGGCGGCGAAAAAGATCCGACGATCCTGCCCGCCAAACCGACGATCACGTTCCGACCGACGAAGATCGCGTTTCGTTAGAGCGCGTTGCTTCGAGGTTGAAGCAAGCCCTCACCCCAGCCCTCTCGCAAGCCGGAAAGGGGCGGAGGCGGCGCTGCTAATCCCGTCTCCCGCTTGCCGAAGAAGGTGGCGCGAAGCGCCAGATGAGGGCGCGTTGCCCGATTCCGGCAAACTACAGAAAGCTCTGGCCGCGGACGCTCTCGGGGGTTGTCCGTTCGGCGCCGGCCAAGGCCTCCGAGGTCGCTAAGCGGCGGCGATCTTTCGGCGGGACGGCAAGGACCCCGTCCGCGAGACCGTCGCGCGGGCGCGGTCCTACTACGCCGCCTCGCGTCGACCCCAGCGGCGGGCGCGGCGGCGCTCGCGCTGCTCGCGCTGCTCGGGCGATTCTTCCGGCGGCGCGTCGGGGTCGAGCTGCGGCAGCGCGTTCATCACCCGTTCGGGCGGGAAGACGACGACGACCTCAGTGCCCTCGCGCACCTTCGACTTCAGGATGAATTCTCCGCCATGCAGCTCGACCAGGCCCTTGACGATCGGCAGGCCGAGGCCGCTGCCCTCGTCGGCGTTCTTCTGCGCCAGCGAGCCGCGGCCGAAGGAGGAGAGCACGATCGGGATCTCGTCCTCGGGGATGCCGGGCCCGGTGTCGCGGATTGACAGATATTGCCCGCCGGCCCGCGTCCAGCCGACCTTGATGGTGATCGCGCCGCCCTGCGGCGTGAACTTGATGGCGTTCGACAGCACGTTGAGCGTCACCTGGCGCACCGCGCGCTCGTCGGCCCAGATGCGCGGCAGGTCCTTGTCGAGCAGCTCCTCGATTGCGATCGAGCGGCTCTTGGCGCGCATCGCCAGGAGGTGGCGGCACTCCTCGACCACGCCGGGCAGCGACACCGCCTCCTCCTTAAGCTCGTAGCGCCCCGCTTCGACCCGCGACAGGTCGAGGATCTCGTTGATCAACGTCAGCAGGTGCTGGCCGCTGGAGTGGATGTCGTTGGAATAGTCCTTGTAGGCGGGAACGGCGTGGGCGCCGAACAGCTCCGACTTCATCACTTCGGAGAAGCCGAGGATGGCGTTGAGCGGCGTGCGCAGCTCGTGGCTCATCGTCGCCAGGAAGCGCGACTTGGCGAGGTTGGCGCTCTCGGCGCGCCGACGCGCCTCGTCGGAGTTGAGCTTCGCCTGCTCGAGCTCGGCGATCAGCGCGTCCTTCTCCGCCTGGAACGACAGGCTGGCGAGCGAGGTGCGGCGCAGCCGGTTGGCGAGGATGACGAAATAGCCGAGCAGGCCGACGCACAGCACGGTCATCATCAGCGCCTCGGTCTGCGTCGCCGGCCCGAGGACGACGATGACGGCGATTGTCATCGGCAGCAGGCCGGCGGCGACCGCGAGAGGAATCGGCGAGGCGATCATCGCCGTCATGCCGGCGACGAGCAGCAACACGACGAGGACAAAGGTGCGCGCGTTGGGGTCGGGCGATTTCAACAGCAGCGCCACCAGCAGGGCCCAGACGCCGCCGGTGAAGGTCTCGGCGGCGATGAACTTGCGCCGCCACGACGCGGAGCTCTGGTCGGCGTCGCTCGATTCGAGGAACGAGACGCCGAGGACGTAGCGGGTGGCGAGCGCCGCCGACAGCAGGGCCGTCCAGGCGAGGATCCGGTGCGGGGGAACCCACAGGCAGGCGGTCAAGGCGGCGGCGAGGACGACCAGCGCCATCACCGGCGTCGCGCTCTTGACGCTGTCGGCGAAGAGCCGCGTCAGCGAGGCGTAGTGCTCGGACAGGTCAAGCGAGTCGCTGGTCAGCGTCTGCCGCGCCTGGCGCAGCTTGACGTTCATCGTGCGCCGCCGCGCCGCCGCCGCGGCGGCGGCTTCGCGACCGCTGTCGATCTTCTGCGCCGACGCTTCGTTCATGGCCGCCCGACAGACGCCCCCAAATTAGAGGCATCATCGTCGCTATTGATTAACGAGCGGCTGACGTGACCTAAGAATCGCGGGCGGAATTGGCCCTTGGCGCATTAACCTTCGTTTCTTCCGCGGGCGGTGAGCGGCGCCGCTCAGCGGCCGAGAAGCGCGATCAGGCTGGAAGTGTCCCAGCGGCCGCCGTCCATCGCCTGAACCTCGGCGTAGAACTGGTCGACCAGCGCCGCCACCGGCAGGCGCGCGCCGTTGCGCCGCGCCTCGTCGAGGCAGATTCCCAGATCCTTGCGCATCCAGTCGACGGCGAAGCCGAAGTCGAAGCGGCCGGCGATCATCGTCTTGTGGCGGTTGTCCATCTGCCAGGATTGCGCCGCGCCTTTGGAGATGACGTCGATCACCAGTTGGCGGTCGAGGCCGGCGCGCTCGGCGAAATGCAGACCCTCGGCCAGGCTCTGGACCAGGCCGGCGAGGCAGAGCTGGTTGACCATCTTGGTCAGCTGGCCGGCGCCGGCCGGCCCCATCCGCCGGCAGGAGCGCGCGTAGGCGGCGATGACCGGCTCGACCTTGGCGAAAGCCGCCTCCTCGCCGCCGCACATCACCGTGAGCGCGCCGTTTTCGGCGCCCGCCTGCCCGCCCGAGACCGGGGCGTCGACGAAGCCAAGACCGCGCCCAGCGGCCTCGGCGAACAATTCGCGCGCGACATTGGCCGAGGCGGTGGTGTGGTCGACGAACACGGCGCCGGGCTTCATACCGGCGAAAGCGCCGTCGGGGCCGAGCGTCACCGAACGAAGATCGTCGTCGTTGCCGACGCAAGCGAAGACGATGTCGCGGCCGGCCGCCGCCTCGCGCGGGGTCGGCGCGCTCGCGCCGCCGCGCTCGGCCAGCCATTTCTGCGCCTTGGCGGCGGTGCGGTTGTAGACGACGACGTCGTGGCCGCGCGCCTTCAAGTGCCCGGCCATCGGATAGCCCATCACGCCCAATCCGAGAAACGCGACTTCAGCCAATGTTCTCTCTCCTCGTCGTCGCGACCGCCCGCGCGGCGGCGCGCGCGCCGCCCTATAGCGCGTTTCGCGCGGCGGCGCTCGGGCGCCCCAGCGAGACGTGGCCGACGTCGTAGAGCGCGGCGCCGTCGCGCCGCTCGGGCGACTCGCGCCAGAGACGGAAACGCACGCGGGTCCACGTGGTCGGCTCGAAGCCGGCGACGGCGGCGAGCGCGCCCTCCGCCATCGCCGCGTCCACCGCCTCGTTCTCTTGCGCCTTCAGCGCGTCGAGCGGCGCAAACGGCGCGATCGGCGCGATCTCGCGCGTGGCGAACTTCGCCCGCCCCGCGTCCTCGGCGAGGCGCGCGCGCCAGACCGCCCAGACGCGGACCTGCGGCCAGCCGAACGCGTCGGCGACGCCGGCGAAGCCGGGGCCGGTCAAGAAATCGCTCATCGCCGCGGCGTCGTCCCAGACGTAGAACGGCGCATAGAGGTTCTCGCGGCGCGCTCCGTCGCGGCGGGCCGAAAGATAGGCCTTCACGCGAAGGCCCGGCCAGCCATCGAGCGCCGGCCCCTTGTCGGCGATGCGCCGCTCGACGATCGCCATGTCGTAGTCGGCGGGCAGGGCGAAGCTGTACTGCATCGCCAGGGCGGGCGCGATCCGGTCGTTCATCGTCAATCTCCTTGGTTTGGCGTCACGCGGTTGCGACCAGTTGCGCTTCGCCGTCGCCGACCGACCACTCGTCCCTCGCGGTTGTGGCGATGACCACCATGACGTCCTGCGGCCGCACGCCCGGCGATTCCGCCAGCAGCGCGACCAGCCGACGGTAGAAGGCGCGCTTGGCGGCGGTGTCGCGCGGCCTGCCGACGGTGACGGCGAATAGAATGAAATCGTCGGAGTGCGGCCCGACGAGATAGTTGCGGTCGAAAATCAGCTCGCCGGGCTCGTGCTGGTCGATGATCTGAAAGCGGTCGGCTGGCGGAACGTCGAAGGTCTCGACCAGGGCTTGGTGCAGGGCGTCGGAAACCGCGCGCAAGTAGCGCGGCGGCTTGCCCTTCAGCAACGAAATGCGGGTGTAAGGCATCGGCTCTTCTCCTCGCGCGCCCGCTCGGGCGCGCTTGACCCCGCCGCTCTAACTGGCCAGTATCGTCCCGACAATCGGATAGTTTTTGACTGATTGTTCAGGAAAAAAGGACGATCGCGATGGCGCGGATCACCTTCGACCTCGACGCCCTGCGCAGCTTCGTGGTCGGGATCGAGCTTGGCGGTTTCGCCAAGGCGGCGGACCGGCTCGGCCGCTCGACCTCGGCGGTCAGCGCGCAGCTCAAGAAGCTCGATGCGCAGGCAGGCGCGCCGATTCTGCGCAAGGCCGGGCGCGGCCTCGCGCTGACGCCGACTGGCGAGACGCTGCTCGCCTTCGCTCGTCGGCTCATCGAGCTTAACGACGAGGCGGCGGCGGCCGTGCGCGGCGTCGAGCTTGAGGGCTGGGCGCGGATCGGCATGCAGGAGGATTTCGGCGAAACGCTGCTGCCCGAGGCGCTCGGCCGCTTCGCCCGCGCCCACCCCAAGGTGCGCGTCGAGGCGCGGGTCGAGCGCAACGCGGCGCTGATCGATGGGGTGAGGTCGGGCAAGCTCGACCTCGCGCTCGCCTGGAGCGGCGGCGCGACGACGCCTTATGCGGAGACGGTCGCCGAGACCGCGATGCGCTGGATCGGCCCGGCCGGGCGCGACCACCCGTGGCGGCCGCCGAGCGGCGAGCCGCTGCCTCTGGCGGCGATGGAGGCGCCCTGCCTGTTCCGCGCCGCCGCGTGCGACGCCCTCGATCGCGCGCGCGTCTCCTGGCGGCTCGCTTTCGTCAGCGCCAGCCTCGCGGGCGTATGGGCGGCGACGGCGGCGGGGCTCGGGCTCACCGTCCGCACCGCCTTCGGACTGCCGGCCGGCGCGCGCGCGCTCGCCGACGGCGAAGGCGGGCTGCCGCGCCTGCCGTCGCTCGGCCTGACGCTGCATCGCGCCGAAGCCGAGCCGGGCCCGGCGACGCGCCGGTTGGCGGCGATCATCGCGGAGACAGTGCACGAGGCCGCGCGCGGCGCGGCGGCGTGGCCGTCGCGTCGGGTTCAGCCGAGCCGCGCCTGAGCGGCGGCGAGCTCCTCCGGGGTGTTGAGGTTGGCGAAAGCGTCGACGCCCGCTTCGGGCGGGAAAACGACGCGCGCCGCGCTGAGACGTTCGATCAGGCCGCGCGGGCCGCCTTCGCCCGCCGCCAGCGCCGCCGCGACCGCCGCTTCGAGATCGACGCGCCACAGCGCGAACAGCGGCTCGAGGCCGCGCGCGCTTTCGGCGACGGCGAGCGGCGCGCCGCTCCCATCCATCGCCGCGGCGAGCCGAGCGACGAGATCGCAGGACAAGAACGGCGCGTCGCAGGGCGCGACCGCGAGCCGCGCGGCGCCCTGCGAACGGGCATGGCCGAGCGCGGCGGCGATTCCCGCCAACGGGCCGCTCGCGCCGCCGCCGAACCCGTCGGCGACGACCGCGCAGCCGAGGTCGCCAAAGCGCGCCGGGTCGCCGTTGGCGCTGACGAACAATTCGGCGACCTGCGGACGCAGACGGTCGACCGCATGGGCGATCAGCGAGCGGCCGGCGAGCTTGAGCAGCGCCTTCTCCGCGCCCATGCGCGTCGAACGGCCGCCGGCGAGCACGACGCCGGCGATCAGAGGGCGCAAGATCTTGATCGTCTCCCCGCCATCGAAGCGCGAAAGCGGCGACGACCGCTTCGCCGCCGTAATTTCGCACGCATCTGTGCTATAGGCGAGAGCCGCGTCGGGCGATCGGAAGGACTTCACGAGATGGCGACGGGACGTCGACAATTCATCGCCGGCTTGGGCGCCGCGGCGGTGGGGGCGGGGCTGGCGAAGCCGGCGCTCGCCAATACGGCGCCCGACGTGCAATGGCGGCTGACCTCGAGCTTCCCGACCACGCTCGATCTCATCTACGGCGGCGCCGAGACGGTCGCGCGCGTTCTTTCCGACTTGACCGACGGCCATTTCAGCCTGCGCCTGGCGCCGGCGGGCGAGATCGCGCCGGCGCTGGAGGCGCTCGACGCCGTCGCCGACGGCCGCGCCGAATGCGCCCACACCGCGCTCGAATACGCCTGGAGCAAGGAGCCGGGCTTCGTCTTCGCTTCGTCGACGCCGTTCGGCATGAACGCGCGCCAGCACGGCGCCTGGCTGCAGGAGGGCGGCGGCGGCGACCTGATCGACGAGCTGCTCGCCGAGCGCAAGGCGTTCGCGCTGCCCGCCGGCAACACCGGCGGCCAGATGGCGGGGTGGTTCCGCAAGGAAATTCGCGGTCCCGGCGACTTCTCCGGCCTGAAGATGCGCGTCGGCGGCTTCGCCGGCAAAATCTTCCAGACGCTTGGCGCCGAGCCGGTGGCGATGCCCAAGGACGCCGTCTACGCCGCCCTGGAATCGGGCTCGCTCGACGCCTTCGACTGGGTCGGCCCCTACGACGACGAGAAATTCGGCGCCGGCAAGGACGCGCAGCCGCTGGTCATCTCCAAAGTCGCGCCCAACTACTACTATCCCGGCTGGTGGAAGGGCGGGATGCAGCTTCATCTCGTCGTCGCCAAGGACAAGTTCGACGCGCTGCCGAAAAGCTATCAGGCGGCGCTGCGCGCCGCCGCCGCCGCCGCCAACGCTTCCGTGCTCGCCAAATACGACGCCGCCAATCCTGGGGCGCTGAAGCGCCTGGTGGTCGGCGGCGCGCAATTGCGGCTGTTCCCGCAGGAGGCGCTCGAGGCCTGCTACAAGACCGCCAACGACCTTTACGCCCAGCTCGGCGCCGACGACCCCAAGTTCAAGAAGATCGCCGATTCCTACATGGCGTTCCGCGCCGACCAGTACCTGTGGTGGCAGGTGGCCGAGTATTCCTTCGACAACTTCATGATCCGCGAGCGGCGCAGCCGCAACTGACGCTTCCTGGCTTCGCAACGCCCTTCGCGCGCCCAGGCGACCGGAAACGCGAGTGTTTCTGCCGATCCCGCGGGGTGTCGGACTGCGCGCGCGGCCGTTGAGGGCGCGCGCAATTCTCGGCGCAATTCGGCCAATGTTCCTCTTGACCGGCGCGACCCCGTAAGGGTCAATGAGTCGCCGCCGCAAAAGGGGCGTTCGCCAGGGGAGGCGAAGAAATCGGGAGCAATGTCGGGGAGGGAAGAAATGACGTTGCGCGATAAGGCGATCTCGACAGCCGTGGCCGTCGTGGGGGCGATCGCCTTTGGAATCGTGGCGTTGAAGCGAGGCGAGGCGGTGAACGCCGCCTGGCTGGTGATCGCCTCGCTGTGCGTCTACTTCATCGCCTACCGTTTCTACGCGCTGTTCATCGTCAAGAAGGCGCTTGGCGTCGACGCTGACCGCCTGACCCCGGCCCATCGCCACAACGACGGGCTCGATTACGTCCCGACCAACCGTTACGTGCTGTTCGGGCACCATTTCGCCGCCATCGCCGGCGCCGGGCCGCTGGTTGGGCCGGTGCTCGCCGCGCAGATGGGCTATCTGCCGGGGACGCTGTGGATTCTCGCTGGCGTCGTTTTCGCTGGCGCGGTGCAGGACATGGTGGTGCTGTTCTTCTCCACCCGCCGCGACGGCCGGTCGCTCGGCGAGATGATCAACGCCGAGATGGGGCCGGTCGCCGGCGCGGTGGTGGGCGTCGGCATCCTGCTCATCTGCATCATCCTGCTGGCGGTGCTCGGTCTGGTGGTGGTCAACGCGCTGAAGGGCAGCCCGTGGGGCGCCTTCACGGTGTTCTGCACCGCGCCGATCGCGCTGATCATGGGCGTCTACTGCCGCTTCATCCGTCCGGGACGGATCGGCGAAATGTCGCTGATCGGCGCGGCGCTGCTCATCGCCTCGCTGTTCTACGGCAAGACGGTCGCCGAGACGCCGGCGCTCGCCGCCTGGTTCACCCTCGCCGGGCCGCAGCTGGCGCTGATCGTCATCGGCTACGGCTTCTTCGCTTCGGTGCTGCCAGTGTGGCTGCTGCTCGCGCCGCGCGACTATCTGTCGACCTTCCTCAAGGTCGGCACGGTGTTCCTGCTGGCGGTCGGCGTGCTGATCGTGCGCCCCGAGCTGCAGATGCCGGCGATCACCAAATACGTCGACGGAACCGGGCCGGTGTGGTCGGGGAGCCTGTTCCCCTTCCTGTTCATCACCATCGCCTGCGGCGCGGTGTCGGGCTGGCACGCGCTGATCGCGTCGGGCACGACGCCGAAGATGATCGAGAACGAGAGCCAGATCCGCTTCATCGGCTACGGCGGGATGCTGATGGAGTCGTTCGTCGCCATCATGGCGATGGTCGCCGCCTCGATGATCCATCCGGGCGTCTATTTCGCCATGAACAGCGGCGCCGGGCTGATCGGCGCCGACGCCGCGCATGCGGCCGAAGTGGTGTCGAGCTGGGGCTTCGCCGTGACGCCGGAGATGCTCAACCAGGTCGCCCACGACGTCGGCGAATCGACCATCCTTTCGCGCACCGGCGGCGCGCCGACGCTCGCGGTCGGCATGGCCAGCATCCTTTCGGGCTTCCTCGGCGGCTCGGCGCTGGCGGGCGTTTGGTACCATTTCGCCATCCTGTTCGAGGCGCTGTTCATCCTCACCACCGTCGACGCCGGCACGCGCGTCTGCCGCTTCATGATCCAGGACCTGTTCGGCGGCGTGGTTCCCGCCTTCAAGGCGACCGAGTCGTGGAGGAACAACCTCATCGGTTCGGCGCTGTCGTGCGCGGCGTGGGGCTACTTCCTCTATCAGGGCGTGATCGATCCGTTCGGCGGCATCTGGACGCTGTGGCCGTTGTTCGGCGCCTCAAACCAGATGCTGGCGGCGATGGCGCTAATCCTCTGCACCGTCATCCTGTTCAAGATGAAGCGCGAGAAGTTCGCCTGGGTCACGCTCGCGCCGGCGGCCTGGCTGGTCGTCTGCACGGTGACGGCGGGGCTGGAGAAGGTGGTCGATCCCAATCCCGCGGTGGGCTTCGTCGCCCATGCGCTCAAGTTCAGCGGCGCCGCGGCGGGCGGCAAAGTGCTCGCGCCGGCCAAGACCGTCGAGGAGATGGGCCGCGTCGTGTTCAACGACTATGTCGACGCGACGCTCGCCGCGGCGTTCGCGGCGATCGTGCTGGTGATGGTGGTCTACGGCGCGATCGGCGTGCGCAAGGCGCTGCGCAGCCGCGAAGCGACGGCGGTCGAGATCGGCGGCGCGGCGGCGCCGGCCGAGTGAGCTGTAGACGCGCTCGTCGAGCGCGTCAGGCGCGGCCGGCGGCCGCGCGGCGAAAGCGCGAGGAGGGCGAAAATGGAGCGGCGGAGAGTTCTATTCCTGCTGGCGGCGTCGGCGGCGTTTCCCTTCGCGGCGCGCGCCGCCGAGCCGCAGGCGCCCAAGGACGTGGTCGCCGAAATCTACCGGCTCTACGCCGGGCCGAAGGGCGACTACCAGGCGGGCTCGATCGAGGACAAGCGCGTCGCGGCGCTGTTCTCCAAGTCGCTACGCGCGGCGCTGAAGGCGATGGACGCGCGCTCGAAGAAGCTCAACGAGCCGATCCTCGATTTCGACCCTGTCACCGATTCGCAGGACCCGCAAGTCGAGCGCCTGTCGATCGCGGCGGAGAGCGAGGCGGTCGCCGCCGCGACCTTCTACAGCGGCGACGTCAAGCACGTCGTGCGCTACACGTTCGTGCGCGAGGACGGCGCGTGGAGGATCGACGACATCGCCGGCGGCTCGGGCGACGACAAGTGGGACCTGCGCGAGATCATCAAGCCGGACGCGAAGTAGGGGCGTCGGAGTGGCCGACTGTCAGGCGTAGTCGAAAAGCCTCCCCTCATTCGGCGCTTCGCGCCACCTTCTCCCGCAAACGGGAGAAGGAAAGCGGCGATGTCTCCGCCCCCTCTCACGCTTCCTGGAGAGGGCGGGGGCGAGGGGTTGCTTGAATCTGAATCCGCCGCGCGCCGTCCTTCGCCGTCGCGCGCCGCGCGAGCAGTCCGGGGACCAGCGCCTCGGCGGCCTCCGCGCCGGAGATGACGACCGCCTCGACGCCCGGCCCGTGGGTCGCGCTTCCGGCGACGACCAGGCCGCGGATCGGGCTTTTCGCGCCGCGGAGGCGACCTGAGCGCGCGACGCCGTAGATCGCCCCGTCGCTTGAAAGATCATAGCGCGCGTAGGTGACCGGGCTCGCCTCTGAGCAAAGCACGATGTGGGCCGAAAGTCCCGGCAGCGCCGTCTCGGCGGCGGCGATCAGCGCGTCGCCTAATGCGCGCTTCCGCGCCGCGTATTCGGGCGAGAAGCGCAGCGTCTTCCAGTCGTCGCCGCCCTCGGCGGGAAACCACGCTCGCGTCTCCGCGGCGGTCATCAGCTTGATGATTCCGACCGTCGCGTGGCCGGCCGGCGCGGCGCTCGGATCGACGTGCGTGAGGACCTCGACGCCGATGCGCTGGTCGACGAGGTGCAGCGCCGGCCGGCAGTCGGGGACGGTGTCGACGCCGAGATGGACCATGAAGGCGGAAGGCCCCGGCGCCGCGGCGGCGACGCGGGCGCGGAAGTCGGTGGGCAGGTCGCCGGCCTCGACCAGCTCGAGGAACGTTCGCTTGAAGTCGGCGTTGGCGACCACGGCGCCCGCTGCGACGCGCGTTCCGTCGGCGAGCGCGACGCCGACGGCGCGGCCCTTTTCGACCAGGATGCGCGTTACGCGCGTCTTCAGCGCGACCCTGCCGCCGCGCGCCTCGATCGCTTCGGCGAGCGCCTCGGCGAGACGCCCCGAGCCGCCGGCCGGGTAATAGCCGCCGTCGAAGTAATAGCCGAACAAGGGGACCATCGCGGCGCAGGAGAGGCGCTCGCGGCCGTCGTCGACATAGCCGGAGAGCGCCTTCAGCGCCCGTTTCGCCTCGGGGTCGGCGACGTGGCGCGCGACGAGGTCGTCGAACGGGCGCTCCATCCAGCGCGCGGCGAGCGGATGGGCGCGAGCGAAGGCGAGCATCGCCTCGGCGTTGGGCGGCGCGCCGGGGATTCCGCCGCGCTCGCGCCCGGTCGTGCGCATGCCGTCGTAGATCGCCCTGACGTCGTCGAACAGCGCCGCGATTCCCCCCGCGTCGGCGGGGAACGCGCAGCCGAGCTCCGCCGCGTAGGCGCGCCAGTCGCGCGGGGGCTCGATCGTGCGGTCGGCGAAGCGATAGGAATGGTCGAGCCGGCGCCAATCGAGCCGGTCGGCGACGCCGAGCCGCGCCAGGACCGCGGCGACCGGCCCGCCCGGGCGCACGCCGGAGAAGTCGTGCGGCCCCGCGTCGAAGCGGTAGAGGCAGGGGCGGCCGTGGTGGCGCGCCTTGCGCAGGAACGTATGACAGAAGCCGCCGGCGACGACATGGGCCTCGTAGACGGCGACCTTGAGGCCGGCGTCGGCGAGGAGCGCCGCGGCGGTCAGGCCGCCGAGCCCGGCGCCGACCACCGCGACGTCGACGGCGTCTTCGCCCGTCGCGCCGCCGAGCCGCGGCGCCGGCCAGCGATACTCCTCCGCGGCGGCGAGGCGGCGCGCGAGGACGAAGCGGATGAACGGCTTGGGGCCGAAGATCGAGACGATCGCGCCGACGGCGAACACGGCTGTCAGCGCGACGCCGCCGGCGTGGAGGGCGAGGACGGCCGCCTCGAAGAGGAACAGCGCCGCCCACACGCCGGAGATCAGCAGATTGACGACGACGAACAGCGGGCTGCCGGATTCGGCCGCGAAGGCGGCGCGCGCATAGTCGGCGGTCCACGGCCGCCTTATCGCCACGCTGACCAGCGCCGTGAGGCCGAGCCCGGCGAACGACAGCGACAACGCCGCGCCGGCGAAGAAGCCGGGCGCGGCGAGCGCGATTCCCCCCATGATCACGAACGCGGCGAGCGCGCCGACCTCGAGCAGGAACAGCTCGCGCCGCGCGAGGCGCCAAACCGCCATCGCCGCCGCGGCGGCGAGGCCGGCGGCGAGCGCTTCGCCGGGCGAGGCGAGGCCGAGCAAGGTCCAGAAGACGATCAGCGGCGCGAGGCCGACATGGACGAGCAGGTAGGTCTTCACGGCGCTCTCCACAGGGCTATGTTTACGGCGTGAACTATGCGATAATGTTGTCGATGTCAACATCGAATCGCCCGACCTATCATCACGGCGCCCTGCGTCCCGCCCTCATCGCTGCGGCGCGGACGCTGCTCGACGAAGGCGGCCCCGAGGCGGTGGGCTTGCGCGAGTCGGCCCGCCGCGTCGGGGTGACGCCGACCGCGACCTATCGCCATTTCCGCGACAAGGAGGCGCTGCTCGCCGCCGTCGCCGCCGAGGGCTTCCGCGAGTTCGCCGCGGCGCTCGCCGAAGCGGCCCGCGCCGCCGCGCCGCTGCCGGCGATGGGCGCCGCCTATATCGACTTCGCCCTCGCCAAGCCCGGCATGTTCCGGCTGATGTTCTCCCCGCTGCTCGCCGGCCGCGCCGACAATCCCGACTTGCGCGCGGCGGCCGAGGCGGCCTTCGACGCGCTGCGCGGCGGCGTGCGCGCGCGCGGGGTGGCGGGCGAAGGCGGCGACGCGGCCGCGATCGCCGCCTGGTCGCTGGTCCACGGTCTGGCGCATCTCATCCTCGACGGCGTGCTGCCGAAGGCCGACGCGGAAACTTTCAAGCGCGCGATCCTGGCGCCGCCGACCGGCGCGCTGGACCTCAAGGCGCTGTGGCGGCGCTGACGGCGGGCGGCGCGGCCGCCCTCTTTTTTCTTCGCCGCAAACGGCTTAGATAGCGCGCTTCGCCCCGGGCGCCACGCGCCCGCAAGCCGGGGCGTGGGAGCGATCGATGAACAAGCCGCGCACGCTATACGACAAGATCTGGGACGACCACGTCATCGACGTCGGCGCAGACGGCTCCTCGCTCATCTACATCGATCGCCATCTCGTCCACGAGGTGACCAGCCCGCAGGCCTTCGAGGGCCTGCGCCTCGCCGGCCGCAAGCTGCGCGCGCCGGAGAAGACGCTCGCCGTCGTCGACCACAACATCCAGACCACCGACCGCAGCGGCGGCATCGCCGATCCCGAGAGCCGCTTGCAGGTCGCCCAGCTCGCCGAGAACGCGCGCGAGTTCGGCATCGAGTATTACGACGAGTTCGACGGCCGCCAGGGCGTGGTCCACATCATCGGGCCGGAGCAGGGCTTCACCCTGCCGGGCGCGACCATCATCTGCGGCGACAGCCACACCTCGACCCACGGCGCCTTCGGCGCGCTCGCCCTCGGCGTCGGCACATCCGAGGTCGAGCACGTGCTGGCGACGCAGACGCTGATCCAGGCCAAGGCGAAGAACCTGCGCGTGCGGGTCGACGGCGCGCTGAAGGACGGCGTCGCCGCCAAGGACATCATCCTGGCGATCATCGGCGAGATCGGCACGGCCGGCGGCACGGGCCACGTGATCGAATACTGCGGCTCGGCGATCGAAGCGCTTTCGATGGAAGGCCGCATGACGGTGTGCAACATGTCGATCGAGGGCGGCGCCCGCGCCGGCATGGTCGCGCCGGACGAGAAGACCTACGCCTATCTCAAGGACCGGCCGAAGGCGCCGAAGGGGGCGCTGTGGGATCAGGCGCGCCGCTACTGGGATTCGCTGAGGAGCGACGAAGGCGCGCGCTTCGACGCGGAAGTGCGCCTCGACGCGGGCGATCTGCCGCCGCTCGTCACCTGGGGCACCAGCCCGCAGGACGTGGTCTCGATCGCCGGCGCGGTTCCGCGCGTCGAGGACGGCGCGACCGAGCAGAAGCGCGCCTCGATCAAGCGCGCGCTCGACTACATGGGCCTTAACGGCGGCGAGAAGATCGCCGACATCGCCGTCGACCGCGTGTTCATCGGCTCCTGCACCAACGGCCGCATCGAGGACTTGCGCGCTGCGGCGAAGATCGCCGCCGGCCGCAAGGTCGCCGAGCGCGTGAAAGCGATGGTGGTGCCGGGCTCGGGCCTGGTGAAGGCGCAGGCGGAGGTGGAAGGGCTCGACCAGATCTTCGTCGCCGCGGGCTTCGAGTGGCGGCTGCCCGGCTGCTCGATGTGCCTGGCGATGAACCCCGACAAGCTCGCGCCGGGCGAGCGCTGCGCCTCGACCTCGAACCGCAATTTCGAGGGCCGTCAGGGCTACAAGGGCCGCACCCACCTCGTCTCGCCGGCGATGGCCGCCGCCGCGGCGATCGCCGGACGGTTCGTCGACGTGAGGGAGTGGCGCTGAGCGCGCTGTAGACGCGGCCGTCGGCCGCGTCCTACTTGCCGAAGGCGGCGGCAGTGGAGCAGGCGCGGTCGACGACCGCGCCTGCAAAGGGGCTCGGCCATGAAGATCGGCGATCTCTTCATCGACGAGAGCGAGATCGTCGAGAATTTCGTGCGCGCCTCCGGCCCCGGCGGGCAGAACGTCAACAAGGTCGCCACCGCGGTCGAGCTGCGCTTCGACGCGCGCCGTTCGCCCTCGCTGCCCGACGACGTCGCGGCGCGGCTGATCCGGCTCGCCGGCCAGCGCGCCACCCAGGAGGGCGTGATCGTCGTCTTCGCCCAGCGCTACGCCAGTCAGCCGCGCAATCGCGAGGACGCGCGCGAGCGCCTCGCCGCGCTCATCGCCAAGGCCCAGGAGCGCGAGAAACCGCGCCGCGCGACCAAGCCGACGCGCGCCTCCAAGGTTCGCCGCCTCGACGCGAAAAGTCGCCGCGGCGCGATCAAGGCGCTGCGCGGCAAGGCCGGGACGGATTAGCGGCGCGCCTGTTCAGCCTGGGTTCGGCGCGAGAAAGATCAGTTCGACCGGCCATGTGGCGGCGCTGAAGCCGTACACGGTCGGGACGGCGACCGACAGACGCGGCGCGCTGCGGGCGGCCGGGAAACTGTCGAAGATGGCTTGTTCGCCGGGACTGTGGGTGAGAATGACGACGCCGCCGCTTCTTCGGCATCGCTCGATGCGGCTCGGCGTCGACCAGAACCCGTGGATGAAGTCCACGTAATGGGGACGGCTGCGAGTCCATAGAACCGGCGAAGGGGCGAGCGAGTGTTCGGCGATGACGATGCATTCGAGCGGCTCACTGGCGTGCGCCAGCCAGAAATCCTCGACGGCCGCGCCGAGTTTTCTGGAATCGGCGGCGTAACTCGCCATCGGCTCGCCACGCGAGGCGGTGACGACGTCGGCGATGAAGAGATAGGCGAGAAAACCGGCCATCGCGATGGCCGAAAGCAGGACGATGTCCTTGGCTGCGCCGCGCTCGCGCTCGCCGCAGGGCGGAAACAGCAACGTCAATCCCACCGCGCTCGACGAGGTCATCGGCGTCGTCCAGAGGGGCTTGGCGATCTGAAAGGTCGTAACGACCCCGATCAGCATGACAAGAAATGGGCCGAAAGCGAGCACCGCTCCGATTGTCCCGCGCTCGCTGCGCCAAGCCGGCCGCGCCGCCGCGCGGCCGCGGGCGTTCGCCACAAACAGGATGACGGCGGGAACGGCAAAGAGGACAAACAGGCCGACGAGCGTATTGACGGCGCTGACGGCGAGAGCGGCCGCCTCGGTCATCCTGTGCCTGCCGAGCGCGTGGGAAACGCTGGGCGCGCCGTTTTGGGCGAGCCAGGCGACATGCGGGGCGACGATGGCGCCGCCGACGAGAATGGCGAAATAGGTTGCAGGCCGACGAAACGCCGCCCGGAATCGCGGTACGGCGAGGGCGAGCCCGAGCAGGCAGATGACGATGAACGCCATCTCATATTTGACCAGCAGGCCCAGTCCCGTCGCGACGGCGAGGAGCGTGGCGTCCCGCCATTTTCCGCCTTCCAGATAAGCAAGCCCGTAGAAGAGGGCAGCCGCCCAGAACGGCGCGAGGAACGAATTGTGGTTGACTTGCACGCCGTACACAGTCGCGGCTGGCGAGATCAGGGTGAGCGTCACCGCCATCGCCGCCGCGCCGCGGCTGGCGTAGAAACGCACCGTCCGCCAGACGTAGGCCGCAGCGACGACCATGCCGGCCTGGCTGATGAGCAGCAGCGTAAAGATCGGCGCGTGGCCGATACGAAGAGCCAGACCAATGACCCAAGACAAGAGCGGCGGGTGCTCGGCGTAGCCCAGGGCGAGATCGCCGCCCCAGTAGGCGGCTTCGAGCGTGTCCTGGTGCAGGTTGCCGATCACGAGCGCGGGAACGACCGACCAGATCAGCGCATGGGCGAGCGCCGCCAGGGCCGTGTACGGCCTATCCCCTCCGGCGGTCGCCACATCGCCGGGTTTCGTTCGCACGTGCGTCTGCATGAAACGGCCCCGGTCGCGAAGAGCAGTCGGAAATTGTTCGGCCTGTCCCGGTCCTCCTCGGATCGAGCGAGTCGAGCATAAAACGGCCGGGGACGAAAGCCGCGCGCTGTTTGTTTGCAGATGCGGGCGTCGATCGCGTCCGGCGCGGAGCGCCGACGACGCAGCGGCCGCCTTCTGGCGCCGCCGCGGCTTTCGGTCGAGCCGCGACGGCGACAAGCTGCTGCTGCGATCGATGGCCGATATCGCGGGGGGCGTCGCGGGAGGCGGGGTGGGCTGAAGCGCTACGCCTACTCCGCTTTTCCCAGCCTCTTCAGCCACGCCCGCGCCTGCTTGCGCACGTTCGCCGGCGCGGTTCCGCCGTAGGAGACGCGGCTTTTCACCGAGCGCTCGACGCCAAGCACGCCGTACACCTCCGCGGCGATGCGCGGCTCGACGCTCTGCATCGCCTCGAGCTTCAGCTTCTCCAGCGCCACGCCGCGCTCGGCGGCGAGCGCGACGACGCGGCCGGTGATGTGGTGGGCCTCGCGGAACGGGATCTTCAGCGCCCGCACGAGCCAGTCGGCGAGGTCGGTGGCGGTGGCGTAGCCCGCTCCCGCCGCCGCCTTCATCCGCTTGGCGTCGGGCGTCAGGTCCCTGACCATGCCGGCCATCGCCGCGAGGCAAAGCGACAGCGTCTCGATCGCGTCGAAAAAGCCTTCCTTGTCCTCCTGCAGGTCTTTGGCGTAGGCGAGCGGCAGGCCCTTCATCACCGTCAGCAGGCCGACCAGCGCGCCGATCACCCGGCCGGTCTTGCCGCGCGCGAGCTCGGCGGCGTCCGGGTTGCGCTTTTGCGGCATGATCGACGAGCCGGTGGAGAACGCGTCGCTGAGCCTGACGAAGCCGAACTGCGGCGTCGTCCACAGCACGATCTCCTCGGCGAGGCGCGACAGGTGGGTCGCGCATATCGCCGCCGCGGCGAGCGCTTCAAGCGCGAAGTCGCGGTCGGCGACGCTATCGAGCGAATTGGCGGTGGGCTTATCGAAGCCGAGCGCCTTCGCCGTCATCAAGCGGTCGATCGGGAACGAGGTTCCGGCGAGCGCCGCCGCGCCGAGCGGGCATTGGTTGAGACGCTTGCGCGCGTCAACGAAGCGGCCGCGGTCGCGCGCGAGCATCTCGACATAGGCGAGCAAGTGGTGGCCGAAGGTCACCGGCTGCGCCGATTGCAGATGGGTGAAGCCGGGCATGACCATCCCCGCGCATTCGAGCGCGCGTTCGGCCAGCGCGCGCTGCAGCGCCTTGATCTCGCCGTCGAGCGCGTCGAGCGCGTCGCGCGTCCACAGCTTGAGGTCGGTCGCCACCTGGTCGTTGCGCGAGCGAGCGGTGTGCAGCCTTCCCGCCGCCGGGCCGACGATCTCGGCGAGCCGGCTCTCGACGTTCATGTGGATGTCTTCCAGCGCGCGCGAGAAGGCGAAGGTCCCCGCCTCGATTTCGCCCTTGACTTGGGCGAGACCGGCGGCGATGGCGTCGGCGTCGGCGGGCGCGACGATTCCCTGCTTGGCGAGCATGGCGACGTGCGCCAGCGAGCCGGCGATGTCCTGGGCGGCCAGCTTGCGGTCGAAATCGATGGAGACGTTGATCTTCTCCATAATCTCGGCGGGGCCGCCGGCGAACCGCCCGCCCCACATGGCGTTGCTCATGATCGGAAGTCCTTGGGTCGAGCGATGAGGGAAAATCCCGAACCGAAGCGCCGCTTCAAGGCGGCGGGCGCCGCCGCGGCCGCGCTGGCCGTTCTTGCGGCGGCGGTCGTCCTATACGGGAAAGCCCCGGCGCCCGGCAAGGCCGAGGGCGATTGTCCGGCCGCTTCCGCCGCGACGCGCGCGCGTCTCGCGCCGCTCGCCGAAGGCGAACTCGCCGCGCTGGCCGTCGACGCGGCGCCGCGCCCCGCCGCGCCGATCGCCTTTCTCGCCCCCGACGGCCGCAAGCTGACGCTCGCCGATTTCCGCGGCCGCGCGCTGCTGCTCAACCTGTGGGCGACCTGGTGCGCGCCCTGCCGCGCCGAAACGCCGGCGCTCGACCGTCTGCAGGCGCAGACGGGCGGAAACGACTTCGAGGTCGTCGCGGTGGACGTCGACACGACGCGGCTGGAGCGGCGCGACGCCTTCCTCGACGGTCTCGGCGTCAAGGCGCTGACCCGCTATGCCGACCCCAGCGGCGACGCCCTGGAAGCTTTACGCGCCGCCGGCAAGGCGCTCGGCCTGCCGACCACGCTGCTGATCGACCCGGCGGGCTGCGAGCTCGGCGTCGTCGCCGGCGCGGTCAAGTGGGACTCGCCCGAGGCGCTGAAGGTGGTCGACGCGCTGAAGGGCGGGTGAGGGCGGCGTGGCTGCGCGTCACTCGCCGAAAAGGTGCAGCGCGACCTCGCGCAGGTGCGGCGCGCGGCGGTGCTCGAACAGATAGACGCCCTGCCACGTCCCCAGCGCCAGCGCGCCGCCGACGATCGGGATCGACAGGCTGACGCTGGTCAGCGCGGCGCGCAGATGCGCCGGCATGTCGTCGGAGCCCTCGTCCTCATGGCGATAGCGCCCGTCCTCGGGCGCCAGGCGCTCGAAGAATGTCTCGAGGTCGTCGCGCACGTCCGGCGCCGCGTTCTCCTGGATGACGAGCGAGGCCGAGGTGTGGCGGCAGAACAGCGTCAGCAGCCCGGCGTTGAGCCCCTGCGCGTCGACCCAGCCCGCCGCCTCGCGGGTGATCTCGTAGAGGCCGCGGCCGCGGGTGCGGACGCGGAGGGAGGAGGTGAACTGGCGCATCGGCTGAACCTGCCTCGGGTGGGACCTAAGAATCGGGCGATTTCGGCGTCGAGCGCCCTGCAGCAGGCTGGGCCTTCCACTCCTGTCGACGGCGCCGTCCGCCGAGACGCGGCGAGCGCTCAGCGGCAGGCTCGCTCGCCAAGTGCGCGGCAGAAGACCCAAACGAAACGGGCGTCCGGAAAGGACGCCCGTCGCGTAATCTCAGGTCTGCGGCTGCGGCTGCGGCGCCAGCCCTGGGTCGGGGCCGAAGCCGCGCGGCTTGCCGGTCGCTGGCACGGCGGGGCGAGGCGGCGGCGGCTCCTTGTCGGCGGCGTCGCGCACCGGCGGCACGCCCTTCAACAGCGCGACGATCTCCTCGCCGGTCAGCGTCTCGTACTCCATCAGGCCGTTGGCGAGCGCCTCGAGGTCCTGGCGCCGTTCGGTGAGGATGCGCGTCGCGGTCTGGTGCGCCTCGTTGACCAGGCGGCGCACCTCCTCGTCGATCGTCTTGGCGGTCTCCTCGGAAAGGTTCTGCTGCCGGCCGAGCGAGTAGCCGAGGAACACCTCGTCCTGGTTCTCGGCGTAGGCCACCGTGCCGAGCTTGTCGGAAAAGCCGAGCCGCGTCACCATCGCGCGGGCGATCTTGGTCACCTGCTGGATGTCGCCGGCGGCGCCGGAGGTCACCTTGTCCTTGCCGAAGATCAGCTCCTCGGCGGCGCGGCCGCCCATCGACATCGCCAGCATGGCGATCAGCTGCTCGTAGCTCTGCGAGATCTGGTCGCGCTCGGGCAGCGACTGCACCATGCCGAGGGCGCGGCCGCGCGGGATGATGGTCGCCTTGTGGATCGGCGTCGAGGCCGGCATGGCGAGCGAAACCAGCGCGTGGCCCGCCTCGTGGTAGGCGGTCAGCCGCTTCTCCTCGTCGGTCATGATCATGCTGCGCCGCTCGGCGCCCATCATGATCTTGTCGCGCGCGTCCTCGAACTCGTCCTTCGTGACGACGCGTTTGCCGCGCCGCGCCGCCAGCAGCGCCGCCTCGTTGACCAGGTTCATCAGGTCGGCGCCGGAGAAGCCGGGCGTGCCGCGCGCCACCACCTTGAGGTCGACGTCGGGCGCGAGCGGCACCTTGCGCACGTGAACTTTCAGGATCTTCTCGCGGCCGATGAAGTCGGGGTTGGAGATGACGATCTGCCGGTCGAAGCGGCCGGGGCGCAGCAGCGCCGGGTCGAGCACGTCGGGCCGGTTGGTCGCGGCGATGATGATGATGCCTTCGTTCTGCTCGAAGCCGTCCATCTCGACCAGCAGCTGGTTGAGGGTCTGCTCGCGCTCGTCGTTGCCGCCGCCGAGGCCGGCGCCGCGATGGCGGCCGACCGCGTCGATCTCGTCGATGAAGATGATGCAGGGCGCGTTCTTCTTCGCCTGCTCGAACATGTCGCGCACGCGGCTCGCGCCGACGCCGACGAACATCTCGACGAAGTCGGAGCCGGAGATGGTGAAGAACGGCACGTTGGCTTCGCCCGCCACCGCGCGCGCGGTCAGCGTCTTGCCGGTGCCGGGCGGGCCGACCAGCAGCACGCCGCGCGGAATGCGGCCGCCGAGCTTCTGGAACTTCTGCGGGTCGCGCAGGAACTCGACCACTTCCTGCAGGTCTTCCTTCGCCTCGTCGATGCCGGCGACGTCCTCGAAAGTGACGCGCCCCTGCGCCTCGTTGAGCAGCTTGGCCTTCGACTTGCCGAAGCCCATCGCCTTGCCGGCGCCGCCCTGCATCTGCCGCGACATGTAGATCCACACGCCGAGGAACAGCAGCAGCGGCAGGCCGTTGATCAGCAGCGTCAGCAGCCACGAATTGCCGTCCGACGGCGGCCGCGCGGTGATCGCGACGTCCTTCTTGTAGAGCGTGTCGACTAGCGAGGGGTCGTTGGGGGCGTAGGTGACGAAGGCCCGACCGTCCTTGTAATGCCCGGAGACGTCGGCGCCGGCGATCGTGACGTCGCGCACATGGCCGGCGTCGGTCTCGCTCAGGAGCTGGCTGAAGGTGATCTCGCTGCTCGGCGTCTTCTGGGCGGGACTCTGGAACAGCGTCACCAGCGCCAGGACGAGCAGGAAAATGATCACCCACAGGGCGAAGTTGCGAAAGTTCGGGTTCATCGTTTTCCCATCGGCGGCGGCCCGGCGCGGAAACTTCGCCCCGACCCCGACCGCGCAATCCGTCATTTAAGCGCGCCCAGGGCGGTTGCCAAGTGAAGCGGCCCGCCTAGTGAAGCGGAAGACTCTAAAGGTCGAGTGAAGAGCGGCGATTGCGGCTTTCCGGCGACAGTTTCTTGCTTTTCCGGCGTCGGTATTTAGAGTTCGCGAAGGAATTCGGCCGGCCTCCGGCCGAGGATGCGCCAGGCGCCGATCATCCCCAGGCCGACGGTGAGCGCCAGGCCGCCGGCGGCGGCGGCGAAGGCGGGCCCGGCGGCCAAGACGAAGTCGAAGCCCATGATTTCGGTCACGATCACGTAGCCGGCGAGCGTCCCCGCGGCGACGCCAAAGAGGGCGGCCGCCGCGCCGAGCAGCGCGTATTCGGCGAGGAAGATCGCGGCGAGCCGGACGCGCGTCGCCCCGAGGATCTTCAGGATGGTCGCGTCGACCAAGCGCGCGCGCCTCGCCGCCGCCAGCGCCCCGGCGAGCGCCAACGCCGAGGCCAGCAGCGCCACCCCCGCCGCGGCGCGAATCGCCAGCGCCAGCTTGGCGGTCAGCGCCTCGACCGCCTCCAGCGCCTCGCGCACGTTGACGACCGCGACCGAAGGAAATTCGCGCGCCGTCGCCCGCGTCACGGCGGCCTCGGCGGTGTCGTCCGGCCTGGGCAGCGCCGCCGTGAAGAGCATGGTGTAGGGCGCGCCTTTGAACGCGTCGGGGGAGAAAACGAAGACAAAGTTGATGGCGAAACTTCGCCAGTCGACGCGGCGCAGGTTGGCGATGGTCGCGGCGACCTCGCGGCCGAGCACGTTGAGCGTCACCCGATCGCCGATCTTCAGGCCGAGGCCGTCGGCGACGCTCGCCTCCATCGAAACCAGCGGCGGTCCGGCGTAGCCCGCGTCCCACCAGCGGCCGGCGATCAGGCGCGAGCCAGCGGGCGGCGCGTCGGCGAAGGTGAGGCCGCGGTCGCCTTCGAGCGCCCAGGCGGCGCTCTCCTTGGCCTTGAAGCCCTCGGCGGGGGCGTCGCCGATCTTTTCGATCCGCCCGCGCAGCATCGGCGCCGCTACGATCGTTGCCTGCGGCGCCGCGCGGGCGAGGAAGTCGCGGAACGCGCCCGCCTCGGCGGCGCGCACGTCGAGGAAATAGAAGCTCGGCGTCCGCCCCGGGATGGCGCGGGCGAGCTGGTCGCGCAGATTGACGTCGACCAAAGTCAACGCCGTCAGCGCGGCGAGTCCGAGCCCGAGCGACATGACGACGGCGACGGTCGGCGCGCCGGGGCGGCTGAGATTGGCGACCGCCGTCCGCCACACGAACGGGCCGGCGGGCGGCGCGCGCCGCGCCAGCGCCATCGCCGCCGCCGCGAGCAGTCGCAGCGCGGCGAGCGCCAGCGCCACGCCGACGACGACCGTGAACGCGATCGCCCGCTCATGGCTGGCGGCGACCGCGACGGCCGCGATGGCCGTCCCGCCGAGCGCGGCGGCGACGAGATAGCGCCGGCGCGGCCGGGTCGGGCCGCTCTCGACTAGGCTGCGGAACAATTGCGACACCGGCGCGTCGTGGGCGCGGCCGAGCGGCGCGATGGCGAAGGCGAAGGCGGCGAGAAGGCCATAGAGCGCGCCGAGCGCGATCTCGCCGGGATAGAGCGCCGGCGCGAAAGGCAGCGGCGGGGCGGGCGCGAACAGCGCCGCCGCCACGAAGGGCGTCGCCGCGCCGACGGCCGCTCCGGCGGCGGCGCCGAGCGCGGCGACGACGAGAAATTCGATCAGCGCCATCGCGACCGCTTCGCCGCCGCTCGCCCCCAGCGCCTTCAGGATCGCCAGCGTCGCGCGCTTGCGCTCGACGAAGCCGTGCGCGGCGTTGGCGACGCCGACGCCGCCCGCCGTCAGCGCGATCAGGCCGACCAGGGCGAGGAACTCGCCGAAGCGGTCGGCGTCGCGGGAGAAGTCGGGCGAGACATTGGCGCGCGTGCGCGCCTCCCAGCCCGCGTCGGGGAACGCCGCCTTCGCCGCCGCGACGAAGGCGTCGACCGCCGCCTCGCTCGGCGGCGCGCCACGGTCGTCGAGCAGCGCGCGGGTGGTGAAGCGCGCGAGCGAGCCCGGGCCGATGAGGCCGGCGGCGGCGAGCGCGTCGCGGGAAATCAGCGCGCGCGGGCCGAGGCCAAGGCCGGTCGCAAGCCGGTCGGGCTCCGAGACCAGCGCGGCGCGGATGTCGAAACGCGCCGCGCCGAGCGCGAAGACGTCGCCGATCTTCAGGTCGAGTTGGGCGAGCAGCGCCGGCTCGACCGCCGCGCCGTAGAGGTCGCCGCGTCTGGCGAGCGCCGCGGCGGGCGCCGTCGCCGGTTCGAGCGCGGCGGCGCCGAGCCGCGGCCAATCGTCGTCGACCGCCTTGACTTCGGCGAGCGTCGCCGCCCCGGAGTCGGCGCGCGCCATCGCGCGCAACGTGACGATGGTCGACAGCGCGGCGCGCCGGGCGAGAAAGTCCCGCTCGGCGGGCGAAAGCGCGCGGTGCATGAGCGAGAACGACGCGTCGCCGCCGAGGATGGTTCGACCGTCGCGCGCGAGCCCGTCGGCGAGCGAGCGCGAAAACGAATTGACGGCGACGATCGCCGCCACCCCAAGCGCCACGCACAGGACGAAAATGCGCAGACCGGCGAAGCCGGCCCTGAGATCGCGCGCGGCGAAGCGCGCCAGCGCGAGCCAGCGCGCGCGGCCGATCGCTGAAGGCTGCGGTTCGTTCATGCGGGCGCCGCGCCGCGCTCTTCGACGACGCCCGAGCTCATCCTCAACGTGCGGTCGCAGCGCGCGGCGAGCGCGGCGTCGTGGGTGACGAGCGCCAGCGTGGCGCCGCTGCGCGCCCGCGCCGCGAAGATGAGATCGACGATCGCGCTTCCGGTCGCCTCATCGAGATTGCCGGTCGGCTCGTCGGCGATCAATAGCGACGGCCTGGGCGCCAGCGCGCGGGCGAGCGCGACGCGTTGCTGCTCGCCGCCGGAAAGCTGGGCAGGATAATGGCGGCGGCGCTCGGCGAGGCCGACCTCGGCGAGCTCGACTTCAGCGCGCGCGAAAGCGTCCCGCGCGCCGGCGAGCTCGAGCGGCGCGGCGACGTTCTCCAGCGCGGTCATGGTGGGAATGAGATGAAACGACTGGAAGACGACGCCGATGCGCCGGCCGCGGAAACGCGCCAGCGCGTCCTCGTTCATCGCCTGCACGGCGACGCCGTCGATCGTCACCGCGCCGCGGTCGGGCCGCTCCAGCCCCGCCATGGTCATCAGCAGCGTCGACTTGCCCGATCCCGACGGGCCGAGGATGGCGACCGCCTCGCCGCGCGCGATTGTCAGGGTGACGTCGCGCAGGATATGAACGCGCGCGGCGCCCGCGCCGAGGCTCAAGTCGACGTCGCGCAATTCGATCGCAGGAGCCGCCATGGCGAACAGAGTCTCTCGGCCGACCAACGCCTCATATGGCGCCTTTCGCGCCGGCGTCCAGCTCGCCGCGCTGGCGCTGGCGGCGGGCCTCGCGTTCGGCGGCGCGGCTCAGGCGCGCGCGCTGCGCCTCGTCGCCCTCGGCGACAGCCTCACCGCCGGCTACGGGCTCAAGCCGGGCGAGGCGTTTCCGGTCGCGCTCCAGCGCGCGCTGAAGGCGCGCGGCTGGGAGGTCGAGGTGGTCAACGCCGGAGTCTCGGGCGAGACCGCCGCCGACGGCCTCGCGCGCTACGACTGGAGCGTGCCGGCGGGAACCGACGCGCTGATCGTCGAGCTCGGCGCCAACGACATGCTGCGCGGCCTCGATCCTGCGGCGGCCGAGACGGCGTTGGCCGAAATCCTGACCAAGGCGCAGGGCGCCCATATCGTCACGCTGCTCGCCGGCATGAAGTCGATCGCCAATTTCGGGTCCGACTATCAGCGCCGATTCGACGCCATCTATCCTGACCTCGCCGCCAAGTTCGGCGTCGCGCTCTATCCGTTCTTCCTCGAGGGCGTCGTCGGCGATCCGGCGTTCACCCTGCCCGACGGGCTTCATCCCAACCGCGAGGGGGTGGAGAAGATCGTCGCCGCCATCCTGCCGTCGGTCGAAGCGACGCTGACCCAGGCGCAGGCGAAGCCGTAGACCCGTACAGAGGAAACGGCGTTCGTCATGGCCGGGCTTGTCCCACGGGTGTCCGGCACGGATTGTGCTTGATTAGGCGCACGGCATTGATTCTAATGGGTTCAGAGGGTTTCGCGACTGATCTGGACACAGAAAAGGATCAACGCCGT
>Ga0326727_10001514_pt1 | contig 85450 bp, 66 predicted proteins | sample MB2enrmetagenome_FD_207643 | JGI IMG/M metagenome (GOLD analysis project Ga0326727, IMG submission 207643) | Lab enriched peat soil microbial communities from McLean, Ithaca, NY, United States - MB29MY | ecosystem: Environmental > Terrestrial > Soil > Wetlands > Peat | place: USA: New York... | reverse complement strand
TCACCGAGCAACAACCGTTTGCGCCGCTTAACCCATATGCCGTGAGCAAGGCGGCGGCCGATCTCTTAGGCTTCCAGTTTTTTTCCGCCTACGGTGTGCATGTCCTCCGGGCACGGCCGGCGAATCATACCGGTCCCGGGCAACCCCCTTCCTTCGTCTGTTCCGATTTTGCCCGCCAGGTCGCGGCCATTGAATTGGGCATGGCGCCCGCGGAGTTGCGTGTGGGTAACATCGAGGTGCGTCGCGATTTTTCCGATGTTCGCGATGTGGTACGCGCGTACGTGGCCTTGGTGGAGCGGGGACGCTCGGGAGAGGCGTATAACGTGGGATCGGGACGCTCCATAACCCTCAAAGAGATTGTGGAGACGCTGACGGGGTTCTGTTCGCGTCCGATCCAAGTCATCATAGATTCTCACCGGATGCGCTCCAACGATGCCAAGGAACTGTATGTGAGCACCGCGAAGATCACGGCCGACACTGGCTGGGCATCGCAATATCCACTTGGGGTAACCTTGCGGGATCTATATGACTATTGGGTTTCCGCTTTGAAGTCTGAACCAGGCGGGAGTCCAGTGAAAAACACGACGAGCTGTTGGATCATCCGATAGGAGCAGAGAGATAATCTTGGGCTAAACTCGGTGCTTCCGTTACTCACATGGTAATTGCCGTACGTGTCCCCGTGTAGACAGCATTTTTCGGATAACACCACAGTTGTGTTCCGAGCGTACCCGTACTGCGGTGCAGACTTGCCGGGCCGGTGTGCCAGGTCGAGGAGTTGGAGCTAACCCAATGCATTCAGAAAGCGCCCGAATCTGGGATGACATCCTCCTTCAAGTTCCCGATCACCTTACCGACAATGACAGTTGGCACGGACACATATCGTTTGCCTTCTGGTGCATTGCTAAGCTTCAGCCCCGAGTATTTGTGGAGCTGGGTACTCAGAAAGGAGACTCCTACTGTGCTTTTTGTCAGGCAGTGGAATACTCCAAGGCTGCGACCCTCTGCTATGCCGTGGATAGCTGGCGGGAAGAGCCGGGAGGTGGACTTTGGGGCGAAGATATCTATACCGGGCTATGCCGGTATCACAACCCGCGCTACGGGCATTTTTCCAGACTTATTCGAGCGAGTTCAGAAGAAGGGCTTTCATTATTTACGGATGGCAGTATCGATCTGCTTCATATCGCTTATAAGCACACCTACGAGGCGGTCAAGGCCGAGTACCAGATGTGGAGGAAAAAAGTATCCCAGAAGGGCATTATTCTTTTTCACGGCATCAACGCTCGGCAGAAGGATTCTGGTGTGGCACGTTTTTGGGAAGAGATTACTCGCGACCGGCCATACTTCACGTTCCTGCATTCGTGTGGATTAGGCGTGCTCGGCGAGGGCCCCGATGTTCCCCAGCCGTTTCTTGATTTACTAGGTTGTGATCCCGGCACAATTCGATTCCTTATCGCCAGGTTGGCCGGTCTGAGTACGGCAGCCAGATCCACCGCGAGGTTAGCCGAACAGCTACGTGAAATAGAAGCGCGGAAAAAGGGATACGAGACCAAAATGGCCGGACAGCTTCGCGAGATAGAACTGCTGAAACGCGAACAGGCAAAGAAGATGGCTGAGATCCACTATCTGAAGAACAAGGTGGGTGATTTTACGGGGTTGCAGGAGGCGCTTGCACGTCAGAAGGCAATCATCGCCAGGGTGGAGAATTCCTGGTCGTGGGCGATTACAGCTCCCCTGCGCGGGGTAGCTGAGATGCTCAGGAGAATCAAACAAATATACCGGCGGCAAGGTGCTGGCCAGTTGCCTTCCAGTTCTGCTTCGCAAGGATTACCGGACTCGAATGGCCACCTGCAGGCCAGGACCAAGGATGCCCGCCAACATTTCCTTGCGTCCAATGCATTTCAACTGCGTTTGTTTCTTGAGAGCGGAAGCCTGTTGAGCTTTCCCCCGGCGGACAAGCCGAAGGTTTCCATCCTGCTGGTCTTGTACAATCAGGCCGCGCTCACCTATGCATGCCTACGCTCGATTTTGGAGACGGTGCACTTACCCTACGAAGTAGTGGTGGTTGATAATGCTTCCAGCGATGAAACGGTACAGTTACTCTCTCGTTCGCAGAATGCCAAGATTCTGAGTAATAACAGTAATCTTCATTTTCTACGGGGCTGCAATCAGGCATTGCAACATCTGCAGGGGGAGTACCTGCTATTCCTCAACAATGATGCATGTCTCATGCCCGGGGCCCTGGAGGCCGCCGTACGGACTCTTGAAAACACCAAAGGTGCGGGTGCGGTTGGGGGCCGGATCGTCACTTTTGATGGCAGGCTGCAGGAAGCGGGAAGCCTTGTCTGGCCCGACGGCAGTTGTCTGGGGTACGGCAGGGGAGCGGATCCCAGCGACCCGGAATATACGTTTCGCCGGGACGTGGATTTCTGTTCCGGCGCCTTCCTGCTCACGCGCCGCGAGCTCTTTGTCCAGGGCAACGGTTTCGATACCGCGTACGCTCCCGCCTACTACGAGGACGCCGATTACTGCCTGCGCCTGCGAAAGATGGGATATCGCGTTATCTACGAACCGGGCGCCGTCATCGTGCACTATGAGTATGGCAGCTCATCGAGTGAAAAAGTGGTGGATTTGATGACGCGGAATCAGAAGATCTTCCGGGAGAAGCACTCGGAAATCCTGGAGAAGCGCCCGGAATATGGCGCAGCCAATGTTTTACTGGCAAGGTATGCCGATCTGTCGCGGCCGCGGGTGCTCTACGTGGACGACTGGGTGCCCCACTATGCTTTGGGGGCGGGCTTTCCCCGAGCGAATGAGGTGGTCCGGGCAATGGTGCGCGCGGGAGCCAATGTCACGGTTTTTCCTACCGCCTATCTGGCAGAGACGTGGGAGACGGCCTATCGCGATATTCCCCGGGAGGCAGAATTGATTCTGGGGGCGACGGTGGAGCAGTTAGCGGATTTCCTGTCCCGCCGGGCGCATGTTTACAACCTGCTGTGGGTAAGCCGCCCACACAACATGCAGGCGGTACGCAAAATCCAGGAAACTTCGCCGGAGCTGTTTCGCGGGCTGCGAGTCGTGTATGACGCGGAAGCTATTTTTGCCCTTCGCGAACAGACGAGCGCGGCCTTGCGAGGCGAGTACTGGGCGCCGGCACTTCTGGAGAAGAAGATCGCGGAAGAAGTGAAACTGGCGGAAACGGCCGATTCCATTGTTTCGGTTTCCGCGGCCGAAACGGAGCATTTCCGCAGGGCCTTCGGGGCCGAACGCACCCGTGTTCTGGGACATGCCATCAGGCCCGATCCCACTACCTGCAAGTTCGAGGAGAGAAGGGATATTCTGTTTGTTGGAGCTATCCACGGATTGCCGAGCCCAAATGGCGACTCTGTTCTTTGGTTCTGCAAGGAAATCTGGCCGCTGCTCGTGGCCGGCTTAAAAGCCGTGCCCACGCCGGATTTTGTCATGGTCGGGCCGAACGGCGCCCAGGAGATCGCCGATTTGGCAACTGAACACATCAAGATTTACGGCCAACAGCCGTCTTTGCGTCCTTTCTACGATTCCGCACGCATATTTATTGCTCCCACCCGATTCGCCGCCGGACTTCCTTTGAAAGTGGTCGAAGCTGCGGCGAATGGCGTTCCGGTGGTGGCTAGCGGACTAGTGGCCAAACAACTCGGTTGGGTCCATGGTAAGCAACTTTTGGTGGCCGACACACCGGAAGAGTTTGCCCGTTGCTGCGTGCGGCTGTTCAGCGAGAAAGATCTCTGGCTAGAACTTCGCGCCGCCGCTTTGCAGTCTGTGGCGGAGGAGTATGGAAGAAATACGTTTGATTCGGTTGTCGCCGCGGAACTCGCACGGGGCGGCGGCTTCCGCAGCAAAGCGGACGAACTGGCCGCCCCTCTGTCCTGATCCTGACTTACCCGTCCCATGTCGCCGCGAACGCAAGGGTTAGCGTGCTACCAGTTCAGAGTTCGGAGGGGTTGGCGTGGAAAGAAGCCCTCACACCGCCCCCGGCACTCTCGCATTCTTCCATTCTTCCGCCCGTGGCGAAGTAGAAAGATGAGGATTCCTCCTGTGATCAGGATTGTAAAACCTGAATCGCTCTAAGCGCTTCCTCCCGCTCCCGCCAGCGTCTGCCGTCAGCGGTGCACAAGAGCTCCTCCACCAAGCCAATAACTCGTTGAGCACAATCCCGCCAGCGCAGCGGAGGTTCGCCATCCCGAAGGTTCTTGCCTTGCGGCAACGGGTCTAATGGAAGCCCGGCCAAGATGCGCCCGACCGCTTCGACCAGCGAGGCGGTATCGTCAAACGTCACCATTGCACCAGGCATTTGCAACTGGCCGGCGATCTCGTGCCATAGCGGTGATTCGCGGACTATGACTGGCCGTCCATAAGCCAGGCCCTGAACTACCGGCATTCCGAACCCTTCATAAAACGACGGGGAAACGATGACGCGAGCACCGGCGATCAACCTTTGCAGTACCATCTCCTCGATCTGTCCACTCGGCATGGTTACCACATTAGGAGTTTCAGTGCCCTCAATGCCGATCGCCACGATCTTGTTAAAGGGGAAGGCATTACCTAGAATTTGCAGAGTGCGTCGCATGTCCTTGTGATCATAATTATTGCCAATCACAAAAATATAGTCGCCTACCGGTTCCTGCAAGGCGGCCTGGTCTACCTGTTCCTCTGCCGCCAGACTATGGTAGGTAACACACTCCGCAATCCGTGCCTGAAGGGGGAAGCGGGTAGTAAAGCGATCACGCGTAAATTGCGAGTTATACAAAAGACCATCCGAAAAGCGGGCGACAAAGCGCCACAGTGAGTCCAAACTCTCGTGGCGAACATAGAGAATATCCCATGAAATTGTGTCCAGCATATTGAACGCGACGAGAAGAGCATGCCGGTGTAGTTCAGCCACTCTGGATAGTGCCCAAGGCTGATTCAGTAACACGGCGGCCGTGTATGTCCCCTGGGGGCGATCAAGGACTAACCCGAGTTTCTGGTAGCGCTTTTGAAGCTGAAAGAATTCGCCAACGGCGGAGGGCACGAGTATGTCGATTTGCCAGCCGGTATCCAGCGCATCGAAGCCATCAAGAAACCCAAGAATGCTATGGGACGTGCCGTTGTGCTGGCTGATCATACCCCGGCAATCCAGAAGCAGGCGGCGCCGGTCGCCGACGTCGTTGGCGTACACGCGGCCAAGGAGCATCTCTAGTCGGCATTGCGACAGGTTGGCGCGCCAGGCATCTGCCTTAACTATTTCAGGGTACATCGTTCTCAGCCGCTCCATGTCCCCGTTAGGCGGCAATGGGTACAAGCGAGCAGGCAGTAAATCAGAGGAAAGGACTGCCCGGTTGACTACTAGATTGCAGAAACCGCGCCTGCGCGCCTGACATAGCAGGAGTCTCAGTTCTCCCGTGATGCTCGCAATGCCAAAATCGCCCCGGTCTATTTCCTTGACAACCTCGCGACGAATCACCATGCATGCGGAGAGGAACTCTGGCGTAATCGTGCAATCCGGGAGAAACGAGAGGCCGGTACGAGTCAACCCTGGATGTGGCGTATCAAATGCCCCATCATCCGGCAACGGGGATATATGGTCCGTCGCAGCGTCAGAAAAACGCGGCTGTGCCATGCCGAACAGCGGATCTCGATCGAACTCTTCGATGAGTTGTGCCAATACCTCATTGGCCGGCAAAATAGAATCCAGGACTACAGCAAGATGACGGTGCGAACGTGCGGCCCCGCGGATTGCCCGGTGGAGTTCGTCCACTGCCGTCGATGCCCCGATCCGCACGACCTTCAGATTGGCAACTGCCGGGAGTTCTACGCTGCCGGCTATCACCACAGTAGTCAAGCCCGCGGCATCGCTCAGCCCGGCATTGCACGCCAACGACTCGAGGTACTTTCCAAGTTCCTGGCCGCAAAGTTCCGTCGCCGATAAGTCAATAAAAACGTCGTACTCGAGGCTGTTCAGTTTCTAAACCTCCCTTCCAGCGGGCATTGGTTTTACGCTCACCAAAAAAACTATCAACCACCAGACTCCAGTTCGCTTGCTACAAAGAGATGGCAAACCACGCTCTAAAAGCCAGTCCGCCACAGAAAAGAGCACACCCCCAGTCTTGAGCGCCCGCTGAAGTAACTCTCGCAGACCGCTCATCAAATACAACCAACGAATCGGGATATACCAAACGATCGGGATCTCCCGGTATTGGCTACACCCGGTCACTACTTCAGGCCAGCCTGCACCTTACTCATTGCCGCGCCCAGTTCCCGGTAGATTGTGTCTGGTGAGAATTTCTCACGTATCTCGTCACGCTTGTCAAGCAACGCCTCAGCCGCGCTGGTTGAAGCACAGAGATGAATAACGTGCTGAGCAAAGCCGTACCAGCTGGTTGCGAGATGGCACAAGGCCCGCATCTCGTCATCGATGCCGTCAACACCCGACGGCCAAGTGACCACTGGCCGAAGATGGCACAGTGCTTCTATCGTCTTAATCTTAAGGCCCCTGCCGGCGATCGCTGGATTGATGACGACACGTGCTTCGGCATAGGCGGCAGCCAGGTCATCAACCAACCCCATGATCTTGACGGCAGGATCTTCGATCTCTACCCTCCGGCCAACAGCGCCGACCACCCGCAGTTCGGCGCCAGGGACGTCACGGCGTATCAGTGGCCAGGCAAATCGCAAGAAGTCCCTCAGTCCTTTTACATTCAAAGAATTGTCGGAGCCGACAAGGAGAATCACTGCGTCGTGGACAGGACCCTGTACAGAATCGACTGGGCCGAAGTCGGCGCCCGCGATAAGTACTTGTTTCTTCGGGGCCAACTGTCGGAGCTCCTCGGCCTCGTCGGGCTGAATGGCAATTATCAAATCAGCTCTGTCGAGCAATTCCGCCTCTTCTTCGGGAGTCAGAGCCAGCCTGTTCTCATTACCGAACTGAATAACCTTGTCACCCTTGGTCGAGAAGACATCATGCGTGTCCACTACTTTCAATGCATCTGGCCGGAGCAAGGGGAACGCTCGCGTCATAAATACGTAGTCCAACAAGAACACCTCCGGCTGCAGCACCGAATCCAAGTGCAAGAGCACCTCTACCAGCGGATCGGGACAAAAAGCATGTACAACCGGCAACACTCTCGAGGCGACCGTCGCGTCGTTGTCTTCCCCAAGCAGCTTCCCGAAGTCGCGGGGCTCAACCCCGGTCAAACCTTTTACAGGTGCGTCACTGTCCGCCAAACGGTATAAGAGCGTGCCCTCGCGCTGACAGAGGATTAAGTTTGGGTAAACCGAGCAGGCATCCATGAGCCGTTGTGGTGTCGTTGAATCACCGGGCAGAGGACAAATGACGAGAAAAATCTCAAATCCCTGCCCGGCGAGCCAAGTCAGCATGCGGTGAAGCCGATATCCAGTGCCGGCGCGCAACGGGTACGGCAAAACATGAGTGACGCAAATCAGGCACCTGTCGGTCTTGCTGCGCTGCAAACCCGAGGGTGATCGCGGACAAACGATCAATTCAGGGTTGAGCACTGGCCTCGAATGCCACTGAACGCCAGAATCACGTCCTTCTATGATGCCGTGGTGAAGGTAGTGCACCAATGGATTCACACCGGCCTTGGCCACGTCAGGATTTCGCTGCCAGTACCGGTTGCTGCTGAAATACAAGCTCGGATTCCGCCCCTCGCTTGCCCCCTGTTGCAGGTAGTGGCTTAGCGGATTCACGCCCGCCTTAACAACGTCCGGGTTCTGTCGCAGGTACCAGTCGCTGTCAAAGAGGGGATTTGGGTCCCGTCCCTCCGCAGCCCCCTGTCGCAGGTAGTGCGTCAAGAGATTCACTCCTGCCTTGGCCACATCCGGGTTTTGCTGCAGGTACCAGTCGCTGTCAAAGAGGGGATTTGGGTCCCGCCCCTCCGCAGCCCCCCGTCGCAGGTAGTGCGCCAAGGGATTCACCCCTGCCTTCGGCACGTCCGGGTTTTGCTGCAGGTACCAGTCGCTGTCAAAGAGGGGATTTGGGTCCCGTCCCTCCGCAGCCCCCTGTCGCAGGTAGTGCGTCAAGGGATTCACCCCTGCCTTGGCCACATCCGGGTTTTGCTGCAGGTACCAGTCGCTGTCAAAGAGGGGATTTGGGTCCCGCCCCTCCGCAGCCCCCTGTCGCAGGTAGTGCGCCAAGGGATTCACCCCTGCCTTCGGCACGTCCGGGTTTTGCTGCAGGTACCAGTCGGTGTCAAATAGTTCCGATGCGCCGACTAAACGCATGTCGCGAAGCAATCGGATGTCCTCAATCCAACGGCGTGGACTCAAAACGATTTTTGCGGCGTTGCGAAGCCTTGCAATAATGTCACGTAGGCTTGCAAGGGTGCGCACTGTTTGTTCATGCTCTTGCCGCAATGCCACTAATTCGCCGCGTAACTCTTGGCGTTCAGTTTCAAGAGCCGCTATCTTCTCGGCGCTCTGCGCCAATTCTCTGTTTCTCCGCGCCAACTCTTGTGCACTCAGCGCCAAGCTGACTTCCCCAAATTGTATCCTCTCTCGAAACTGCATCACCTCGATTTCGTTGGCCCAAAACTCGTTACCCAAAACGGCAGCGGCCTTGGCTGTCGCCATTACTTCATACTTGTATTGCGGCTTTTTGAGAAGCGCCAGTGCGAGGTCGTCAATGCAGGAAATCGGGATGAGCTGGGAGAAACGATTACCTTCACGCAGTCGTTCTTGTATTGCGGCAAACTGTTCGGATGGAATCAGGATAAGACCGGCTTCGCGCAAATCGCCAAAAAAGTTGTTGCGGCTATGACGAAAATTGCCGGCGTTAAAGGCGCGGACGTTTAACAGATATGCGCAATATCCTTCTTCTCGGGAGAATTCTACGACAGGCCATCCGTGCTCGAGAGAGTTGCATTCCGCAAACACGACCGGGCGCGTAGCGCACAGGGTCTTACGGGCACCTCTTAGAACGTTGATTTCCATGTTCTCCGCGTCAATTTTGATCAAGTTACAAGTATTGATGCCGAGTTGGTCAACGGTCGTCACATCGATTGTGCAACATGAAGCCAGATTGGAGGCTGCAGGGCTCGTCTTAAAGACCACGGCTCCCCCAAAATTGCCGCTATGCTCTGCGTTGAGCTCAGGCAATTCCAGATGCCCAACATTGTCCGAGACGGCAAGATTTAAGAGACGCACGTTTGTTAAAGCATTCTGCTCTACATTCTTTTTCAAGACTCCGAAATAAATAGGGTGCGGCTCAAAAGCATAGACAGTCCCACGGCTGCCAGTTCTATGAGCAAACGCGAGAGTGTGAGTTCCGATGAATGCACCGATATCGAGCACCGTGTCCCCTGTGGAGATCAAAGACTCAAGGAAATCAATCTCCCCCTGAGCCCATTCCCCGTACTTACCAAGGGAGCGAGAGATAGTGTTATCGTTCTTGAAAAACGACATCACACCATAACGGCAGAGTTCCGTCTGGACTGCTTCTTCATCAAGGTTTGCCATGGCATTAGAGCGCCGCACATTGCATTGACATCGAATTGGCAAGTCAGCACGAGATTAAATCGGCAAATGCTGCGCCTTACGATGGTTCTCACTGGATGCACCGAAACGCCTAACATTGTATATAAAGCTGTCCCTATCGGCTGGTGCAACATCCCCTCACGCGATCATTCCAAAGGGGCGAAACAATCCTAAAAATTGGGGGACTCTTTAACCGCCTGCCGCAGGCGTTCCCCGGCCCGTCCGTAAGCGCTTCAGGCGGTCGCTATGCAGCCCACCCCGCACAAACTGAATCTTTACCGGGACTTTAAACGGCTCCAGCTTTGCTCCGCAGAAGCGCTTGATGGCACGGCGCGCTTCGGTTTCATTTTGCGTCCCTCGCAACTGGACGTCGGCGCAAACTATGGCGCCGGTAATGGGATGACGCTGACCGTAAACTACGGTGTCTTCCACCAATTCGCACTCGAGCAGGACCGCTTCGACCTCGGCAGGAAAAACTTTTTGCCCGCCAACATTAATCAGTTCGGAATCCCTACCGAGGAATCGCATGTACTCCCCGTTGAGTTCGACCCGATCCCCGGTGACGAAGAAACCGTCGTCGGTAAAGGGGGAGGGGGCGTTCAGGTAGCCAAGCATAGCGGCGTCGGCCTTGATTTGCAGAATTCCGTCCACTACTCGTAGTTCATATCCTTCTCCGCCGACTTTTACCCAGAGGGATTCGCTTGAGAGGGACTTGGCGCGGAGCACTCCCAACTCAATCAGTCCGTATGTCTGTCGCAGTTCGACGTTTGGGAAAGCCGTCCTTAACCCGGCCAAAGTGGCGGTGGGCATCGGTTCGGAGCCGTAAGTGATCAAGCGCAGCGCACTCAGATCGCGCCCCGCATGTGCCTTGCTGAGCAGCAGCATGTTCAAGAATGTGGGAGAAGCCGGCAAAAGTTCGACCCGGAAACGCTCTAACAGTTCGCAGATGTGACTCGGCGTGCGATTCTCGGGCAGAACCACGGGACTGCCGTTCGCGAGGCAATGAAGAAGCGTGTTCAAGCCGCCCCAGTGGTCGAACAGCAGAAAGTTGAGGGTGCGCAGGGCGGGACGCCGCGTCTGAAACTTTGTCAGAAGACGCCCGAAATCGTGTACGACACCCTTCGGTTGCCCAGTCGAGCCGGATGTGAACAGAATCAGTCCCGGCTGGCCTGCTTGCGCGAGCTTCTGGACGAGAGTGTGCTGGGGAGATGGTTTGCGGCCAACTACGGTGACATCTTCGTCCCGCCCAGCGTCAATTTGAAACGCCGGATTAACGATGTCGACCAGAGCTGGCGTCCGGGCTAACGTGGAGGGCAACAGGGGCGCTAGAATCGTATTCCGCTCGATCAGCGCCAGCAGCAGGGAAATGGTCTGCGGCGAATAGTCCCCGCGCAGGAGAACCACCGCGCCCGGTCCAACGCCTTGGCGGGTCAGAAAGTGTACATCCTGCCGGACTTGGTGGGCCAGCCGGCCTGCGGCATAAGCCTGCTCACGCCAAAATACTGCCGGAGCTTCGTTCTGCGCCTCGAGGCGCTCCAGTATGAAGCCAATCGCGCTCATAGGATAATCAGGGTCAGAGATCTACCAGCGCCGTCCCCCAGGAAAGACCAACGCCAAATCCACAAAGCAATGCGAGCTGCCCGGGCTTTGCCTGCCCGCTCTCGAGGGCATGGCTCAGGGCTACGGGAATCGATGCCGACACTAGATTTCCGGTCTCCAGAAGGTCGTACACCATCTTCTCCCGCGGAATTTTCAACGCCATCCGCAAGCTGTCCAAAGCAACCTGACTGGCCTGATGGAAAACAAACAGGTCGATGTCGTCAATCGAGAGGCTGTTCTGGGCCAGCAATTCCTTCACCGAACAAGGCACCGTGGCGTTGAAGAATGAGAGCACCCCAATACCATCCATTACGATATGCTCCGCGCTACGCACGTTGCCGCTTCGGTCTGTCATCTCCCGCGCGGTTTCGGCGGATCTTTCGGTACGCATGGCGCCCGCGGGAATAAAAAACTTATTGAAGTGCTTACCGGCAGTGCCGCAACGGATAGCGCGGATACCTCTCCCGTCCGGCGACGGTCCCAGGATGCTCACGGCTCCGCCGTCACCAAACAGGCAACGGGTGGCTCGATCACCCTGGTGAATATAACGCGAATAGGTATCGGCGGTGGCCAGCAAGACGCGATTGACCGCGCCGCTCTGAATCAAGCTCGCCGCAAGCTGCAGGCCGTAAACATAGCCGGAACATGCCAGATTAATATCGAAGGCGAGCACATCAGGGTTAAGACCCAGTCTGCCGTGCAGCAGGCAGGCGTTCGGCGGCATGATGTAGTCCGGGGTTTGGGTACAAAAGATGACCGCGCCGACATCTGCAGCAACCAGCCGGCCTTTCGCCGCCAGTTGCTCACACGCCCGTATGGCGAAATCCAGAGCGGTCTCTCCAGGCGCCGCCACATAGCGGCTATTGACCCCGGTACGCGCCTCCAGCCGGTCGAAATCCCAGCCCGGGTATTCCGCCCTGAGTTCGTCGTTGCTCAGGCGGCGCGAAGCCAGGGCGCAGGAAATGTCCTCGATTCTGATCACGGCAGCAGACTCCTGACAGGAGAGCCTGGCGAAAACTCTGCCTCTATGGTGGATCTTGGTCCGTGTCCGCCGCAAACCACCGTCTGCCGGGGCAAGTCCATGAGTTTTCGCGCGGAGTCGAGCAGTCGCTCGCGGTTGCCGCCGGGAAGGTCGGTCCGGCCCAAGGTGTTCTGCATCAGAGTGTCGCCGGAAAAGAGATAGTCTTCGATCAACAGGCAGACGCTGCCGTCGGTGTGGCCCGGCGTCGCAATCCAGGAAATCTCAAACGGTCCCATCTCAAAACTCGCGGGAAGGGTGGAGATGTCGTGCGTGATTGCCGGAACTCTCACCGCCTCGTGGGACTCGAATAACATGCGATAGAGATTGACCCGCCTCAAAAGAGGTTCATCGGCTCCGTGCAGGTAGAAAGGTACCTGGTAGCGATCCATCAGGGGCGCAACTGCGCCGACATGATCATAGTGCCCGTGACTATTGAGAATACCGAGCACACGCCAACGGTTGCCGTCCACCAGCGCCGCAATCTCCTGGGCGCCACTGCCAGGGTCCACGATCAGGGCATCACCGGAAGGGTCGGTAATCACATAACAATTCTGCTGCCATTTGCCGTTGACGACGGTTGTTACCTGGAGGCTCATCGCACCCCTCCGAAGTAAATGGTCTGACCGGTGACCTGCCGGGCGGCATCGGAGGCAAAGAAATCGATTGCGTTGACCACCTCGTCCAGTTCCAGGTTATTTGGCTTGACCAATGCTGCTCGGGTCTCATTCAAGGCTTTCTCGCCAAGCGCCTCGACCATTTCCGATTGGTAGATGGAGATGCCCACGGTGTTGAAAGTGATGTTGTCTCGAGAAAACTCCCGCGAGAGAGAAAAAGCCATCTGTTCCAGCCCGGCCTTGCTGGCGCCGTAAATAACGCTTCCCGCGCTGCCCAGCGGAACAGCGATCGAGGAGAGGTAGATCACGCGGCCAAAACCATTCCGCTTCATCAGCCTGAGCGCATGACGCGTCACCAAAAACGCCCCCAGCAAGTTCGTGCGCAGCATATCGGCGGCCTGAGTCGGGCCAGTCAGCAACGCGTGAGCGGTGATCTTTAGCCCTACGGAATAGATAAGGCTATCTAAGGATCGGGCGGTGGCGGAAATCTGCGCAAACGCCTGCTGGACCTTCGCTTCTTCGGTCACGTCGGTGCAAATATGATGGTAGCGTTCGTGAGCCAGATCGCTCTCACTGCGGCTGAGGCCAAAGACCGTGTCGCCCCGACACGTATAGTGCTCTGCCAGGGCTCTGCCCAAGCCCTGCCGGCTACCTGCAATCAGGATTGTGCGCTCACGTTTCAAGGCGACTATTGATTGCCGAGAACCTTTTCGACGTAGTTGGCCAGCGTGCTCACCGTCCGGAAGGGGTGTTCCTGAAGCCCCATACTGTTCTCATCTACAAGCACAACGGCTTTCCCAAATTTATCCTGAATCTGCTCCTCAATAGCAACGATAAGGTTCACAAAGGTCAGGGAATCCACCCCCGTGTCACGGCCCAGCAACAGTGTTTCCGGCGCTTTTCCAATCGGTACACCGTCGGCAGCCTGCGCGTTTACTTCGTCGATGGCGGCATACACCAAGCCTAGAATATCCTCGCGCAATCTTGTACTCCTTTCAGATATTTTGGGTCTTAATATATCGTAGCAGCCTTTCACAAGCGGGGCGATGGCGGGCGGCGCCTTCAGATGTCAGGCACGTTCACGGGTTCGCGCCTGCCAACCGGACGCGCCGGAACCCCCATGACGATCTGCCAGGGCTGAACATTGGAAATCACCAGAGAATTAGCAGCCACCACCGCGCCTTCACCGAGGCTCACGCCGGGAAGGATAATCGCACCGGCGCCCACGAACGAGTCTTTCTCGAGGTATACCGGAGCGGTCTTCATGCCTTTAATCTCTTCTGGTATCCATGGGCCGCTCATCCGTTTGCCATTCTCGATGGCTTCGCTGTGCGACAAAATCTTGGCGTTCGAACCAACGGCTGCATAATCCCCGATGAAGACGCCGCCCATGCCGGCGATTTGTGCCCCTGGACCAATGTGTACGCGCCGCCCGATCGTGATTTCGCCGCCGCGCGCGTCCAGGTCTACAAAACGATCGATCAGCACATAATCGGAAATGTTGATATTCCGGGCCCCTTCGAGGATTGCGCCAAACTCGATGAACGAGCACCGGCCCAGGTGTCGCAGCGTGAGCTTGCCGAGCCAAAGGCGTAACTGCATTCCGATGGGACCGGGAAGAAAGCGGATCGCATAGATGAACGGTTCGACAAAGAGGCCTCGCAGAAGAACCTTCAAAAAGATGCCCGGGGGAATACGCCGCCCCCGGCGCATATGGTCGAACGCATTCGCGCGGCAATCTGTCTGGATTACCTTTTTGATTCTGTCGCTCACGGTTAGGGAGGGGCCGAACGATTGATTATACCGGGAAAGAGCTGGTTATCGAACTTATATGCCTGCGCATCGCCGCGACAGGTATCGCGCCGTAGCTTGGGGCGAAGATCCCGCAGCTATGCTAGAATCCCAAACGACGCGCGGATGCAATCAGAATCTCTAGCTCCAATAGATACCCTGTGTATCGTATGCGGTGGTGACCAGCGTCCGGCTTTCCGGCGCGGGGAGTTTATCTACGGGCGTTGCCGCGCGTGCGGGTTACTGTCTATCAGTCCAATCCCGACTGCAGAGCTGATCGAAAGCCACTACCATGCAAAGTTTAAGGCCGGGAACTATGAAGCGGCCCGGCGTTACGCCTCCGAATATCGCCGGATATACAGACAATATGCCGACTTTATCAGCCCCAAGCCGGGCGATCGCATCTTAGATGTCGGCTGCTTCACCGGCGAGTTGATCCACGTCCTGGCTGAGCGCGGCGCTGACGTCTACGGGCTTGAGCTACAGGCAGAAGCCGTAGCGATTGCCAACGGTCGTTTGCCTGGCCGCGTTTATCAAGCGGACGTATTTGGAACGCGGTTTCCTGCAGGACCTTACGACATCGTTACTATGATGGGGGTCATCGAACATGTCACAGAGCCTGCGGCGTTTCTCAAACGGGCAAACGAACTGCTCAAACCAGGCGGAGAATTATTTCTGCAGACGCCCGATGCCAGTAGCGTGGTTGCGAAGGTCACCGGTACACACTGGCCCCCCCTTGCCCCCGTGGAACATATTCATCTCTTCTCTCGAACCGCCCTTCGGCACCTCCTCAAACACGCCGGTTTTTCTCGAATGCGTTTCCGCTGCCACGTCAAGCGGTTACCTGTAGCCTACGTGTATGAAAACTTCGCCAATTTTGGGCCCGAATGGCGAAAAGTATTCAAACCGGTTGAGGCTATTCTCGGCAAGACGGTTCTTCCGTTCTACGGCGGTGAGATGATGGCCAGCGCCACAAAAGACCATCTTGGCTAAGGATCGGCTGCCAGTATATGAAAATCAGTGTGCACGTAGACTGCGACCCGCTCTGGGTATACGCCAGCGAGTATGGCGCCGAGGTTAACTACCAGGATAATCGCATCTACGAAGAGGCGGCTCACGGTTTCCTCGAACTCTTTGCCGAATTCGGTGTGCGGGCCACGTTTTTCCTGATCGGCCGGGAGTTGAATTTGCCGGCTTGCGTGCAGTTCTGCAAGGCGGCCATCAACGCCGGCCACCAAATCGGCAACCACACTCTCTCCCATCTCCTAGATCCCCATGCGGCCGGGCCAACCGCGCGTCGCCGCGAGATCGTGGAGTGTGACCGGCTGCTCCGGGAGGTCTTAGGCTACGATTGTCGCGCGCTACGTATGCCCGGCTATTATTTCGATCGCGAGATTGCCGACGTTCTGGCAGAGCTGAATTATCACTACGACAGTTCGATTTTGCCGGGCTTCGGTGTTTACCTGATGAAGGCGGCATATCGACTGTTCAACCCGGCTGGCGCGGGAAAACAGTTTGGCAGGAGTTGGTATCTGTTCGCCCGCCGTTCAGCGCACCGGATTTCACCTCAAAGCGCGGAAAAATGTTGGGAACTCCCGCTTGCCACGTTCCCTCTGCTGGGCTTGCCCATCCACAGCACGTTTGTCTTCCAGTGGGGGATGCCGTATTTCACATCAGCGTTACGCCTGAGCCGGATCTTTCGCTCTCATATGATCTACCTGTTTCACCTGCTCGACCTTGTCGACAGCGGGAGCGCAGGCGTTCTGCGCGACCGCGTCGCTACGTTGAAGCTCCCGCTGAGCGATCGTCTAAAAATGATGAGACAGATGTTGGCGCTGCTGGCGGGAGAATGCGTGGCAACGACGCAGCTCCTGGGCGAAAGCAGGTACGCGGACCCTGCCAGTTGAATTTGGCATTGAAGACAGGAATCGGGCCCCTTCCCATCTGAGCGGGAATGCTGAAAACGAGGGTCTGGGTAGCGGCGGTTGTCGTATTCCCTCCGTCAGGGATGATATATACTTTGCTCAGAAAACAGAGTTCAAATTCAGCAAGGCCTTGACGCAATATGCGGTTACTCACTTATATCCAAGCCCGCTGCGGCCGATGGTGGCTGCCCGTAGAATTGCTCGGTCCGAATGAAGCCCGGATCCTGTACGATGCGGCCGTAGGGACTCTCGGTGTAATCGTTACAATGGTGTTTTGCCGGGCCTATCTTGCGACCTCCGGCCCTGTGGTGAGGCTTTTGATCTTACCGGTCGTGCTGATGGTGGCAAACGCCGCTTTGGGCATTTATGCCCGTCTGCGGCAGGCCTCGAGCAGAAAGAAGGCTTTCGTACTGTTGATAGGCGTGCTGGCCTCCGGTGCTGCCGCGTTGGCGCTGGGCGCGGCTGCCGGGCCAGTAATCTTGTGGTCTGTGGTGGTTTATCCGCCGCTTGCTCTCGCCCGCCTGCTGCTCGGACTGCCGTACAGCAAGCATGAACGATTGATTTCGATTGCGGTGAATCATCGCGGGCCGGTTCTGGTTATCGGCGGCGCCGGCTACATCGGGTGCCACGCGGTCGACTTGCTTTTACAGGCGGGCAAACGGGTTCGCGTCCTGGACCGCCTGATGTATGGCCGGGAACCGCTGGCTGAATTCGCCAATCGCGGGAACTTCGAGCTGATCGAAGGTGACGTGACGGATGTCGGAAGACTGGCCCAGGCCATGAAGGGCGCGTCGGCAGTCGTTCATTTGGCTGGCTTGGTTGGCGATCCCGCTTGTGCTGTCGATCCTCAGTTCACCCGGCACACGAACATTGTCTCAACCCGCATGGCGCGGGAAGTTGCACAATCGGTGGGAATTCAGCGTTTTGTGTTTGCTTCCAGTTGTTCCGTTTACGGCGCTACCGACAAGGAAGCGCGGGAGACCGATTCTCTGAATCCGGTTTCCCTTTATGCCCAAACCAAGATCGACAGCGAACGGGAGTTGTTACGGGGCGTGCCTGACGGGTTCTTCGTCACTATCCTGCGCTTTGCCACCGTCTTCGGCCATTCGCGGCGGTCGCGATTCGACCTGGTGGCCAACTTGTTTACCGCACAGGCCATAACGGACGGATTGATTACGGTAATTGGTCCGCAGCAATGGCGGCCCTTTATTCACGTTCGCGATCTGGCTCGGGCCATTGTGCTGGTATTGGATGCCGCTCCCAAGCTTATCCAAAGCGAGATTTTCAATGTGGGCGATGCCCGCTTGAACATGACCATCCTGCAGCTTGGCGAGAAGGTTCGCGAGGTCTGCCGCCGCTATCGCGACGTCTCCATTTCGATCAGCGAAAACGTCCAGGACCGCCGCAATTATGCCGTTTCTTTTCAGAAGATCCACTCGCTCCTGGGCTTTGAAGCCGCAACCTTGATGGACGCTGGAATTGAAGAGATGGCAGCGGCATTCCAGGACGGAAAATACGGCCATTACCGCGAGCAGATATACAGCAATGTGGCCATGACAGCAAAGGTGCTTTCGCAATTTCAGAATCCGGACGAGTTATCTCGCCTGTACGCTCCCTTGAGGTGATGCAAGTATGACGAATGAGCAGGATAAGGGAAAACCCTTTCTGATGGCCGGCGGCCTGGCCGCGGATGATCGCGGCGAGGTTGGTTTTGTGAACGACTTTCGGTTTGAAGGCGTCAAGCGGTTCTACACCGTGTCCAATCACCGGCAGGGCTTTGTGCGCGCCTGGCACGCGCACCGCCGGGAGGGGAAGTATGTTACGGCGGTTTCCGGTGCCGCCGTGATTGGCGCCGTCCGGATCGACAATTGGGAGAACCCCTCGCGCGATCTGCCGGTCGAAAGATTTGTGTTGTCTGCCAACAAGCCAGGCGTCGTATACGTTCCGCCAGGGTACGCCAATGGCTTCATGTCTTTGACGCCCGACCTTAAGCTCATTTTCTTTTCCACCTCCAGCTTGGAAGACAGCCACGGCGACGATATCCGCTATGACAGCCGCTATTGGGATATCTGGCAGGTTGTGGAACGGTAGCGGCGGATGCGACTCGGTGGGGAAGCAGCATCGTCGGGGCCAAGCTTCTGTGTCATTATCCCAATGTACAATGAAGCCGCGGGAGCAGCGCGATGTGTACGGGAAGTGTGCTCTATCTTGACAGGTCTGCCCGAGCGTACCGGCCTGATCGTCGTAGAAGACGGTAGTGACGATTGTACAAAGCAGATTCTCCAACAATTGGCGGAATCCGAACCCAAGCTTGAAGTAGTGGTACACGCCAGGAACATGGGGTATGGCACGGCACTGCGTACAGGCGTAGAACACGCCGTCCAAACCGGATATGATTACGCACTGTTCATGGACAGCGATCTTACAAACGATCCTCGTGACATTCCTCGGTTTGTCGCCAAAATGAAGGGCGGTGTGGATGTAATCAAGGCGTCTCGCTACATCCGCGGCGGCGGCATGCTCGGCGTCCCGCTACACCGGGTCCTGATTTCACGTCTGGGGAATAGTATTGCTCGATTGCTGTTTGGGATCGGAGTTCGGGATTGTACCAATGGATTCCGTGCTGTCCGGCTCGATATTCTTGCCCGCATGCACTTGCAGGAAAATGGGTTTGCGGTGATCGTCGAAGAATTGTACCAAAGTAAGTTTCTGGCATCGACCTACGCTGAGGTGCCGACCACACTGACCAACCGCCGTACGGAGATACGTTCGACCTCTTTCACCTATAAACCTTCTATCTTTTTAAAATACCTGAAGTATGGGATCAAGGCCAGGTTGAGCATCCGCCCAAAAAAGGAAAGAACATGAGACGTGAATGCCGCGCGTGCGGTGCTAGTACTTTTCATCAAATTTTGGATCTTGGCGCACTCCCATTGGCAGGCGGTTTTTTGAGCGGACCCGAAGCGGTCGCCCGGGAAGAGAGGTATCCGCTAGCCATACACGCGTGTCAAACCTGTGGGCTGGTGCAGGTGCTGGATCCGGTCAATCCAGATGTCCTGTTCCAGGATTATTCCTTTTCTTCCAGCACGATTAAACCACTGGTGGACCATTTCGACGCTTATGCCGCTTGGCTGGTGGACCGAATGCGGCCGCGTTTAGTGGTAGAGTTTGGTTGTAACGACGGAGTACTGCTTGCCCCTCTCCAGAGGCGCGGGGTCAAGGCGATTGGCGTGGACATCTCCGCCAATATCACGGAAATGGCTCGGGGCAAAGGGCTCGCTGCAATTACCGGTTTTTTCAACCCAGAGGTTGCACGACGGATTCGGGATGAGCAGGGCCCGGCGGATATTGTCACCGGCAGCAATGCCTTCGCCCATAATGACCATCCCGAGACCATTCTGGAAAGCGCTGCTATCGTCCTGGCAGACACGGGCCGTTTATGCCTGGAATTTATGTACGCTGGGGACCTACTGGAGCAATTGCAGTGGGATACGCTCTACCACGAGCACCTGACGTTCTACAGCCTGTCCACGATAACCCGGTTGCTGGCGCGTTATGGTTTCCATGTTGTTGATGCACAACGCCTTCCAATGCACGGGGGAGCGTTGCGGGTGACGGCTGCGCGAAAGCCGGGAGCACTCTCACCGGACGCCCAGGAAATACTGCAATATGAGAGCAAAGTCCGTCTGAATGCTCCGGAGACGTGGGTTGAATTCGGGACGCGCTCGCTGCGTAAAATTGAAATCGTGTCCGATGTTTTCGCTGCCCTCAGCCGGAACCATACGATCTGGGCGTATGGCGCTGCCGGCAAAGCAACCATGTGGGTCAATGCAGCAAAAATGGATTATTTAGGCGCGGTTGTCGATGCGTCACCGTTACGCGCTGGGAAGCTCATGCCCGGGACCCACACGGCAATTGTATTCCCCGAGGAATTTCATAAGCACCCCCCGGATCATGTTTTTGTAACCGCCTGGAACTACGCGGATCTGATTCGGTCTAAAGAAAACTGGTTCAGGGGCACTTGGTCGACTCCGCTGCCCGATCTGAGGTTTTTTTGAAGCGTTCGCGGTCGATTCTCGTGCTTGGATCGCAGGGCATGCTGGGTCACGCCGTGTACGGATATTTGTCTGCGTGCGGGTGGAGCATCGCAGGTACACAATTCACCGACCCTGCCGCTCCCTGGTTTCTCGATGCCACTGCGAGTCCGCAGACTTGGCGGCCCCTGTTTGCCGCCACCGCCTGCGACTACGTGATCAACTGCATCGGCATTCTGCAGCACGCCATTAACGCTGCGGATCCAGCCTCCGTTGGCGCCGCGATCAGGATTAATGCTCTCTTTCCTCACCTGGTTGCGGAAACGGCGGCGGCGGTCGGAGCCCGCGTCATTCACATGTCCACCGACGGGGTTTTTGCAGGAGGAAATACCGCGCCTTACTTGGAGAGCGATCCCCCAAATTGCCCCGATGTGTACGGGCGCAGCAAAGCGCTGGGCGAGAGCGGAGCCGCCAATGTCCTGAATATTCGCTGCTCGATTGTGGGGCGCGACCCCTTTGAACACAAGGGGCTCCTGGAGTGGTTGCTGCGCCAACCGGATGGCGCTGCCGTGCGCGGATTCCGGGATCAGTTCTGGAATGGGGTTACTACCCGCCAATTCGCGCAGTTGTGCCATGAAATGATCGAGCAGGACGCATGGGACGCCACCCTGCGCCTCTCCCGGACACATCATTTTTGTCCGAATCCGGCTACGACCAAATACGATCTCCTGTGTGCATGGAGCGAGGTTACCGGGAAGGCGGTTACGATTCTACCGGCCGAAGACCCCGTTCCGAATCGCAGCCGTATACTCGGCACCCAATTTCCTTGTTTGTCGTCGCTCTATTCCCCCCGCAATCAGTGGCGGGACATACTTCAGGAACTCTTCGAGTCAGGAGCATAGCTTGAGCCATAAAAAGAAACTGGCTTTTATTCTCGGTATCCGTCCCGATGTGATTCGTGCGGCACTCGTCATCAATCACCTGCGTCACTATGACGACATGGAGATGGTGTTTATCTGGTCTGGACAGCACTACTCGGACAATCTTAAGAACATTTTTTTCCGGGAGCTCAGGGTAGCGCCCGCGGAGATCGATCTTGGTTGCGGCGGTGAAACCGATGCTGCAGTAGTAGCCTCCGTGGTAACGCGCCTTTACGAGGTGCTGCGTGACATGAATCCGGCGGCCGCTGTCTTTTTGGGCGATACCAACACGACTACCGGAGCGATAGCGGCCGCACAGTTGAATATTCCAATTGTCCACATTGAAGGCTGTATGCGCTCGTATGATTGGCGGATGCCGGAAGAAAAGTACCGCAGTCTGATCGATCATCTTGCTGATGTAATTTATACCTATTTTGACGAGTATAAGGAGCAAGGCGTTCGCGAGGGGCTGAATCCTGGCAATATTGTGGTTGTGACCAATCCAATTGTCGATATTCTAAACGAATACTACTACTCGCAAAAAGCGAAGTACGATGCCATGGCCACGGCAGATTTTTTCCGGAGCCGCGGCATTGAGCGGCACAACTTCTATCTGATGACCTGCCACCGGCGCGAGAACGTCCACCTTCCGGAGTCGTTTCGGGCTATCCTTAACCTGGTTGGCGCTGCCGGCCGCACGGTCTATTTCCCGGCCAGTTACCGTACTCAGAAAGTCCTTCGGGAGATGGGGCTTTCCGTGCCCCCTAACGTGCGCATGGTGGATCCCATTGGTTACGAAGAAATGCTGTGCTTGATGGTGAACTCCCGGGGCGTAATTACGGATTCAGGGACAGTGGTGGAAGAAACTTGCGTGCTCCAGATTCCATCTTTGCAAATGCGCAAGTCGACCGAGCGGCCACAAGTATATGACGTTGGATCGAGCGTGAAGTTTGATCCTGCGGAACCGGAGAAGTATCCGGCAGCCGAATTGTTTCGGAAGCTCGAGGGTTTGTGGGGTAAGACTTGGCCGCAAACTTTAGGAGACGGGAAGTCTTCGCAACGAATAGCCGAAGATCTCCATCGCCGTATCGTGGAAAATGATTTTGCGCGCCACAAGCGTGAACACTATCACATTCCGACCGAGCGCTCTTATAGAGACGATGGCTTATCTTAAAGCCTTTGAAGGAAGGGACATACTCTAACGCGCCTGCTGAAAATCAGGCGCCGGCGCTGACTGGGGGGTGCCCTCCTGAATCATTTGATGGATTCGGAAACTATGCATAAGACAAGGGGTTATATGTGAATAAAGAGATGCGACCACATATCTCTTTTACTTTGGCCGAGGAATCAGCAGTGCAGGATCCAAGTGCACGTTTGTGGTCGTGTATTGTGTTGATATGCAGCTTCTGTCTTGCTTGTCTTGTGTATACAACATTTGCCGCGAATCTGCAGTTTCACTTTGCAAAACCTCCGCATGGCCCAATAATCGGATGGGCGACGGTTCACGGCTATCCAAAGCAGCAGGAGATTTTCTATTACGTGTCCGCGGTTGCGATTATCCCATCCCTTGCACTGGGAATTACTCTGGCATGGTTGCAGGTTGCGGGGGGCGTCGCCCGAAAGCTCCGCCTTTTGCCGGGGACAGTACTTTCTACGACAGCATTGGCGTTTGTGCCGGTCCTGTATGAGTGTTATAAGTTTTTATGGCATTGGCCGCCGCACGGTTATGGACAGCTCCGAAGGGCAATAATCTCTCTGCTGATTGCGTACGGTTTGGCCTTGTTGTATTGCCGGTATTCCGAAAAGATTCGTGGGTTTATTTTTTGTCCGGCCAATGTTCTTTATAATGCCACGGTTCTCATTGCTGGAAGTATTCTGGGCTGTTATCTCCCTTTTCTTTTCCCCGATCATTCCGGTTCAGTTCTGGCCAAACTATGGTGGGTGTCGCCAGTGGTCTGTTGGTTGCTCTGGGTGCGCTTCTCGCTATTGACCCCAGGAAAAACTTTTGCCGATGCGGAGCGGCGGGCGCAGAGCTCCGCGATGGCGTTTACCCCGCTCGCCCTCCTGCTTGCCTATCCTTTTCTGCTCTCTTCATACCGGCTGAGAGTCGTCCTGCTTTTGGCTGCTGGCGTAGGCGGCATAGTAGTGTGGGCATGGCGGTCGTCGCCTTCGGTGGCGCCCGGACGAGGGGTTTTCCACTACTGGCACGCCAGCGTTGTTGCCATGGTTCTGGCTACGGTTAACATGTCTGCGAATCCACGGTTTTTACCCGGAGTTGCCGTACCTCCGCTGGATGGGGATCATACGATCGCCTGGTTCTACAACGGGCTGCACGGCCAACTGCCGTACCGGGATTTTTTTTATCCGTACGGACCATTGCGGTACTATCACAATCTGCTCTGCGCCCGGCTATTTGGGCTCGACAATTATCAACTTCCAGCGGAGATGCTGGCCACCATAATCATAGTCCTTCTGCTCTATAGAACCGCTCCCGCGCTATATCGCACACGTCTATTCCTCCTGCTCGGGCCGGTGGCGATGTTTTTGTATGGGGCAGAATTAAGAGTCTACCTTGGGTTCGGTGCCGTGCTGTTGAGTCTACTGGCTTTGCAAGACCGCTCACCACGACGCTTGACTTGGGCCGGCGGGTTGACTGGCGTTGCGTTTCTTTACAGCCCCGAGGTGGGGGTATGCGCCGCATTGACGGCAGGAGCTATCAGCGCGCTCTACGCTTTTCGATCCGAGCATGGAACACGATTCCGCGAGGCACGAACTTACGCTTTAGCTCAGATCGCGGGGGCATCTATATTAATAATTCCCGCGGCCGTGATCGGCTTGGTTACAGGAACGCTGCGAGCGTATGCGCATGACATATTCATGCTCTTGTCGATTGCGAACCGGTGCTGCGCCGCTGCATTCCCGAGCATTTTACAGGCCCCGGTGTCATTGAAAACTGGTCTACTAGGCAGCGATATTTTCAAAACGTACTACTTTGCGCCGCTTACTTACATTATAGCGATGGTATATGTGGGGTGGCAGTTTCTGCAGAAGCGCTGCCTCTCTACGCACGAAATTGCCGCTCTTGGGACTCTGTTGTTCGGGGGACTTCTTTTTAAGACTGCCCTTACCCGCTCTGACGATGGTCATTTAGCGTTTGCATCCCTTCCGGCGGTCGCATTATTTTCCGCATTATTAGACCGGGCGCTGTTCAGGGCGTGTGTGACATTTGCGGGGGGCTTGGAAGGAGATCGACCGCCCAGCCCTGGCGGCGCCTCAATCCACTGGCTCAGGCTGCGCGACGTACTTTATGGCGCGTTGTTACTTGGGTTCATCGTAAGCGGATTGAAAAACACAGTTGCTTACGAGAGGGTGCCAGAGACGGTTGCCGGAATTGTAACCATATTGAGAGGTTACCATGTCCTTACGTTTATCAAAGTTCAAAGAGATCCGGCAATGGTCCCTCTCCAGAATCCCGAAGGTACGGTCTTCTTATTTCCGGCATCTACGGCGCCGCATGTCAAGCGGGTTCAATCCTATCTCAAGGCTCATCTTGAGTCAAAGGACACCATTTTCTGTTTGCCTTTCGTCGCTCGTTATTATTTGTTGTTAAGCAGGGTCAGTCCTAGAGGTGTTGGTCCTGAACTTTGGGGGGGCGCTGCAGATCCGATTGAACGGCGCCGTGTAATACGCGACTTAGAAAAAATCAAACCCGCTTATGCGGTGTATGACGAAGCAGAATGGCCCGATGCGGATGGAATCCCATGGATTGATCGTCTTCAGGAAATCATGGATTATCTGTTTTCCCATTATCAGGTAGTGGCAAAGATCGATACGGCACTTATTCTTCGAAGATCCGAAGAACCGCCTCTCCCACCGCAGAATATCGCGACCGGAGAGTTAGAGAACCAACTCTATCTGCCCAGAGGATGGTACCACATCGAGAGCTCGGGCCCCGCGGTGGGACGATGGACAACCCTGGACGCAACGGCCCTGGTGACCAGAAAGCCTGGAGATAATGCGCTAACCCTTACGGCATTATCATTTGGCACAGAGAGTAGGAATGTGTCCGTGTCGATAAACGGTTTGACTGTCGCGTGGCAACCTATACTGCCTGGGTGGCGGACCTACAACACTGATGTACCTAGTTCAGTTCCAGTGAGAACGGTAAACAAGATTGAATTCAGGACCGACATGCCTTTCCAGTCTCCCGACCCGCGGCAGTTGGGAATTTTCGTCAAGTCATTTGGTTTTGCTAAACATTAACCATGCTGACACAGGCCTTCCAGCATTGCTCGCCCGCACATGATACTTTACTTGTTGTCTGTAAATATCGACAGCTTCTATGTGACAACTAGTCGCCCGGACGACCCCTCGTAATAAGCCCGGCCATCCGAAGCGATGATGCGAATATTAAATGAATGAGTGCCTTTGCTCAATACACCGGGAGCCAGGGAGAATTCAAAGCCGGAGTTCTTAAAGGCGGGGTTGATTGCCTGGGCAACATCCTTTCTGGCGATTCCATAGATGGCCCGGTAAGGCCCGCCATCGACCACTACATCCACACCTGCCGCTACTGTCCCGCTGTGAGCGTCTACCGCCCAGCCTTTGAATACGGTAGCCTCCCGTGACGAAATGGAGACCTCCTGAACTCCGGTGGAAACAGAGTTGACCCAATCTAAAAAACATAGTCCCGGGTTGGCTTTACAAGGCAGGCCCCGCGAAACCCCGTCAGTAGCGGGCAACGGGTTTCTGGAATCGGCGGTTGCAGCGGCGTCCGCGTTCCCGGATTCGGGTAAGTCGACCACCGGAGTGGTGACCATGCCGCCTGTCACGTAATCGACTAAGGCGGCATCGGCCTTCCAACTCTCGATTCGATGACAGAGCATGTCGCTAAATTTGCGTTTTCGGTAGATGGCAAAACTCGCTTCTACGAATTCGGCTAGAGAAAAATAGGGGCTGATGCCACCGGCAGAAAACCCTTTAAAGCAATAACACCCAGATAAGCCGTACCTGGCGGCAATTTCGGGATACACCGGCCACACCGGCCCTACGTTGATTCCTGCCGGAACATAGTCGTCGCACAACCGCGGATCGGTCTTCAGGCCACAAGACGCCAAGGCTCCAGCCGCCAGATCTGCCAGAACGAACAGCTTGGGATGATTCACCGAGTACATGAAACAACCGCGCCGGAGCCAGGAACGGAAGTAGCGCTCGACTGGCAATCCAGTCGCCTGGCCGGATGCCAGCAAGTTCCTTTCGGATGATGCCCAGAGGGAATTGGCAAAATAGCCAAGGCGAGCAAAAATAGATTCGTTAAATTTAGTTATGGTTTGCTCGGCAGTGAGCCCGATACCGTAGCAAAAAAAAGCCAGCGCCGAATGATAATGCTCGATAGGAGACCCCAGCACGGTGCCAGAAGGGGTATGGGAAATATAGACCAAGTCAGGGTGGTAAGCCGCAAATTCAATGCTGGGATAATACATCACCTGCGGCTGTTTATCGCCCGAGGCACCAAGCGCAGAGAGATTACTGGCGAATTGCGGTTGGGTCAGAACATAATCGTACGAGGCCAGCTTCTTCGCAATATCCTTAAGTTCCGATGCGCTGGTAGGATCGCCATAAATAATGTGAGCATCGGCCTGACATCCGGGCGCTAGAAACCGGAGACACTGTGCAACATACAAAGCTTGACAGTTCCCCAGAACGGCAAAAAGAGTCATTTTATCTCTTCCCTGTGTGGGCCAACCCATCGGCCAGAAAGCTAACCCGCCAGGGTTTCCTCGTCACATATCACATCTTTTAGGGATTCAAGTTCCGTGGCAGCATAAGGGGCGGCCTCGCCTTCGCCACCACAGAGAGCTTCATTGCCATCCGCCAGGAAGTGACGGAAAAATGTCCTCATCACATGATTGACTCCCTTCTCGTTTACCGACCGCAGGTCGTCTTCGTAATAATTACCTCCGGTGTGAGGACCGGTGATGATTTCATATGCAGGGAAGTAAGCCACATTATCTCGTCCCACACTGCAAGTATTAGCCGCCACACGAAGTACGGCTTTACTCAGACATGTGGATACCAAGACATGCTGATCTACATAGGTCGCGACCAAGGGGACGGGGGATACCGTAAGAATTAGTTTCGCCTCGCGATTGACTTCCCGTAAACGATCGATAAATGCCAGGAGGTCCTGCTCGACTTGCGGTACGGAATAGTTCCGGAACTGGTATAGCTCCTGCTGCCAGCCGCCGCCGGCGACGCCCGGCGCCAGCGGCAGCACGGCGCCATCGGGCAGGTGTTCCCAGCTTTCCGTCAAGCCCAGAGTAAATACGAACACCTCAAGCGTCTCAAACATCTGCCGCACTGCAGCCAAATGCCGTTCGCGATCGGCTGCTAAATCTTCGATAGAGGCGTAGCCGGGCGGCTGGATGCGTGGCCGAAAGGGATCTACATAGCTGCCGGTACGAGTTTGCCAGAAAGTGAGCTGGGGTTTGTAAATCCCATAAGCGCGGTCAAACAATTGCAGCAGTTGGCGGGCGGTATATAAATTCCCGTATCTGGCGGAGAAAACTCCATAGTTCCAGTCGCGGTGCTCGGACTGCGGTAGCGAATCCGGAGCTGATTCCACGATGTAATAAGCACAGCCGTTGCTTTGTAGAGAGCGGCCGATGTGTTGGGCAAAGCAGGATCCGGCAGTTGCGACTCGAGTGGAGCGGCTGATCGTAAAGGGAACCTTAACCACCGGGTCGACGGCAAACGGTAGCACCGATCCCATTGCCTTCTGCCAAAAGCAATGATCCGGCAGTCCCTGGTAAGGATGGGTATTGGGCGAATGAATGGTGTCCACAACGAAAAATCATACACCACGCCCGGTTTGATTCACAGCATGTTTAGGCGCTGCTTCCTGAATCTCCCGCGATAACTGATGGAACGAAAGGCGCGCGCCACGCGCGAGCGCCAAGCCCGCGGGAACCACCCCCATTATCGTAACGAGCCAAAGCAGGATGCCGGCGCTAACGCCCAGTTCGTTGGGCACCGCGAACCATTCAACCGACGAGAGCATGCTGATTACGGCAAGCTGGGTGCCGCCACCCACCGCGGGAAGCTGTATCAGTGATCCGACCATGCTGGATGCAACTAGAAGCACTGCTTGGGGCAGGTGCATGTTGTGCAGCGCGGGCTGCGGATAGGCCTGTAGCACCAGGAGATACACCAGCGCAATCCCATACCAGATAACCAATGAAACACCCGCCAATTGAAAGAACGAGGCGACGCCGGCGATCGTGTGGAGTCCTTCCCCGAAGGCGCGGAGATTATTGCCAACGGCCTTACTTACGCCGAACGACACCCGGGCGAAATGTTTCTCTATCCAGTCCGAAGCCGCGGAGCCCAGGCGCTGCACGAGCCATGCTCCCAACACTAGTATGAAGAGTAGTGCAAGTAGCGCCAGACTGATGCGTCGCAAGGCGCCGGAATGCGGGAGTCCGTCGCTGAAGGCGAACACGTCGATACACAATAGCACCGCGAAGGCGCCAATATCGAAGATGCGCTCGACTGTCCATACCGCAAGCTGGGAAGACAACGTCAAGCCCTCCTGCTTGGCAATAAGGTATGGCCGAATCAATTCGCCGGGACGCCCGAGCAGAGCTAGACCAGTAAAGCCAATGTACTGCGCGGGTAACAGGTCGCGCACCCGGGTCTTCCGGACTGGCTGAAGAAACAATTTCCACCGTACGGCGCGCAGCCAGCAGATAACCTGGACCAATGCCACCGCAATGAGAAGGCGGAGTACGCTGCTGCGATGGGACAGTCCTCTGGTTGCGGCCGCAAATGCCCTCCAATCGAATTGTCGCCAGGTGCGGAACTGGAAATATACGAGTACACCCAGAACGATCGCCACACCGGCCAGAATCAGGGTTTGTTTTCTTGTCATTTGCGGGACCGGGCCAACGTGAGAGTACGGTAGCACCCCGCGCCGCACACCAAGGTGCTTTCCAATTCCCTCGAGGTGCCGGCGTTCACGGCACTGATTGTATTGCTGGAGCGGAGCCCTGCTCGGACTTTATCACGGAGCTCCAGGAATCACACAGATGCCGCCAGGGAAGCCAAGATCGTATTGTAGACCGGCCCGAATCTCCCCATCATATTCTTCTTCTTCGCTGTATTCAAAATACGGATTCTCGGGGTCAGTGAGGCAGCTTTGGCAAGAAACTGCGGCCACCTGGAGCGGATGTGAGCAGAATGATGTTTCGCTTTCCACCATATCCGATGGAGTCGCGCCGATCTCAGGAAATACAAATGCTTCCTCTCGGGAAGATGTAGGGATTTATAATACCGGATATCCAACGCGAAGCCCAAGGAGAATTAGTAATTTCGGGGAAGCCCGGATATTTGCGTAACAAGTTCAGGAAATACGGAATTACCGAACTTCGTGAATACTGTCACGGTAGCCCCGCTGTAGTTGAGGGCTGGGTGTGAGGAAATAGAAGAATGCATGATCCATTGCGTTGGTTTAAAAATCTCTCGCCGGTGCGAAGGATAAGGCTGGCTCGTGACGCCGCACGGATCGAATCATCCGGATTGTTTTGCGGAGAGTGGTATCAGAATCAGTACGAAGACGTCCGTCAGTATCCCGCCAAGCCCTCGATTCATTATTTGCTCCAGGGCTGGAGAGAAGGGCGGAGGCCTCATCCGCTCTTCGATACTTCCTGGTATGTCGCCCAATACCCCGATATAGCCGCCAGCGGAATGAATCCGTTGGTGCATTTTCTCCGTTTTGGGATGTGTGAAGGACGCCCGGCCCATGTCGCGGCTGCCCGTTGGAATTGGTCCGGACCGTACTTTCAATGTATCCGACATTACTTCGGACGTAAAACGGCGGGCATGAAGAACCTGCGATCCTATGACGAGAACACCCCGGAACTTTCCATCGTGATACTTAATTTCAATAAAGCATTCTTGACGGTACAGTGCCTGGCCAGCATCTGGTATCACACGCGTTCGTGTAAGTATGAGATTGTCGTGGTGGACAACGGGAGCAAACCAGAAGATGTAGCGCTATTGGAGGCAGTGGAAGGACCATTCAGGCTTTTGCGCCTTAGGCGCAACCATTTTTTTGGGGAAGGGAACAACATCGGAGTGGAAGCAGCTGGGGGACGTTTTCTGGCGCTTCTGAATAACGATGTGATTGTGACCGCCGACTGGTTGTCTCCGCTTCTGAAAGCGTTGAATGAATACCCTGCCTGTGGCGCTGCAGTCCCGAAATTCATCTACCCGGACGGCCGGCTACTGGAAGCCGGCGCCGTGATGCGCATTGACGGTAGTCCCGAACAACGCGGGCAGTTCGGTAGGCCGGACGAACCGGAATTCAATCGGGGAAAGCCTGTGGACTACGGCTCCGCCGCAGGACTCTTGCTCAGGAAAGAGACATTCGAACAGGCGCAGGGATTCGACCTCTGCTGGGAACCTGGCTACTACGAAGATGCCGATCTCTGTTTCAAGATGGCCGGGCTCGACTTAAAGACCTACTATGTACCCGAATCCACCATCGTACATTGTGAGAATGCCACCAGTGGTGACCCCAAATATGGGATAGCTTTACACGATATTATTGCTGGTAACCAGCAGAAGTTTGTAGGTCGTTGGCGGCGTTATCTTTTGGAACGGAATGCGCAAGCGGCTCGGTTATGCGTAAGAATCCCAACGACGAAACCGGCTGTTCCTAACTATACGCTAAAAGCGAGGGTTGCATTATTCATTCCTGGTAGCCTTCTTCCAGGTGAGGATGAAAGATATCTCCTTAGTATCGCAGAGTGCCTCGTTGATGAATATGAAGTATGGCTTGTAACCGGCGAAAAGTGTTCGCGTATCCGCCTGGACACTGTTGCCAGACTCTTTGGCCTCAACGTAGCAAATGTACATCTCGTATTCCACGAAGATGTGGATATTGCCTTCGACGTCTGGGTTGCTATGGGTAAGCAAATGCTTCCGCCGGTTGAGGGCCGCGGAACGCACAACCTGTTTCTGTTCCAACTCCCAGCAAAACTCGAATTGGATGCAGTCAACCGGGAAAATCGCCGGCAGCGGTATGAATGTGTCGTGTCCTGTTCCCGGTACGTAGCATCTCAAGCCGGTAACGCCGCAAACCGGTGGGGTATCCAGTTGCCGCCCGTAGAAGTCATTTATCCACCCGTGGGCAGCGTAGCGCAGTCGGACCTGCTGGAAAAGAAGCACTTTTCTATCGTTAATGCCGGACGCTTCTGTAGCGGAGCGCGATCGAAGCGGCAGGATTTGCTGATCGAGGCGTTCCGATGGGTCGTCGCCGACAATCCCGGTCTAAAGCTAGAGTTGCACTTAGCAGGTTTTCTCCGTTCCAAATCCGAAGATCTGGCATACTTCCGTTCGTGCCAGGAACTAGCGCAAAATCTGCCGATTCACTTTCACTTGGACGCATCGGCGGATGGGTTAGCCAGCCTTTATCAGTCCTCCGTAATCTATTGGCACGCCGCGGGTATGGGCAGTGGTCTTGGCGTAGGCGCAGACGGAGCGGCGGCATTTGGTGTCAGCATCGCGGAAGCCATGGCAAACAGCTGTATCCCGATGGTTTTTGCTCAGGGCGGTCCAGCCGAGATAGTGGAGGACGGTATAAGCGGGTTGCACTATCGGAATCTGGATGGGCTGATTTTAGCGACCACCAGGATTCTCGGCGAGACCGATGAAGCTTGCATTGCCCGGATGAGGCGGGCGGCGGTTAGCCGCTCTGGCAGTTTCAGCAAAGCCATATTTGTGGAAAACTGGAAGCGGCTCATTCAAATGACCCTGAAGAACGATTGCGTGCTGCCCATGGGAGAACTACAGTGAGCGGCTCTGATTCTGTTCTGCGGCCTAAGGGCCGCTGAACCCAGGACCCGGACCCGATCGAAAGATGGGGGCGCGGAGTGCAACCGGTAAAAGCGTTTTCTCTGGCCAGCGGCTCCGGTATACTGAGAGCTACTATCTTCTGTCTGGACACGCATGCTGGAACTTGTTCGCGACACATACCGCTATCGTGAGCTGATCTGGGCGCTGGCCTCTAAGGAACTGAAAATCCGGTACAAGCGCTCGGCGCTCGGATTTCTCTGGGCGTTGCTCAATCCGGCATTGCTGATGGCGATTCTGACGCTCGTTTTTTCGACCATCAGCCGCGTAATGGGGGTCCGCTATTATTCCGTTTTTTTGATGAGCATGCTTCTGCCCTGGACCTTCTTTTCGCAGACACTCTCCTACGCTGTGGAATCGATTGTAAGCAACGGCAACCTGATTAAGAAAGTCGATTTGCCGAAATTGGTCTTCCCGGTAGCGGCCATGGTCTCGAACATCGTCAACTTTGTGCTGTCGCTGATACCGTTGGTGCTTCTGATTGTGGCCCTCCGATTCCCGCTGCATTGGACGTGGATCTACTTGCCGATTCCGTTGTTGGGACTGACGATGTTCGCGCTGGGATTAGGATTCCTGGTGGCGGCACTGAATGTGTTCTACCGCGACGTGGCCCATATTATTCAAATTTTGTTGTCCGCCTGGTTCTATTTCACGCCGATCTTGTTCTCCCTGGACTTCGTTTCTCCCCACCTGCGCTGGATCCTTCGCCTTAATCCGATCCTGTACGTGATGAACGGATTTCGTCTGGCGATCTATTACGGCTTGCTGCCGACGGCCGCTTCGGTAGGCATGTCCCTGGCGTGCGGCGCGGTGGCGCTGCTGATCGGATTCGGCGTATTCCGGCGCTGCCAGAACTCTTTTGTATTCTATGTCTAGCGAGAAGGGAATTCGCGAATCGGATGTGACCATTCGGCTGGCCGAAGTGGTGCAACGTTTCCGGCTGATCCGGGATCGCCCCGACACCTTGCGCGAAGCCTTTACCAAGATGTTTCGGCGGCGCGACGAATTCCAGGTGTTCGAGGCGTTGAAGAAAGTATCGTTTCAAGTCCGAAGCGGCGAAGTGGTCGGGATTATCGGGCGCAACGGATCCGGGAAAAGCACTATCCTGAAAGTTATAGCCGGCATCTATAAACCCACGAGCGGTTTGGTCCAAACGCACGGTCGAATCGCTGCAATGATCGAACTCGCGACCGGCTTCCATCCTGAGCTTACGGGCAGAGAGAATATCGCGATCAACGGAATGCTGCTCGGCCACTCCAAGCGTGAAATGCGGGAATGGGAGCCGCGCATCATAGAATTTGCAGAGCTGGGGGATTTTATCGACTCCCCCGTCAAGCAGTATTCCACAGGCATGTACATGCGATTGGCATTTGCGGTCGCCACCGAGGTACAGCCGGATATTTTGCTGGTGGATGAAATCCTCGCTGTTGGCGATGCCCCCTTTCAGGCGAAGTGCATGGAACGGATGAGACAATTTACCAACAGTGGAAAAACGATTGTATTTGTCTCCCACGATCTCAGCTCCATGCGCAATTTCTGCCCTCGCATCCTTCTGATACACAACGGTGAACTTATCGATGACGGCCCGTCGGACTCGGTGATTGCGCATTACGAAGAGCTGGTGTTGCGGCCGGTTAGTGTGGTTCGCAGCTAGAGGAGGGAGCGGATGGCAACACAGCCCGGAATTGAGGAAATCCTCGCCAAGGTTCGCGAGCGGGTGCAAGCGCGCCGCCCGCAGCCGGCGACTGCGCCTTCGACGTTTAAATCCGGGAGCGGGGCCTCGTCCGACGCCAATATGGGCGAACTCCGGCGCAATTTATACGATTGCAACGCGCTCTACAATGCCGTCGGAAAACTAAATCCCCGCGCCCCAGGACTGTTCAGCCGGATTATCCAGTTCGTCAAGAAACTTATGCGGCGCAGCTTGACGTGGTACACCCGGCCGCTGCTGCAGTTTCACGGTTCGGTAACCCGCACGCTGAATGAAACGGCTAAGATTCTGGAGGAACTCGAAGTTGTCTCTACCGCCAACAAAGCAGGTATTCAGAAACAGCAGGACGCTATAGAAGGGTTGACGCGTCAGACTGAGCAGATACGACAGGAACTGCAACAAGCTCTGACGGATTCCCAGAATCGACTGCAGGCGGTCGAACGTGAACTGCGGCACCTGGCACGGGTTTTGGAGGCCAATTCCCAGTCAGCACCGCCCGACGTCAGCAATGAATAAGTTTGCTTCGGTCAACCAGTTTCACGCCGGTACGGCGATCGGCGACGCGATCACGAACGATATGTTCGAGATTCAGCGCGTGCTCCGCCAAGCCGGATTTCGTTCCGAGATTTACGCGGAACATTTGGCGAGTGGCCTCAAAGGAAAGATTAAGCGTTTAGGCGGCTATTCAGGTGATCGGGCATCGCTTCTGATTGTGCATCACTCTCTGGGGTTCGATGCACTGGAGCCGGTGCTTGCCCTGCCCGATCGCAAGATTCTGAAATACCACAATATTACCCCGCCGGAATTGCTGCCTATCGGCGACCTAAAAAACTATGCGATCAAAGGGAGGCAGCAACTCGCCGAATACCGGGATTTTATCGAATTAGCCCTCGGCGATTCCGATTTCAATCGCCGTGAACTGGTAGAGCTCGGATACCGGTACACGGATGTGCTTCCTATTTTCTTTCGGCCAACTTCGCTGTTGTCAGAGAAGCCGGATAAATCCCTGGCACGCGAGCTGGATAAACCCTTCAATATTCTTTTTGTCGGCCGTATTTGTCCCAATAAGAAACAGCTTGACCTCATTCGCATCTTCGACAGTTATCGCTGCGGGTATGATGCCGACGCTCGCCTGTTTCTCGTAGGATCATGGGAGGGATGTGAGGATTACGCCGCCGAGTTGCAGGAAGAGATTTTGCGGCGGAAACTCGACTCGCTCGTGTCCCTTACCGGCAAGGTGCCGGCCTCGCATCTGGTTGCATACTATCGCGCGAGCGACCTGCTGCTCTGCGCCAGTGAGCACGAAGGGTTTTGTGTTCCTTTGCTGGAGGCAATGTCGTTTGACCTGCCGGTAATTGCTTATGCCGCGGCGGCGGTTCCCGAGACACTGGGGGACGCTGGAATATTGCTGGATAGCAAGGAGCCCGGGCTCTGGTGTCAGGCTATCGAAGAGGTACGGCGTAACGGGGAATTCCGGAAGGGGATTTTGGAGAAGCAACGTACGCGCCTGACGGAGATGAGCCTGGAACGGGCGGAATCGAAGCTGCTTGAAATCGTGAATGGACTGAGTAGTGGCCCGCCCATGCGCGTGACGGCGCCTACCGTGCAGATCCAAGGCCCATTCGAAACTTCATACAGTCTTGCCGCAGTGAACCGCCATCTGGCGCTTGCGTTGGACGAACAGGAAGGCTTAGATACTTCCATCTACTGCACGGAAGGGCCGGGCGACTACACGCCCAAGGAAGCGGATCTGGCCGACAAACCCGCGGCCACTTGGCTCTGGAAGAAATCACAAATGCTTTCGGGGCCGCCGGATGTGGTGATCCGCAATCTGTATCCGCCGCGCGTGCATGATGTGGGCGGCAAATTGAACCAGCTCTATTTCGCCTGGGAAGATTCGCTCCTTCCGCCCAATTGGATACACGACTTCAACCAGCACCTGAGTGCCGTGCTTGCCCCAAGCCAGCATGTGGGACGGGTGATGCGCGACTCAGGGCTCTGCATTCCGATTCATGTCGTAGGCGAAGGCGTCGACGAACGTTTTTTCCAGCCACGATTGCAGACTGGCAAAGGAAAAACTTTCAGCTTCCTCCATATCAGTTCCGGATTTCCCCGAAAGGGAATCGACGTTCTGCTCAAAGCTTACTTCACTGAGTTTTCCGCGGCGGAAGACGTTTGTCTGGTCATCAAAAGTTTTCCCAATATACATAACGACGTTGCCGACCAGATCGCAGCCTGGCGAGAAAGAATACCCAGTCTGCCCCGTTGTATTCACCTCGACCGCGATCTCGGCGAAGATGAGATAGCCCGTCTTTATGGCGAAGCCGATTGCCTCGTCTACCCCACACGCGGCGAAGGCTTCGGGCTGCCGATTGCCGAGGCTATGGCACAGCGCGTGCCCGTTATTGTCACAGCGTATAGCGGCCACATGGATTTCTGTTCCAGCGAGACGGCGCTGCTGTTGGCTTACGATCTGGTTCCCTCGAAAAGCCATGTACCCGTTCCGGGGGCGAAATGGGCCGAGCCCAAAGTTGAGGACCTTCGCCGGCAGATGCGGCGCGTATATCAGAACCCTGATGATGAGCAAATCAAGTGTATGGTGGACGCGGCCTACCGGAACATACGGGAGAATTTCCGGTGGCCAATAGTCGCGCAGAGAATCTCGAAAATCGCCACCAGCGCTTCTGCGCGCCGTGCCACCCGGCTGGCCATGGTGACTACCTGGGACGCGCGCTGCGGCATCGCCGAGTATTCGCGCCTTCTCATCGAGGCGGCGCTGCCGAGATGCCGCGATCTGGAAATCGAGGTGTTGTGCTCTCCCGGTGAGGGCGCCTGGGAACGGTCGCCCGTACGCAGCGAAGTCTGCTGGCAGCAGCGGCCCATCATCGACCTCGGCGCTCTGCGTGCGCGCCTGCGCGGCGGCCATTTCGACGTGGTTCATTTTCAATTCAATTTTGGTTTTTTCGACCTGGATGAACTCGCCCGCACTATCCGCACACTGAAACAATCGGGGCAGCGCGTGTTCATCACCTTTCACTCCACGGCTGACTTGGCCGAACCCGATCGGGTGATCAGTTTGGCCAGAATTGCCGACAGTCTGCGGCTGGCGGATGCCCTGCTGGTTCATAACCTCGCCGACCGGCAGCGCCTCGCCGGATTCGGGGTGCAGGATAATGTTGTGCTGCTGCCTCATGGGAACGTGGTTTTCCCGCAGGAAGACCCGAGCTTGCGCAGGCAGTGGGGTATAACGCTGGAGCCGGTCGTCGGCACGTTTGGCTTTCTTCTGCCCCACAAGGGAATTCTTGAATTATTGGAGGCGGTGAGCTTGCTGCGGGCGGAGTATCCGCACATCGGACTCATTGCGCAATGCGCCCTTCACCGTGACAACATTTCACGAGAGTTCGAGCCGGTGGTGCGGGAACGTATCCGGCAGCTCGGGCTTGACGCACACGTGCTACTCTCGACCGAATTTGTTTCACCGGAAGAGGCTTCGGTATTGGTACAGCTCGCGGACGTGCTCGCTTTGCCGTATAGCGCTACGGGTGAGTCGATCAGCGGCGCGGTGAGATTTGCGCTGGGAGCCGGCCGGCCCGTAATTACCACCCGCAGTGATATCTTTCGCGATGTTGCGGAAAGCACGTTCCAAATCGAATCGAATCGGCCGGAAGAGATTGCCGCAGCCATCCGGACCATTCTTGCCGACCCCGGTTTGGGGAAAGAACTGGGGCGCAAAGCACGGTGTCAGGTGGAAGCTGCCAGTTGGGAACGGGTTGCCGAGCAGTATATTCAGTTGGCATTACCCGGCTGGTCTACGGGCGAACAAACAGCCGAAGTTAACGTCGGAACAACTGCCAGCGCCTCGATTGCCAAGTGACAACCAGGAGCGGAGCATTGCATTTGCCAACTTTGGAAACAAGGATACCCGTAGCCGGGCTCACGGCCCGCGTCCCTCGCCCACGGACTTATTACATTATTGAAGCAATCCTGGTCTTCGTGGCGGCGCTTGGTTTTTCCGTTTATTTTCTATATCCCCTCTCGCTCAATATGGGCGCTCACTTACACGAATTGGGGGATAGCCGTCTTAACGCTTATATTCAAGCCTGGGACACGCATGCTCTGCTGCATCATCCCCTCCGGCTTTTTGACACCAACATGTACTATCCCAGCCGGTACACGCTGGCCGGCTCGGAGAATCTGCTGGGCACGCAACTGCTGTTCGCCCCGGCGTACTTATTGACGGGGAATCCGGCCTTCGCCTGTAATCTTGTGATTCTTGGCTCCTTCCTGCTTTGCGCCGTTACGATGTACCTGTTGATGCGCTGCATAACGGGCGATCCCTTTGCGGCGGCGATTGCCGGCTTCGTTTATGGTTTCGCCTTGCCGCGCGTGGCGCAACTTTCGCACATGCAACTGCTCAGCATGCAGTGGATTCCCCTGATTATCCTGTGCCTGTATGGGTATCTGACTACGAAGCGAAATAGCCGGCTGGTCGGAGCGGCAGGATTTCTTCTTTTGCAGATCCTCTGTTCGCTGTATCTCGGATACATGGCGATAACGGTTACGGCATGCTTCTTGTTAGCCATCGCTGCTACCCGCCGTGACCTACTTACCCGCGCGGTCGTTTGGCGGCTGGCCTGCGCGGGCTTGGCGGTCGCGCTCTGCCTGGTTCCGATAGTTCGTCCCTACCTCCATTTGCAAAAGCACGGCGCCATCAGTCCCGCGGCACAACGGGCGAGCACCATAGGGGCGTCTGCGAACCCCATCGGCAGCTACCTGGATGTGGCTGGATTTCCTGGCCATGTCTATGAAAACTTACTCCACGGCAACGACTCGCATGAACTCGGATGGGAAAAAAGGTTATTCATGGGATTTCTGCCGATGGGATTGGCGCTGGCCGGTCTGTTCAGTCTGAAATGGCGTGATCACAGCCAATCGGTGCCAGGTAGCGGAAGTGGCGAAGCGGTCAGTGAACTGTACCGGCCTTTTCTGATCGGGTGCCTGCTGACACTCGCGGTTGCATATGTTTTGTCGCTGGGACCTTATCTGCGAGTATACGATCAAGCCACTCATATACGCCTGCCGTTTGCCTTTTTCCGGCGGTACGTACCGGGAATGGGTGTGTTCCGCGTGCCCGCGCGCTTCGGATTCATGGTAATGTTTGCGGTCGCGGCGTTGGCCGGGGTCGGTTTTAAACGCCTGGCGTCCGCATTGACTGACGGCAAGGCGCGGTACGGACGTCGCGTTAAAGCCGCGCTGCTTCTGGTGGCGATTCTGGTAATGACCATCGAGTTCCGGGGTACGCCGGTAGGTATGGAAAGGGTGATGGCGCCGCCGCATATCGCGCCTGAATACTTATGGCTTGCCAGACAACCGGCGGGATCCGTCACCTTGGAACTTCCTATTACCAGCCCGGTACCCGGGTGGCCCGACCCGTTTGAACAAGCTGGATACCTCTATGCCAGCGCGTACCACTGGCAGCCCACGATCAACGGTTATACCGGTTATAAGTCGCCGGCTGCCGACGAGAGGTACAGGCTGGCGGCGCAACTTCCCAAATCTGCCGATGCAGTAAGGCAACTGGCAGGAATTGGCCTCAGATACATAGTGGTGCATACGGATAAAATGCCCTCAGCAGAGCTGGCGCAATGGCAATCGCTCGCGCCGGATTCCAGCTTACAACCGGTGTGCCGGTTTGACGACGGTGCGGTAATTTACCAGGTCAGCCTCCGAAGCAGTAACTGAGCTGTTCAAGGTAGCCAAGTGCTGCTAATCTGACACTGCACACACCAGTCGATTTGGGCCGTGCTGGACCCGGTGTTCGAGGCGCCGACGTTGCTGCTACAGGGTTCATAATTTCGACAAGTTACAAATGCGCGATCCTACGACCGAGACCATGCAAGATTCTTCGCCGGTAAGTTCGCACCGCTCCCTGAACACACTCTCTATCGTGGTGCCCTGTTACAACGAAAAGATTACGATTCGGCAAGTCGTCGAGACCGTGCTGGCCGCGGATTCGTGCGGGCTGCAGAAAGAGATTCTGATCGTGGACGACTGCTCGAAAGACGGAACGCGCGAACTGCTTCCGCAACTCGAAGAAGATTACCGGCGCGATCCCCGTGGTGTAGTGAAGGTGCTTTACCACCAGCAGAATCAGGGGAAGGGAGCGGCCGTGCGCACCGGCTTTTCCCATATGGGAGGCGATGTCGTGCTGGTGCAGGACGCCGACCTGGAATATGATCCCCACGACTACGTCGTTCTTCTGCAGCCAATCTTGAGCGGGCGCGCCGATGCGGTTTTCGGCAACCGCTTCCACGGGGGAGTTCACCGTGTCTTGTATTTCTGGCATTATCAGGCCAACCGCGTGTTGACGACCCTTTGTAATATGCTGAGCGATCTCAACCTGAACGATATGGAGGTTGGGTATAAAGTCTTTCGGCGTGAAATTCTGGAGGGCATGACCCTCAAGTCGAATCGGTTTGGCTTCGAACCAGAGGTGACTATCAAGACGGCCAAGCTGGGCTGTCGCATCTATGAGGTGCCTATCTCATACCACGGCCGCACCTACGCTGAAGGGAAAAAGATCAGCTGGAGAGACGGGATTGCAGCTTTATGGCATATGTTTAAATACCGCTTTCTTGACTGAAATGCCTTTGCAACTGTCTCGTGTGCCCAGGATATCGCTACGTCTCGTTCAGGCCATTTTGAAGGCGGATTGCGCGCTACCCATCGGGCAGCTATAGTACGGCGGAGCATATGCCCCCTTTGGGAGTAGTCAGGAAGGAGCACCCCATGAAGAGAGCCCTGGTGTGCGGCGCAGGCGGTTTCGTCGGTGGTCACCTGGTTAAGAAGCTCAAGCGGGAAGGGTATTGGGTTCGCGGCGTGGACATCAAGGAGCATGAGTTTGCACCGACGGCGGCGGATGAGTTTCTGTTGCTCGACTTGCGCGAGAAGGCGAATTGTGAAGCGGCGCTATCGATGAGGGCCGCCAAATTTGACGAGGTTTATCAGCTTGCGGCTGATATGGGGGGCATGGGGTTTATTCATTCGGCGGAATGCGAAATCATGCACAACAGTGCATTGATAAACATTTACATGACGCGGACGGCGGCGGAAATACAAAACCCCCGCTATTTCTTCTCCTCATCGGTTTGCGTCTACCGGGATATGCAGCCCGGCGAACCGGAGATGACAGAGGCCGAAGCGATTCCTGCAAACCCCGATAATGAGTACGGCTGGGAGAAGCTATACTCCGAGCGGATGGCTTTGGCCTATGAGCGCCGATATGGCGTGCAAGTGCGTATTGCCCGCTTCCAGAACTGCTACGGCGCGGAAGGCACTTGGCGGGGCGGCCGCGAAAAGGCGCCCGCGGCGATCTGCCGCAAGGTGGCCGAGGCCGAAGATGGAGGTGCCATCGAGGTCTGGGGGAACGGGACGGCGGTGCGCTCTTATATCCACGTCAACGACATGGTGGAAGGCATTTACCTGCTCATGCAGTCCGATTTGCATGGCGCTGTTAACATCGGCTGTCCACAATATGTGAGCGTTGACGAACTGGTAGCCACCGTGGCCAAAGTCGCGGGAAAGAAGATTCGCAGCAAGTATGTGGATGGTCCCGTGGGTGTGCAATCCCGTAATTTCAGTAATGAGCGTATTTATTCTATTGGCTGGAAACCCAAAGTCTTTCTCGAAGCCGGCATTGCGTTGACCTATCCGTGGATCGAAGCCCAAGTCAAGGCCGGGAAACAAGGCGCGGCGGTAGCCGCTGGTCAACGCAGTTGAACGCAGATCAGATGAATTTTTATTAAGAATGTTTATTGATTTATTGATCAGCGTCTATCCGCGTTTATCCGCGGCGGAATGGTTTGTTGCGGTGCTCGTGAGGCCAGCCTGAAGCGCATCTGCATCGTGGTTCCCAGATACGGCAAGGAAATCGCCGGCGGCGCCGAACAGGAGGCCCGGTGCTACTCCCATCTGCTTAAGGACGACTACGAAGTACACGTAGCCACCACCTGTGCCGAAGAATACGAGCGCTGGGAGAATCGCCTGGCGCCAGGCATATCCGACGATGAGGGCGTAACTGTTCATCGTTTCCGGAACGATTTCGAACGGACCAGGTATTGGCGGCGGCTGTTTGCGGTCCTACTGGTGCGGCATGTCGTGGATGGGGCGCGCGGGGAGGCGGCGCACCCTGCTGCTGCGAGCGGTCCCTGGTGGCTGACGCGCGCCTGGTGGCGCCGGACCCCGCCCAATTGGCTTTCTCTCTGGGCAAATCCCGCGGCCAAGGCCTACGTAAGAGGAATGGTTGCCAAGCTGCCCCGCGGAATCCAGGAAGAATTCATCCGCCGGCAGGGACCGTACAGTGCGGGCTTGTTTCGTTATTTACAATCCGAATGCGACCGCTTCGATTCTTTCCTGTTCTTCACATATCTTTACGCGCCTACTTACTTTGGCTTTTCGCTAGTGCCCCGAGCGAAACGCGTGCTGGTGCCAACCTTGCACGATGAACCACCGGCGTATCTGCCCGCTTACCACGACATGTTGCGGCAATTTGACCGGATGGCGTGTAATTCCGCGGCGGAGCAGCGGCTTGTCCAGGCGCTGTGCAATTGGAGCGGGGCGGCAGAGGTCATCGGTATGCCGGTCAACGTTTCGGCCGGCGCGCCGAACTATGCGCCGCCTGATGGGCCTTACATTCTGTATTGCGGGCGTATCGACACAAGCAAGGGCGTGGGCACGCTGTTTGAGTCTTTTCTGCGTTATCGGAAAGAGTCTGGTTCCCGATTGAAACTCGTGTTGACAGGGACAGCGGTGTTGGAGGTTCCGCGCGATCCTGCCATCAGTTTTCTGGGCTTTGTAGAGGAAGGAGCAAAGCGCGCCTTGATGAGAAATGCTGTGGCATTCGTGCACCCCTCGCCCTTTGAGAGCCTCTCCATCGTGCTTCTTGAATCCTTCCTTGAGGGCACGCCGGCCCTGGTGAATTCCGCATCGGAGGTCATGGCGGAACATTGCCGGGTGGCGGAAGCGGGATTTACGTTTTCCGGGTACCAGGAATTTTCCGAGCGATTGACGATGCTGACCGCCAACCGGGTGCTGCGGAACCGCATGGGCGAGAATGGCAGAAAATACGTTGAGCAGAACTATTCACAGGAGCAAGTCGCGGCCAGGCTGAAGAAGCTATTGGGCGGGTGATTGGAGGCAAACACCCAGCGCAGAACCGCAGAAACGCAGAGGGAGCAAGATTGGCGAAAATCTGCGTTAATCAGCGGCTCTGTTCTTTTCCGGTTTCGCCGTAGCCCGGCAGCGAGCATAAGCGATTGGCAATCATGCTGCCGACCGTTCTGGGATGGAGATACTGCATCACCGATTGCTTGCCCTTTTCGCCCATCTGACGCGCCGCCTCCGGGTTCTGTCGCACGCAGCGCAGCAACTCGGCCGCGTGTTCCAGGTCGGGTTCAGCCCAGAGGCCGCCGCGGTAGGGGTAATAATCGCAATCGGCCTCGACCAGCTTGCAGCGCACCAGAAAACTGTTCTCCGTGCTCATAAAATCGAGATTGCCCGAATAGGCGGTTGCGATTACCGGCTTACCGAGGCTCATTGCTTCCGTCATGGTGAAACCGAAACCCTCGGACCGGTGAAGGGATACGTAGCAATCGCTAAGCGACATCAGGCTATAAAGGGCCGGCCGGGGCAAGACCGTGTCCAGCAAGGTGATCCTGCTGTCCTGGCATGCCTCTTGCAGCGCGCGTTGGTAGGCAGAGCCCAGGCGGGAATGTGCTACCTTGATCACCAGCCGCACGTCCTTATCCTTCTCCGGAAAGGCCTGGCGAAAGGCTTGGATCAGTCCCAGTGGGTTCTTTCGCTCGGCGATACTGTGGAAGCTGAAAACGAATACGAATACGAAGGCCTCCTCAGGCAGCCCGAAGCGCGCTCGCGTCCATTCTGAACTGATCTCAAGATCCGGGTTGATGGCATAGGGAATCGTGACCACCGGAACCGGCGAGATCTTGGCGATGGCTTGCCTGACAAAATCGGTAGGCGCCCAGATCTCGTTAAAGTAACCGCAGCTGGCCTTCCACTGCACCGGAAAATCGGGTAATTCCCAGTTCCAGTAACCGATGTTGTAGTGATTTTGAAAATAGCCACGCTGGGTCCGGGCAAATTCCGGCACCTGCTCGGCATTCACATGCAGCAAATTTACCCGATAGGGATTGTCCTCCGAAAACATCACGGAAACCCGCTCGACATTGGCGGACGAATGTTCCGTAAAGTTATTGACCACGTGCGGGACCTGGGCGGCAGCCAGACTGCGTAAAGTCGCGCGTAATCCCTCTCCCAGTCCTTTTTCGGAGGCGACAAACCCTGCCAGATTGACGCCGAACGGACGTGTATCCCAGGCCTTGCCATGATCCGCCGCTTGCTGGTATTCAACCCGCAGCGCCATACGCTTTAGCAGGCTGTGCACACCGGGGATGCGCTTCAAGGTGTCGTTGATCGCATCGGCGATGCGATAGCGCAGCTCCTGAGGCCGGGTATCAAACGCGTTGCGGCCCCCACGTCGGTTGTCGAATTCGCCGGGCACCGGGATTCACTCCTGTTGCAAGATCGCGGCTGCAATACTTTAGCGGTCCGCACTCGGACCGTTCGTAACCGCCTCATTATCCGAATATCTGCAGGATACCAAAGAATGCGTGGCGCGGGCCCAATTCAAATTACGATCTTGGCTTTACGTTGCCTGCTGGCTCGCCTTCTGCTTCGCTTCGTGGTACTCCCCTTCGGTATTGACTGCCCAGATGTTCTCCTTGTCTTGGCGGCCGGCGATGATGTTGTCAACCGCAACCATGGCAGTCAACATGGAATGGTCCTGGTTGTTGTATTTATGCATGCCATTGCGGCCCACGAGAAATAAGTTGGCGAAAGTATCGAAGAACGCGCGCACTTCTCCAAAGCGCGGATAGGCGCCGAAATATGCGGGATATGTCTTGGGCATGCGCGCGACCGTGAAGTCCAATACATCAGCGGGATCGAGAATGTCGATCCGGGCAAGTTCTTCTACGGCCAAGCGCGCCATCTCTTCGTCCGGCTTGCGCCAGAGATCGTCTGTTTCCTCGCAGAAATATTCAGCCCCGAGCCAAATCTTAGAGGAATCCGGCACCAGGTAAGGGCTCCAATTATTGAAAATCTGCAAGCGGCCTACCAGTACATCGGGCTCTTGCACATAAATCCAGTTGTCGCTGATCGGTTGGCCGCCGGAGGCGCCGGGTTCACGGAGCTTCAACTTGCGGAGCAGCAGGCCGACGGCAATGAAGTTCCGGTATTGTAGCTCTTCCGCCACCTCGCGCACGTTGGCGGGAACCTCCGTGCGCAACGCCCGTACCAGTTCCTGGACGGAGGTGGTGGAAAAGAACAGATCGCCAGTGTACCGCTGCAAATTGCCCTCTCGATCCCGCCCGGTGACCGCGATTACCTTTCCCGCTTGCGCCTCGACGCCGCTGACCTCGAACCCGGTGACAATTTCACCGCCCCCTTCCGCCACTTTCCGCGCGACTTCCTCCCACATCTGGCCGGGGCCGAACTTGGGATACAGGAATTGCTCGATCAGTGAGGTCTCGGTGGTCTTCTGGGCTACGTCCTTCTTACCGCCACCCAAGGCCTGCTTGGCAAAATGGGCGATGGCCGTGCGAATGGACAATCCCTTAACCCGTTGCGCTCCCCATTCGGCGCTGATGCGCTCGCACGGGACACCCCAGACCTTCTCCGTATACGATTTGAAGAACGTCAAGTAAAGTTCCCGGCCAAAACGACGGATGAAAAATTGTTCCAGGTTTTCCACCGGTTGGATCGGCCGCAAGGTACTCCAGAGATAGCTGCAGCCAATACGAACGGTGCGACGCAGTCCCAGTTTGCGCAGGGTATCGGGCGTCAATTGAATGGGATACTCGAATAACTGCCGTAAGAAATAGATGCGCGACTTGCGGGCCCGCACCAACAAGAGCTTGTCTTCGGTGTCGGGTTGTCCGTTCTTCGCAATGGGTAACTGCTTGATCCACCAGTCCATCACCCGGTCGCTCTTGGAGAAGAACCGGTGGCCGCCCAGATCCATGCGGTAGCCCTTGTAGCGAATGGTGCGCGAAATCCCGCCCATATACTGGCTGCGCTCCAGCACGATGGGCCGGATCTGGGCCCGGGTGAGCAGCTCATAAGCGGCAGTAAGGCCGGCCGGGCCGGCTCCGATAATAACTGCAGTTCGATGCGATCCAATGCTCAGATGAGGGCTCCTGTTTGCCTCAGCAGCTTCCATGCTACAGGGGAGCAGAACCCGAGGGGAGAGGCTGTAATGCCAGAAAATCGTATGGTATGAGGCATGGCTACGATTGCTCGCTTACGTTGTCTGCAATCCATTTGAGATACGCGGCGCTGCCGGATTCGATGGGGAGTTCCAGGCATTCCGGCAACTCGTAGGAGTGGAGTTCGCTGATCAGGCCGCTGACCTGCGAAACCGCGGACGCGGTGGTTTTAATCAGCAAAAGCCATTCCTCCGCCTTCTCGACCTTGTCCTGCCACCGATACACGGATTCGATCGGGCCAACTACATTCACGCACGCCGCCAGGCGGCGCTCTACCAGCACCTGCGCGATGCGTCGCGCTTCGTCCCGTGACCCGCCGGTCGTCAATACCAGTCTTTGGGGCAGCATGATTTAAGATTCTACCAGTGCTGAGAAGCAGTATTCAGCAGTCAGCAAAGATCAGCAGTCAGCAGGCAGTATTTGGCAGGCACCCAAAACAACACCCAGCGCAGAGACGCAGAGACACAGAGCGCAAGTGGGAAAAACTGTTTTTTAATTCTCTCTGCGGCTCTGCGTCTCTGTGCTGGATGTTTCCTACACTTGGCTAAACCCGTGTTGGCTGACTGCTGACTGCTGAGTGCTCGGAAGCGAGGCAAGCATGTCGCAAGCGATCAAATTTGGCACTTCCGGATGGCGAGCCGTAATTGCCGATGACTTTACCTTTGACAATGTCCGGCGTGCGCTCACCGGGATTGCCCGCTACGTACGTTCCCAGAAAGCGCAGGGGGCCCGCCTCATCGTGGCCCGCGACCCCCGTTTTCTGGGCGAAAGCCTGGTGACGCTGGCCGTGGAAGTACTAAGCAATCATGGTATTACTCCGCTGGTCATTCCCGAACCGGCGCCTACTCCGGCGGTCGCCTACGAGGTGGTTCGCGCCCATGCCGATGGCGCCATCAATTTCACGGCATCCCACAATCCCCCGCAGTACAACGGCATCAAGTTCTCCACCCCGGACGGGGCCCCGGCCCTGCCGGAAGTAACACGGCAGATCGAAGCCAATATCGAAGCCGCTGCACCAGCCATGGCCGCGGCTGCGGCCATTCCGCAGCCGCAGCCGGTGGAAATTCGCCAGCCCTATCTTGACCGCCTGGGAGAGCTGGTGGATCTGAAGGCCATCCGTCAATCCGGGATGAAGGTGGCGTTCGATCCGCTATGGGGAGCGGCGCGCGGATACACGGATGTGCTGCTGCGTAATCACGGCTCGGAATGCATCACGGTTCACGATTTCCGCGATGTTCTGTTCGGTGGCCACGCCCCCGAACCGGACGGCCATCTGCTCAACGACCTGCGCCAGGCAATGCAGCGCTACGGCGCCGGCATCGGTGTATCGACCGATGGCGACGGCGACCGCTTCGGTATTCTTGATGCCGACGGCACTTTTATCCAGCCGAACTACGTCATCGCCCTGCTTTTTGATTATCTGGTCGAAAGTCGCGGATGGCGGAATGGCGTAGCCAAATCGGTGGCCACCACGAACCTGATCAATGCTCTGGCCGAGCAGCACAAAGTGCCGCTCTATGAGACCCCGGTCGGTTTCAAGTTCATTGGAGAGCTGATCAAGCAGGATAAAATCGTCATCGGCGGCGAGGAGAGCGCCGGGTTGTCCATTCGCCACCATGTCCCGGAAAAAGACGGAATTCTTGCCGGCCTGCTCTGCTGCGAGATGGTCGCCAAGCGCGGCGAACCCATTGCCGCGCAATTGCGCCGGCTATTTGCCAAAGTTGGTTCCTTTTACCCCGTGCGTGAGAACTTCCGCTTGACGCCTGAGGTCAAAGCGGCGTTCACTAGAAAACTGGAAGCTGAGCCGCGCGAGCTGTTCGGCCGCAAAGTCCAGCAGGTCGACCGCATCGACGGCATGAAACTCGTCTTCAGCGACGGAGCCTGGATCTGCTATCGCCTTTCGGGCACGGAACCGGTGGTACGAGTCTATACCGAGGCGCGCAGCGAATCGGATTTACAGAAGCTGAGTGCGGCGGCGAAGGAATGGATTTTTCAGTGAGGGATCGATCAAGGGATAGAGGTCCGGAGCAAGGTGAAGCGGGTCAGCCGTCTGCGCTCTGGGAATCGCTGTTGGCTCTGGGACGCGTCCTGTATCGGCGCCGCCGGCGCGTAGCTGCGATCGCCGTTGGTCTGCTTGCCGCCTGTTTGGCCTTTCATGTTTTCTCCGGTCCGAATGGTTGGTCGGTTTATCGGCAGAAAAGGGTGGAACATGAGCGGCTCCAGCAACAAGTCGAAAAGCTGCGCAAGGAAAACGAAGACCTGGAACGGCGCGTTCAGGCGCTGAAGAGCGATCCTCATGCCATTGAAAAGGAAGCCCGCGAGCAACTCCGATACGCCAAGCCTGGGGAAATCATCTACGTGATACCGGAAGGCAACCCACAAGCAACCAGCCCCAAGTAATCAGATTTCGCAAGCTGTTACTTGGAGCTGGTTGCTTGCCTATCTCAAATCGTCGTTCGGAACTGACCGTCCGGCCGTTCGTATTTGCCAACTGCTGTTAGTGGACACTGGCACTGGCCGTGTCAGCCTGTAGCCTGTCGTGGCCGTTGACTCGACCGGTCGTGCTGTCTCCTGGTTCCCGCCGGGCAACTCTGCGAGACTCTGACGGGCCACGAGATTCCTGCCTCCGAGACCGCGGGGCAGCTGCCGAAGCCCGATTTGCTGCCTCCCCCAGCTGGAATTGACTGACCAGATTCTGCAGCTCCAACGCCAGTCCCGACAGCTCGTGACAGGCGCGGGCCGATTGCTGCGCCCCGGCGGAGGATTCGCTGGTGATTTTGGCGATCTGTTCCACATTGGTGCCGACTTCCTGCGTAGTGGCCGCCTGCTGGGTCGCAGCCGTGGCGATCTGCGCCACCATGTCGCCCACCTTCTCGGCGGCGGCAATGATCTCTTGCAGCGAAGCGCCGGCCTGCGAAGTCTGCTCTACCCCCTGCTGAACCTGGACCGTGCCCGCCTGCATGGTGTCGATGGCGCGCTTGGTCTCTTCCTGCATGGCAGTGATCATCTCGGCGATCTCTTTGGTGGCCTTGGTGGTGCGTTCCGCCAGTTTGCGCACTTCGTCGGCCACCACGGCAAAGCCTCGGCCCTGTTCACCGGCACGGGCGGCTTCGATGGCGGCATTCAGCGCCAGCAGGTTGGTCTGGTCGGCAATGTCGTCGATGACGTTGACGATGCGGCCGATCTGATCCGAACGTTTGCCCAACTCGGCGATCTTGGTGGCCGTATCGCTGACCGAGTTGGCGATGGAGCGCATGCTGGCCAGGGAGGCTTCAACCACCTGGCCGCCGTTCTTGGCGGCTTGGGCGGCGCTGCGGGCAGCGGTGGCGGCGGTGTTGGAGTGATCGGCCACCTGCTGTACGGACGCGGTCATCTCCTGCATGGAGGTAGCGGCCTGGGTGGCGTATTCCTGCTGGCTTTCGGCGCCGGCGGCAGCCTCGCCGGCGGCGGCGGCGATCTCTTCGCTGGCGCTAGCCACCTGCTCGGCCGTACTGGCGGTTTGCCCAATGGCGCCGTGCAGTTTCTGCACGAAGCTGTTGAAGGCAGTGCACATTTCGCCGACTTCGTCGTTCGTTTTGGCCGCGACCTGGACAGTTAGGTCTCCCTGCTTTTCGGCCTCGCCAATCTTGCTTGCCGCCTGGCGCAGGGGCAGGGCAAAGCGCCGGGTGAAGAATACGTTCAGAATGGCCCCCAGAGCCATTACGATCAGCGTGCTGAACACGATGGCCCACAGCGCGTGGCTGCCCGTTGCGGCGGCAGCCTCATCGGTACCTCCGGCGTCCTTATTCAGGCTGGTGAGCAATTTTCCGATGTCATCCCGCAGCTTGATTGACGCAACAAAGGCGTTTTTCTGGAGTTTATCTGTGATCTTCTCAAAGTCTTGTTGGTTGCCGCTGTTTATGAGCCGCAGGCATTCCACTTGTTCGGGCTTGTATTCGGTCGTGTCGCTGACGACGTTCTCGATCAGCTTCTTCTGCTCCTCGGAGTCGAGGTACTGGCTCCGTTCTTTGAGGGTTTTAGCCCCGACTGCCAGTTGATCCCACGTTGTTTCCAGATTCTTTATGATTCTTGGACCTTGGACGGGATCTCGGAAGGCAATGTAGTAGGCGCGCAAGGTGGCATTCCCGTAATTCCCAGCCGCCCACATTTCATATGTGGTTTTCAGCTCAGCGGTTTGCAGCGTCGCTTTCTTTTGATGACTAATTAGGGCTTGTATATTAGTAAAAGCTGTGGCCGCAATGATTACAGCGAGCAGAGTGGTTGCCCCAAAGCTCAGGCCCAGCTTTTTGCCTACGGTCCAACGCATGACGTCTCCCCTTTCTGTCCGGAGACAGCTCTCTCTGTTTGTGATATCGGCCAAAGCGAACAAAACTTGAGTACTATGGGCCTGCGCCGCAGCCCAGCGGATCAAGAAGAGCGAAACGACAGGCTGGCTGGAGGGTGAGGTTTTTCTGTGCAGTTCAGGTCGGGCGATTTTAGGACGGGCCGTTGTGCGCCAGGTGTCCCAACCCTTACCTTCCTGGTCTTGAGCGGTTAGAGCAGGGTTTTTTGAGGTTAGGTCGGGTTATACGCGCCAAAGACAAAAATCCCCACCCCGATTCGATCTAAAGGCCGCAGCAATGGGGGTGAGGCATTTGATCGACGGCTACCAGCGTAAAACTACCTGGAAACGCCTTCCAATGGCGAACTGGCGGTAGCGTACAGCTTCTTGGGGATGCGGCCGGCCAGGAAGGCGGCATGGCCGGCAAGTACAGCGTTCTTCATGGCTTCGGCCATCAGTACCGGATCGTTTGCCCCTGCGATGCCGGTATTCATCAGCACGCCGTCGTAACCCAATTCCATGGCTAATGCTGCATCGGAAGCGGTGCCGACGCCGGCATCCACGATGAGCGGCACGCTGGTGATCAACTCCCGCAGAATACGCAAATTGGCTTGATTCTGGATGCCCATCCCGGAACCAATAGGTGCGCCCAGAGGCATGACTGCACTCGCGCCGGCATCCAATAAACGTTTTGCAAATACAATGTCATCAGATGTATACGGTAATACCTTAAACCCTTCCTTCACCAATATGCGCGTGGCCTCTACAGTGGCGGAGATGTCCGGATACAGGGTGGCTTGGTCGCCGATCACCTCCACTTTAACCCAATCGGACAGCCCCACTTCCCGAGCCAACCGCGCCGTACGGATGGCTTCGTCGGCCGTGTAGCAACCCGCCGTGTTGGGAAGCAGGAAGTATTTCTTGGGGTCGATGAAGTCGAGCAAGGACTCTTTGGAGCGGTCAAGGTTCACCCGCCGGACCGCCACCGTCACCATCTCCGCGCCGCTGGCTTCAATCGCGCGCGCCGTTTCTTGTCCCGACTTGTACTTCCCGGTTCCGACAATCAACCGGGAGCGGAAGGAACGACCTGCAATCACCAGTGAATCCATCCCTCTATTCTAGCATTGCACCAGGCCTCCTTTGGCAAGGTTGCTGGTCCAACAGGGTCGGAAAAACCGGTGGCCTGGACAGCTGAACTCCACTTTCTCTGCATCTGATCGTAAGGTCCCCAAAGTTGAGCGCCAGGAGGTAGTTCATGCGTCGAACGCTATTCCTGGCCGTATTAGCGGCGCTGCTTGTGACCGCTGGGATACGGCCCGAGTTGTTTGCCCAAAGCCAACCTGCCCAAGCCCTGCCTCCGATGACGTTGAAGGTAGGTGATAACGCGCCCAATTTCACGCTGCGCGATCAGAACGGCAAGGAGGTTTCCCTTAAGGACTTCAATGGCAAGAAAACCGTGGTGCTGGCGTTTTACGTCTTCGCCTTCAGTGGTGGTTGAACCAAGGAGATGCAGGCGTTCCAGCAGAATTTGACCAAGCTGGAAGCCGCCGACACCCAAGTTTTGGGTGTAAGCATGGACAGTACGTTTGCGAACAAAGCCTGGGCCGAGCAGATTGGGGTACAGTTTCCGCTCTTGAGTGACCGCGGCGGTGAGGTCACACACCTCTATGGCATTTTCAATCCCAACAACAAATCAGCGCGGCGGGCCACCTTCGTAATCAGCCCGCAGGGTAAAATCGAAAACATTCAGGTTGATACTGCGGCCCTGGATCCCTCCGACACCGTTGCCGTGTGCACCCGTAAGAAGCTCAAGGGATAGCTTCTGAAGTAGTTCTCAGTTCTCGGTTCCAGTTCTCAGAGTGTGCAACCACTTTGCCTGTTTCTGAGAACTGGGAACCGAGAACTGAGAACTGTTTTGTTCCCGCCTTAACCTGTGACGGCGCTATGATGGTCGTGTCGGCCTGAGCACGGCCTCTGGAGTGATGAATGGCGCTTCCGCGGCTGTATCGAGTTACCCAGAAATTTGCGAACCAAAAGATTGGCGCGTTGGACGCCGCCATCTGCGATGGAATCGAAAAGCTTTTTGCCCACCGCAAGTTACCCAAAGGCTCCAGAATCGGCATTACCGCCGGCAGCCGCGGCATCAGCAACATTGTTGAGATCCTGCGGCACACTATTCGCTGCGTGCGGGAGCGCGGTTTCCTTCCCGTGCTGGTTGCGGCGATGGGCAGCCATGGCGGCGGCACGGCGGAAGGACAAACGGAAGTCCTGACCAGCCTCGGAATTACTCCCCAAACCATGGGGGTGCCGGTTCTGACGGGCAGCGAGACCGTTGAGGTAGGCCGCACGGCGGGTGGCCTGTGCGCCTATCTGGTTCGCCACGCACTTGAACTGGACGGTATCGTCGTAGTCAACCGGGTCAAGCCTCATACCGGATTGATTGGCCCCATTCAAAGTGGGCTTACCAAGTCATGCGTCGTGGGTTTGGGTGGTCCGAGCGGGGCGCAACAGTTCCACAGCCTGGGAGTAACCGAATTACCCAAGACGCTAAGAGATATCGGAACGATCTTGTTGCAGAACACCCGAATCCTGGGCGGCCTCGCGATCGTGGAAAACAGCTACGAAGAGACGGCTCACATTACCGCGCTGCAGGCCGACCGCTTCCTGGAAGAGGAACCCGAAATCCTAGCCCTGGCTTCCCGCCTCATGCCGCGCTTGCCGGTCGACGAGTTGGACATGCTGATTGTGGAAGAGATGGGCAAGAACTACAGCGGGACCGGGGTGGATACCAATATTATCGGGCGGCTCAGGATCCATGGCATTCCGGAGCCCTCGCGTCCGGCGATCAAGCGAATAGTGGTGCTCGATCTTTCCGAAGAATCGCACGGCAACGCCAATGGCGCGGGTTGCGTCGATTTCATAACCGACAAGCTGTTCGGCAAGATCGATACGACGGCGACGTATCTTAATTGCATGACCACCACCTTCGTGCAGCGGGGTTTTATCCCGCTTCACTTTCCCACCGAAAAACAGACCATCGAAATGGCCGTCGTCAGCTTGGGGCAGTGTGTGCCGGAAAAGCTTCGCCTGATGATTGTTCCCAACACGCTGCACCTCGAGAAATTGCTGGTTTCCGAGCCGTTGGTCAAGGAACTGAAAGGCCAAGCGAATCTGGAGATCGACCCGGCGCCGCTGCCGTTCACCTTCGATTCCGAGCTCCGCATGGCAAACCGCCTCTTGCGAAAGAAACCCGCTCCGGAAACACTCCGCGCGCCCGCCTGTAATTGCGGCTAGGAAGCTCACAGAAAATTCTTCACCGCAAAGGACGCAAAGGCCGCAGAGGTACACCATCAATGTTTGTCATCCCGAGTGCAGCGAGGGATCTGCAGTTCGGCCCCATATCCCCTCTGCGTCTTTCGCCGTGAAGTCTTACTTGGCCTGAAACCGCGCCAGAATCGCTTCGGCTTGCGCGCGGGTCACCACCGCCGAGAGGGCGGCGGCATCGGCATGCTTTACCGCTTCCAGGGAGCCGAAATGCTCCAGCAGCCGCCGGGTCGTTTGCGCGCCTATGCCGGGGATCTCCAGGAGTTCAGTACTGCGGTCGCGCATTTGACGGCGTTTGCGGTGGAAGGTCACGGCGAAGCGGTGGGCCTCGTCGCGGATGAGTTGCACCAGATGTAGCACCGGCGAGTGATGGTCCAATACCACCGGGTCCTCTTCTTCGCCCAGGACATAAATAATTTCCTCCCGCTTGGCGATGGAGGCTAGCGGCAGGTTCGTAATCTGCAGGCATTCCAGGGCTTCCGCGGCGGCGTGAAGCTGGCCGAGGCCGCCATCGACCAGAACCAGGCTGGGGAAGGCCTTCTGTTCATCCTTCACCCGCTTGTAACGCCGCATCACCACCTCACGCATGGCGGCAAAGTCGTCAACGCCCTCCACCGTGCGAACAATGAACTTGCGGTAGGCGCTTTTGTTCATCTGTCCGTCTTCCCAGACCACCATGGAAGCTACGGTCTCCGCGCCTTGAATGTGGGAGATGTCGAAACATTCGATGCGTTTTGGAGCTTCAGGCAAGGTCAGCAGATCTTGCAGCGCCGCGGCAATCATGCGGGCCTGCGGCTTCATTACCCGAAAACGCTGATCGAAAGATTGCTTGGCATTCTTCGCCGCCAGATCTACCAGGGAGCGCTTTTCGCCGCGCTGGGGCGCCAGAATGTGAACGTGGCTGCCCCGTGATTCGGCCAGAAGTTCTTCCAGCGTGTCGCGGTCTTCGAAATCGACAGGAACGTAGATGGTGCGGGGAACATACTGCTGGTCAAGGTAGAGCTGCTTCAGCAGGGAAGAGAAGAATTCGCCCGGCGCAAACTGCCCTTCATCTTCCAGCCCCGGGATATCTTCCCAGAAGAACTCCCGGCGCTCCAGCACCCGCCCGCCGCGCATGTGAAAAAGATTGACGGCAAGCATTTGACTTTCAAAGTGATAGCCCAACACATCCGCGTCATCCCCGGCTACGGCCGCCATCCGCTGCCGGTCCCCCAGTTGCACCACGGTCGAGATAAGATCGCGGCACTTCGCTGCCAGTTCAAACTGTTCCGCCTCGGCGGCCTGTTGCATGCGCCTGGTGAGCGAGTGGGTCAAGTCTGCGGGTTTGCCTTCCAGCAGCAGTTTCACGTCACGGATGGCTTCCGCGTAAGCCTCCGGCGTGGTAAGCCCTTCGACGCAAGGCCCCAGACACCGCCCAATGTAATACTGCAGGCAGGCGCGAGCATGATAGCGGCTGAGATCCACTTTGCAGGAAGGCACCAGAAAATGGCGGTGGATCAGGTCAACCACACGATAGGCCATGCTGGCCGGCAGATAAGGCCCGTAGTAAGCGCTGCCGTCCTTCTTTAACCGTCGGGTTACATAAACCCGCGGATAGCGCTCCCCGAGCGTAAGCTTGATGTACGGATAAGTTTTGTCATCGCGCAGCAGAATGTTGAAGCGCGGCTTCTTCTGCTTGATGAGGTTGTTTTCCAGCGCCAGCGCTTCTTTTTCGTTGTCCAGAACAATGTATTCCAGATCTACCGCTTCCCGGAGCAGCGACCCGGTCTTGGCGTCCTCCGCCGCGCTTTCCAGAAAGTAATGGCGTACGCGGGCCCGCAGGTTCTTAGCCTTGCCCACGTAGATGACTTCCCCGGCCGCATTCTTGTAGAGATAAACGCCGGGCCCCGTGGGCAGCGTCCGAATTTTCTCCTGCAAATCCATAAAATTCTGATACCGGGTCTATAAGTATTTGATTACGAATCCGTGACCCGGACGCAAGGAGCGCTGGCGTCCTCGCCTGATGCCACTAACTTTTGCCATTCCCTCTGGGCGTAGTCGCGCGACACGTGTCAGGGCACGACTTTAGTCGTGCCGAAAGCGGCAGGATGAATCCGGCTTTAGCCGCTGTGCTGCTTGGGCAGATGACAGACAGGGGCTAAAAGCCCACAACAAGAAGATGCACGTTTCGGCACGGCTAAAGTCGTGCCCTGACACGTGCGGTACTCCCGCGAGTTCGAAGTAAGAAATTGGACGTCCACGCCCTCGCCTGCTGTGGCAACTGCGGGCGTGGCCCCCTCACCCCATATCCCAAGCACAGCGAGAGACCTGCTGGCCATTGCCCACTGGCTACTGACCACTGCCAGGCTTGAATATCAGTCCCTGGCTGGTCTTTCCGTTCATCACGACGCAGATCGGCTCGTCAAAGTGCAGATGGCGCACACAGTCTTGTCCGTCTCCAGCCGCTTGCGCGCCGAGCCATTGCCAGTCGACAAAACCCTCACCCGCATCGGGATTCACCGTGAAATAGCCGATCTGAAACACCGTGAGATTCTGGAAGAAATGGCTTCCCTGGGAGGGCGTCACCCGGAAGTCGCGGAAGCCCGCTTCCACGATCACGCGCGCTCCGGAAATTTCATCCCAGGCAACCGGGATGCCGAGCCAGGGATCATTCGACCCCCACCGGCCCACGCCAATCAGCAGATAGGGAAGGCCTTCCTGGCCGAGCTTGCTGTTGTAATACGCAACTTTCTGCGCCACCTTCTGGCTCTGAGTGCGATCAAAGCGGCTCCGATCGACCACTACGACGTCGCGGATATCCCGGATACAGCCATTTCCCAGCACCTGCGAGCTTTGGCAGATGAGCCGGCTGGGATCCACCTGCTCGATCTGCAGTTCTCCTCCTTCGCGCAGAAAGGCCAGCGGCCGAATCTGGAGAAATCCGAACTGTGCCATGTTGTCGTCGCCGTGCGGCAACCGAACCGCGAACTCGATCTCCACCGGCCGGCCGAGCGCGTCGCCGACGATTCCCATAAGCCGATCCAGCATGGCAGCCAGCGGAAAAACCTCATGCTTGAGTATGGGGGCGAAGCTTACGACCCGGCTTCCCGCCCGGCTTAGCCCGTCATAGACCACATGATTGTCGGCCGAGTAAGTGGATCCCAGCCATTGCAAAGTTCCGTCGGTCTCCGCCGCATCCAGGCCAAAACTGACCTCGCGCAGATCAGCGACTGGGTCGTCCCGGTGTGCCGCATGGTCCAATTCCAGAGCCCAGAACTCGGATTGCGAGTTGGCCAGGATATCTTCCACGGAAGAGAACTGCACGAGGTTTCGGGGAAATCGGGGACAAAACGCCAGGCACTTGCCCCCTTCAACCACCGCCCGGCCTAGCCCCAAGGCCACCGTGGCAATGCCATCCGCCGGACTCATGGGCGGCACCGGATAGAAATTGCGCGAGCGCAAGACCCCGGAAAAATCCGGATAAAACCGCGACCGGTAGCGGGAACCCACCACCTGCTGGAGGATTACCGCCATCTTCTCTTCCTCCAGACGGTAAGGGGTCGCTTGCACGTAGGCTTTAGCATGCTGGCTGAAGGTCGAGGCATAGACGCGCTTGATCGCCTCCATCAGTTGCTCCAGACGCGCCCCGAGGTCGGGATTCCGATTCGCCAGCATGAAAGTCTCGTACACCCCGGTAAAAGGCTGGTACTGTGAATCCTCCAACAAGCTGGAGGAGCGGACCGCCAAGGGATAACGGACTTCCGCCAGGAATTCCCGCAGATCGTCCTGCAGCGCCCGGGGCAGGGGAGCCTCTACAAAGCGCCGTTCAATTTCGGCGTCGTCGGTGCAATGAATGGCGAACTCCAGCAACTTGTTCTCGCTCACGAACTGATCGAAAACGTCGGTCGCCAGTACCACTGCCGGCGGCACGGCAATTCTGACCCCGGGGAAGCTGAGCGCCGTGCGATGCCGGTGGAGCAGGTGGCGGACGAATGCCAGCCCACGCGCTTTGCCGCCCAGCGACCCGCCGCCGATCCGCAGGAAGAAGGTGTCAGTAAGCGTAAATCGAGAGGCGTTGAAGTCGCCGATCAGAACCTGATTCTGTTCCTGCCGATACTCCGCAATGGAGTCGATTAAGTCGCGCCGCAACTCTTCCAGGTCGGCGAAGTCCGAAACCTTGCGCGGTCGGAGTTTCCGGGCCAAGGCAAATTCGGTCCGCGCCCGGAGCCAGCGCGAGAAGTGATTACGCTCGGCATGGTAGCCGAGGCTCTCGGCGGGAACCGTGTGCAGGGCTGCCGCCAGCGCGTTCAGGTCGCCGGCCCGCGCCACCTGGGTATGATCGGGGAGGCGAAAGACGAAATCCCCCAGGCCGCACTGATCGGTCAGAAAGCGCCGCAGGTCGCGCAACAGCGTGGGGGATCGTTTCCGCAGAAAGGCATATCCTTCCGCCTGCGCGCGTGCTTGAAATTGCGTCCGGCTGGACTGCAGGACGATGGGTACGTCCGGCACCTCCTCGCGAATCCTGCGGGCCAGCTCGAATCCGGCCTCCGCCGTTAATTCTCCCGCCCGCCGAAACTCTACATCCGATACGACACCCAACAAGTATTCGCGGTATAGCATCGCGTTCCGGGCGGCGTCTTCATAATCGGAGCAGAGCAGAATCTTGGGCCGGGCCCGCATCCGCACCAGCTTGTGCGCCATATTGATGCCTTCCCGGAGCAGACGCTGCGATTGCGTGATCATCTCCGTATAGATCACCGGCAGGAAGGACGAGTAATAACGAATATTGTCCTCCACCACCAGGATGACCGGCACCCCCATGACCTCGGTGTCGTGGGCCACATTGCGCTTGTCTTCAATGTATTTCACGATTGCGATCAAAACCCGGGCGTTTCCTTGCCAGAGGAAGACACGCTCGATGTCGTCAACCGGCCCCCGTGCTACGAAATTCTTGATCTCCCGGTAGTCATACGCCATGACCACCACCGGGATATCCAGTCCGGCCTGCTTCACTTCGTGGGCGAGTTGCGCGGCATGCATATCGCCCACTTCCAGGTTGGTGACGATCAGATTAAAACGCCGCTGCTGGGAACGTGCCAAGGCCAGCGCTTCCGCGCCACTGGCAACGTGGGTGACCACCGGCGGATTCTGCAGATTGAGTTCCAGGGCCTCGCCCAGCAGGAGTTCATTAACTCTGCCGTCCTCCCGCAAAATGAAAGAATCATAAAGGCTGGAGACCAGGAGAATGTTCTGTACCCGGAAGGGCATTAGATTCTCGAAGCCTTCGAAAAATCGCTCCGCGTCAATGACGCTATCCGCCGATGTCGCTCGCATGGGCAAACCTGGGCTGATTGTAACCGACCGAAACCTTCACCGCAGAGTACGCCAAGGCAACGTTTCCAGTTTCCTGTTTCCGGCTTCCAACGGGCCCGGCTAGAAGCGAGTATCTTACGAACTGGAAACCGGAAACTGGAACGGTCAGAAAAAACTCCACCGCCCGCAGAGCGGGAGGTGGAGTTGGCATGTCTGGCCTGCATACACCGAAAGCTAGACCAGGCCCTGATCCAGCATGGAGTTTGCGACCTTCTGGAAGCCGGCAATGTTCGCCCCATTCACCAGATTGCCCGGCGTGCCGTAGGTCTCAGCCGTCTCGAAGCAGTTCTTGTGGATAGCGATCATGATCTTGTGCAAGCGCTGATCCACTTCTTCACGGGTCCAGCTGATGCGGGCGCTGTTCTGGGCCATCTCCAGGCCGGAGGTGGCCACGCCGCCGGCGTTCGCCGCTTTGGCTGGGCCGTACAGGAGTTTGGCCTCGAGGAACGCTTTGGTGGCGTCGAGCGTGCTCGGCATGTTGGCGCCTTCGGCTACCAGTTGCACCCCGTTGCGGATGAGGTTGGCGGCATCTTTCGCGTTGATTTCGTTCTGGGTTGCGCTCGGGAAGGCACAGTCCGCCTTGATGGCCCACAGGGGATTGTGATCCAGTTTGACGTCCGTCGGCATGAAGACCGCGCTCTTGAATTGATCCGCATATTCCCGAATCCGGCCGCGGCGCACGTTCTTCAGTTCCATCACCCAGGCAAGCTTCTCGCGGTTAATCCCCTCAGGATCGAAGATCACCCCGTTCGAGTCGGACAGAGTGATAGGCTTGGCGCCCAGATCGAGCAACTTTTCGACCGTGTACTGGGAAACATTGCCGCTGCCGGAGACCAGGCAGAGCTTGCCTTCCAGGGAAGCCTTTCGGGTTTTCAACATCTCGGAGGCAAAATAGACGCAGCCGTAGCCGGTCGCTTCCGGACGAATGAGCGAACCGCCCCAGTTCAGGCCCTTGCCCGTCAACACGCCGCTGGATTCGTTCACGATCCGCTTGTATTGGCCATAGAGGAAGCCGATCTCCCGCCCGCCGACGCCGATGTCGCCCGCCGGCACGTCCGTGTCGGGTCCAATATGCCGGTACAACTCGGTCATGAAACTTTGACAGAAACGCATGACTTCGTTGTCGCTCTTGCCTTTGGGATCGAAGTCCGACCCGCCTTTGGCGCCGCCCATGGCGAGCGTGGTCAGGGAGTTCTTGAATGTCTGTTCGAAGGCGAGGAATTTCAGGATGCCCAAATTAACCGAGGGATGAAAACGCAGTCCGCCCTTATAAGGTCCAATGGCGCTGTTCATCTGGATGCGGAACCCACGATTTACTTGGATGCGGCCCTGATCGTCGAACCAGGGTACGCGAAACATGACGACGCGTTCCGGCTCGACAATGCGTTCCAGAATGCGGGCCGACATATATTCCGGGTGCCGCTGCAATACCAGGCGCAACGACTCGAGTACTTCCTGGACCGCCTGATGAAATTCAGGCTCGGCTGGGTTCTTCGCTTTTACTAGCGACATTACTTCGCTGATGTAGTCGCCCGGCGAAGTCTTAAGTCCGGGCGGTGTCATGATACTGCTCATAGCGTTTCCTCCATGCTCGTCTACAGAGTTGCCCAAAGGGCCCCGCTCCCGCGAAGCTTGACAACGGATTCAGAGGTCCCGATTTGCGCAATCTTTACCCGAGACCTATTGTCATCGATTTTTTTTATCGGCTCAATCGAAAAAGATGATTCCCAAATTGGTTCAACTAAGGCCGGAGGAAAGTATTCCGCAAAATCTTGGGCGACCGTTCACTGGCAGAACGCCAGATAAGCTCAATGTATGTTGTTGAAATCACAAGTTCAAAACAAAGCGAGGGCGCAAAGCGGCCAGCAGGAGGGCACGAGCATTCCGCTTCCGCCAAGAGCCGGTTACCTTCGCGTTGGCTTCACTTGCAAGTCCACGTCGGGTTGAAGGGTGGGCGACCCAGAAGTTAGAAGGCAGAAGTCAGACGGGCAAAGCCCAATTTCGACTCCTGACTTCCGGCTTCCGATTTCTATCATTTTATCTGCTTGTGCTTAAAGCTCCGTTCGCCTTTGACGTAGCTCGCCACCGTGTGGCCCTTGCCTGCCAGTTTGTATTTATAGGTAGTGAGTCCTTCCAGACCCACCGGACCCCGGGCGTGCAGTTTGCTGGTGCTGATGCCGACCTCGGCTCCCAATCCGTACCGGAAACCATCGGCGAAGCGGGTGGAAGCGTTGTGAAATACGCCAGCCGCGTCGACGCGTTCCATGAAGTCTGCTGCCGCTTGTGGATCTTCCGTCACGATGGACTCGGTGTGCCTGGAGCCCCACCGGTTAATATGCCGGATGGCTTCCTCCAGGCTGGCCACAACTTTGATCGAGATGATCAAATCCGAATACTCAGTGCCCCAGTCGGCTTCGGCGGCACGAGTGACGGGGAAGGCGCCGGCGAACGCCAGGGTTCGGGGACATCCTCGTACTTCAACTCCGGCAGCCTCGAATTGTGAGAGCAGCTCCGGCAGGAATGACGGCGCAATTTCCTCGTGCACCAGCAGGGTTTCCGCGGCATTGCATACCGCGGGATACTGCACCTTGGAGTCGAAGGCGACGGCTACCGCCTTTTTCAAATCGGCCGCCCGGTCCACATACACGTGGCAGATACCTTCGCCATGGCCCAGGACGGGAATACGGCTATGTTCGGCAATGTAGCGCACAAAGGCCTGCGAGCCGCGGGGCACGATCAGATCAACCAGATGGTCGAGCACCAACAACTGCCGGATATCTTCGCGGGTGTGCAATAGGTTGATAGCATCCGGGGGAATGGCCGGGCACTGGCGCAAAGCGTCGCGCCAGATCGCCGCCAGCACGGTATTCGTATGTTCCGCCTCGGTCCCTCCCTTCAGCAGCAGGGCATTGCCTGACCGCAGGGCCAGCGCCGCCAACTGCGGGATAACCTCCGGGCGGGATTCAAAGATGACGGCCACCACGCCGAGCGGGCAGGAAACCTTGCGCAGGATCAGATCGTCGTCCAGAGCCGTGACCGCAAGCTCCCGCCCCAAGGGTTCCGGCAGAGCCGCCACTCCGCAGACGTGCGCTGCCATCTCTGTAATACCCGCGGGGCTGATCTGCAACCGCTTGTACATGGCGGCCGGCATCTGCCCTTGCTCCACCAGGAGTGTGGCTGCGGCACAATCCTTTTGATTGGCCGCAAGTATCTCCGCCGCGCGCTCCCGCAGCAGAGCGGCGGCAGTGGCCAAGGCATCCCGGCGAAGGTCGCCGGACAGCGCCGCCAGTTGCAGCGCGGCTTGCCGGGCTCGTTCGGCGATCTCGACTACCGCAGCAGCGGGACTCTCAACTCTTGTCGTCATGCTTGAGTACCACGATATTGTCTCTTGTCACCAGCACCGCGGACTTGGCCACGGCAGTCTTATCGGATCGCGCCTTGCCAACGGTCGCTACTTGCGCCTGATCGCTGGCATGATTGGCAATGCCGCGGGCGAATTCACGGCCCTCGGAATCGGCGATGCTGATCACGTCCATTGCCCTGAAGCGGCGTTGCACTTCCACCACCCCCGACCACAGCAGGCTGGCTTTACCCTCTACGATCGCCGCCCGCGCCCCCGGGTTGACCACGACCCGGCCGCGAACATCGGCGGCGTAGGCAATCCAGCGCCGCTTGCCGGCCATGCGCGCCGCGGGAAGAAACAGGGTCCCTACCGGGTCTCCCTGAAAAATGCGTTCGAGAATGCCCGGTTGGGCGCCGTCCGCGATGACAGCGATCGCACCTGCGTGGGTGGCAATCTCCGCCGCCTGAAGCTTGGTGAGCATGCCGCCGCGCCCACCCGCCGAGGGTCCGGCGGCCAAAGCTTTCACTTCGGGTGTGATCTCCCTAACCACTGGCACCAGGGTACTGTCGCCATCGGCAGCCGGCAGGCTCCCGGAGGACCGCAGGAGTCCTTCCACGTTCGTCAACAAAACCAAGGCGTTGGCGTCCAAGCGGCTGGCGACGAGCGCGGCCAGACGGTCATTGTCACTGAAGATCCGCGCCCGCCCTGTGCCTGGAGCATACTCCAGCTCGGCCGTGGACACCGTATCATTCTCGTTCACCACCGGCACCACGCCCAGCTTGAGCAGCTTCTCCATGGTATGGCGCAGATTCGAGGAGCGGCGCCGGTCCATGAAATCGTCCTCGGTAAGCAATACCTGGGCGATCTTTACCTCATGGTGGCTGAAAAATTTCTCGTACTCGTGCATCAGCAGGGCTTGACCCACAGCCGCACACGCCTGCCGCGTCACCAGATCATGGGTGCGGGCATGGTGAAGTCCCAGACGGCTTCTGCCCAGGCCTACCGCTCCCGAAGAAACCAGGACGATCTGAAGTCCCTTTTCCCTCAGTCGGGCAAGAGAACCCGTAATGGATTCCAAACGTGCAATACCCAGCGTGCCGTCCGCTCCGGCCACCACGTTGGTGCCAACTTTGACCACAATGCGCCGGGCGCCACTAAGCAGGCGGACCCGATCCCCATTGGGTATCCGTCCCTGGAAATCGTTCGAGTGCATCAGCGTTGAGAATACACGAGAGTCTTATGCTATCAGCAGAGCCGCCAGCAGTCAGCATTCGGCCAAAATCCTCGTGCCAGGCGGGGGATTGGCTGATCGATCACCGAGTGCTGACTGCTCTTGGGTACCGGCTGCGGGACCCCTGCTATCCCTGCGATATTCATTTTCAGTGCGATTTTTGCTCAGGTGATGTAACTTCGGTGGAACTGCAAGAGCGGTTTGCGGGTAACGTAGGGCCGGCCTCGAGCCGAAGGTCGCTTGCTTTTGTCGATCGCGCTGGATTTGGTCGTGAAACACGTGTCAGGGCACGACTTTAGTCGTGCCGAAAGCCACAGAATGGGCCCGGCTTTAGCCGCTGTTCTGCTTGGGCAGACATACAGGGGCTAAAAGCCCACAATCCAAAAGGCTCACGGTGGCACGACTAAAAGTCGTGCCCTGACACGTGCCGCACTTTCCAATAGTTCCGAAAACTAGCGACATTAGGTCTCCAGGCCCGCGCACCAGCATGCTGTCGGAGGCCGAGCTTACTCTGGAGCTGCCATGAAAAAGACGGTACTGCTTATCATTACGCTGGATACCAAGGGACCGGAAGCGTTTTTCCTTAAAGCCGAACTGGAACGGCGGGGCGTTGCGGTTCTGCTCATGAACACGGGCATTTTCCCCTCGAGCATGGGCGAAGGCGACATCAGCCGGCAGGAGGTGGCGCAGGCCGCCGGCCGCTCGCTGGAGGAACTGCTTGCCGCCAATGACAAGGGCGCGGCGATCGGCGCCATGATGGATGGCGCCGTGACGCTGACCCGCAACCTCTACGGCGCCGGGAAGATTCACGGGGTCCTCTCGATTGGCGGCGCTCAGGGCACCATCATGGGCACCACCGCCATGCGCAGCCTTCCTTTCGGCGTGCCCAAAGTTATGTTGTCCACCATGGCGTCGGGAAAGCGTCCTTTTGAGCGCTACGTTGGAACTGCGGACATAACCCTGATGCACTCCGTGGTTGATTTTTTCGGGCTGAATCCGCTGCTCAAGCAGGTTCTGGGCAATGCGGCCGCGGCCGTAGCGGGAATGGTGCAGGCTGAGCCGGTCGCCGGCGGGAAGGGAACACGAGTGGCAATCACGATCTACGGAACGACCACCACGGCCGGCACGCGCATCGTTACCCTAATGCAGAACAGAGGCTATGAGATGGTCGCCTTTCATCCCAACGGCGCAGGCGGCCAAGCCATGGAGGAAATGATACGGGCGGGAATGTTCGACGGCGTCATGGACCTGACCACTCACGAATTGATGGATGAGTTGGCCGGCGGGGAACACGCCGCCGGGCCGGCCCGCCTGGAGGCCGCGTCCCTGATGGGGATTCCGCAGGTGGTCGTGCCGGGAAGCACCGACTATATCGTGGCGGGAAAATTTGCCGAGCTGAAGCGCTCTTTCCGGCAACGGAAAACCATGATGCACAATCCGGCCATGACGTTTGTGCAACCCTCGGACCGGGAAATGGCGCGCTTGGGGCGGATCATGGCCGCCAAGCTGAACCGCTCCCGGGGCAATACCGTGGTCATGGTCCCCATGGCCGGCTTCTGCGACCCCAGCCGCGCCGGGCGGGTCTTTCACAACCCCGCCGGCGTCGAGGCCTTCGTCAAGAGTTTACAGGCGCACATCAGCCGCTCCATTCCCGTACAATTGCTGCCCTGGCACGTCAACGACGAGCCCTTTTCGGCGGCCATGGTGGAAGAATTTGAAAAGCTCATGCGCGCCAAGCCCGCCGCGGAACATTCTCGCTCGAGTGCCGCCACCGCTTCCGGGAATATAGCGCGCGCGGGCTCATCTTGACAGCGCCGTATCCCGCGGCTCTTCGTTCATCCTGTTACGAAAAGGTAGCGCTGGCGTCTGCGCGCCGGTGGACCCCATCGTTGGCACCCGCAGCCCACCGCCAAAGTGCATCTCTGGAAACTGAGAACCGGGAACTGAGAACTAGTTAAGGCTGATCAACAGCGACCACCAGGCGATACGGCGGTTGCTGCGACATCTTGTAGGAATATTTGCAAGGGCAGTTCAGGTCAAGAACCACACGGGTTGCGGCTCCGCGACAGGCGACGCGAACCCGCTGTACGCGCGTATCGGACACGTCTTGGGTAATGATGCCTGCTGCCGAGCCCATCTCGGGGGCGATATCGGTGTTGAGCAAATCCACAAATACGCGCTCGGGATGATGCAGTGCTTCCGCATGGAGCTCAACCGGGCGATTCAATTCCAGTTCGATGTCCGTGGCCTCCGAATTCGAGACGTGGTGAACCGCGAGCAACGTCGCCCGGGCAGGCAGGGCAGAGGGAAGCATCATCGGAGTAGCTTGCGGTTTGGCCGGCGCCGCAACTGTAGGGGCTGGAGCCGGTTGCGCTGCCGCCGTTGGCGGTTGTGGCCGGACCGGCGCCGGCACCGACACGGCTCGGAATGCTGGAAGAAAGTGCTTGCTGAGTTGCCAGCCGGCGCACAGAAGAACGATTACCAGAGCGGCGCCAACGACGCGAACGATCCATTTTCCGGCGCTAGGCCGGCGCGGTTCCCTCACCAGGTTAATGTGCAGCCTCGGCATCCAGTCGCCGCCCCGGCCGCTCCCCACAGGGGTGACAGGAACTTCCGGGCTAGTGCTCTCCAGAGACTTTCCTTCATCCGTCATGGTTTCGCGCCTGCAGCTCCCATCAAGAGTGCGAATGGTTCAGGGGAACACAATCCAACGAGCCCAACCACCGCTATAAGTAGCGGTTGCCATCTCCGCAAAGCGGTGAAATCGACCGGATGGCTACAGTGTACCAGCAGCCGGCAACGATGGCGCGCAGTTTGCCAGTCACCTATTAGGTACGCCGTAAGAAAGCCGCCAGCAACGGCGGCTTTGCATGGAGCGAATTGCGGCTTTGATCCTTAGCGGGAAGACCTCTTGCGGAGGGCGCCCAACCCGCCAAGCAATCCGGCGCCGAGCAAAAACAGGCTTCCGGGTTCAGGAACAGCGCCCACGAAGGCGTTGTCAGGATCATAAATGACCCTTCCCGTGCTATTGATATCCAGCCACAGGTCCGCCGGAGTGCCGGTCTTAAGCGCCGGATCATAAATCTGGAGCGCGCCGGTCGGGAAAAGACTGCTTAATTGGCAGAAGCCTGTCGGACACGCCCCCGTCTGGGGCAGGGCCCACAATGGCTTGCCGCTATCCGAGGCCGCTACTCCTCCTCCCACTCCGTAGGGCGTGATGGTGGCGTCGATTTCCAGCGAACCGCCGCCCTGAAGCACCCCATTCAAGTCGAGCTCGATCGAGCCCAGACCCTGGTTCCCGTCAGGGAACTCGACCGATCCCGTCAGCAGCAGGAAGGCGGGGGTCACCGGAACCGTCCAACTGGGTTGGACACTACGCCGCCGGGAGGCCCGCCCGGCGGCTGTCCCCATGTCATAGAATTGCCGGCGTTATAGCCCTTTGGGGCGCCAGCCGTCGTATATGTGGCCTTGAGATAGTTTGCGAAGTAGTTGATCCCCGCGGTCGTGGCGGCGGCCGGATTCAGCGTCAAGTGGGCGCTCTGTCCGGGACCGGATCCCCAAGAGAATATGCACAGCGAGATATCGTCAATGTTGACGGTATTGCAGGTACCGGAGATGGCGCTTGCTCGCGCATTCCCTGCGGATAACAGGAGTAACGCCATGACCGCAAAGAGCGGAAAATACCATGCACGTTTCGTCTTTCGCATTTTGTCCAACCTCTATTGCTTATCTCGTAACCGGAGTTTCCTTTCCAAGCCCATGTTTTCCACGGCAAAGGCCTTATTGGCTAAAAAGTAAACACAATTCGGTTGCGGTCCATCCCCCGCTCTCGGGATGAATGCATTCGCTAAATCACCTCTCACACGGGGCTGAAGAGCCGAAGGCCGCGATCCCAAGGGACCTGATAGAAATGCCGCCTTTCAGGCCGCGAACGGCCTGAACCAATATGCTCGAGTAGACAAACCTGGCGTTACTCAGGCTACAAGCACTTCAGATTCCAAAGCTGTTTGCCATTAAATCTATTGACTTACGAGCTCCCAGGCAGGGAACGCCGCAAACTTTTGCACTCCAAGTTTCGACTGCTTTTTCTTTAGCTTAGACCGTTTTGGGTGTGTGTGGCCGGCGGCCGCAGGTCGAATCGGCTATGTTCGGTCGCACTAGCGCTGTCTTTTGGGATGCCTTTCCGTTGCATTCTGCGTGTCTGCGGTTCTGCGTTGGGTGTTTTCCCAAATTTCTTCTCACCGGCCTCCCAGCGCGCTGAGCGCCTGGCGAAACAGCACATCGAAGCTGGCGGAGCCGGCGCTTGCCTTGGCGGCCGCCGCCAAGGCACGCTCCGCGGAGGAACGTTGATAGCCGAGATTGAGCAGGGCGGAAAGCACGTCTTCTTCGACGGCCGAAGCGGGGGGAGCCGCTGCCGCAGCCGTAAATTCCGCGAGGCGATCGCGCAATTCCAACACCATGCGCTCGGCGGTTTTCTTGCCGATGCCGGGGATGCGCGTGAGGCGGGCGGTATCGCCGCCGCGAATGGCGGTAACCATCTCCGCCGCGGGCATGCCGCTCAGGATGGTAATGGCCAGTTTGGGTCCGATACCGCTCACCTGGATGAGGCGTTCGAACAACTGTTTCTCCTCCGCTCGCAGGAACCCGAAGAGCGCAAAGGCGTCCTCCCGCACATGGGTGTGAATGTGCAGCGCCACTTGCTGTCCGGCCGCCGGCAACTCGGAGAAGGTGGGGACACTGATGGTCACGTCGTAGCCGACGCCGCCGGCCTCGATAACGGCCTGATTCGGGTGCTTGGAGAGGAGTAATCCGCGCAAATGAGCGATCATGGTCAGCCGCAGCTTAGCGCAGATCACCGTCCAAGAAAAGGTACTCGGCGATCAAATCGGATGCTTGACCTGATCCGAGTACCTCTCTATAGTAGGCTTGCGGGGTGGAGCAGTCTGGTAGCTCGTTGGGCTCATAACCCAAAGGTCGGTGGTTCAAATCCACCCCCCGCAACCAAAGTTCTGATTTAGAATAAACGGCTTACAGATTCTGGGTCTGTAAGCCGTTTTCGTTGATTGCAGTTAAGCTGACAAAATTCGCAGCTTTTTCTCCCGGCTGCGGATCACGCGTCACGGCCTCTGCCTCTGCTTTTTTAAATTTCTCTACCGCATCTGCCAAGGCTGCACCCGCTTTACGTGCGGCGTCCAAATTCTCGTTCCACTCTGGCTGACCACCGTACACATCCAAAGTGAACGAGCCTGTGAACGCATGTCCAATTCGCTCCTGAATCGTTTTCAGCGGCACCCGCAGAGCGTCAAGCAATGAGACGTTGAAGTGTCGGAATGCATGAAATCCTGCCTCTGAGATTCCAAGAGACGTGAGCAGTCTCCGCATCTTGCGATTACGGTAGCAACGCGCCCAAGATGCGGGGCCACGCCGCTTCAAATTGTTCCCACAACTCCCGTTCTGTGCGACGGGCGGTGTCAGAAATCGAAGGCAGATACAGGATCAATGAACGTTCCAGCAAGTCACCTCTGGTGGCAAGGTCCTCAATTCCGTTGAGGATACAGGGCCGCTGCACGTCAATGAGAGTTTCGTCCGTATCTGTATAAAGCTTACGGGTGCTAAAAGAACCTCCTGTTGCTAGGCGGCACAGTGTGTCCGACAGCCAGCCCTGTAGCGAGGACAAATTGTCGAATGACACGACCGGCGCAGTGCAACCGGCGACAGCGTAGAGGATCACCATGAAGAAGAAAGCAGACCCGCGAAAAGAGACAGGCGAAGACGATCACGGCTATCGTCAATGAAAAGCCGGTTGCGCTCACGCAGCCACAGCTCTTCTCATCATCACTTCTGCTTTGCAACCAAAATCATAGTGGTACGGCTCCGCTCCCTTCCCGAACCGGCAAGCAGCGAACAACTATAGTGACGAAAAAGCCGCCCCTGACGAGGCGGCGGGAACTAGAAGCCGATACGCTACAACAGCAGTTTGCGGCGCAGAGCGCCAACCAAGCTGATCAGCCCAGTGCCGAACATTGCCATAGTTCCCGGCTCCGGCACTGATGAAAGAGTTCCCTGGAAGTCGACGCCTGCGGCCGATCCGTTGGACTGCCAGTCAACCACCGTAATTGTGTTGTTAGCACTCAAGTTCACGGTGAATGAACTCATCCACGGGTTGCCGACGCAAGTCGGACCGCCGCCGCCCTGCGCGCAGGGGCCATTCGGTGAGTTGTTGGCAAAAGGCACGATCGGAACCCCATTAATGAAAAGCTCTAACGTGTCGTCCGCGTACGTGCCGATGCTGCCATAGTAAACACCGGGGGTTGCAACACTGAACTGCGACGTATAGGTGTAGTAACCGTTCGGCTCAACATATCCGCCCACAATCGTATTCGGATCTGCCGAGACCCAGTAGGAGCCGGCGATGGGGCCCGACCAAACCGACGAGCTATTGAGTGTGAGGTTGTAAGTGGTTCCGGTTAGGGGAGAACTCGGACTAGTGACTGGCGAAGCAGAGTCGTAAACAGTGTTGACGAGAGAGGTGTTCGCCACGCCGGCTGTGGTTACACCGGTGCCGAAGCTGGCGATGGTGAGGGTGTCTGCATACGCCACGGAGACTGCGATGAAGAGTACGATAGGCGCGAGGACAAACTTCAGAGCTGATTTCATGTTGTCTCTTTAGCGGCAAATAGTGACCTGCTGGGATCGACCGTGATGTCTCGTCGCAATTAAGCTGCCAATCTATCAGTCCCTCGATTCAATCACTTAGCCGGAATCGCACACCGAATGCGCAAACTTCTGCATGCCTAAGCAGAAAAGCAGTGAACCCTAACCGCATCTCATTTCCTTTTTCCGCTGCCGTTCGGCGCCCTGGTGCCAAGATGCCTGTTGTTTCGCAAATTGGTTACTACATTCCTTGACGCAGTGTGAGCATCGCAGGCTGGGGTGAACACCGGAAATGCAAAGCATTGCATGGCAAATGGGAACTGTTGTTCTCAGACAAGCTGTGCCGCTCGTGACGGTCTGCCGCGTCTCACTCGCCTCAGGACAGCGTCTTTGGCTTGCGGTTAAGCTGACAAACTTTCGCTTTTTCTATTCCCTGCAATCGACTGCACTTAGACTGACAAAACCTGTTCTGGCAGCTTAATTTTCACCTTTGGGCGATTTATTCGACAGCACTTAGCGTGTGTTGTTCCTGCTCATAACCCAAAGGTCGGTGGTTCAAATCCACCCCCCGCAACCAATGGCCGCTGAGGGGCAACGCCCATAGGCGGCCTTTCCTATTGCCGTTGCGTCCCCGCATTTGATTTCTTTCTGCGATTCTGCGTTTCTGCGTTGGACTTGTGTTGAACAGCCCAAATCCGAAATTTCTTCTGGCTCTGGCTGCAGTTTTTGAATCCAACCGAATATGGGGAAAGTACACAAGCCCAGCATCGTGCTCCTGGCGGTGCGCGTCGTATTGATCGCCGCCGTACCCACGCTGTTAACTTTCGCCGTAGCCCTGTTCTTCGGTATTGGTGGCGTCCTGCTAACAAACCTCACCCGCGGCGGCGGGGTTGGTTTCGCCGTTGCTTATCGCCTGGTCGCACTGCCAATAGCCCTCCTCGCGTTTACCGCCGCTTTGGTTGCCAGCCTCGCCAACGAGATTCGGCTATACCGTCGCGCCCGCAACAACGTAGCACTTCGCATTCAGCACTCAGCACTCAGCCAAACAGGCACCTAGCAGTCAGCAACAACCGCCCATGGTAGTTCGGTCTTGCTTGCGGCTTGTTGCTTGTCGCTTGCAGCTAGTTTTGTTTGGCTGACTGCTGAGTGCTTTCACTTGTTGCCTGTTGCTCTACCTTGTAAGCTATCCCTTTGCGGCCATGACGTCCTACGAGTCCGCTGTCGCGCAGCTCTATAAGCTCGGGTACGAATTGGCCCGCACTCCCGGCCACAAGTTCGACCTGGAGCTGGTGCGAGTCCTGCTTGCGGCCTTGGACCATCCCGAACAACGCTTTGCCTCCGTTCTGATTGCGGGCACCAACGGCAAGGGTTCCACCGCCGCCACCCTGGCTTCGATTTTGCAGGCTGGGGGCCATCGCACCGCCCTGTACACCTCGCCTCATTTGCAGCGGGTGAACGAACGTATTCGGGTGAATGGGGCGGAAATCACCGATACCGAATTCGCCGGCGCATATGACGTGGTGGAGCAGGCAGCGCAGTCGCTGCTTCGGTCGGGCCGGTTGCCCTGGCACCCCAGCTTCTTCGAGATGCTTACGGCCATGGCCTTCACCCACTTTGCCGCTTCCCAGGCAGCAGTCGCGGTGCTTGAGGTGGGAATGGGTGGCCGCCTGGACGCGACCAATGTGGTGCAACCGCTGGTCTCCGTCATTACCGACATTTCGCTGGACCATGAAAAATTCCTCGGCAGCACGATACGGGAGATTGCGCGGGAAAAAGCCGGCATCATCCGCCGCGGCGGAGTAGTCGTGACCCTGCCGCAACATCCGGAAGCCAATGAGGTCATTGGCCAGACCGTTCTGGATAATGAAGCCGCGGCCGTCAGCGCGGTTCCCTTTGTGCCCCCGCTTTCACCGGCCGCCGAACCCGACTTGACAAGCGGAGCGGGGCTCCGGAATCGATATCCGGTCGAGGTGAGGGGCGAGCAGATTCTGGTGGATTCGCCTTTGCTGGGCCGGCATCAGTGGCGCAATCTCGCACTGGCGATTGCTGCGGCCGAACAGTTGAACCGGTTGGGGGTGAAGCTTTCCCCAAGCGATATCGCCGCCGGCATTCGCGGGACGCATTGGCCGGGGCGCTTTGAAGTCGTTGCGGCGGATCCGCGGCGGGGGCTGCCGGAGATTGTGCTCGATGGGGCGCACAATCCGGCCGGCGCCTGGGCCTTGCGGGCAGCGTTGTCGCAACGGTACTCCCGGGGCGCTGACCACCCGGAAGCCGGCGGCCCGCCCTTGATCTTTGTTTTTGCCGCCATGCGGGACAAGGCCATTGCCGAGATTGTGTCCATCCTGTTTCCGCTGGCCCGGAAGGTGATTGCCACCCGGGCCCAAACCCCGCGTTCCGCTGCTCCTGAAGAGATCCGTGCGGCCGGGGAACGGGTTTTTCAAGACATCGAAACGCAACCCAATGTCATCCTTGCTTTGCAGAGTGCCTTTGCGCTGGCGAACCAGGATACTGTGGTTGTTATCGCCGGTTCCATATACATTGTAGGAGAGGCCTTAGCCGCGCTGCAGGCTTGGGAAGAAACCGGTTTCGAGTTTCCGGTTTCCAGTTTCCAGAAATTACACAAAAGCTGACTGGAAATACCAGTTTCGAGTTTCCCGCTTCCGGAAAACAACACACGGGCCAACGGAAAACGGGAAACGGGAGACGGGGAACGAAAAACGGGTGTTCGAACGAGAAACGGGTCTTCGGTGACCAGGGTGCAACAATCCGGGTGGAAGAACGCGCTCAGTTGGTGCCGTTCCATTTTCCTGCTTGCCCCGCTGATTTACCTCTACACCATGGTGCTGGGCACGCTGTCGCTTCTATCTTCAATCTTTGAGCGTAAAGGGCGCGTCCAGCACTGGTTCGCGCGCACCTGGGCCTGGTTAATTCTTAGGACTTGCCTCTCACCCGTATACGTGGCCGGCGCCGATAAGATCGACCTGACGAAGCCCTGTGTGTATGCGGCGAATCATATCTCGGCCCTGGATATTCCGGTGCTGTACGTCTATTTGCCGAAGCAGTTCCGCATTATCGCCAAGAAGGAGTTGTTCCGCTATCCATTCCTCGGCTGGCATTTGCGGCGCTCGGGGCAGTTATCGATTGACCAGGCGAATCCCACCTCCGCCATTCGCAGTCTGCGCCAGGCCGTGGAGACTCTGCGCGCCGGCATGCCGCTGGTCATCTTCCCGGAAGGCGGCCGTTCGGAAACCGGGCAGATGCAGCCGTTCATGAGCGGAGCTTTCTACCTGGCCATCAAAGCCCAGGTGAACATAGTGCCGTTAGCTATCGTGGGCACCTATGAGATCGTTCCCATGAACCATTTTCATATCCGTCCGGGACGCATCGAGTTGCACGTAGGCGAGCCGATTTCCACCAGCGGGCTCGGCCTGCACGATATTGAACAGCTTTCCAAGCGGGTCCAGCGCGCCGTTGAAGATATGTACTATGCTCACTCTTCGGTCGGTGACCCGCGCAAGGCGGCCGCTACCTCGGCGGATTAACCGAAAATGAAACCTAGGATCGCTATTCCGCAACCCCATTCGGCAAATCCGGCGTTTGTTGCCAAGTCCTTTCCCCAATATTGCCAGGCGATCGAGCGGGCCGGCGGCGAACCGGTCGAGATCGGCTTGGATGGTCCCAACGCCGCCATTATGCGGTTGGCCATGGCGTGTGATGGCGTGCTGCTGCCGGGCAGTCCCGCGGATATCAACCCCGAAAAATACGGGGCCCCCCGCGATCCGCACAGCGCACCGGTTGACTCCGCCCGCGACAATGCCGACGAACTCCTGATGCAGGACGCTTTCAATATGCGCAAGCCGCTGCTGGGAGTGTGCTTCGGCCTGCAAGCCTTGAACGTGTGGCGCACGGGCTCCCTGGTGCAACATCTTAGCGGCCCGGTACAGCACACCGGCACTCCCGCGCCGGGTCCTTCCCACCGCGTGGTGATCGCGCGGGATTCACGCCTGGGCGCCATCCTTGCGGAGACGGCCGGCGCGCCGCAGTCCCGATCTGATCAGCTTGAGCGGATCGTTAATTCCAGCCATCATCAAGCGGCCGCCTCGGTGGGGGATGGCCTGCGCCCGGTTGCCTGGTGTCCCGATGACCAGGTGATCGAGGCCCTCGAAGGCATCTGGCCCGATCACTGGGTCGTGGCTGTGCAATGGCACCCGGAACGCATGCCGGAAGATCCTGCTGCCCAAGCCCTGTTCCGCGCTTTCGTAGATGCGGCCCGAAGCTTTCACGCCAAGGCTGGCGCAGCCGTTCCCGATTTCGAGTCACTCCCAGGGTAACCGTCAATACCGTTTAATTAAGGTGTGTGCACCTGGTTATGGGCGCAGGCCGGGCTGTGGCGATCGCGCGGGAGCGATGAGGGGTCATCAGCGCAGCGAAGGATCTGCTTTCTGGCGTACCCTCAACAACGTCGAGAGACTAACGAGGCGAAGTAAACAGCAGATGTTTCGCTGCGCTCAGCATGACCCGGATTGTTAACCGTAGCACCGCTTTATATGCCGTCAGTGGCTTGTTGCTTGCGGCTTTTCTAAAAGGAAAAGGCGGCGCGAAGCCGCCTTCGAAGGCTACAGCTTGTGACTGGAATTAGTGGCTGCCGGCGCCACCTGTGCCGCCGCCAAGCCTGCCCAGTATCGGAGCGTTTTGGGCGTTCTTATACGCCTGCATCGCCATCTCCCGGTGCTCCCCAAGAACCGGGAGCGTCCGGGCAATGTAGTCCTTCAGCGCCGGATTTGTGGTTCGATCCGCCGCCTTCCGGAAATTTCTGATCGCCGCCTGATGATCTTGCACCTGGAGCTGGGTATATTCCCGATCGAAATCCCTGCCACTCAGGCCCCGGAGCTGTGTGATTTGCTCGCGCTGTTGTGCGCTCGGCACGTTCGGCAACTGGAAGCCGTTTTCTGCGGCCAACTGCCGCACCTGCCTGAGGTTCTGGCTGTGCTGTTGAATCATCTTATTGGCTAAATCCTTGACTTCGGCCGTCTCCGATTTTGTGTTCGCCAATTTAGCCATACGGATTTCGGCAATATCGGTCTGCGCCGCTTGCCGCAAGAAATGCTGATCGGCAGTCGTGAAGTTCGTGTTGGCGGTCGCCGCCGGTGGCGTTGAAGTTTGTCCATATTGGCTGTTTCCGCTGCCTGTCTGGGCATAGCCGGGCAAGACCATCACTCCGGAAACTGCCAATGTCAGCAGTAGATTTCTCGGAATCCTGAACATATTCTCCTCTCTTGGATCCGTACCAATTCGCTGGTAGCCAACCGGCGGCACTTGCCATCGCGCCGGCGGCTGTGGATCTTGTCTCTGTCTTTGTTGCTTACCAATTTAGAAGGAACCTCCGTTCCAGCCGTTGTCCGGGGAGGCCGCTCGGTCCTGATCGCATGAACCAGACGGATTCACGGAAAATTCCCGCCGCTTCTGTTTAGCGGGCTGCCGTGCTGTGATACAAAACAAGGGGAACTCTATGGTCACCACGGTCGCCAGTCCGACCAACTTAGCCGGTCGATATCGGCGTTTCGGTGCAGCCCAGGTAGCCGCGGCGTTGCTGCTGCTGGTCTTTGCCGGACAATGTCTGTGGCTGGCGGCTCGCATTCCGGTGAGCCCGGGGGAAATGCTGTATGCACGTGCCGCTCCCCCCAATGCGGAGTCGCAGGCTGCCAGCTCACCGATTACCGCCTTGCTGGCCAGAACGTCTTCTCCATCGGCCGGATCGCCGCTGTGGCTGGCTCGCCTGCCGTTCGTAGTGACCGGGCTGCTTTTAGGCGCATCCGTGTGGTACGTTACCCGCCGGCTTTATGGCAACATCGGCGGATACATCGCGCTCATGCTGTACAGCTTTTCCCCGTCCCTGATCTCCTACAGCGCGCGCATCCACCCGCAAATTGTGGCCGCCTGGAGCCTTTTCGGGTGCATCTTCACTTCCATTGCAGTCGCACACACGCTCTATGCGCCACGCGAAGTCTTCTTCTGGAATCGAAAACGGATCGCTCTGCTGGGGATTGCCATTGGCTTAGGCGCCGCCGCGCAGTTTTCGACCGTGTTGGCCATTGGGGTGGGACTGGTGTTCATGCTGTATCTGGTGCCGGAGCGCCGCTCGGCGGCCCTGGGAATTATGGCGAGCGGCACTGCCCTGGGCATGCTGATTCTCTGGGCGGTTAATCGCTTCAGCATTGCCCGCCTGCAGGGGCAGCTCAGCGGGGCGGGTTTCTCCGCGCCGGCCGCAACGTTGTTCTCTGCGCCGGCGTGGCGGATGATTGCCGTACTTCTCCTGCATGATGGTCCCGGGCTCATGCTGTTGCTGCTGATCGCCATGGCCACCCTGGGTGTGTGGCGGCGCACGCGCTTCTTTGGCAACCTTGCCCCGCTGCTGGCTGCGCTGGTGCTGATCGTCGGCGGGCTCGCCTTTCCAACCGCCGGGGGACTCTCCTTCTGGATTAGCGCTTTCCCATTCCTGTTCGTCTTCATCGCAGGAGTGTGGGCCGACCTGCTTCAGAGCCGGCACGCGGCGATGGTCCTGGGCATCCTGGCCGCGGCTCTCGCCGGGCAAGCCTACTTCAGCCTTGAAGGGCTATGGCGGCTGCGGTAGTGCCCGGTGGTCGCGTGCTATCCTCATGCTGAGTCGAGACAGTGAGCGAGAGTGGACTACAGTCAAGCGCCGCGGCCGGCAACGTACAGTTCCGCCATGCCACGATCGCGGCGCAGAATTTGGCCGCGATCCGCGAGCGTGTGCCCGCCGGGCTGCTGCGGCCCTTGCTGCAGTTACTGGTGGAATCGCCCGACCCGGATGCCGTCCTGAACCTGTTTGAACGGCTTACCCTGGCTGCCAATCCCGAAGTCCTGCGCCTGGTGTCGCGGCACCATTTCCTGCTGCACTATGCCATTGCCGTGCTGGGACACAGCCAATATCTCGGCGAGACGCTGATTCAAAATCCCGATCTGTTTCACAGCCTGCTGCGGGAAAAGAAACTTGACCGGAGCCGTTCCCGCGAGGATCTTGCCGAGGCGTTTGCCCGTTACCGCTCGCGCGTCCTGGATGCCGACATGCCGCTCTTATTGGCGCGCTTCAAGCGGCGGGAATACGTGCGCATTATGCTGCGCGACGTACTGCGCATTGCTGCCCTGGCGGAAACCACTTCGGAAATTTCCGGCTTGACGGACGTGCTGATCGAGGAGGCGTTACGGGAGACCGACGTGCGCCTCCGTAACCGCTACGGCGCTCCCCAGTCACTCGATTCCGAGGGGCGCCTGGCGATCGTGCCGTTCACGGTTTTGTCGTTGGGCAAGTTAGGGGGCAACGAACTGAATTACAGCTCCGATGTCGACCTGCTCTTTCTATACGGCGACGGGGAAGCCCCTCCGGGTGCGGCTATTTCCAACCACGAGTATTTTGTCCGCCTGGCGCAAGAATTGACGGAAACGCTCTCCACCATGACCGCCGAAGGCGCTCCTTTCCGCATCGATCTGCGCTTGCGGCCCCAGGGCGGAGAGGGGGAACCTGCGGTCGCGCTGGCCAGCGCTCTGGAATATTACGCCCGGCGGGCCGCCGACTGGGAACTCCAGGCGCTGATTAAGCTGCGGCACTCGGCCGGAGACCAGGCGCTGGCCCGGGAATTCATCCGGCGCGTTCAACCTTTCGTCTATACCGAGGCCGTCAACTTTGCGGCCATCGAAACCGCCCTGGCGGCGCGGGAAAGAATCGGCGCGCGGCGCCGCCATGCCAAGTCCCGGCGCCACGCCCGCAGCATCGATGTAAAGCTCGACCGGGGCGGCATCCGGGACATTGAATTTCTGGTGCAGTGTCTGCAGCGCGTTTATGGCGGGACTGAAACCTGGCTGCGTTCCGGCGGAACGCTGTTCTCCTTGCAGAAATTGCACGACAAAGACCACATCAGCAGCAAGGATTTTCAGGAATTGACGGCGGCCTATGAGTTCTTCCGTCACCTGGAACATCGGCTGCAATTGCGTCACGGCCAGCAAACTCACCGGCTACCCATGCGAGAGCAGGAACTGGCGGTGCTGGCCCACATGATGCTGGCGCCCGCCAATCAAGGGCACACGCCCTGGGCGGCGGTGCCCGAGATATCCGCCAAAGCCCTCCTCGATCTCGTGCAGCAACGAATGTCCGCGATAGCGGAGATTTACAGCCGCGTGGTCCATCAGCAGCAGTTTCAGCAGCAGCGCGAGGACACCGATTTCCGCTTGCGCAGTCCGGGCAGCCCCGACCAGCAGGAGTACCAGCCACTGTTGGACCGCATGGCCGTGGACGCGCCCGCCCTCTACGCATCGGTGCAGCGTCCCGACATCGATTTGCACGCCCGCCGGAACTTACGTCGCTTTCTGGCGGCAGTTTCCACTACTGCGGAACGCTATGCTTCGGTTGTCCGCGCCCCGGAGGCGATGAAGATCGCCCTGGAGGTGTTTGGCGTCAGCGACTATTTAACCGACTTGTTGATTCGCCATCCGGAAGAGATCGCTACCCTGGAAAGAGTCGCAGCAGACGGGGGACAGAGTCTCCCACCTCTTCCCGCAGGGCGGGACAAAACCGGGCTTGTCGGCGATCCCGATCTCGATCCCGCGCACTCCCAAAATGACGGGCCGATGGAAGAGGTCACGTTGTTCCCGGGCGCGGAGAAATCTCCCCTGGGGGCGAACGACCCGGTAGGCGAGTATCTGGCCAGGAGCGCGAGCCTGTATACGGAGAAATTGGCGTTGCTGCGGCGCCATTATCATGCCCGTCTGTTTGCCTCCGCCGCCCGCGACGTACTGCGGCCCCGGCCCGTCTGGGAGTCGCTGACCGAGACTAGCGCGGCGGCCGAAGATGCCATCCAGGCCGCATTTGCCATCGCGGAAGCACCAGCAGGATTCGCCATCTTTGCCCTGGGACGATTGGGGACTCAGGAACATGACCTGCTGTCGGACGCCGACCTGATCTTCGTGCGCGACGAGGCCTGCGACGGACTCCAGGCCCGGCGGGCCGCGGAGCGCGTCATCGAGATCCTGTCAGCCTATACTCAGGAAGGCGCGGTCTTCCCGGTCGATGCGCGTTTGCGCCCCCATGGCGGAGAGGGCGAATTCGTCGTTACCCCGGCACAACTCGAGGCTTACTTCCGCCGCGAAGCCCAGGCGTGGGAGGCGCTCACCTATACGAAACTCCGCTTGCTCGCCGGCCCGTGCGCGGTTGCCGAACAAGTGAGGACGGCTGTCGACCGCCTTTTCGAGCGGTTCGCCGCCGATACGGGCTTTTCCGCCAGCATCCGCGACATGCGCCTGCGCTTGCAGAAAAGCGAGGACGAAGCCGAAAATCTGAAAACCGGGGCCGGTGGGTTGTACGATATTGATTTTCTGGTCTGTGCCCAATTGGTCCGAAACGGCATTGCCGGCGCCTGCGGAAGTCTGCGGCAGCGGCTCGCCAAGTTGCAAGCTCGCGGCTTGCTCAACGCCGAAGATACGCAAAAATTGCAACGCCACGCAGACCTGTTGCGCACGGCCGAACATGCCATTAGGCTGGTGACCGGGCGGCACCAGCAGACGTTGCCGGTAGCCGGCCCGGCGCGGGCCGCCTGTGAGCAACTGTGTACCGCCATGCTCCACCGCGAGTTTCCGGAAGGGCTGGAAATATCCTTGCGGTTTGCGCTGGTCGGAGTGCGACAAATCTATAAGCGCTTGGCCTGAGTTCTTAATTTACAATAAAGGGCTTTCTAATCAAGGGAGGTGTGGGATGGCCGTTCCCGTCTATAACGGAATTCCGGTGCCCCTGGACAAGGGCGCGAAGATCGAATACCAGAATGGCAAATACAAGGTGCCCGATAACCCGATTATCCCCTACATCGAGGGGGACGGGACGGGGCGCGACATCTGGAAGGCCTCGGTGCGGGTCTTCGACGCCGCCGTGGAGAAGGCTTATGGCGGCAAACGCAAAGTTGTGTGGTACGAGATTTTCGCCGGCGAAAAGCCCATGGCGAAATTTAAGCAATGGCTGCCTCAGGACACGGTCGAAGCCGTCAAGGAGCTCCGGATAGGCATTAAAGGCCCCTTGACCACCCCGGTCGGCGGAGGCATCCGTTCGCTGAATGTGGCCTTGCGCCAGATTCTGGACCTCTATGCCTGTGTGCGTCCGGTGAAACACTATGGCGCGCCCTCGCCCGTCCGGCATCCCGAACGGATGAACGTGGTCATCTTCCGCGAGAATACGGAGGATGTTTACGCCGGCATCGAGTGGGCGGAAGGTACCCCGCAAGTCCGTAAGCTGATTGATTTTCTCAACCAGGAAATGCTTGCTGGCACCAATAAGCACGTCCGCGAGGATAGCGGCGTCGGGATTAAGCCGATCTCTATTTTCGGCACCAAACGCCTGGTCCGGATGGCGCTCCAGTATGCCCTGGAGAACGGGCGCAAGAAGCTGACCTTGGTCCACAAAGGCAACATCCAGAAGTTTACCGAAGGCGCATTTCGCCAGTGGGGCTACGATCTGGCGGTTTCCGAGTTCCGCAACCAGGTGGTCACCGAACGCGAAAGCTGGATCCTGGATAACAACGACAAGGATCCGAATCTGTCGCCCGAGGCCAACGCCAACCTGATCGAGCCCGGCCTGGAATACGCTTCTCCGGAATTCCAGAAAGCGGTACAGAAGGAAGTAGCCGATTGCCTGCGGGCTATCTATGCCACGCACGGCAAAGGCCAATGGAAGAACAAGGTGCTGATCAACGATCGCATCGCCGACTCCATCTTCCAGCAGGTGGTCACCCGCGCCGATGAATATGAAGTGCTGGCCTGTCCCAATCTCAACGGCGACTACATCAGCGATGCCTGCGCCGCGCAGATTGGCGGTTTGGGCATTGCCCCCGGCGCCAATATTGGCGACGGTTACGCGATGTTTGAAGCGACTCACGGCACGGCCCCGAAATATGCCGACCTCGACGTCATTAACCCCAGTTCCGTGATACTCTCGGGCGCGATGATGTTCGACTTCTTCGGCTGGCGCGAAGCCGCGCAATTGATCGAAGGCGGCATTCGGAGAACCATCGAAGACAAGAAGGTCACCTATGATTTCCATCGCCTCATGGAAGGCGCTACCAAGGTGAAGTGCAGCGAGTTTGGGGACTGCATTATCGAGCATATGTCGAGGCAGGCGGCGGCGGCCAAAAGATGAAGGCCGGGCCGTGTCTGACGTAGAAGGTGTGAAAAAATACAAAACCGCTTCACCGCGGAGTGCGCAAAGGACGCGAAGGGAATCTATATCGATTGTCTCCATCGTCCTCGTTACTCTGTGTACCTCCGCGTCCTTGGCGTCCTCTGCGGTGAGAGGTTTTTTCACACTTTCGTAGCCAAGCGAGAAAAAACCTGGAGGGAAGGGAGAGCAATTATGCGGAAGAAGGTGACGGTTGTAGGAGCAGGCAACGTAGGCGCGACCACCGCGCACTGGATCGCGGCCGGAGAACTCGCCGACGTGGTGCTGATTGACATCATCGACGGCATTCCCGAAGGCAAGGGTCTCGATTTGCTGGAGGCCATGCCCATCGTCAAGTGCGATGTGCATGTTCAAGGCACCCAGGCCTACGAAGACACCGCCAACAGCGACGTGGTGGTGATTACCGCGGGCGTGGCGCGCAAACCCGGCATGAGCCGCGATGACCTGCTCAATATCAATTACAAGATCATGAGCGACGTGGTGGGCAAGGTCGTGAAATATTCGCCCAACAGCGTGCTCATCATCGTCTCCAACCCGCTGGACGCCATGGCGCAGACCGCCTACAAGCAGAGCGGGTTTCCCCGGAACCGGGTGATTGGCATGGCGGGCGTGCTCGATTCGGCGCGTTTCCGCGCTTTCATCGCCAAGGAATTGAACGTCAGCGTCGACAACGTCACCGCCTTCGTCCTGGGCGGCCACGGCGATACCATGGTCCCCCTGCCGCGGTTTTCGACGGTCGCCGGCATCCCGCTGCCGGAATTGCTGCCCAAAGAAACCATCGACCGCCTGGTACAACGTACCCGCGATGGCGGGGCCGAGATCGTGAAGTATTTGAAAACCGGAAGCGCCTTCTTTGCTCCGGGCGCGGCCGCCACCGAGATGGTGGATGCCGTCTTGAAGGATAAGAAGAAGATCCTGCCTTGCGCCGCTTATCTGGACGGAGAGTACGGGATCAAGGGCCTGTTCGTGGGCGTACCGTGTAAGCTGGGTGCCGGCGGCATCGAGGAGATCGTCAAGATCAAGCTGACGCCGGAGGAGCAGGCAGCGCTGGAAAAGAGCGCCGGCGCAGTGAAAGAACTGGTAGCCGTAATCGGCGTGTAATCGGAAGTTCTCAGTTCTCCGTTCCCAGTTCTCAGTAATGCGGTTGTGCATCTCTGAGAACTGAGAACCGGGAACGGAGAACTGCTTCTAAGCGATGGGCTCCGAGCTGGGCCCTTTCCCCACCATCTGTACCCGTACTTCATAGATCTCCTGCAGGTGTTCGATGGCGGTCCGCAGAATAGTTTCCAGCTCGTAACGGCGAACGATCAGCAGCTCTGTGCCAATCACGGAGTCCCAACGCTCCGCCGCCATGATCCGCTCCAGGCCGCGCGGAGTGGCCACATGGATGGTGTTTTGCCACGTCTGTTCGGAGTCGGAATCGCGCAGGTCGATGAAAAGTTCGTCGTAGAAATCCGCCGCGTCCGGCGGCCCCGTCTCCGTATCCGTTTCCCGGAAATAATAGCGGCTGAGGATCAACCCGCCTTTCGTTCCCAAATGCTCGGCCGCGCCCGCTCCGGAAGAACGGATCAGGTAACGGACCTGTTCGTTTTGCTCGTCTTCGGTGGCAGTCTTGGAGCGGACCCAGCGGGCCACCAGGTAGAGAACCGCAGCCGCGAAGATCAGTACCCACAGTGTATTGGCTGGAATCACGGTTTTTTAGAAGCAACAAGCCGCAAGCAACAAGCCAGAAGCGGCGAGCGACACCCTATAGTACTACGCGATGCACTGTTGCCGGCGATCATGGCCGCCTGAGGCGGCCGGGGGCCGGTAGCGCTGGCGTCCTCGCCGGCAGTCCTGTGGGCGTCCCCGCCCACAGCCGCGACGTGGACACCCTCATAGCCTGTTCCGAGCCCAGCGAGGAAGCTGCCGGCCAGAGACCAGCATTACCGGTGGCTTGTGGCTTGTAGCTTGTGGCTTTCTCACGCGATCTGCTCGATCGTGACGGCATTGAGCACCACGTCCTTATTCGGCTTGTCCTGTCGATTACGTGGCACATTCGCGATCTTGTCCACAATATCTTGCCCTTCGAGCACCTCACCGAAGATCGTGTGGTTGCCGGTAAGCCATGCGGTGGGAGCGACGGTGATGAAAAATTGGCTGCCGTTCGTTCCGGGGCCGGCATTCGCCATCGCCAGTTTCCCCGCCTTGTCGAACTTATGGGGAGAGCCTTTCGTCTCGTCCTGAAACTTGTAGCCGGGGCCGCCCGTGCCGGTGCCGCTGGGGTCGCCACCTTGAATCATAAAATTTGGGATCACGCGGTGAAAAATCGTGCCGTTGTAGAGCGGGCCGGGACCTTTCTTACCGCTAACCGAATCTTTCCAGTCGCGCTTGCCTTCGGCCAATTCAATAAAGTTCTTCACCGTTATGGGGGCCTCTTTTTCGAACAGCTTACAGAGGATGGTGCCCTCACTCGTTTCCAAAGTAGCGTAAGTACCCGGTGTTCTGGTCATGCCTACTTTCCTTTCTTATCCTGAGAACAGTATCACACAAGCAGTCAGCACTCAGCAGTCAGCACTCAGCCAAAACTCGAGAACAAGCACCCAAACATTCAGCGTCCAGTGGTAACCCAAAAACCCGGCCGCCTCTGTTTGGCTGAATGCTGAGTGCTTCTTCACTATTTCACGATCGTAATGTGCGTAATGCGTGTCGGGTTGAGCGGACGATCGTTAGCTCCGCGAGGAGCGTTGATTATCTTCTCCACCACTTCCGGATTGCCGCACTGCCCAAAGATGGTGTATTGGCCGCTCAGCGAAGGGTTGGGAGCTGCGGTAATGAAGAATTGGGAGCCGTTCGTGTTGGGATCGGACCTGCGCGCATACGCCAGCCGGCCCGGCCGGTCGAATTTCAGCTCCGGCGTAACCTCTAAACCAAATCCGTAGCCCGGATCCCCCATGCCGTTGCCCGCGGGATCGCCTCCCTGAATCATGAATCCCGGAATCACGCGATGAAAGATGGTGCCGTCGTAAAGCGGTACGCCATGCTTCTTAGCCCCGGTAGCTGGATCGGTCCAGTCCTTGGTCCCCTGCGCCAGCCCAATAAAGTTAGCCACGCTTTTTGGCGCCTGGTCCGGGAACAAGGTACAGGTAATCTTGCCGGCCGTGGTGTCGATCACGGCCTTGGGTTGCGCGGCGGACGGCGCGGCGGGCAGAGCCTTTCCACCCGGCTGGGACTGCGCGTGGAACAAAGTGACAGCACAAAGCATCAGTAGAGCGATAGCATATTTCTGCATCGAGATCAGCTCCTTAGGATGAGCAACAAGCCACAGACAAAGCGACAAGCCACAAGCAACAAGCAACAAGCATAATACAGGAGTGGCCGGTGACCACTGACCACTGAGCGCTGATTTCCGTGCCCGCTGGCGCGCAAAGTGAGAAGCCTGGATTATTCACCACCCCAGTTGTCATCCTGAACGGAGCACCCGCCTCCTTCTTCCGGCCCGCTTTTCTTGCGGGCCGGGGCGGGTGCGCAGTGAAGGATCTATGCATTTGCTTCTACAGCCTGTACACAAAAAGAAAATGCCTGGATCCATCGGAAGTCCGCAAAAACCGCGGCCTTCCTCGCGATGCAAGC